>Ga0179593_1371606_pt1 | contig 21893 bp, 31 predicted proteins | sample CZODoug2_1_08_16_FD_185931 | JGI IMG/M metagenome (GOLD analysis project Ga0179593, IMG submission 185931) | Vadose zone soil fungal communities from Angelo Coast Range Reserve, California, USA - CZODoug2_1_08_16fungal (PacBio error correction) | ecosystem: Environmental > Terrestrial > Soil >...
AAAGGAGCAAGAGCCACAACTGTCACTAAAATGGACCCAGGGTTACCACAACAGGTCGCTAGGTTGGTACGGGGTCGGCCTGAAGACATTTGGTTTAAATGGCAAGCACGACCCGTGAACTGGGCAATAAAAACGACAAGGTGACCAGACAATGCTTGAAAGAACAAACTTCCTAAAGGTCCCCAGTTCCGGGGACTAAAACTAAAAGGGCGCGAGGTAAGCTTCGTCACTTGGCAAAAGCAACCGGCAATCTCTCCTACTGCACAAGTACCCGGAAAATTCAAGTTTGAACAACAGAAAAACACTCACCGCAGGAGTAAACAAGCATGGTACAGAGGGTTTTGGAGTTTGGTGAACCCCCCCCACAGCAAACCCATCCGCCAGGAATCTTCAAGAATGGAGGTTCTGGAGACGAGGCGCTCTTCGGTCTGGCCGGAAATAAACCCCAAACCCCCCAACCCACCCAACAAACCCACAGGGACAACCACAAAACACCAAACTCCGTCACTTCCTTTATCGATACTAGTCCAGGGCGTTTTAAAAGCCAGGGAGTCCGTCAGGGTTGCATTGGGGAGTGCACACCTGGACGGACGGGGAAAGACTCCTGTCAAAGTGAGGGGTTGTTGGTCACTTAGGGAAAAAACGGTGCCGTCGCAGAGTTCGCCAAAAAGAAGAGGGAAGGACGACAGACAACGGTCGGAGGAAAAAACTTGGAGTCGCATAGTGAATCGGTACCTTCAAACCGTCACAGATCTACTGGCAGAAGTAAGCCAAAAGTCACACCGTGCAGGGGCAAAGGGTGCGAAGTTCAAAAAAATGCCATCAGGGGGGATCGAATTACAAGATCAATGTGGACCGTCTCGACAGGCGAACAACAGGATAGATGTCCGAGATTGTAAAAAGGGATTAAAAAGCGCCAGTCCGCGGGAAACAGGGGGGAGCCACCCGCACGACCTTCCACCACAAAGCAATAACTGACACAAAACGCATCCACCCTCGACCCGTACAGGTTCCCGAAGGGAAGAAAGACTACCCGTTAGGGAAAAGAAGGGCGGCTGTCAGGCCAGGGGAAGAGGGTTATAAAAAAAGGACGTCTCCTCAAACTACAAAAATTCCTCACCCTTCCCCGGCATGAGAGGAAGGTGTTCGCGGGCGTAAGCAGGACGTCTGCCTCAGGGGGAGGGAAAACTAAGCAGCGGGTTAGGTGGCGTAAGACCCAAATAGCGGACCAAGGACGCTCTTAAAAACGTTGTATGAACCTACTCCGCGGAAACTGAAGAAAACAATGCAGGCTAGCACAAAAGGGGGCTATAAAATATGAGATGGTCACGGAAAAAGCACACTCGGTAGTCAAAGAGACCAGATTGGCTTACGTACCACTCAAAAGCGCCACGAAATTAGCAACTGGGGGTTGGAAAGGGGAGGAGACAAACGTCAACAGAATAAGTGCTGTACGCGTAAGTGGGGGGGGGGTGTGTTCAAGGGGCCTTCGGCCGGGACGACGACACCAGCACCGGGTGAAGTGTTCAATGTCCAACCCTGCAACGGGCGGTTCAAGGCGAGTCAGGCAAGAATGGGACGAAAACCCCGGAAACGTTGGATGGAAGTGAAGGAACTAATCTCGACGCGTGGGGAAAAGGAACTGGGAAAAAGCTACAAGGAAGCATACTAAAGACGCCTTTACTTGACATCCTGGAGGTAAGGGGTGCCGTAACAGCTTCATGCCCGGTGCATCCTCGGCCAGAGACGTATGCAGGGGCGCGTGAGGTCTGATTTGAGAGCTTGACGGCCAACCGGGGTCAGGGAATTGCAAACTCAGAAAAACGACCCAAGTAAAGTCCATTCCACCAGCGGCACAGGAAGAGGCCAAGAACAGCACCAGCCCGAAACCTCCAAACTTGAGCCGAAATAAGGTCCAGAAGTACGACGAGTCACCCTTCTCCCGGATCTTCCGGGACTCATAGCAGTAGAAAACGTAAAAAAGAAAAAAAAAGACTCCTTAAAGAATATACATGCCTGAGTGTCTGCCCCTCTTTCGTGGAAAGGGGGCGGGCTGGGGTGGCGGCTCAAGAGGGATTGGTACCGCCGGCCGACAGGAATTGGACCTGAAAAAACAATAAACAACGGGGCAGGCTGTCACATTCTTCGAAAATCGCCAGAAAGATACAAATTTTCTCCAAAAGCCTAAGGGGAAAGCCACCATCTCTGCAAGGGCCGGGGAGATCGGGAGGTTGCAGAAAATGGACGAGTCCTGAACCAGAAAAAGAATGGAAATCTACTAGGGAAGGAAAAGAAGGCGGGGTTTTGTAAGAGCAGTAGTGGAGAGGAAACGGTACATGGGAAGGGGGACGGATTCAGTTTTAAAACGACCCATTCGGAGCTCATTTGCAGTTTTTGGGGAAGAAATCGTGAACATAGTGAGTCAATGGGAACCTGACCTGGAAAGCTCGGTCGATTACATGCTATTGCCAAGAAAAACGCTGAAATAAACCAGCCTGTAGGGGCGCGGATGATACGGGGGGTGGGGCGACCTCATGACCAGCATAAGGAGAGACACCGGCGCAGTCCCACGCAGCGTTGCCTCAGGTGGAGATACTGGGGGATGGGAGGGAGGAAGGAGGGGCGCAGAAGAAAAAATTTTTTTTCCCACACATGATGTCGAAGAGCTGGGGGGGTGCGGGGGGCGAAGGGACGGGGACGGGTGCTAGATTGTCGGAGTGTTGCCGAGCATAGATGGTGGGAGTAGCCTTGGTTGACAGGCAAGAAGTCGAAGGTGGAAAGGTCAAAAAAGCGTCACGTCAGTTTCACCAGAGGGGCGGGGCAACGGGGTCGTTCGGGTGACACCATCCATCTTTGACTAATTCAGCGGAATCCTGAAAAAACGCTCCAAGGGGCCGAGATGGGGAAGTAACGCGATTCAAATCTCGTAAAGCGTCAAGTCGGTACGTGAGGGTGTTGGATTGGGGGGGTATGGATATAAACCTCTTGCCCAAATCCACACCAGCGGAAAGACACCACCCATATGCTCAACACCCCACTGGAGTAGGATAAAGAGGGATTAGGCGGAGGATTAGAGGGTTTGGGGAAATTGGTGGGATGATGACAGAAGGGGGATAGACCGGAAAATCCACACAGACCGCTATCCAGAAGGAAGCGGAAAAACCTCTCGACCTTACCCCATCTCGGCGCATTCAAGGTGCGAGAGGACGGAAGCATCAATCTGGGATCAGGATTGAAACCAGCCATGCAAGCAAACACAGTGGGAACTACCACGGTGAAAAAGAAAGGGGGGAAAAAATACGTCTCTCTGGCGCCGCAACCAAAAAAAACCGAAAATAAAGTCATCCGGGCTCTGGCTCGGGGCCAAGCACTGGAAAGAAAAAAGGGACTCGACCACGACGGACTTCAGGTCGAAACAATACTCCATCATAGGTCCAACTGCGAAGGGGACACAAAAAGAAAACTTGGAGGAAAACGGCCTGCGCCGCCTCATCGAAGAACCAAAGAACTACGAGAACGAAGTTGGGACGACCAGAACTGAACTAGGAGGGGGGGGCAACCTGCATCAGAGCGGGGCGACTTTCTTGGGGGAATTCTGTGAGCGGACGCGTGCTGAAGGACCAGGTGCAATAGTAAAAGGGTCAATGGACACATAAGTTGACACTACGTCAGGGTCAAACTGTACGACGAAAATGATTTCAAAGGTCTGGGAAACCTGAAGACGAAGACCCAGCAACCCATGGACTTGGGGCAAAATTCGAAAAAGACGCGGGCCTATCTGTAGTAAAACACCCGAAACTTCGGGCCCCTCGTAAATATTTCGAATGCGGACATGGGGCATCACGGACGAAGGCAAAAGGACGAAATGCTCAAAGACCTATAGCCCCATTCCCGGGGCCGAGCCGGAGGAGATACGATTAAGGTCATTGGAGAATTGTTTATAGCTGTATCGGACATTTTTTTATTTTAGAGTCATCCCTAATTCCTTTAAACATAGGGGTGGGCCGAGGAACAAAGCTAAAGGCCCGATCTGACAGCACCAAATTTCCCACGCCCAGAGGCCAGGCAGGGGAACGCTGTATTTTGAACTGGAAGGTACCAGCCTTCTACCGGCTTATGGAGTCCACCGGCAAGCGAACGGGTCCAATGGGGGGTTTGGAGCATGGAACACAGGGGCTTCCCGGAGGGAGTCGGCGCACGTGGGGTATTTCATGGGGTTGGCTGGCAGGCCTCGTGCAGGGGTACAGGTTTAATTGAAGTCTGGTCTTCAACTGAGTTTTGGGGGGCAGGGCAGAAGTATTGAAGTAGGGTGTGGGGGCCGTCAAACTCTCCAAGCAAAAAAAGAAAAAGATGGCAAGTCCCAAAACAACATTTCCCTGAAGACAGTGGTGCCGGACGGAACTGACCGGGACTACGGGGGGAAGAACGATGAGAAGGGCTGGAGGCGGGCAAACCGGCGCTAGGGGATATCGAGTAGTCAATGTCCGGCAACGGCGTCCACAAAAACCGGGTTTGTTAGTCCCACCTGCGTTTCCTGACGAGATACCTCTCATGGGTTGGGGGGGAAATTACAAAAACCCTGGGTAGAGTTTTACTGGTAGGAAATGCAACCAGGCCAGGAAACACACCAAACCCACTTGAAAGGGTCCAGACAGGACATTTGGGAGCAGGGACGTGCTACGGAAGGGCAACAAAATGGGGTACGATTCTGCGATTTGGGGGACTTCAATCTTTGAAAAGCGCGGGTAAAGCTGATCGATCAAAGATTGGTGTGGTCAGGTGACCAGTCGGGGAAAATATTTTAGCTATACGTCTAAGGAAACTTTCAGTTTACTCTGGGATCGGGATCGCTGCCTTCAGGGGGAAGAAATGACACATGGTCCACATGTTTTCCCTTCCACACGTGATTGATGCCAGCGAGCAGTGGTTTGTACCACCCTCCATGCCTTTGACGGGCCTTTAAAACCGGGCCGAACTGGACGAGGGAAAGCCGAGAAAAAAAGGAACTCAGGCATGTGGCCACGAGAAACGGGGTGTTGGGACGGAAGGGGGGGGGACGGCCCGCAGGGGTTACTAAAACTCAGGAAGGACTACGGGGAAATCGCGACTGGCCCCCGACCGGGAGATGTCAGTGCGCCGTAGCTGAGCAGAAGGGTACGAGGGGGAGGGAGAGTTGTTGGGGGTAGCCTTCTTCTGGGTTGGACCTGTTCACAGCAGAATTTCGCTGTAAGAACTGACGGAAAGAGAGAAAAAGAGAATCTCACCCTGTCGAGAAGGTGTGCAAAACGGCATCGGAGGAGGGAGACTAGGCATGCTTCGAGACGCCATGACGCAAAAAGGGTGAAAAAATGGGGGGGAGGGGAATGGGCAAATGAAGGCTGGAACGGGAAGGGAACCGAGGAAAGGAGACGAATGAGAGTCCGCTACTCGAATTTGCGTAAGAGGGGGGGGGCAACCGGGCAGAACTCTCGCGCTCGACCGAGTAAAAAAACAAAAAACTTCGGGAAAAAAAGCTTATCTACTTCCGTTGGAAGATAAGGTACCAAGGAAACGTACTTGGGGGCAAGAGGGGCAGACGGAAATCACGGACGGGAAAACTATACTCTTAAAAAAGAAAGAGGTGCGGGCATAGAAGAAATACCATTAGTGGGATAGTGATGGAACACTGGGGTTTTTCTTGCGGGTGGGTGGCCAAAAAAGTCCAACCAACTTTCATTCCTCACTGGAGTTATGTTTTGGAAGGGTGGTAAACGCAGTAAACGGGAGGACGGGCAGGAGAATCAATCAGGTCGTTGTCTCGGGCGGGGGGGGCTGGTACAGGCCACTAAAGTTAAGGAAGTACTTAAGGGACCTTCGGCCCTTGGGGGGTGAAGAGCAGACGGGCAGTGTTAATGGGTAAAGTGTAGGGGAGGCCAGAAACCCCGGGTCAAAAAATGAGAACCGTCACTCATCCCCGCCCCCATTAAAAGGCGACGCCAAGATTGAGAACAAGGGGGGGGGTCCACAACTGGTTATACAAACGCAGTATGGGTGCGGGTTGCCTGCTCTAGAACAACAAACCAAGGGATATACACGAAGAAGGAATATCGATCGCCCCCTCCTAGGGGGGTGGCCGCGTGTTAGCGCAGGTTAAACACACACCAATGCCATCGGTGGGGTGCGTCTTCCGGAAGGAATGGTGGAGGCAAAGTGTGTCCAGGGCAGCAAGAACCCGGGCGGGAACCCGCACTTTTAAAATGGACAGAGTCGGAGAACCACTCACTAACAGTTAAACATTTCAAGGGAAGAAAAACGCCCCCCTCAGTGGGCTCAGAGGGACCTAAAACCTTAAAAGGGGCCTCCTGAACCTCCTTAGAGATAGTCCGAAAGTACGCCGGTCAAAGTGAAAGTTCCCCCGCTGAAACCATCACCCGAAGAGATTGGGCCCCATAGGAAGGACAAAGTGGTTGAATGGCAACCCACCAAGCCATCACACTCAATCTCCATCCGCTTCACGAAGAGGGGTTCTGATCGGAAGTACCTCTGTGAGTCTGCAAGACTTGAAAACGAGGCATCAATTCGCTGGGATGAACGAAGAGGCCAGTCAGTTCCACTTTCTGGGGTCAGTCTTGCAAGTCGATCAAACCTGAAAGTCGATCACAAGGCAAGTCCAGCACGTGGGCGGTTGGGTTGGAAAGTAGGGGTTGGGTGTTTTTGGTGTTGGTGGGGGGGTGGGTTGAAGTTGGGATCTATGTAGCACCCTTCCTCAAAAAAGCGAAAGGGGGGGGAACGAACTTTCAGTAAGACGACGACGGATATTCATGGAAAACCTTCCCGGTCCAAGTAGGACTGGCGAGAGTCCGAAAGGAGGAAAATTGTCCGGGCTCCAAGGGACTTCTAGAAAAGAAAAGGGGAAAAAAGAAGTAAAACTCATTAAGAGTCAGGGGTGGAAACTCTCGAAAGTCAACACACCAACCCCCCCAACAAAAGGCACTAGGGGAGGGAATCAGGGATTTAAACGCAGTAGGGAACCGCGCAAGTTCAAAACCTCTTTAACAAGGAGGACAACCCTCCTCCGTAGGGAAACCCCGTTATCACTAACTCAAAAAGAATCCCAGGCGGACAGTTCCCGACAGCAAAAGAACTGGGGAACCGGTCGGCAAATCGCCGGGGATGTAAGACAGAGAGGGTCAGGGGCCACGAACCAGGTCAGATCCAAAAAACGAAAAAAAAAAACCGTCCTCATACCCGGAAAACTGGCATGAGGGTCATCGGGCAGGAAAATCCGGACCGGAAGGGGCCTCAGGGAAAGGAAAGAAAGGGAGGGGGGGTTGTAAAGAAAACCTAAGGAGATGGCTCAATATCAACGCGTAAAAAACCTGAATATTACGGAAACGGCACGGATGCCACGATAACAGTAGACAATCATCCCTTGAGAGAAAAGAGGAAAGAAGGGGTCACGAATCCCCAGGGCCCCCACTCATTGGATAGGGATCAGAACCCAGACGGGGGGATGGGCAACGATTTGCGGCAACTCGCCGCAAAGGAAGTAAAAATGGTGGGGAGTGAAAGGGGACTTCCTCAATAAAATTTCCGGTCGGACAGGATCAGGGTTTTTTGTGGGGGGGGGGGGGGACTTACGTAGTTCAAGTTCCGACCAAAACTCTCACTGGAGTGTGTCGTTGCAAAGAAATTGGGCCGCGCAGGTCCATTGGGACACGAAAAGGGATAAAACAACCCTTCTCGTGGGGGGGGGATTTCAGCCTTTGGGACAGGGCAGACTAAGTGAGCTCTAGGAGGGCGTGGCACGGGAAAGAATGAAAAGGACGGCATGCAGGTTTAGCCGCCTGAGAAGATGACCGAAACAGTCTGAAGGGCCTTGACGCTCAGGTCCAACGAAAAAACCGTCTTCAAGCTATGGTATGTTTATGGTAGAGTGGAGGAATCCTTAATATACACTCCCCACTCCAAACTCCGCAATGAACACCCTAGGACCTGAAAGAGTTCTGCCAACACCTAACTGACCTCCGCCCTCGTGAGACTGCTCATTGTAACTGACTAACCAGGTACGGCGAAAACACGCGACCGCTTCCGGCCCAATAACGTACTCAGAGGCCAGGTAACCAGCTCCGGAACGCTAGAAGCGAGGGGAGAGCTGGCTTTTAAAGGGTTTAAGAGGCGGGGCGGATGGGGGGGTCGGGGATTTGCCGGGACCGGCCGGAAAGAAGGAAAGGTAGACCTAACAACTCCGCTTGGGAAATTTCTTATAAAACGAATAAAGATAAATTTTCGCCAGAAAGCCATCTCCTCCATCGACGGATTTAAGGGGCTATTCAGGAGGTTGGCAAGAAGAGTTTCACCGTATCCGTTAGCCCCCCAAGGGGGAAGGAAGCAAAGACGAACTAAAGGCTGAACGACAAGGCGGGGGGGGGTTTGTAGAAGCGCTGGTCGATGAAAAGGGGAAAAAATGACACGGGTCGAGGCTTCATTGGGACATCAACAGGTGGAAAAAAAAAAACATGAAAGGGTTGCCTTTGGTGAAAGAGATGTAGACTGACTGGACCAGGTTACCGGAGTTGTCCAGCTCGGTCCAGGATTTCCGGAGGGCCACGATCAAAATGCAATGGACGCAGTTCATTCACGGGGGGAGACAAGCCTCATCGGAAAAAAACCGGCGAGTAACACAGCTTCTCGGGAGAGGGATGGGTGAGGCGACAGGAGTCATCGACACCATTACTTTTTCGCGCGAGTGTAAGGAGGAGTGGGGGGTGAATTGATATCTGGAGTTTTCGAATTATACTGGAACGGGAAAGGTTGCGGCTTGCTTGGCCAAGAGAAAGTCAGATCCAGATGACGTGTCGTAGGACGTTGGGTCAATCCAGGCCTCGAGGAGGAGGTAAGACTTCCACCTATTGGGAGGAAAGGGTAAGTCAAAGCCCCGGGGTCCAAACAAAGTACCAGCCAGTCCACAGACCATGGCGGAACTTCGGGCGAAAACTCTTCTGCACAAACCGAAGGACATCGGCCGAGATGGGGATAAAGAAGGGGAATCTAGGGTCATCTCGCGTTGGTGTTCTGGGAAGGGAATACCCCAGGAGGGTTCAGAAAGAACACAAGAACCCCACCCTCGAAGCCTGAACCGCCCAAGAAGCTCGGTAATAACAACAAGAGTATTCTTGAAAAGAGAGAGATTTGGGGGACTTAAAGGGGGAGTGTAAAAAAGCGGGTGGGGGGAGTGTGGGAATCTTGGAAAAATCACACAACAAAAGAAATACTGAAAGCTAGTCTTGAACCTCGAGGGACTTCAACCATTAGGGGGCATCTGAGCGGGCAGAAGAGGGAAAGGAATTGCCTCAATCTTGGGAAAGGCGGTGGAATAAACAAATGAACACCTGTTTCCCTCAAACGGGTAAAGGGAGACGGAGAAAAAACTCTCCCTCGACGATACTGGGGGCTGGAAAAACAACCGGCGACGCAGGAGTCATAATGAGACAGAGTAAATGGCTGACAACTCACTTGGGGAGAGAAAAACCGAAAAAGAACTCCTTCGGAAACCTGACAAATCTCGTAGACATAAATTTCTGGGAAAACCCAACGGGCAGAAGGTGCACGCTCCTGCAACAACAAATGAAGGGAGAATCCGAAGTCGACCAACAACCTCTAAAAAGAAAAGCCATTTTGCCAGGAAACGACTCACAAAGAACTATTATGAAGGGGTGTTAGGGAAAAATGTGCCTCAAAAGAACGCAGAAAACAGGCCTGGGCCGGCCAAGTAATAGTGACCTCGGACAAAGGACACGCTTCCATAAAGGAAAAAAACTCGATTCCACGAAAGGATTGGTCAAATAACTGGAAACCTGAAGTCGCCATCGGAATGGGATGGGGCTTCAAACAGTAGACGGGGAAGGACGACAAAAAAAAAAAAAAAAAAAACATCTGTTCAATGGTCAATCAAAAAACGATTGAAAACAAAAAAAGAAAAGGTCGGGAGAGATTCCCTATTTCGCCTGATTCATGGGGGGGGCCAACTCGATCACTCCCATAAGAAAAATAAACTCCTCGCCGGCCCTTGAAGGGATGGAGTGATATCACAGGAAGGTCTGGAATAAATGGGATTGCGGACAGGAGCAGAATTTTAAGAAGGTAGGTTGGGATGAGAATTCCGTGTAAGCGGGTCTAAGGGCAAAAAAGACCCGCTGGGCCGGACAGAAGACCAGCCAACTCCCCAACGTGAAACACACAAGAGGCAGATACCGGAAGTCAGCGTTTTCCTGTAAAAACAGGGCCGAGGATGAGAACTCTTATGGATGAAGGCCATCAGGGAAGTACCGGGTTGCGAGAACAGGATGAATGCGGCCTTGCTGTAAGAGAAACTGATTTGGGCGGTGCTTTAAGGACGCAGGAATTACGCGTGGGGAAGTGGCAAGGGGGATGGAAGGTTCCATTATGGGGGATGGGCTAAGTATTGTTATCTAAAAAAAAAGAAAAAAAGGAACGAGATAACGGGGGCTCTTTCAAGCTCGCCACCGTGCCATGCGAGGGGGGGGGGGGTCTGGCATTAAAAATTACCGAAAGAAAGGAGAGACAGGGAAATGACTGGGGGAAGGGGTCAACACGAACCGCAACGCTAGGAGAAAAGCGAGTACAGGTCGCTGAGTCTTCCGCCAATCTCTTTTTTTTCTTCCACAAGTTAGGCCGGGGGAAAATCTTTTCCCAGACTTCACTTGTGGGGGATGAAACCAATCAATCCTGTTATATGGCGTGTCAAAGCACGGAAAGAAAAAAAAACTTTAAATTATTTAAGAAAATGCCCATGTGTAAGTTGCGGAAAGTGTGTGGTGATGAGGCCCGGTCAACCCCAATTTTGACTGAAGAAGTTTACGGGCAATCTTTTAAAATAGCGGGGATCTGAGGATAAAAGGGTGGTGGCAAAACTTTACCATGGCCGGGAAGAGGGTTGCGAATATGTCATTGGTTAATTATCAGGTTGTGTATCTGTAGTCGAGTGTCCGGGGAAGAAGTTAACATGGTTTTTGGAAAGAGAGTCATGTATGTCGGGGATCACTTTGTAAAAGGAAAACTCCGTTCTGTAGTTTAAGTTAAAAAGGGGGGGGGGCAAAACGTGAGATTTCGCCGCGAACCCGGAAATGGGGGAAGGGTATGAGGAAGGGGGGGACTCTGCATATGGGGCTTTAAACTCTTAAAAAACTGGCCTAAACGTCCTCGGAGCTTGCCCTAAGGTAGCTTGACGTGCGCTCGGGGAAAAAGCTGGAGCGAAGGGTCGAAGGGGGGGTGGAAGGCAGGGGAGTTGACCGAGGAGGGGTCTTCTTTTCTTTAAAAAAAACATGGGTGGAACGGAAAAGTGAGGAGGGTGAATCCATGAGGACAAGCAGTATGAAAGCATGACCCCTGGTAAGAAGGTGCCACATGAAATCGGGAAATGCGAGAACGAGGCACCTTTGCGGACTAATGCCCTGGAACAGATGGGGTGAAGAAAATGGCGATGAGCGGCAAAAAGAAGACGGGGAAGGAAGTACCGAGGAAAAAAGCGCGAGATGACAAGAGGTACAGTCGGACTGCTGGCGAGGTCCGGAAGATGCTACTCGCTCAAAGCGCACTAACTTGAACAAACACTCAACTTAAGACTGGCCGTACTGATAGAAAATGAACAGTTGTAACGAAAAAGAAGGAAAGGGGGGATAACGTACTTTCCTCTTAGACTAAGAATCAAGGAAGTGATAGGCTTTCTCTTCAGAGAGAAAGGCGAAGCGTCGAAAATAAAGGCATTAGGGGAAAAAAGTTCGGGGGTCGTTTTTTTTGAACCAAATTCAAAAAGACTTACGGGGATTGGATATGCCTAACTGGATTTTATGGGGGGGGGGTTCCTTTTGGGGGGGGAAAGAAGACAGGGCAGTGAGAAGATATCATTCTGTCGGCAATGCAGGGGGGGGGAACTTTTCCGGCCAAAAGAGGATTTCCGACGAAGAAAGGTGCGGGGTGGGGGGATTCAGGAGGAACGGGAACTGGTGGAACTGGACTGGGGAAGGGGGGGGACGAACAGACGGTCCCTCACCTTGGCGTTTCCGGGGAAGAACTTTGAAAAAGGCTTGAAAACTGGACACCAATTCTTCCTAAGGCATTGCGCGACGGACGTCAGGCCGATGCGCCGGTTTGTGGCAAACCTGGGAAGAGGGAGTTGGATCTATCAGAGACGGGGCAACCAAACAGGGGAAGGAAAAAAAGAAAAGAGATCGAATCTCCCACAGGGGGAAGCTGGGGGGGGAAAGGGGGATCAAACAGGTGGTAAAACACGACAGATGGGCGCGGAGAAGGAAGGGTAGGCAAGAAGTGTGGAAAAGTACAACACTAAACGCTGGCACGAAAAAAGAGGTGACCCTGTGGGGAAAAAAAGCGGGCCCCAAGGGGGGGATTTCCAAGAAAGTGCCATACGAAAAGAACCTTTGCCTTCGGGGAGGAAAGCATCGGCAATGTGAAACAGGGTCGGGCCTCACCGCAAAAGAAGGCTCAGAGACTCCTGAAAGCCCGGAATGCCCACAGGAAAAAAAAAAAAAGCCCAGGCAAGAAAAGGGTCCGGGGAATCATTTTTTTTAAGTTTTGGGGGAAACCCAAGAAAAATCACCAAAAGGATCTAAACCGCTACACTTACCAATTGGAAACTATAGCAAAGAGGGGAGTTCTGAAGCTTTACCGAGAACCTGAATTCAGGATGAATAGGGAGACGAAAGGCACAAATTGTGGAACTGGGGTTCAAAGGTTGGAGGGTATGGCCAAAGGACCAGTAAGACCTGTCAGTCAGAAGGTTCTTTTTTTGTTGGTCAGTAGGGGTGCGCGGGGAGGACGGGCGAGTTTTCCCAAAATCAAGATAACAAAACAAAAAATCTGCGGAGAAATAACCAGTTTCGTCGGATCGCGCGTAATGAAACAGGTACATTAACTTCGTCGGGAAGAGAAAAATGCAGCCCGTGCTGCACACCTTCATGCGGTACAGGGCAGGAGAGACAGAAAAATGGTTCCCTCCAGTCGAGGCCTCGAGCGGGGGGCACGTCGCGAAAAAAAAGAAGGTTCCGAGAAGGGAAAAATCGGGCAGAAAAGAAAAGAAAGGGCCGCTGGAAAAAGGCAGGAACCAACCTCACAGATGACAAAACTCAAAAAGGGGACAAGCACGCACTCCCACCGACCGGAGGCTAAGTGTCAAAAACGAGCCACAAGCGACAGGGATTCCATCTGAAAAGGATTTCAAAGAATTTTCCGAAAAAAACCTTGAGGCGAAAGACGCAAAAACAAAGAATTCAAGGTCAACCACGATACCCGTCACAAAGGGGGGAGCTGCCTTGGGGAGAGGGGGGGGGAAAAAAGCCGGAAGGGACGGGAAGAGGTAATGCACTAATCAAGGATACCAAAGGTAGCGAGCATGGAAAAAACAAGAAATCGAAAAAGGTTGCATATTACGTACAGGGGAATAGAAAGAAAAGATACAATTATGCAAAATGGAAATGGAATAGTCCCCGGGGAGAGACCGAGGAAGAAAATGGTTAACCACGGGAACCTCGTTGTCCAAATAACAAGAAAATTGGTAAAAGATGTCAAGTACACTCTCGCCCGAAGAAAAATTTTGGGGGTTCTTTACACAACCGTGGGGTGGGGGGGGGGTGCGCAAACCACGTCAGAAATAAAAAGGTCCTGTCGGAAAGAAAAGGGAAGTGGGTGTGGGTTTTGAAGGGGACCGTCTGACTGAAGACAAAAAAAAGAGCAAAAAGGGTTCGGGGGGGCAATGCCCCCGGAGCCTTCTTGACAAGCTCAGGAGGAAATCCCGGACAACTGAGAAAGGGGCTGGCAAAAAAGGGGGTGCCAGGGACCTAAAATCGACTATCGCCGCGCAGGTGGAAGGGGGGGGAATGACCCGATGACAAACGAATGCGGTGCCAGCCTTTCTTCTGGTCGGGGAATGAAGGAACTTCTTTGGGAAGGGAATGTTGATCCTAGTAAAGAAAATAAGGAGCCGCGATGGAATTGGGAGGTAAAAAAAGATGAAGGCCTCGGAGGGAAAACAGTGCAACCCAAATCAACTACAGCGTTCGCTCCTCCATGCAAACAGCGCAAAAAGTCAGAGCAGGCCAAAAGCCATGAAATCATCCCGTGCTGACTTAATCAGCAGGGCACCAATTAGCCCGGGGAGTACGCAACCACGGCTTAACGATCTGCCGGACTCCAAAGAATGCGGGGGTAGAAAGAAGAGGACAGGGGCAAACGACCATCTATACATGAAAGACTGCAGGTCTTGACCTATGGAGGTGGAAGGGGGAGGGTCTGGGTTGCGGGAACTCGGCCGAGGAGGTAGTCCTGGGGCCGTAACGTATAACCTCCCAAAAACTATCAAAAGGAGAAAAAAAAAAAAAAAGGATAAAGGACTCGAATCGCAGTTTCAGAAAAAGGGAAAAAAAAATCTTGAAAGGAATATCCCAGTCTAGCTTAAAACAATTTTAAGAAGAAAGATCGCAAAGTTCCGGCGAAGTAATGGGGATTTGGGGGGACTGGAGAAAGGGGCCGCGGGGTAATGCACATTTCCTACTTCTAACGGACGAGGTCAAGAAAGGTCTTTTTTTGGGTAGAACACGATGGTAGAGGTAAAAAGGGGACATCGCTTGGGAATAAGGAGGTATTACATGGGAACATTGGTTCTCTGAAGGGGTCGTTGGGGAAATCTCGAGTGACGTCTTGATGGAGTGAAAGTAATTAACTAGGTCACTATCAAAAAGGAAGGCTTGCCGCAGAATACCGAAAAGAGGTAGAACTCGGGGGTAGATCCTCCGATGAAAATCCCTGGCGCGGGCCAAAAGGGTATCGGAGGGGGTGATAGTAAGGGAATGAGTCTCATGAAGGTTTCTCAGGGAGAGTGGGGGACTTCTCACGGGTTGTGCCCAAACCATGTAGGGAGAGAGAGGGTCGGGTAATGGATTTTCTGCGAAATTTGCTCGGGGTGCTTGTGGACAAAGTGAAGAGCAAGCATTGGAAATACTTTTTCTTCGGCCGGGGTGGGGAAGCCCTTAGAAGGCGTCGAAGGGTAAAGTAAAATTTCAAAAATAAAAGGAGGCAACGGTTCTGTCGGGCGGGGCAGGGTTATTCAAGCCTATGGCCATCTTGAAATCCTGCACTAAAGGGTCACAGAGGCCCCGCAACAAAGACCCCACTCTACATCTATATGGGGAAGGAAAGGTCACCAAGGAGGGGGGGGCTTCCCTTCAGGGGTCTTCTTGTTGGGCTTGTCAACATGGGGGGGGGAAAAAAAAAACCACAGTGAGGAGCCATCCCACATCCCAAAAACACTTCAGGGGAGGAACGAAAGGAAGGAGGGGAAACAACAACATAGGGGAGAGAGAAAGTTCTTGTCTGTAGGTGAAGCGGTGTGGGGGGGGGGGGGGAGGAAGACGTTTCGGGAGGAAATGCCAAGAAAACAACCGCTAATAAAACCGAAACTGAAGCTAAGAGGAACCGCTCTGACAGGAAAAAGACTTCTTCTGTTCGCGGGGGGAAGCATATTTTACGTGGGAAAGTCCTCACGCCTTGATAGGATGGGAAACAAAGCCAAAGATAAGACCACCGTTTGAAAATCCATCGTTGGAAAACAGGAAAAAGGGGGGGGAGACTGAAATCTCTATCTACGATGAAAAAAAAAAAAAGGGAATACTAACAAGAATACTAGTCTCTGGGCTACGTGGGTCCAAGCAAGAAGACAACTTTCGCGAAAACAGTAGAAGAGCCACCAAGGGGGGTCGGAAAAAATCAGGCACGGCGAATTTCTCATACTTCCTTGCAACAGCACAATCTCGCACCATCCAGATTACCGAAACCCCGGGGGGGGGGTACGGAACCCTGGAGGGAGAAAAGAAGTAGGGCCACCGGCCTCATTCTACTACAAGGGGGCTCTTCAGGTGAAAGGAAAAAACCCGCGCATGAATTTACCGTCTGGGAAAAGAGGAACACTGGAAAGAGCAGTTCCAAGAGAAGAGGGTAAAAAACTTCAAACCTTACCTGACCGAGACCAGGTGTTAGCCCTTAAAAGAAAAGCAAGGGGGGGAAAAGACCAGAGCGGGAACGTGGTACTCCTTCCGAGACAACGCTTAAACCAGCCCTTTCTGAAAAAAAATCTGTCGAGGGCGAAATTCGGCCAAAAAGGGTGGGGGGGTCCATGACGCCTAAAACTCAGAACTGATAAAAAAGCAGGCGGCCCCTGACACTGAAAAAAAAGGGGAGGAGAACGGCTTCATTGGAGAAAAAATGGATCTTTCTTGCGTATCAGAAATTTTAACGCAGGAGGTGGGGAGGTGGGGAGACTTCACCGTGACCGAGGGAGGGGAAGTTCGGCAAGCCTCAAAAGGGGTAATCCCGAATACCTCCCCAAAAAAGAAAAACGGCAATAGCCGGGAGAAGATCATTCTGGGATCGGAGGGGCCGGAGAACAGGGGAGATCTGTGTCCAGACACGAAGGGGTACACCGGTTTTGGGATTCTAAAAGGAAGGGCGGGCCATGGGATGATGAGGGAGGGAAGGGGTAGGGGGAGGTGAAGGTGAGGGTTGATTTCCTTCATAGTTCATGGGAAAAAGCTGGGTGGGAGGACGGAGTGAAGGTGCTAAGGGAGAAATCGGGTGGGAGTGGGAAAAAGGGTATGGCGGCCGTCAGAAGACTCAAACATAAAACTCTCGGACAACATTGAAGCGGGGAAGAGGATAAACACCAGGGAAATTCCCAAGCATGTAAGGGCTCGACCAACATGAGAAAGGTCGGGGATTCATAGAGACCTGGTTAATGAGGTGCAGGCCAATCACCGAAAAAGGATGAAGAAATCGAGAGTAATTTCACTCAACAACACGCGCCGTTTTTTTCGTGGTCCACAAAACTTCTGTTCCGGAAATCTTTCCCGACGAATTGTGGGAAATGCAAGTCAAACGCAAAACCCGGTGAGTTGGGGGGAGGGAGGTAAACATTCCTTAACAAAAAAACCGGGGACCGTGGGAAAACAGGAACTTTTTCCCATGGGGACAGGAAGTGGTTTTTATTCAGAACGTCAAGCACAATTGTAAGCTTGGGAGACGAGTTTTCTTTCAATACGGAAAAAAACAAAAAAGGGGGCGGTAGCTAGAGCGATCAAAAAGTAGGGGTGTAAGGGAACTTCTATTGTACCAAGTTTCTATACGTTCATGTTGCTCAGTTATCAGGGGGGGGAGTCGTCCTTCCGGAAGAGTCAACTGTTTGAACTCGAGGGAGTTGGGGCAATCCGAGAAGGGTGGGGCTTTACCGCCACCACTAGGCTGGAGAAGGGGGGAAACTGGGAAAAGGGGAAAACCGGCGGGAACTCCTCATGCACAGGGGGGCCTTTTGTGCTTACGGGGGAAGGGGCAGGGGGCTGCGTGAGTCGAAAAGGTGGAGGGAAAAACCCTCGGCCTGCAATCAAGCCGACCACCGTGTTTAGAGGTCGTTGGCTTCTTCGGGAACGGAGGGTCTACAGTTTCTTAGGGTGAGGTGATTGGGGAAAAGAGTGCGGGGGGGGGTTAAGCCGGCGTGGAGTTTGTCAAACAGAAGGGGGAAAGAGAGGCGCAGGAAACCTAAACAATAGAGGCTATAGGTCAGCGGACCCTTTTCTATAAAGGGTTCCAAACTCAAGAGGGGGGAAGGGAATGAGATACTGAGGGCCCCGGGTTTCACGGACGTCCGGGGGGAAAACTGACAAGGTTGTTCATAAGTGGCGGGCCGCTCAGGCCAGAAGAAACGGTACCGGGGGGAAAGAGAAAAAAACGCGACGAATATTAAATAAGCGAGGGGTGGGTTCATTCTGTCCTCTGAGCAATCAGAGGAACCACTCGCAAGTAAGTGGGAACGAACAAAGAACGGCGGTCGCTTATAGAAGGAATGGGCAGGAGAACTGGGAAAATACTTCCCGAAATGGAACTGAGTGGGAGATCAGAGATAGCAATGAACGGAAGGAGAGGGCGGTCAAAACTTCGAAAAGAGGGGAAAATAAAAAATCCTTAATTTCAGCTGGCCTTATAGACCTGGCGGGGGGAGGGGTGGGGGGGTGGCCCACAACTTAAAAAAACTTAGGGGCCGAAAATGATCCGAAATTTCTTTTATGGTGGGCGGGGGTGGTGAAAGGTGCCCGGGCGGATATTTGCGAGAGAATAGGCAGGGTGGATTCGGAGGCAAGAAGGGTGAAGCCGAAAGATGAGGGTCCTACGGAGACGAAGGAGGGGAGGTGCGTGGTACTTGTCCGGCAGTGGGGCTCTAAGAATGATTCAAGGTGCAAAAGTTCGTTGTCGTGCAACCCTGGTTAGTGCATGAAACTGGAAAATATGCTGAAGCCCGGGCAGTCAGAAAGAACGGGAAGATATGCTCAAATGGGGGGGGCAACTGCTGCCTATTCTTTTTGTTCAAGCTCTCTCAAAACCCAAAGGAGATTATTAAAATATGAGATCTACGCTCCACACGGGGTAAACCCCCACCACCATCGGGGGAAGAGGGGGGAAAAAAAGGTTTTACGGAAAATGGGGCGCCATCTGTGGCGAGGAGACAATGGGGCGACTTTTTGAAGTGATCAAAACAAGGGAATGCAGAAGAAACCGTACACTTGTAGCAGTACCCAGGAGGAATCGCACCAAAGCAGAAGTACCCTCTAAGGAAAACTAGTAAAAGGAAGGCAAGAGAGGATGAAAAGGTCTGACCGTAACCGAAGAAGAAGGATCAGGAAGATCCATGCAAGTGAACAACTGAATGATGTCACTCCAACAACCACAAAAGCGAGGCAAAAATCATGGAGGGGAAATCCTTTTTTTGAAGTGGGTGGGAAAAAAACCAAAGATCAAACCCGGGATATACAAAGAGCATTCGTGTTGTGTGGGGGGGGGGGGGGGGGTGGTTTTTGTAAAGGTTAAAAGGGCTGCCGGCGACCGGATTTGAGTCACTGTAATTCTGGCCAAAGGCGATAAGTAAAGGAAGTGATGAGAAGGAACGAGGCCAAGTAAAGTGCACGGAAGGTCTAGCGCCACATGGAGGTCGAAGAAAAGACCTAAAAAAGGCTGGTGGGGTTGTCAAAGTGGTTCAGGGGGGGGAGAAAGCGAGTTGAGAAAGAGGAAGCTACGCCACAGAAGGCGAAGGGAACCTGAGGAGTGCGAGCGATCTCACTTCAGCGTCAGGGGAGCACTAAAGGGCTTCACCCAGGTCAAAATTCGGGGAAAATGCCGGCAAGAAAAAAAAAGTGGGGAAAGTCAGTATCGATGAAGAAGGAAGGGGGGGGGACAAAGGATCGATGATCCTCTATTGGGGGAAAGAGGGGAACGAAACCATGGAAGAGACCATTCGAAAACACCGCACTCAGCTTCAAAAGACAGCGGTCAAGCACGACCAAGAAAAACCGAGACCCGTCGCTCAGTTCAACCCTGAAAGAAAACGAAAAGAGAAATGAAAACATGCAGCAGTAATGAGTGTCGTCCACATGTCCGAAAGCCGCCGTAAGGGAAAACCCTTCCGGGAAAGACCTGCCACTGGTCATTCTGGACTGGGGGCAGAGGAGCATCAGGGCGTCGAAATTCGGAAGCAGAAGAAAACGGAGTGGGCTAAAAATGAAAAAAAGATCGAGGGAAACCAAAGAAAGCGCGGGGAAAACATTTGCATATTACTTACCGGATCGTACCTGAAAAGACAAGAACAACAATGAAATCTAGCCCCTGTAGAGGACTAGTAAATAATTGTCAGTAAAAAAAAGAGGTGATCCCAGCGGTCAAACTCGGGAAAATGTAACAACGAAAAAGAACCAATTACAACGTGGGGGGTTCAGTTACTCAGGAGCGTCAAAACACGTCCTCAAAAAAAAAGGGTGGCCGGTCGGCCAATAACGGAGGGGTGGTGTGTGGTCCGCCCGGGCAAAAAGAAAAAATGCACGCGACAGGAGAAAAAGGGCGGTGTTTCCTTTCCAAAAAGGTCATTCTGGCAAAGATCGTACCAAAGGCAAAGCCTTGGAACAAACAAAGGCGATGTCATCCGGGGAATACACTGAATTACGAATATCCTCAGAGTTGACTGGTCCCGTGAAGGAATCAAAAGGCTCGATTCAAGACTGACAGGGTGAGGTCGGGTGAAAAGGGACAAGAACACTTCTTGATGGGACCTTGAGCACTAGACGACCAGGGGAAAAAAAAGGGGCAGCGCTTTCTTTTGAGGGTAAAAGAAAGAGTTGACGACTCGAAATACGTCATCCCCATCATACGATCATCAAAGAAAATTAAAAAAATAGGGAAAATTCACTCATTGAGTCCTCAACAAATCCCTTGACCAAACACTTGCCGGACTGAAAAAAGAGGGAGACCTTCTATGCCCAAAGCTGTACCACTGTCTTCTGAATGTGAACAGTCGGTGGAAACCGAAGAGGCATTTCCCAAGCGAGGGGACTTCACTCTAGAGGCCGACTTATGCGGAGGGGATAAGGCGTTGGTAATTTCTGGGGCGTCCAGGAGTGCTTTGAACGCCGGCAGAACTCATCGACTGAAGTAGACGAGAAAAACTTTATTAACGAGTCTGATACAAAGTAACGCTCCATTTTTCCTCCAGAGATAAGACCTAATAATCCAAGAGAGGCAGGGGGTCGGCTTGGATGATACTTTCCGGAAGTCCAAAGAAACAGGCCGCAAAAGAACGAAGGGGGCGAACTACATTTCGGGGGGTTTTGGTAAAGAGGAGTGGAGAACTAAAGGAGAACGGGGGGGGAGTGCGTCAGGGACTTCAGAGGAACATCCGGAGGGAACTTCAGGGTTTCCTGTTGACAACAAGTAGAGGGGGATGGCGGGACAGGTGAAAGAGGGACATCAGAGGGGAAATTCAGGAAGACGGAACGAGGCAAAAACAGAAATTCCTGAAAGAGGAAGAACGGGGAGAAGAAAAAAGGAGGAGGAGCAGGCCCTTCTTCTTAAAAAAAGTTCGTCATACTTTAGTATGGGGAGCGACTTGCTGCGGAGCATACTTTGCGCAGGAGTGCGCGTGCTGTGTTCCCCTAGCATGAGGGAGGCGTTTAGGGGAGGGAGACGGTCCGGGTCGACAGAAAAGGGTTCTGGCGTGGGGACGTGGGCCACGGTAATGCATAAAGGAATGACTGGGGGGATCGCATGTGTGCGAACGTCGCGAGGAGGTCGATACGTCTTGTAAAAGAGGCGTCAAAGGGGGTAAAAAAAAAGCGCAGGGGTAATTTGAGGTAAATGCCGAAGTCCCTCTGGTGAAGGCATCATTCAGTCAGGAGGACACCCTGCTGAAAAAGCGCAACGATAGGGGGGGAAAGGAACGAGGGTTCCTGAAGTCTGCGGTCAGGGGGGGTGCATTGGGAGGGCTCAAGAAAAACCGTCAGGGAATCACTCCCACAATCCCAAAAAAAAATTCAAGGACCGTCCCTCCAGAAATCTCAAACAACAAAAAAGGGGAGGAGTAAAGGGGACGTATGCGGCGGGAAGGAGTGAATCGGGGGGGTGGGGGATTGGGGAAATGATGAAAGAATAAGACTCAACACAAGCCTCTATGAACCGGGACGAAGCTAAGAAAGAAGGAAAACATCGAGGACCTTAAATAGCTTCTAGGGGCGAAGGGCAGAATAGTGACGAAAAACTCAAGCTTGGATCGGCGTAAAGACCCATTAAACACCTATACTAAAAAAAAAAAAAGGGCCAAAAAGAGTGTGAAACATAATTGTTAGAAGAGGGACAAAGTAAGGTAGCTCAACTTTCTGAACTACAAACCGGCCAGGCTAAACGTCATCCTGGCTCTCCTAGAAGTTGGGCAAGCACGGAAGGACAATTTCTCGACAAGGAAAAGTCTACGAAAAAAAAGCAATAGGAAAAGACATCACCCAACTGAGGCACCG
>Ga0179593_1693310_pt1:0-12500 | contig 21893 bp, 31 predicted proteins | sample CZODoug2_1_08_16_FD_185931 | JGI IMG/M metagenome (GOLD analysis project Ga0179593, IMG submission 185931) | Vadose zone soil fungal communities from Angelo Coast Range Reserve, California, USA - CZODoug2_1_08_16fungal (PacBio error correction) | ecosystem: Environmental > Terrestrial >...
AACGAAGACACAACGCTTAAGCTGCCTGAGGGGGAAAAGGGAACAGCTTAATACTCATCTCGAAGCGAAGAAGGGGAAAAAGAACAAGTTGATTGACGGAGGAGAAAAAGGGAAGCTGCATATAAGCGACTCAGCGTCTTCCAATTCTAGACATTAATGTTACGAAAAGTAAAGAAACCCGTACACGAACCAAAAAAAGAAGAATTTAACTCTGCCCCTGTTGGAAATAGAACGAATAAAATTTAAAAAAAAAAAGATGGAGAGGGGAAGAAGTCCTACCCTTTAAAGGGGGGGGAAAAAAGGAAGTCCACAATCGTGGGGATTTAAAAGAGGTATGGAGGGGGGGGGGTGGGGAGAAAGAATGGGGGGGGAGTTAGGATATTTATAATATCATGCGGGGGACAAAGGTCAGGCGCGGGCGGGGGGAACGCCTGTTTTCCGGTGGAAAAAGGTTCTATCGCAGACAGACAAGAGCAGGAGGGGTAGACGAGTCCGTCAACGATCATGGAAGCGAGGGAGAGAGGGAGAAAAGTTTCTTTCACAAAAAAAAAAAAAAAAGACAAATTTCCACACCAAAAAGAGGAGAATATGGATCAAAGCAGAAAATATCCGCTAAGCGATCTCGCCTCCCGAAGTCGGAGAAGAGGGCCATTAAGCGGCTAAGGGAGAAAAGACCTTACCTTATACTGGCATGAACTTCCAGAGCGCAAGATAAGCCCACGAAGCAGTTAAGAAAGGCTTAAGTTACAGAGGGAGGTCCACCACCCGAATTAAGGGGCATGCACCTGATGAAGAGGAGAAGGGGATGATGACTTCCGAGTGATAAAGGAAAGACTCGGCGATGGATGAAAGTGGAAAAGAAAATGGCTATTTATAATACTAGCTAGAAGGACAAAGCAATGGGAGATTATTAATAACCATTCCTTAAAGAAGAAAAAAAGACGATCGGTAAAGGGTGAAACTTGCCGGGAAAGAAAAAAACGGGGGGCGGAACACTAAGACAAATTTGGATGGGGGCGGACCAAGAAGGAACTGCCGGTTAAAAGACCGTTTCCCCAGCCTGTAGGGAAGGGGCAAGGAGGAAAAAAAAGCAAAGTAATATTTTTATAGGACAACTTTTCTAAAAGTCACAGAAGGGAAAGCATTATATAGCCAAAAAAGGGGAAAATTGCACTGATCGGGGAGATCGGAGAAGGGACAAGAAAAAACCCGCAAATGTCTTGATAGGGTAGGGGGGGGTATATCTCAAGAGGCCTTTTTTTAAGAAAAAAGGGAGCGCTAGGGAAATAAATGTACTGAAGTAGTTCGGACCTTAGATAGCAATGAATGGACAAAAAAGCATTAATCCTAAAAAAAGAATTAGGCCTCTTTTAGGTAAAAGGGTTTGTGTGTGGGGGGGGAGGGGGGGGGTGGGGAAATATGGGCGTTTGGTGCGTGAAAGAAAAACTACGGTGGAGGGGGGGACCCCCGGCCCGTTGAAAGGGGAGGACAAGTGTGAAAAAAGGGGGGGATGCTCCCAGCTTTATATATGAATAAACAGTGTAAAAAGGGAGATCCCCAACTCCTCGGAAAGATTAGCAAATGTATTAATAAGAAAAAGGGGAAGCTAAAGGATGTAAGGTTTGCACTTCGTGGTGGAGGAGGGCCTACACTTGTCAGGAAAAAAATAGCCTTGGCCAGAAGAGTGTCACGAGAATGAAAAAGAAAAAAAAAAATAATAACTCGTAATGTGTTATAGACCGCCAACAAAAGAAACGAGATTTCTGGATCTTCTGCGTGGGGGGAGGGAAGCGTCTGGATAAAAAGGGGGGGGGATTGGATGTTGAAAAGCTTAATACGTCTGCGAAAGAGGGGGGGGGTCATCATGTACAAAGCATGGTTACGGTAAGGGGGGGGGGAGATACCTCCTTTCTATGGGGCGTACAGGAAGTCCAAAGAAAAGCTTTCAATGACCGCAGTTCAGGAAAACGACTGAAAGCGTCGAACTCCCCATACACCATATGGAAGGAAGGGGAGTTTGCAAACAAGAATCTTCCGTAGGATAGGGAGAAAGAACAAGCACAACGGAGGGAGCCCCTCGCTTCGGAAGGGGGAGAGGTAGCTTTTGCGGGGGGAAAGGGGATCGAACAGATTCATAGTAGATTTGTTGTGCTCAGGTTAAATGAAAAGAGGGAGAGGAGGGAAATGAACTGGTGACATTGAAAAGCATTCTTAGGCGTAAGGAAAGGTGCGAACATGAAATTCATTGAATCCTTAAGTCTAAAAAGGTATCTGACACGAACGATGCGGGATTAAGCGGGTGAAAGAATACAAAGTCCAGCGGCGGGGGAGAAAACAGCTCGAATCGAAGGAGAGGGGATTGTTGGAGGGGCTGAAGGAAAGAGGGAGAGGAAGGTCGTTGTGGCAATGTTCTTTACGGGAAGCCTCATATGCTCCGGAAAAAGTCCTGACATTTGGATTGGGGGGGTTTTTGGGGGGATTTTTGTGTTAGTCTTTATGTCTTAATAGAGGAAAGTTTCACTCTTGGAGGCACTAAAAAAAGCGGAAGTGCGGAGAAATTTGTAATTAAGTGATTGGGCGTGGGAGTAAGCACACTAGGAAAAGAGATCATTCAATATATTGGGGAAGGGGGGGGGGGCATCTTCATAGAAGCGGGGGGGGGAAGAAAGAGAAATAAACCTCCGTCTTGTAAAGCTCAAAAAAATATTCTTACACACCTTCGAACACCACAATACAAGGGGATTATATTAAAAAGAAAATCAATAAGGGGAGAAAAAGGGATTATGGTTTTCACAGGAAAAGGGGCGATAGCGACATATCAGTACAAATGAACGCAGGGAATTGTGGGGGGGGGTAAAAAAAAAAGGACAAACCAAACCTCTTTTGTTATAGTAGAAATAAAAAGTACAAGATGGGGGGGGGAGGTATTTACTAGTCTTCAAGGGCTTCGATCCGAGATGGGGGGGGTACTTTCTTGGGGTGGGGGGGGTTGTGGTATAGGAGTACTCGCTGTATCAGTTAGGAGGAAAAAGAACTATACGGGCCCTTCGAGGCGAGAAACAGGACGTTGTAACTACCGGCGTCTTGGTGGCACGGGGTTATGAAAAAAAATCCGGCGTAAAGGCGCCGGGGAAAGACGGCCCCTATGAACGACGGTCGCCACGCGTTTTTTGACGGTAGCAAAAAAAACTGCCTTTTTAGACTGGCCTAAAGGAAGGATTGTTTTCAAGAAGATATAGTTTATTGTAGATATTTTGGGAGGAGGGAGGACTGAGTAGAGAACTCTCGGGAGAGAAACACCTTCATATCCATAATGCCGCTGTAGCACGGATCAAAATCAAAAAAAAGGGGCAAATAATCTCTTCATTAAAGGTGGCAGGCCGAGGAGAAGGGGGGAGTCCGGCCGGAAATCATAAGGAGAGGAGGGTCTTTCTTGTCGACGGATTGTCTAGTAAGGGGGAAGAAAGTGTGGGGAAAACGCTTAGGGTTAAAAGGGCCCTCTAGAGGAGAAGGGGAGGGGAAGGGGAAGGCTGCTGATCGCAGAAATAATTTAGGTGAAGGGGTTTCTAGGTGGAATGGGAGAGAAAAAGAATTAGCTCTCCGATTGGTTTATATTATGAGGAGAGAACGGCCCGCGATCACCGGGGGAGACCTGTGCTCACCTCAGGGTAAGGGAAAGACTGAAATGTATGGTCGCAGGGGGGAGAAGAAAAGGGAAGGGAATGGAAATATCCGAAATACCCGCATTGAGCAAAAAAGAAGGGAACAACGAGGTACTTCGGACGGCAAGGAATTCCGCGCGTCATCTCCCTCTTTTGGGGGGGAGGGGGGGGTTTCCCGGTTCCTGCAGGAGCAAAAGGGGGGGGGGGTTTTTTGTGGGAAGACGGACGTGGAAAGCGACGCACGACTACGTTGAAGCTCGCGTGGAAAGAAGAGGAACTTTACGACACTTCGTTAGAAGAGGGGGAGAGAGCCCTATGAAGGGAAAAGGGGGGATTGGAAGCGTTCAGACAGGATTCATACACCATGCATTAAGGTTGCAAGAAGTGGGGGGGAACCAACAACACAACTGAGGAGGAACTCTTGAACCTTCTGCTGGCTGGGAAAGAGTAATACTCACTCGAAAATTCCGAACTTCAAGAAAGAAAGGCTGGCGTAGTAGACGGGTCGTCAGGGCAGTCATCTAATACTTCTTCAAGCGCAAAGATTAATGTTACGCGGAGGAAAAAAAAGTCATCTACAAGAAAACAAAAAGGGGAAACTGCCCTTCTTTAACTATAAAGGAGAAAAGGGAGAGATGAAAAGAAAAGCCAACTTTAAATGGGTGCAATTCCGAAGGAAAAGAGGGGGGGGGAGTCCTTGTATCATGGGAATATTTAATATACCAGTGCGGAGAAGGCATTTCCGGTCTGTGAAACATCCCCAGGGTTCCAGGGTGGCAAAACAGGAGCCATGGACACGTGATCTAGGAAGGGGTTAGACCAAGAAAGAGAGCGAGGTAGGCGAAATTTTTCTTCTTGCTATCCTAGAAAAGAAAGAGGGGAGACTAGTATTCTGCAGCAGAAGAGAAGACGAAGAAATCCCCTAGTCCGAGAGGGCAAGTACTCTACAAAGCGGACAAGAAAAAGAACAACTTAACTGCAAAGAAGCGTGCAAGAAGCCCAGGGCCTATTACTAGGAAAAGAGGAGTCTACACCGAATAATAGACATGTCTACACTGATGAATAGGAGGAGGCGCCAAGGGGAGGATGAAGGGAATGCGTGAGAAAAAAAATGCCTCTGTCTGCCGAAGGGGTATTCTTTATAACGAGGTCTACTGAAGACTCAATATCAAACACAGATCTATTATTAAAACAAGCAAGAGGAGGGCATCGGAAAATTCGGCAGGCGTCTAAAAACGTTTGGTGCGGTAAGGGGGAGGGGGACGTACTGGTCGCTCGCGGTTGACTCCGGACAGGGGGTTAGACAACGTGCCCAAGACTGGATGAGAGGGAGGAGGGAAGAGAGGAATCTAAGGAGATATCAACTTTTTGCACTTCACATAGGAAAGGAAAAAAACCAACATTAACAAAAGAAAAAATTGGGCACTGGATCGAGGAACATTACTTCGACAGAATCAGGACATACACTCAGGGAAGGTGTAATTGGTCTGGTGGATCAAAATGCGGTGGCGGGTCAAAAAAAAAAAAAAAAAAAAAAGACGCAAGAAAGCGAGGTGTAATCAGAAAGGGAGGAGTGACGGGGAAGCCGGGGAAGGGGGGAATTAGCGTGAAAAACATGATAGAGGGGGGGGATAAGGGGTAGCACTTTTAATAGAAAGGGAAGAGAAATGTTGGTTTATAATACGTTTGTAAGGGGGTCTTTACCAGTTGAGGGGGAAAGAAGAAAATGGGGTAATGATTAAGTGCCTGAGTGTGGAAGTGAGGATCGCACTAGAGAGGGTGCTTAATAATCACAAAGAATCACTTAAGGGGAAAGTAATACGCACGGCGTGTCACTACGTATGTAAAGAGTGAAAGGGGGCGTGGACCACTGGAAAGAAGGCCAGGACATCCTTTCCGAAAAGGGGAGATAATGGCAACGAAGAAGAGAGAATAACGCTTTTCCGTATTAGACCTATCGAGCAACGAGATGAGGCATGCGGGGAAGAAAGAAGCTGTATAACGTTGCTTAAAAGAATAGCGCTTCAGGAAAAAGGGGAAGGAAAGAGAAGGAAAGAGCAATCGGTTAAGGGGGGATTCTAAAAACAGAGAGGTGCATGTTGATAGTAAGAAAAAACGCAGTTTTCAGTAACATCAGAGGGGGGAAAGTGTCGAACTGGCAGGAAGAGTGGGGGGGGATAAAGGAGTGGACACATTAATTTCCTTAGGATCGTATAGGAAACAAAGAACATACGGATGAGGGTACTACGGAATTAGAAAGGAAACAAGATTGCATAGTAGGGGGGGTGTTGGCCAGTTGCAAGGACGCTTTCAAGCCGGGGGAAGGAGCATGGAAGCATTCTAGAGAAAAAATGAATGTCTTATAGATCGGGGGAAAAGAGTTTCTAGGGCCATATGGGGGGCCCGCGACAGAAGGGGAGAAGGGATTAAGATTCTGTTTCGACAACGAAAGAAGTAGCCACGCTTTCCACGAGGCAAAAAATTGATTTTTGTCGGTTCTAAGCTGTTATATGGGTCGGTTGGAGGAAAAAAAAAGGGCTAAAAAGCCTGCAGCTGTGGGGGAAGGGGGGAAGAAAAAGCTCGTCCTTGGGAAGCAATATTGGTGTAAAGAAGAAAAAGAGGGAACTATCACTACGTATTGCATCGGCAGTGATAGTAGGAAGGGGGGGGAAGGGAGGGCGTGTGGATTATGAAAAAAGCTTAGGGTCTTTATCATCAATATATTAAAAAAGGGAAGAGTTAGCGACGGGGGGGGAACTACCTAAACTTCGTAAGCGACAAAATGATAAGTTCACTAATCGCTTAGAAAAAAAACAATTTATAAAAGGGAACAGGGAGAATAAAAGGCTATCATAATTTTGCCAGAGAAAAAAGGTAGTGGGGGTCTTCCAGGGAGGGGCTATATGATCAAAGGTCCGGAGGGGAACACTTTAGAATTACAAAGAGGGGGGAAGGAAATTGGGGGGACAACTGACCAGCAGCCTTTTTGGGGGGGAAGAAAGAAAACTACAAGGAGCAAGATTAAGGTAAGGCTGATTGGCATGTAGATCTAATTGAGTCGAGCCGTGCATTTTCAAGGGGGGTGTGGTTCTCCGACTTTATTAGGGGGGGGATTGATCTCACCAATAACGAGGCACATGCGAACAAGAGGGTGTAACGAGACATCAAGTCTTGGGCCGGGTAAGGAAAACCGCGGCGTACACCGGGGGAGAACCCACGCCATACAAATTTGTCCGGGAGTGAAAAAAAAAAACGGGATACCGGTTCACTCGTACACGAAGTAGGCCATTAAGGAGGGTGTTCATAAGGGTGAGTATTTTAAAAGAGTAGAAGACTTATGTTATATAAAATAGAAATGGATCACGAAGGTCCTCTTGTGCCTGCTTTAGAGAAGAAAAAGTGCTAATTCAGCACGAGAAAAGGTACGGGAGTATAATTCGGGGGATCGCGGAAAGACAGGAGAAAGAAGCTGCGACGTTAAGGGGGGTTAATGTAGGAGACGGGGGGAAGCTTAGGGTAGGTGTGTTCAGAGTCTCTCGGAAGAAGAGGCCGTGTATGAGGGAAGGATCCATACTAGTGCTTCATAATGGGGGGGAGTTTCTCGGTTTGAAAGAAAAGGGGGGGAAAAAAAAAAAAAAAAAAACAAAAAAAAAGAAAAAAAAAAAAAACAAAAGAAAAAAAAAAAAAAAAAAAGCAAAAAAGAGAAGAAAAAAAAAAAAAAAACCAAAACAGAAAAGAAGAAAAAAAGAATAATTTTATTCTCGATTGATTGGTTTAAGGAGAGGAAATCAGGATTATCACTTGATAAAAAAGAACCCCTTTTATTGTTTTTGTGAAAAATTTTGTCGCGGGTAAAAACCGCCTCAAAAAGAGGGAGATCAGAACAGGTCAGAAGATTAAAGCGTCCTCACGATTTCGCTTAGCGGAATTGCAAAAGAAAAAAGGGAAGAAGGAGGCACGTAAGATAAAGGGACGTTCTTGTTAAATCCGGCCTGAGAAGGGGGTTTTTGGCTTGCGAACGAAAAGAGGTAAAACTAGAGCGATTTGTGAAGAAGAGTATTTATATGAGCTTGAACGACACGCCGTAGAAAAAAATGGGGCTTCATCTCGCAGTTAAGGGGGGGGGCACTGCGCTAACAGGATCAAATCATCAGAGGGTCTCTCGAACAACAAAAACTTAGTAAAAAAGGTCTCACAGCACAGAGACTTCGCTGTTAATCCATGTCTAGGCATGTGACGCTAAATAAAATAGAAAATGAATAGGGATATAAACGGTAGTGTCCGCAAGCTTCAGAAGAAAAAAAGATATGTACGCGAGACGGACAGAGCAAAAGTCAACAAAAACAACAAAATCACTACCTTTAGAGCTAAAAGGGGAGTGGAAAAAAGAAGAAATTAAAAAGGAAAAAAAAAAAGGGGTTGAATAAGATCCTTTACCGGGAGAGGGTGGGATTTAATCAGGCGGGGGGAAGGTAGTCGGAGAGGATAATGGGGGGGGGGGGGAGGAATACAGGGCGTTATCCGAAAAACATTCCTGGGCTCGAGTCGGAAAAAAAAGGGTTTCCGGGGTGGGGGAAACAAAAAAAAAGTATCATACACTTTGAATCTCGGAAGGGGGGGAAGAAACGGAACCAAGCGTAGAGCGCATATGAAAAGGTCTGTTCTTTCCGCATCTAAAAAAAAAAAATCCACTCTATGAAAGCAGGAATCAGAAAGAGTTTCTGCAAGTCTTCCTCGGGGCGAGGGCGCAATTACCTAGAGAAAAAAAAGGAACTGGTCAGAAATGACACCTTAAAAGAGCGTCGCAAGAAGCCCTCACTTCTGGAAGCACTGTTGGACAGGAAAAAGTATAACTCGCATTAAATAGGATGATTCGGCCACTTGTGAGGATGAAGAATGAGGGAAGAGGAACCTAGGAGGGTTGATAAATTGACTTAATAGGGGAGTCTACCTCATCTCATCAAAGAAAAAGAATGAGAAAGAATAGTGAGTAGGCATGGACCGAAAAATTCGTCACGGTACGGGTGAAAAAAAGGAAAAAAAGGGGGGCGGTAACTAAAGATGGGGCGGCGTACCTAAAAAAAGGTTTTTCATAGCGCAAGTGCACAAAGGGAGAGAGGGAAACTAATGAAGGCAAGGACTTCGAAGTGAAGATGTTTAGGGGGACAAATGAACAGCTTAATCACGAAGTAACCAATAATTGATAATTGCTACAGGGGAAAAAAAAAAAAATACTTGAATAGACTGAAGGCAAGGTATCATATCACCAATATTATCTTTGAATAGTGTAATTGGGGAGAGGAGAAGAACACAGAGAATCCGTTGTTATGCCCAAAGAGTGTGTATCGAATGGGAGGTCGAAAAAGTGGGAGAAGTGCTAAAGAATTTATCGTGAAAAACGCAGGAAGAAATTTGTTAGAAAAGGGAGTAGAAATTAAGTTACATATCAATGGGGGGGAAAAGGTTGGTGAAGTAGTGGTCGTGAACAGTTTAGGGTGGGTCGCCGACGCGCGGGAAAGATTATGGGAAAGAGTGATGAATACGAACTCTCTAAGGCAGGGGTGACCCTTCCCACGGCACTCATCAGGGGAGGAGGAAAATGATTTAGAAAAAGCACTACGTGTGTAATAGAGGAAAGGGGGGTTCGTTTGCGCACTAGGGAACAGGTCAGGAAAGGGCAACGAGCTTTCTTGCAGGCGGTAGGATTGGGCAAGAGAGGAAAAGGGCAAAGATAACGCGGGGAAAACTCCAACCATCAAACAGAAGGGGCCCTTGCTAAGGAGATGGATAACGTTGGCGGGATGTTAGTCGAAAAGCAGAGAGAAAATCGGGCGGTGGGAAGGGAAGAGGAGCAATACGTCCAGTGTTGAAAAAAAAACTGCTCTAAGATCTTGCAGTAACGGAAGCTAGAATGGGGCATGTCCCACAGTTCGTACCGAGGAGAAAAGCGTTCTTGTCTAACGGAAAGAAAAGAAGACTATGAATCTGTGAGGGGAAAAAAAACGGCATAATTCAGGGGGTGAAGATGAGATAGAAAGTCAAAACAACAATCGGAGGAGGAGAGGAAGACGTGAAGTAAGGGAAAAGAAGAAGGATCACCGAGATGCATAGTGCTTATTGTTGAAAGGAGGTACGCTCGTTTCAGTCAGGGGGAAAGGAACTGGGAACGTGAAAAACAATTCTAGCTTCCAAGGACAGCAGTAATCATGAAGACTTTTTGGCGGTCTAACCCGCGGGGGGGGAAAAGCCGCATAGGGGAGCATGACAGCGCTGACGATTGAAAGGAGGGGGCTGTTTCTGAAAAAAAACAAGGCACCGCGGATCCAGAGAGGGAAAGAACTAACCAAGCCAAATCGCTATCAGGTCTTTGAGGGCAAAAACGAACGCGTTATATGGGGTGGCAATTGCCTGTTGAACCAAGCCCGGAGAAGGCAAGGCTAGAAAAGGTCTTCTTCGGGGAAGACGTTTGTCACCAGGCACTAGAAATAGGTAACTACGGTGCACGCAGTGCGTAGAAAGTGGGGGGGGATTAAGTGTATTGGTGGGAGGATTCCTGCAGAAAAGAAAAATTATCTCGGGGTCGTAGACATAGTTTTCACAACTTAGGGGAAGTGCTACGGCAAAATATGTTGGGGGAGAACAAAACTCCACTCCCCCTTGTCCAAGAGAACAGACTATCAAAGAAGCTCCACTCAAAGAATCTAACACCCCCCCCCAAAAAAATATCTCTGGAGAGGAAAAAAATTTCTCTTAGATAGCAAGCAATAATTTTCCTTATACAAATGGGGGTTGGTGGCCATCGAAAAGCTATCTGCAAAGTCGAAATAGGAAAGGTAAGGGAAACACTCGCTTAAAAGGGGTAAAACTGACCGCCGCACCTTTGGATAGGAAAGAAAAAAGGACAAGGGAATTACATTTGTGTGGGAAAGGAAGGGCTTCGATCCGTGTCAATTTGCAGGGGGGGGTGTGCTTATAAGATTTATGGAGGGTTGGGGGGGGGTTTAATAAGGGGAGACACCCGCATCACAGGCTGTTGGAAGGGGGGGAGGGATAAAAATACATATAGAAGGCACAGGCAGCTTCTGACAGGAAGATACAAAACTCTTAAAGAAGACGGGTCTAAAAATCCGGAAAGGGAACACGGCTCGTAGCCGGTCCCTACACATTTGTAAGAGGTGGGGAAGCGAAGAGAAAAGGGGGGAGCGCTCCTCTAACACGGGGAAAAAAAGAAAGGTTTCGACTGTCTCAATTAGGAGGGGGGTTATCTTGTTGTGTTGAGAGTATGGAAGGTAAAAGGAGTATAAGTGCATATTTATGTCAACTCAGGATAAAGGCAGGGCAGGGGAGGGATTCCAGGGAAAAATGGCATCATCCTTTTGCATAAGGGATCCATGAAAACATGAAGAAGGAGGGAGGAGTGGGCTTTCTTCGGGACGCGTAAGGGGAAGTTATGGGGGGGAGGAGGAAGTTGGAGGAGGGGGCCCCTCGATTTAAGTAAGGAAGGGGGAGTTCTCTGATAACATAAGAGAAGGAGGTGTGGGATTTGAGGTTTGGGGGAAAAGAAAATGGGGAAAAGCGAGAAATTGCAGAAAAGGGGGGAGGAAACGACCTGATTAACCAAGGAGACAAAGTGTGCCGGTTGCACTACCTCGGAACCACCTAGGGTATAACGCACAGGCCGCGGAAATGGGGGAAGGTAGTCTCACTATCCTATCCGTAAATACGGCGTAAATTTCTCTCGATTTACTTCAAAGGGGGAGGACTTAGCGAAAAAAAGAAAAAATTTTTTTCATTTTAATGGCGGTCCAAGAAAAGGGATTTGGTTTTTGGTCGTGACGGGACAGCGGAAAAGAAACAAAAAAAAAAGACGTCACCTTAAAAAGAGTGATTATCTGATAGGCTTGACGACAAAGAGAAAAAAAGGAGGTCATCTCCTCAGCTGAAGGGGGAATGGGGAGGGAAGCTGGGACTAAATTCAACAGCGTCCAGGGCAGAAGGTTCAAGAGTTGGAGAAAGAAAAAAAAAGGAGAGAGGCACTCATAGGAGAGGGAAAAAAAAAATGAACCTCTGCCTGGCTGTTGGGAAAAACACTTCTCGCACCAGGCCATCTGAAGGGAGATGAAATGACGTAGTATAACGGAGTGGTTCCGCTCAAGGCTTCAGCTAAGACTCTTGCAAAAAAGAGATATATGTTACCACGTATCGGAAAAAGAAAAAAAAACAATCTAAAATCCTACCTTGAAAAAAAAAAGGTCAAATATATAAAAATCGGTATATGCGTGGGGAAAGGACCTGGTTAAATGGTGAATACAAAAAATCGTGGGGATGATCAGTCTTGAGCAGGGGGTATGGCGGGGAGAAGACAGGGGGCGGACTCCAAGATAGTTTCCGTTCGGGAAGAAAAAAAATACCCGGGTGGTCAAGGGGGGGGGAAAAAAGAGAACAAGTGGACAGACGGTAAGGGTTGGGTTAATTCCGCTCCGTAAACATGAAGAAGGGACTAGCTGATGCGAAAGGGGGGATAAATCAAAATCACATCCTCATATGAAGAAAAATCCTCTCACGGCTCAAGAATCGTAGAGGGAGCAAAGTCCAGTCAATCAATAGGGCTCTAAATCCTTACTGAAAAAGGAATACTGTGTCGGAGGAATGCCTTTATTACTCAGGCTATTCAGGGGAAAAACCGAATTACTACTAAAGACAAAAGGATATAGATTCGTTCCCTTGGTGGTCTGATGAAGGAAGGGACGGCAAGAGTAACTGCAAGTGAAAAGGGGGATTTTCAAAAAAAAAAAAAAGAAAAAAAAAAAAAAAAAAAAAAAAAATATACTAAGTTCT
>Ga0179593_1693310_pt1:17500-21893 | contig 21893 bp, 31 predicted proteins | sample CZODoug2_1_08_16_FD_185931 | JGI IMG/M metagenome (GOLD analysis project Ga0179593, IMG submission 185931) | Vadose zone soil fungal communities from Angelo Coast Range Reserve, California, USA - CZODoug2_1_08_16fungal (PacBio error correction) | ecosystem: Environmental >...
GGGGGGGGTAACAGATTGCACTTCTAGTGGGAAGACCACGATTAAAATCAAAGCATGAAAGCCAGAAGGCCGGGCGGGAGGGGGAAAAAAAGGGCTAATAGCTAGCGCATGGGCTCTTTTATTGAGACCGTCCTAACGCAGCACATATGGATTCGTGCTTGGGCGGCTTCTGAGATGGATAACTGTGAAAGGACGAAAACAGCTTAATATCGCTAAAAAGGGCCGTGTCATGTACCATAGAAAAGAAAAAGAGAGAGTTAGGTTATGGAAAAAAACGTTCATAAGACTGGGAGAGTATACTGGGGAAAGCGGTGCATTACCCATTTCCTTACCCAAAGAGTCCTTTGTCGAACAAAAAAGAAATATGAATATGTGGCACGTCTTGCACGCATTAGGAAGTGAGTGAGTCCTGAAAAAAAAAAAAAACAACAAACGGCGCGTATGAAAGGACCGTCCTTCACTGCGTGTGCAACACACCAAACATTTCATAGATCTGTTCGGGACCTTTCGACAGGAACCGGGAGGGAAGGCGGCTGTACTGAAACGGAAAAGAACAAGTCTAGCTATCGTCCGTAAAAAAACTGTTTTTGCATACCGACAACGCTGCGTTGAGGGCCCTTATAGGGTAGATAGCACGCGGAAGCGTATGAAGCTGTTAGCAGCAAGCCGTTATGCCAGCGAAAAAAAAAAAAAGCCCCTCCGAATCATATGCTGATGTGGTCTAAGAAAAAGAACGGAGAGGGACGTCAGGGGAAAAAAAGGGTGGACAATCCTACGGTCGGCCGGAAAAAAAAAAAAACCCCCCCGTGCGCGTAGGGGGCAGAGGGGCAGCACTGTCACATCTAGAAGTGAAAATAAAGAGTGAAGGTGCAAAAAAAACACCCCTCGCAGTGCGTAGGGGGGGGTGAGTTCTTGGGATTATTAAAAAAGGATAGCTAGTGGACGTAGCAAAATATGATTTCACAACCCGCTTGGAAGTGGGAGAGGTATGCTCGGGGGGGGAGACAAAAAAAAGACCAAAATGAAAAGAAAAAAGATAAATCCACACAACCAAAGGTAAGAGGATAGGTATTAACGTGCTAATCAAATAATTTGAAAAGGGAGGAAGTAATGGTTTTGGGGAAATTGCTTAGGAAATACTCGCGTACACTGGAGAGGGGAAACTAGCGGAAAATTGGGGTAACAAAAACGGACCTCCGGCATCCGTTGTGGGAAGGAGAAGAGAAAAAAGCATACAGGAAAGAAATTTGGTGTATGTATTCTGGAGGCGGGGAAAAAGGTTCCTTGCTAATTCAGTGGGGGTGGGTTGGGGTCAGAATGTAGTTTTTAAGATGTAAGTTGAAAAGGAGAAAGACATGATGCACTTGAGAGAAAGGTTTTAAACTCTTAAATCCATGGAGGGGCCGCGGCGTACACGGGGTAACAGCGAGGCCGAAAAAAAAAAAGAAAAATTGTAAGGGATGTGACCACCAATCAAGCCGCCCTCCAAAGGGAAGGCACAAAGAAAAAGCAGAATTAGCTATTAATGCTTTTTTAAGGGGGGGGAGATATTTTTCTCGAGGAGAAGGAGAAATATAGAAATTACTCAGGAGGGCCATAGGCAGGTTCCGCAAGGGGGGTGGGGTTGGGGGGGGGTGGGGGGGGTGTTTGTGAGTGTGTGTTGCTTCGGTGGTCTCTTGTTCTGTGGTTTACTGTGGGGTGGGGTGTTTTGTTTTGTGATGAAGGTTGATGGCCTGTGTTGTTTGTCCTTGGGGGGGTGGTTTTTTGTTGAGGGCGTGCCCTTCTCCCCCACCCGTGTGGCTCAAAAAAAAAAAGAGTATACTTTCGGGTTGGCCTCCTGAAAAAGACAAGGAGGGCGTTCGACGAGTACGGTGAGGACGTTCTTGCCAGTTAAGAAGAAAAAGGTAGGAAGGGGCCCTAAGGTTATTCGCTCTGATCCAGGGGAATAAATTGGAGGGTTTTGATGTTTTGCCTAGTGAAGAAGAAAGAAGGACGGAGAAGTGAGAGAAAAAAGGTTTACTCGGAGGGGCAAAATTGCTCTCTCTCATTCTTGTTATGGTATGAAAAAAAAAAACCCAGGGTATGGGGGGAACCCGCCGGGACTGAAATGTAGGGGACCGGGGAGGAAAGAAATGTATGCTCCTATCAAGAAAATGCTCAAGACAAAAAACCAGCGATTTACTTCAATTGCACCAGATTAAAAGGAAGGGACGAAAAGAGAGATGTGTGTTTCAAGGGGAAAAGGAGGGTCAGAGTAGAAAGGTATGTGATTTTGGAGAGGAGTGTCAGCACGACCGGCGATCGAAGAAGAAAGAAACAGAAGTGAAGAAGAGTATTATATGAAGGCTTGACGACACGCAAAAGTGGGCGGCATGCTCAGAAGGAAAAGGGTGGGTATTAGGCGTCACTGGCCTAGAAAAAAAAAAGAAGGTTTCCTAGTTGTGGAGATAGGGGAGAAAAAACTAAAGGTGATGATAAGATTTCTCGCCACAACTCTGACCTAGGCCGGCTGGGGAAAGGGAAAAGGGCCGCTAATAAAAGAAAAATCAGGGAGATGATTAACAACTTGCTTCGTAAAGAAGCACTCTTCTAGCTCTTCGGGGGACGGAGGGGAAGAGGTAAATGTCCTCTGACTACGACAAAAAAAACAAAAGGAACGAAAGGGGTGAGAGAGGGGCACGGCGGGAAAAAGGAAAAAAAGAATCTTTCTATACGTGAAAAAAAGGGGGCAATTCTCAAGTAAAATCGATGGATAAGGGGGAGCATGGGGGGATGGACGGGATCTTTGCGAAGACATGTGCTGGTACCAGAAAAAGAGAGGGAGGGGAAAACACATAACACTGGAAAGGGATACGCAACACGTGATTTCCGAAGGGGGGATCTCCGTAAACCATATGCAGAAGACCGGATCAAATTTTGAGGAACGCACCTAGAAACACGAGAAATCACACTCTCAATGTTGAAGATGGGGGAATAAAGAGATTCTATAAGAAAAAACCGTCTTTTCCTCCGAAAAAAAGGTTTCCAAATTGCTCTAGCTAAGGAAAAGCAATAAACTTCCAGCCTAGTTCACCACTCTTACCGGAGCAAGAAAGCAAAAAGAAGAAGGAAAGAAGGGGAAGTCGTCGCACCCTCGCGAATTGGGGACACGGGGGGGGGGGGGTATGGTACGGCCACTTGGGATGGAAGCTAATAGTGATACAGCGCAAAGGAACAAAAAGACGAGGGGATAAAGTGGAAGGGGGAAGTCTACTTCTACTCTCACAGAGAAAAAAAAATATAATATTCTTAAGACAATCCTTAAATTGCATGTTTATAAAAAAATTCGTCAAAGGGTATGCGGGTGAAAACCCGGTGAAAAAAGGGGGGGGCGGGTAACACTACGAGTAACGGGACCCGCTGTCTGCTGTCTAAAACCAAACGGGTACGAAAAAGGGAGAAAGAAAAAGGGGTACCAAAGGGAATCTTAAGAGTGTAGCACATATATGGAAGCAGATGACCAGGGGGCAAGAGGGGTATTTGTATATGCAAAAAAAGGAAAACACATCTAAACTCATAACTCTTATAACAAAAAGAAGGGAGGAACTTTCCGTATCAAAGGCGAGACTGATAGTAGACAAACCAAATTTACTTTAAAGGGGGTTGTTAGAGAAAGGTTCGGTGTTCATTTGGGGGACGATTTGAAGCTGGAGGAGGGGGGAACCTGGTATAGGAGAAGGAAGTTAGGTACGGGGAAAGAGGAAGCGCTAGCATTTGTGAGAAAGGGAACTTTTCATCTAATCATTGTGTGGGGGGGGGGGGGGGGGGGAAAAGGGAGAATTGGGGTTTTCATTTTGGTGGCGTTATGGGAGGGGGGGGAGGGTGTTCTCCAAAGGGGGGTCCCTCTATGCCAAGTGCGACTGAGGGGAAAAAGATTTGCAGACGGACACTAGATCTAAGGCGAGGAAAGAGGAAGCACCCGCGCACGAACGGGAAAAATTACCCCCTGTCTTCAATCCGAAAGTCACTCTCGTAGTGTAAGAGAGGGAAGGGTAGGGGACGTGGCCACTAGGGAATACTTCACTGTCAGGAAGAAGGGAAAAAAGAGGGGAGATTGGGGGGAAGCGTCCTCAAAAACAGAGGAAGTTGCACTACGCTCCAAAAAAAAGCAGAGTATAGGGTCTGCTTGGCGCTTCGTTTATAAGGGAGAAAGGGGGGATTGATGTGGGGGAAGAGTTATACGCTTTGGCCATAAAAGGGAAGTTCCCATATGGAAAGGGGGGTAGGAACAACGTTCTCTAAGGATTTGAGGGAGGGACGGAAGAGGAGGGACCCAGTTCTATTACCAGGAAACGTTCCTCTGTCGAACGGAAAAACTAACTAATGAATCTGGTGATCACAAAAGAAGTTCCGT
>Ga0179593_1325571_pt1 | contig 21890 bp, 29 predicted proteins | sample CZODoug2_1_08_16_FD_185931 | JGI IMG/M metagenome (GOLD analysis project Ga0179593, IMG submission 185931) | Vadose zone soil fungal communities from Angelo Coast Range Reserve, California, USA - CZODoug2_1_08_16fungal (PacBio error correction) | ecosystem: Environmental > Terrestrial > Soil >...
GACCGAACCGCCAATAAAAGACAAAAGAAAAATGGAAACATTAATTGTTCCGCATCGCATTAAATTCTATCCGGGTTAGAAAGCCACCTTTTTCTTGGTGGGGGGTCAACCTTTTCTATGAAAAGCCAAGCATTAGTAGTGTTCTGGTGAATTGGGGTGTTTCTTGTAGGCGCCTTGAATCCGGTAAAGGGTGGAGGTCGCCCAACAGGGAACGGACTTGAGTTTCTCAGAAAGATGCCTCACCCTGTTCAAGAATGGTCGTGCAAACGAGGGTTCTGCGATAAAGTCAGCAAGAGCAGGGGCAGAATAGTGGGAGCTGTGCGAAATTAGAGTTGAGGGTAAAGCGGGGTCCGTAGGCCCCAAGTGAGGAAAAAAAAATGTAGGGCGGGGGGGGAGAAAAAGGGGGAATACACCTGGAAGAACAAGTGACGTCCAAAAGGGGGGAAAAAAATAGTATTCAAACCCAAAAAACTTAAGGCTGACATGTGCAAAGGAGGGGGAAGCCTTTGTGGGTGGTATGAAGATCCGGGAGAACCAAAGCGATTTGTGGGAATGGGAGGGAACGGATGGAACTTTAGGGAACAAAGTGTTGGGGGGGGGGGCAGGACCGAAACGGAAACGGGGAACGAGGTCATCTGGGAAAGGGGTCGCCGGGGCAACAGGAATCGCCGGGGGTTTTGGAAAAAAAGGGGAAGTAGGGAGGGCGCCAAGACTAGGGGGGGGAAAACTGGGGTTTGAAAGCAATAACGGGGGGGAAAACGTCGGGGAGGCAGGGATTTGGTGAAGGTCAAAAAAGTGGGAAAAAGAAACAATTTCGGGAAACACCTCCAGAGACAGAGAATGAAAAAAATAAGACCGGATAAAAAAAAGTTAGAGGTGAGCACGGATGTTGTATAACCGTAATAGGGGTGTAAAGCAAGACCCCTCACTTCGAAAATCGAAGACACTCGGGTATGAAACGGGTTGGAAATGTCAAAATGTTTCTGGTACTTTAGAGGGGAACTCTGAGAGATAAAAAAAAAAACCAAAACAACGACTTAGTGGATAGGGACTAATATAAAAGGAATTCGGAAGGTAAACCCATTCAAGGGACGCCAGCAAAAAACACTACAAATATGGGATCCATAAGGTTTGATGAACAAGAGAACAACTGACAAGTGAGAAATCTAATTTTGGGGGTTACCGGGGTAAATTTGGGGTAGGCTGCTATTTGGCGGCCGACCCATGCGGGAAAAAAATTTTCCTGGGGTGCAAGCAAAGGACTTCCCAAAAAACGACACTGTCCAAAGGAAGCCAGGGTTCAATAAGCACGCAAAAGGGGGGGTAAAAAAAAGTCCGCGACAGGGAGAAACCAAAAAAAGAAAGAGTGCAGAAAGAGAAAACGGATGACAGGCTGACCCATAAAAGACTCATCAAATAAAATGAACCAGGGGAAACACCCGGCGGTGAAAACCAATGTACCCAACAACGGGGGGGCAAGTCACCGGGAAGCTCAAAAACCAATAAACGTCAGAAACAGTAATCTATTCTGAGGGGAAACTGTCCACGAAAATCAGGATAGACATTGTGCGAGCATCAGAAAAAAAAACCCTTGGGTAATAGGGGGGGGGGACGTTATTGCGTGGGAAATCTTCCAATGGTGTAAGTCCGCCTAGGAACCTCAGTGAAACATCAAGTCAACACCGTGCAAGCCAGTCAGAAGCCAAGCAACGCCCCCTCAACTCCACCTCATGGGGGCCGACTAAACTGAAAGAAAAGATTCGAAGCACTCACTCTCAACGCCCCAAGAGGGCATCAGGCCGTAAAATAGCACAAGAGTCAAAGGTTGACCGGGGGGGGGGGGGGGGGGGGGGGGGGGGGGGGGGGGGGGGGGGGGGGGGGGGGGGGGGGGGGGGGGGGGGGGGGGGGGAGTGGGGGGGGGGGGGGGGCTGGGGCCTTCACTAGGGAAAGGCCAAACTTGCCATCATTGCCAGCGCACATAAAGAAAAGAAGTCAAAAGAAGGCCGGAAAAAAAGTCCCTCAAAGGGTGTACGACTGAGAAGTTTGGGAAAGGGAAGGCGCGGACCAGCCGGTTTAAATTCCGGCCGAACGTGTCCTTAAAAAAAAAAAACGGAGGAGTACCGCTCAAGCTTCAAAAAAAACAAATTTCAAGGGGGCTCGAAAAAAAAAAAAAAGCCCGACCCTCAGGCAAGGGTGCACGATAAAAGTCTAGGACAAACAGAAGGGATGACCCAAGAGGAGTTGGGTCGGGACGAACGGACTCACGATTGTCCTCCCGTGTACGAGTGTAAAGGGAAAAGAAGGATGAAGAGGGGAAACGGCAGTGTTGGTGGAGATCGACCAAAAACTAACAGGGAGCAAAAAGCTGAAACAAATCGGGGGCGACAAACACAAGGGCCGAAAAAAGGAAAAAACTAAATGGGGGAGTCAACTATGTTTCACAGAAAGAGTAAACGCCGGGGAGGTGGGCACAGGGATGGCATGGTAAGACGAGAACACCCAATACAAATAAAAACTACCGGAGGGGGAGACCGTGGCCACAAGAGGGAAAAAAAAAACCCCGGGAGATAAAATGGTGAAACCCGGTTGGGAAGAGTTTGACCGTTCTGGGATGGCAAGAAAAAAGTGGATTGAAAAGCATTGAAATGAGGCATAAACACTGGCTCCAAGAAAGCCGAATGAAAAAGACAAATAAGGCAGAGCACTGTTTAAACTGAAGAGATATCCAAAAGGGATGGGGGGGGGGAAAGAACATGTTTTAAAGGAAGAGCCCATATATTAAAAAGCATGGAAGGGGGAATCCCTGTAAGGGACAAGAGGAGAGATATTGTGGACCGATGCCAGGGGGCGTGGGTCAAGGAAGCGAGTCCTGGAGACTTGTGGGGGAATTTGTTGGGAAAAACGAAATGGTCGTCAATTTGTCAAGGGGCCATTGGGGGGGACAGGGGCCAGTGGAACAATTTTGACGCTGGGAACAAAGGACCAATTCCAGCGGGGGAGAAAAAAAGTAAGTGGGAAAAGTCGGGCTTGGGGACGGAACCGCGCAGGAAGCCTGAAGATAAAAATGGAGAGGGACGAGCATTTATTAAAATAATTTTCTTGAGACAAAAAAAGACAACATCACATCGCAAAAACTAAAGAAACCTGGAGAGTAGGGAAAAGCTGGGAGCGGTCAAACATAGTAGGGAAAAAAACTGAGGGAGGAAATACAAGGGAAAAAGCAAAAAGGAATATGGTTTTTCGTAAAAAGGAAATGGAAGGGCAAAAAAGGGCTTGGAAGAGGAGAACAAAAAAGTCGCTTGAGAATCGTCGACAAATACAGATAACCGACTGGAGGAATGTGGAAGAAACGCACACTTGGTAAAAAAAAGTGAAGGCGGAGCAAAAAAAGAAAACAAAAACCGTAAGTGTAAATCAAGACAAAGGAAAAAGGTTACTTCAGGGATGAGAAAAAAAAAAAAAAGGGGAGCCAAAAAAAAGATGGTCGGGGGGGCACTGGGTAAACCGGTACGAGGTTGATTGGGGTTGGGAAGGAAACGGCTTCTGTGGAGGGGGGCTGAAAGTGCCAAAATAAAACAAAAGAGGAAAGGCCTACAAAAGATAATCGGACATGAAAAAGAAAAAAAAAAAGAAAAAATTTGCATCAGTAATGTACACACAACCAACAAAACGAAAGATAGTAAAAAGCAAAAAAAAAAAGAAAAGGAAAAGGGGGTCGTCCCGAATCCTCATTAGGCAAACGAATGGAACATAACGGAAGGAACGGATCTACAGTAAAGCAGTCGTGGTAAAAAAGAGGGGTTTTTACGAAAGAGAGAACTAAAAGGTTAAAAAACAAAACAAATCTCCATATAGTAATAGACAAAATAATAGGAACCCACAGTTGGGGGCGAGAGAGTTTTCCGCAGAGCAAACAAGAAAGCCGGAAAGGAGACGCGAAGGATACGTCAGCTTGGGGGTAATTTGACAGGAGGGAAGGGCAAGGGATTGTGAAGGGAAAAAAGAGAAAGACTTCCTGGAAGAAAAGCTACTGTTAAGGGCAAACCTGCACAGGGCAGGAAAATTGGGAAGGAAGGAGCGAAGGCTGGACCCTCCCAAATCAATTCAAAGATAAGGGGTCAACGGAAAAAAACAAGGTTGGTTTCAAAGGGAACTTTGAAGAGCACTTGGGCAAAAACGTGGGGAACATTCCGAACTGTTTCGAGAACCAAACACTTGAATCAAGGGGGGGGAATCGAAAAAAAAATAGTCGGGGGGTAGTTCGGGACACCCCGAGAAAAAAGAAACGACTGGCAGAACGTGGGCGTTAACGAAAAAGAAAGCCCCTCCGGGGAAAATTAGAAAAAAGGGGGAGTATGGGCAGGGCCCAAAGCAAGACGCTGGGGAGCAACAGAAAAGGACAAGTGCACAGGGACGGCTCTTGCATTGGAATTAAGAAGAGTATGGGCGGAGACAAGGGGGGGTGTGGAAAACGGCTTCGTGGGAATGGAAAAAATGTGGGATGGACTGTGAGGGGGAAAGGTAAAAAATAAGTCAAGATAGAGAGAAAACACACAACACAGGGGGGGGTAAAGAAAAAAAGGAAGAGGAAGATAGGGGCGTAGGGTAGGGGCAAGACTGAAAACATCATACGATGGAACAAATGAAAAAGACTTGGGAAAAAAAAAGGTCCCGCTGGTGTGAGAACATTCACGGAAGGCGGGGGGTTCAAGGTCCGAAGAAGACGTGCAGAGAGAGAGAAACAGCGTCTGGGTCAGACATTAGAGAAAAGGAAACGTTGGTGGGGGGGAGAATGGTAAGAGAAAAACCTCATATTAGTCCCAAACTTGTCTAACCACAAAAGGTTGTCGGGAAGAGGAGGGGAACAGGTGTGATCCAACGGGGAAGAAGAACTTCCGAATTGGTGTTTTACTGAAATGGAGGGCAAGGGTGTTGGAGGGAAAAAGGGTAGGGAATGTAAAAAATGGGTGCAAAAGCAAAAAAATCAGAACAACGACGTTGCAACCTTGGTCAGTGCCCAGGGGCAAAAGGGGGCTGCAATGAGGTGTAGTAAAAGAAAAAAAAAGCGTCGGAAGAGCAGGAAAAAGTCAAGCCTGGCACAAAGGTTTGGGTAACAATTAGGAATAAGGCGGAAACGGAAAAAACTGGAATCAAGAAAACAACAAGTGAAAAAAGATAACCGGCAATAACATGAAAAAAAGGAAACAAGAAAAACCCTAGAGAGGAATCACATGGGCTTGGGAAGGGGGGTAGACAAGGGGGGAGAAAATAGCTCACATCGACAATGGGGGCGTCTCTTGTGGAAGGAATTCGAGGTGGGCCCAGGGCAAAGTCGCGCTCTAGGATCAGTAAACATATGGAAATAGGGCAGGAACAAGGAGGCTCGATGGGGCGCAAGAGGTTAGGGTTCCACCAGTTGACGGAAAAAAGGAAGGAAGGACTAAGAATGCTGGGCAGACCGTTGGTGACAGGAGAAAAGTCGAGGGCGATCGTGTGTCCTGAAGCGGTACAAAAAGTCAAGGTTTGGCGTTTCAGAATGCCGAGGAGAGGCAGCACCATGGAACGGTGGGTTTGAGAGCGAGAAAAGCTCAAAAAAGGGCACATAAAAACAAGGGCAAAATCAGACTCCACATCTGAAGTTGGAACATCAGCAAAAGCCCGCAAGGTTGGTGCTCCTCCAAGAACGGGGGGGGAATGATCGAAAAAGTAAATGAGCTGGTGGATAGCTCCAAGCCAAGGGGGGACGGGCAAAGGCCGCTGATGGGTTCACCCACTGCGTTTGTCCCGTAACAGGAGCCCCGTTACTGGGGGTCTTTTGTCAAGGGAGTGGGAAGACGAGGAACGATGAAGGCTAATAACAGAGAACTTAAAAAGTCCAGGAGGGGTGGGGCGCAAACCCCTGGCGCGATTCTATGACTTTCCTAAAGAAGGGCGCAGAAAAAAAGTTTCTCCTGCCAGGTTCAACTCCGAGGAAGCCAAAAAAGTTTCTTTCAAAGGTAGGAGAAGGGTTCAAGGACCTGAGGGAGACTTAATTAAATCCCGGATCTACCCGGATCAATTGCCACTTCCCAGACCCGGGTCCTCCTATGGGGTCCGCCAAAAAAAAGACTGGCAATCGGTGTAAAGCAATGGAATGTGAAAAATTTTGTGATAAAAGCGTGAAAAAATGGGGAAAGGGGCTAAACATTGACAAACAAAGCCTTGAAGTACAATGAAAGGGCAATTTGGGACCGAACGACGCCAGGTCAAGCGGACGTGCAAAGTCGGGGAAGGTCAAAACTGAAAATAAAGTGTCGAAGCCTCAGGGGGAAACAAAAGGCGGTATCACGGGACGACTCAACGTGTAGACCTGGGGATAGTAAAAATCCCCTTTCACATTCCGATGAGTTCTTTAAAAATGGGTCCCGGCTGTAGCGGAAACGGGCCTGGAAAAAACTTTGCAAGTTTTGAAGCCGTAAGGCAAGAGGGAGGGAAAAAGGTTGTTCAGAGAAGACGCGGGAAAACTGAAATACATCAAGCAAGCGAAAAGAAAAGAACCATGTCGAAAAATTGGTGAACAATTCTCGAAAAGGTGGGTGGAAAAGGTTAGGCCACCCATTTGCCAACTTGAAGGCGGGGTATGGGGGGGGACGGCTTGCAGAACCGCCAAACGAAACCAAAACCTTTCCTCCAGACGCTGCAACAGGAGCGGTGCAGGGAAGGAAGCGCAGGCTTTTTTCTGAGGGTGTAGAGCCTGGTCCGCAAAAGAAGGGGTGGAAAACGAAAGATGGTGTATTGATCTGGGACCCGAGACAAAATCGAACACAAGCCCGTCGAGCAAGAGGGAATGGGAGCCCTGGAAACCCGACGCGGATGGGGCAACCAGAGTAATCAAAGCCGCCAATTAAAGCGCTGTCCGGGGGCGCAACGGAGGAGAAGACATAAAGGAAACAATCTGGTGCGCAAAGCGGAGCGGAACGGTCCACAACACCAGCGTTAGGGGTGCGGTTAAGCGATTCACCCGCAAGAAATGGAAAAGGCAGAGGGACGAACAGGCTGTCCGCCGGGGCTCGGACAGTTCGGCAGACGGGGGGCAAAATGAGGAGGATTGGACGACAACCGGTTCTATGACAACGCGTCTATGCAGTTCATTTGGCCGCTGGGAAGATAACTGGTACAGTGGGGTGTTAAGGGTCCCAACCCAAATTGCCCACGGCCTGTTGCTGTGCGAGAAATCATGACGGGTGAGAAGATCGTGACCTACGGGTCCTGCGGAGGTTCGGAAAGGCAGAAAAAAGGCAAAATGCGTCTTGACCTGCGAGTCAGATGGTAAATTCCCCATAAGCCCGAATAAAAGAGTTGGACTGAGAATGGGGGGGTGAAAAGGGGTTACCGGTAAGAAACTAGCCACCATCACTCAAGTAGGGCGCCGAAAAAGATACGAAACAAATAATCCCAAAAAAAGGCTGCTGATCAAAGAAGACAAAATGAGCCCGGGGGGGGTTTTGTGGGGTGACTGCCGGGAGCGGACCATCGGGGGGTCCCTGGGGTCAAAGCAATTTTTGGTCTTGGCGGGTACTGCCGGAGGGGATCTTATCCAATGGAAGATTTTGGAAAGAACGCATGAAAACGCGGCTGGATTGGCGATGACGGGGGGGTCTGTACTGGAAAAGCACAGTCAGGTTTTTTTGGTTTGGGGTTGCGTGCAAGTCCGGAAGGCCTGCGAAAAAGGCTTGATCCATGGGTGGGGGACGACGAGACAAATTCGGAAAAACCTTCAACTGGGGGGGAAAAAAAGGGACGTGGGTTGCACACCTTAAACCTAAAATTCAGATGTGGCGAAACCGATGAGCCAACCTGAAAAATAGACAATAAATACCCGAAAATTAGTTTAGCAAAAGGATTCTGAAGGCACCGTGATCAAAAAACCCTCCAAACCGCATGAACTTAAAGGAAACCCATCTGTAAATGGTTGGATGGCGTAAGTGTATGTGGTGCTAATCCGGTTCCTCCGTCAAAAAAAAAAAGAGAGTAAAAAGAAAGAGGATGGGGAACAATCACGTCCTGAAAATAAAACCCGACCATAAGGGGGGGGTATGGCGGAGGGTTTGATTCAACAAAAGAAATAAGGGGGGTCTAATCAGTTATAAGCATTTTATCAAAGGGGTGTCGATTGGGGCGGGTCAAGGCTATTGAGGGACCCAGGAAAGTGCTTCTTCCGGCTGAGGCCCAACACGGCACCCACCTGCAAACCGAAAGAACGGGGGGTCCAACTGTCAAAAACAACACATGGGGAACGCGCTGGCGAGCCACAAAAACTAGAGGGGAAACAGAACGGATTTTCACGGGGGCGAACGAATATACCAACCATATAGAAACTCGTGTGTTCAAGGGCAACAGGAAAAAACGTGGGAAATTAAGACGCCCCCGTATTCAGACAAACGAATTTTACTAGGACCCGTAGTAAAAAAACAGAGCTGTTTTTAAAGGGGAGTCGCATCCGCAACAGGGGGAATATGGGACAGTATTCGTACTAAACATCTGTGGCAAAAGGGGTAAGGGGGTTTGAAGGTCCCGCCCAATACTAGCCAAACACTTGGGGAAAAAACGCGATCTCATTTGCCACCATCGACGCGAGAAAGCGCAAAAAAAGCCTGGGGCCATTGGACGGAATCTCAACCCAAAAAAGAAAAAAAGGATCGACGCAAGGGAGGGGACAGGCCCCTCCGTAGAGTAGGGGACAACCCGGACACTGGGGGGCGGAACCAAACTGACACCAAAGGCAGGGATTCCAGAAAAAAAAAAAAAGAACGCCTCGGGTCTTAAAAATCCTCAGCCTAAAGGGAGACACCTACAGTTGCCGAGCAGCAAGAAAGATCAAGTTTCGAAAAGAGGGGATCCGCAGGGTGGATTGACAGTGTCAACATACGGAGAACCGGTCACGCCCCGGTAAAACGGGGTAGCGAACCAGGCCGCGGAAGGGGGGTTGGGGCGAGTTAGTTGAGCTGCACGAACATCAATTGGCCTGGAACGCCGTGGGTACGATTCGGTCGGTGAAAGCGTAAGGGAGGGGGGTGGCCGAGCCGTCGGGTCAAACCAGGCAGAAGAAGTAAAGCACCCCGCGAGGGAAGAAAAAAAAGGTGGGGTTGGAAAAACGAAAAAAAAACATAAAAAAAAAAAAAACTCTTAAACGGCGACAAAGTCGGATGCGAACACAAGTTTCCCGAGACGAAACTCCTTAAGGTAAGGCACACAGAAGCCAGCGTCGGACAAACCGGGCTGAAGGTTGTTAGGATTGGCAAATAAAGAAACATAACAAAGGTAGCCCCGTCAAGACACCGTGCAACCTCTTCCCAACAGAGAAAAAAAGGGGGGAAAAACCTGGCGAAAAATGGGGTCACTCACGACCAGCTGGACATGGGGTAGGAAGATTCATGGACACGTTCGAAGAACGGACCAGAACAGGATACCTAGGGGGAAAATTGGGCCCTATGCTCAGAAGACATGTTACCGAAAAATCCCAAATCGGGAAGGGCATGGTGGGGAATGTAGGGACATGAAAGAGAAGGGCGGCATTGTAAAACGCGAATTCTAGTGGGGTCATTTTAGTAGAGGGGGAAGGTGAGAGTTGAATGGGTTGGGGGAAAAAGAGCAAAAAAGGACGGATTCCAGTCAAAGAAAGTTGTTGGGACTTTCGAGAAAGCAATGGGGGAAAAAGCGGGAGGAAACAGGCCATTGAAGTGCACGGTAGAACAGAGGTAAGGGGAAAGAGTCGTTGGCGAAAAAAGAACGAGAGGAAGGGAGGGGCAGGCATCTGGCGGCCAAAGGGTCAACGAAAGGTTAACTGAAGAACCTCCAAGTCCGCACGCCTCACTAAATGCAAAGAGGCGAGAAGAAATGGGGGGGGGAAAGGGGTAAACCCCCCAAAACCGCTAAAAATGATTCGGGCAAAAAGGAAAACACCTAACGAAGAAAGAGTTGGAGAAAGACACAAGAGCAATAAAAGGTGAAAGGTCTGATCTCGCAAAGCTGGGGGGAACTTAGTCAGAGTGAGGGACAATAGGGAGAACAGAGGAAAAATGTACTTTATTCAAGTGGGACACAAAAGATGGTGAAAAAAGCGCAGCGCATTCCCCAAGGAGTAGAGAAAATAACAAGCCAAAGAGAATGAAGAAGATCACACCATCACATTAAGACGGGCCACAAGCAGCGTGGGGGGACGTTGAAGAAGAGGGGAGGTGGGAGCACGGCTGATCGTGGAGCAACAAAAAAAAAACGGGAGGAAAATCGGGGATGGCACTCCATCATCCTCGCCAGGGAGGAAACGCAAAAAGAGGGGGGAAGCCATAGCGTCAAACACTCAAAATCAGAAGTCAAAGAGGATCAACAGGATGCTGACTCGAAAAAATTCGAATGGTTCCGTCACTAAAAAGAAGAGGAAGGGCGATAGGAGGAGGAAAGGGGTGACAAGAAGCAGTTTTCCCCGAATCAGGGGAAGCCGCGATGAAAAGCGCCAACCTCCAGGATCTCAGTATGGAACTACAAAGGGGGGATGACGGACGAAGAAAGTTTGGGAGAGAGGGGGGGACGAACCGAACCAAAAGGAGAAAAAAATGAAAATGCAGGAGCTGAAGGGGCCTGTCAGATTCGGGAAAAGTTTGTTCAAGGAAATCGAGGAACGGACGACCGAGTACGTGAAAGAAGAAAACAAGGCCAAGCCAATGTCAAAAAAATGAATCGCGAGAAACTTGAACCCACCAGACCACCTCCAGGGCAAAAAAAACCGACTCAGGGGGGACCAGCGAAAGCGAAACAGTGGGTGTCACGTACGGACGGCTGGAAAAAGGCAAAGTAAAAAAGAACTGAAGCGAAGGGAGGCAATGGTAGAAAATCTCACTCATGACGGAAAAAAACCCGAGAAAAAAAAGGCCAGCGCACTTGGGGGTTTACAATGCCTACCATCTGGGTGGTAGAGGACCACACAACAAGGATTTAAAGGGAAGGTGGGAAAAAGGATGGGGAAGAGGGCACGCAGAACTCGGGAACCAATTGCACACAAGATGCCAAGCACAGGGGGGGTTGGAAGGCAACGTCCCCTTCACGTTCATTAAGGAAGCTGCAGGGAGGGGAGGAGGTCCCACAGAACGACGAAAAGGAAAATCAGAAAAACAAACTGATGAGGGACTGCTGCGGAAGGGTTGGGAATTTCCAGCAGCAAAAACTACTTTGACCCATGAAAAACTGAAGAAGGGGAACAGGGGGGAAGAGTGCCAGAAGGAATAATGTGCCTTTGCAAAGAAAAGCCCGAAAAAAGGAACTAGTGCCCAAGACGATGTAAAAAAAAAAAGCCCAGTGAAGGGGTAAGAAAAGGGGGGACCGACTAAAAAGGGGGCGAAACAGAGAAATACTTGGTCAAGAAAAAGGGGGGCCCAAATTCGTGTCGGGATAGGGGGACGTCATAGAACTCCGAGAAAAGGGGGGGGGCTGGGATCATGCAAAAAAACACAATGCCGTCCTTTGAGAGCCAAGTGGGGAGGAAGAGGGAAAACGTTTTGCGAAAAAACTACTCAAAAGGTCCTTGGTAACAAAAAAACTTTGGAGGGGGGGGGGAAAGGTTCCCAAAAGGAGGGGGTAATGTGCTAAATACGGGTCATGACAGAATTGAAAAAAGTGGGAAATTGCGTTTCCTATGTCAAAACTATCTAACTGGCCTGGGGAAACGGGGTGGGTAGGACACCACGAAAAAAGGGGGAAATTAGCCGGGCAAATACCATGTAACAAAATCTCCGGAATAAGGCTGAGAAAAAGAATGGGAGGACCACCCTTTCGTGGTGAACGACAGGCGAGAGGAAAGAGGAAGCAGCACCAGTGGCAAGGGAATTAGAGGGGGGCGAGTGGGGTGGCACAGACGGGCAAACAAAAAAAGTACTCTTGGTAAAGGGAAGAGGAAAACATCGTAACATAGGAGAAAAAGACCAAGTAGAGCACGAAAATATCTCCTCCGGAAGGAGGGTCAGTGCCCCGAAAAAGCCGAAGGCGGGGGGCGGGAAAAAAAAAGTAAAAGGGGGTCTGATATCGAATGCGGAGAGGGGGGTGGGGGATTGGGAAACTCTCAGGGGGACGGCAAGCTTGACAAGGTCCTATTTGCGGGATTATATTTTAGGCAGTCCCTGAGGGGGGGTAGGGGGGCCGGGGGGTGGGAGGGACATCACTATAAGCCGAAGCAAAGGAATCGACTAAAAAAGAAAAAAAAGTCGGTGGGGGGGGGGAAATGACACCACTCCCTCCGTGCCGGAAGGGAAAAGGGGAGAAATCAATTTCCTGGATAATCGACGTAGCAGACCTTGGCAGGGGGATGGAAGTCGACACGGAGGGGGGGAAATTGCGCCTAGGGGAAAGGGGTAAAAAAAAAGGGAAGTAAGCAAGGGGATAAAAGGGGGAGGGGTTCGCTGGCCTATTGGGTCGGACTAAAGTTAGCCCGAAGCAGAAGTAGCAAAAACTGAAAAACCCCAATTCCTGAGGTGTGGGAAAGAAAAAACCCGGAAAGGTCGGGCGGAGGGCCGTCTTGTGGAGAAAAAACAGTGTGGACTAAAGCCTGGAACGAACAAAAGAGGAGAGAAATCAATGTGTAGGTAGAGAGGGTACCCGAGGAGGGTTTCGAGTAAAGAAGGAGGGGAATCCCTTCTGAAAAAAAATTCAAAAATTGTATACACGGAAACAGATTCCAGTATTTCCGACAAAGATCGAGGGGGAAAAAGAAAGAGGGGGGATAAAAAACTTCAATGGGAATGCTTTGGTTAGCAAGAGGGAAAAAAGGTAGAGGTAAATCAAACAAATAGTTGGGAAAAAAAAAAGGAGGGGAAATAAAGGAAGAAAGATATGTTGTATCGCGGGAAAGGCCATTCCAATGAATACAGAGAAGGGGGGGGGAAAAAAGAAACAGGAAAAACCTCGTTGAAACAGAAAAGATCAAGAGGAAAGAACCGTAAAAAGGGAGTAAAATCAAAAGGAGGTTGGGGCAAATTAGTGAGTTCTTGGGAAGAACCAATTTTTTGTCAGCATACTTTATCATCAGGGAGAAAGAGGCCCCCACTTTTGGGGAAAAAAAATGTTTTTGGAGTACTTGGGGGGCCAAAAAGTCCTAACATGGTTCATGGAATCAAGCGGCAAAAGAAGGAAGCCAGATATACAAAAAAACAGTTTTTCGACCAAGTTGGTCCGATGGAGAGACGATTGGGGGGGGAAGAATGGAGAAAAGTTTTGAAGACGACGGCAAAACTAGTAGGGGGGGAAGGGGGGAAAACCGATGCAAGAAGGAAAACAAAGCAAAAAACCGTCTCCCAACTGTCTGGGAAAACAGAAAAGGGGAGTTGGGTAATCTTTTAGTCAATTAAACGAGGTTCATTTGTAGGGGGGTGAGGGCACAAAGACGATCAAACGAATGTTGTGATCAACGAGGTGGGGGAGAAATGCGTGAAAAAACTTTCTTGAGAAGAAGAGCCCTTAATGCAACGGAGATGAAAGGGGTATGCATCGGGGTAATGAAAAGAACCGGGCGGAAAGAATCGCCAGGAGGAGAAAGAACGCCTTAAAAATCAGTTCAATCTCGGTCCTTTCAAAAACAGGGACCCTTGGACGGGAAAAGAGCAAGCAGGAAAGAAAAGCAGAGAGGGGACGGGGTAAAGCGAAAAGACACCAGGTAAATTTTTCAGGTGCAAGTGCTATCAATAAATCTACAAGAAAGAAAAAAAAAACTTGGGGAAAAGAAATGCTGTGAAATTGGAAGAAAGGAAATACTCAGCCAGAGGAAACCTTAGGAAGATTCAAGGGAACTGGGTTGGCCCGGAAGTGGGAGAAGCGCCAAAACAGGGCCCTTCCGGCGTTTTTGTCGAATGTGGAGGTGCAAACTCGTGGAAACGGTACTCTGTTAATCCTTCATGTGGGGGGGGGGGAAAGGGGGAAGAAACAAATTGGGGTGCGAAGGGCCAGGGGTATGTTGGATGTACTTGCCTGAGGCAACCCTTCTGACTTAGAAGGGTAGGAGAGACGGGAAAGAAAAAGCGTGACAACATAATAGTAGGTTGCCGAGGCTGGGAAGACGCTTTCTAGAGTAATGACAAGTCCAGATCAACTTCCACAGTGGGAGGAAGGGAGGGCGGGGGTCTAACCCTACACCGGAAAGACTCCGTAAAAAAGGGAACCTCAGAAAAATACTGTGGCGAAAAAAGAAGCGCCCCCTGGGGAGGCTCTGCTCGCAATGGGGGAAAAAACGATGAGGACCTGTGGGGTAAAACCCGTTGGGGGCGAAAAATGAATGAAGGGGTGCATGCAGGGGAGGATAACATTTGTCCTGAACCAGGGGGGGAGGAAAACGGGGACAAAAATGGGGGGTGTGGAAGGGGACAACCGAACCAGGGGTCAGGTAGGGGGGGCATTGGGCGTGGGCGTAAGTGCAACGAAAATGACAGGACAAAAGGGGTGAACATCTAAGGCAAAGGGGGGCGCCTCCAGTCAGGATAAGTGGTGGGGCAGGGTAAGAAGAAAGTTCGGAACCGAGGAGGGGGCAGGGGGACCGTGGGGAAGAAGCAGCAGAGGAAAGTAAAAAAACAGAGGGGGCGGGGACCAACCTGCAGTAGGAAAGAGAAAAAAAAATAGAAAAGTAACCGATAAAAAGGGAAGAAGGAATGTAGGTAAAGTGGGATCTGAGGTCAGGTTCTGGGGGAATTAGGGGGGACAAAGACCCGCAGAAGCTCCAAATAAAACCCATGTATCGGGGGGGTGGGATGGTCGGGTGAACGAATGGGGGGGGGGAAAGACAGTGATCTCAGAAAACAACAAAGGAAGTAGTAGTAAAATTATATATCCCTGTAAAGAAAAAACAAGAAAGGTAACGACCAATACAAAATATCAATATGGTTAGACGCAAAGGGGGAAAGGGGTGGATCAACAATAAAGGAAAAGTAAGCATGGGGGATAGATAAGTGGTGTAGGTCCGGGTAGTTATGTGTGCATTGAAAGACTGGTTCGAATGGATTTGCAATACCATTCTATGTGACAAGGAGGCTTTCACAGGGAACCACAAAGAAAAGTTCCCCTGAAGAAGAAAGGGCCGAAAAAACGCGCCAAAAAAGGGTTAGAAAACTCATTTGAGCCCGGACCAGAGAATTTCAAAAAATTGGTGACGGCTCCGAAAATAAAAAAACAAAAAAAAGAAAATCAAGATGGCGAAAAAAAGGGTGTCCCTCGGTCGATGGACCAACAAGAGGAGGAAAAAAGAAAAAAAATAAAAAAAAAGGAGAGGAAGGAAGTAGTGGCGAGAGGAATGAGGAGCGGGGAGTGAGGGGGGGAGAATGGCTACGGAAGGATGAGAGCGGGTGAGGAGGGGTGGGAGAATGACGACGGGGGAAAGGGAGAGAAGGGTGATAGATAGAAGAGGGAGAGGGGAGGGCCAACATAAAGACAGGTAAAAGGAGGGTAAAGGATAGAGTAGGAGTAGAAGAGTGTAACTGGAAATGGGAAAATGAGGAGGAGAAGGGAAATGTTAATAGGAAGGGTAGTATTGGGGGGCTGGAGGAGAGGGGACGGGAGAGGGGGGGAGGAGAGAGGGAGGGGTGGGGGGGTGGGGGGTGTGGGGTAGGTTAAGTGGGGAAGTGGAAAGGGGGGAATGGAAGGGAACAAGTCGGGGCGGGGGAGGCGAGTAGTGATGGAAAAAAAGGAAGGATGAAAAAACTGGGCCATGAAAAAGTACTTCAACAAGAGGGAAAACAGAAAAGACGAAATTGTGTAACTACGACAAGGCTACAAACAGACTCATCCGTGGGGAAACGTGGGGAGGGGATCAGAAGCATGGCCCGGTAAAAAGATTTGTGGGACTTATTAAACGGAAGTAGAAAGGGAGGGGGGTTTCCATCAGGGGGTTTTTCTTGAGGGGAACACTCAGTAAAACAAAGGACAGACAAGCAAGGGGTACCATCGAACAGCAAGCAAAACGGCAAGAAGCCCAGTATGTCCAGAGCTGAGTAGATCGCCTACCATGCCTAACGGGGAAAGAAGGGGAAAGGGAAGATGACAAGGAATCGCACATCAAACAAGTTACCTGGTCGAAATTTTAACCAATGACAAGGCCAATCCCATCATGTCCAGACCTCTAAAGGGCACATGGGACCGTGGGGGGAAAGTAGGCAAGGCGAAAAATAATCTAAGTGTGACATAAACTTCTACACAGTTTAGAGCGCGGAGAGAATGGGGGTGGAAGGTACCTTCCCGCGTTTTTCTTGGCACTGGCTATCCTCTCCAGGAAAAGCCACAAAAGGAAGGGGTCAGAGAGAACTCCTCTTAGAGTGGAAGATAGCGTACTTCAGAGGGAAAAAGACCGGGGAAGAACAGACCTCTGGGGAAAAATGGATGTCGGCAGTATCGACGGAGATTTCAGCAGTCGAAGGTCCTTCAGGGAGGGAAGGAAAAAAAGGAGACAGCAAAAAAAAGGGGAATTGTTTGTTCCGGCACCGCCAAGCCAAGTAAACGCCGGGGGGAGCACCTAGTACGAAAAAAAAAAAGCTTGGAAATAAAGCAAGCAGGAGCAGAAAGAAACCGTGAGGGTTAACAATGACCCTCAAGCTTCAATGGGCCAGAAAACAGGTGCGAGTTGGGGGCAGACACACTGACGGGGGGGCAAAGGCGGGGAAAAGTAACAACAGAACCGTAAAAAGAGAGGCACCCTTTGAAATCTTTCCAAAAAACGATATGACAGCAAGGGGTTAATTAGAAATTGTTCATCTGGGATGCATGGAGGTAAAGGGGGAGTCAGGGAAAACAGGTGGTCCCGAAGAAAGACAAAAGATCAAAACCTCTTCAAAAAAAGGGGGGCAGGCCGTTCACCTTGGTGGAACAATTGTTACGAAAGACAGCAGAAGGAACGGAAGTGATGGAGTCCCATGCCGGAGGGCTCTTCGATGACATGGGGGGTACCGCTTGCAGGCGGGAAAAAGTGGTAAGCGGATGAAGGGGACCTTTGAAGGGTGGGGGGAGCCCAACTTTGGGGGAGAATTTGGTTTGAACTGCAACATGTGGGGGGGGTGCCGGTCAAAAGAAAGCATGTTTTGACCGAGGGACGAAACAAAGGCAAAAGGACCAGTGACGGGGAAAAATAACAATGGGGCAATCGGGAGTGGAGAACGAGCCGGCAGTCAAGATGGCCGAGGGGGACAATTCCAAGGGGCCAAACGCAAAAAAGGGAACCGCAAGGGGTTAGATAGGGAACAAGGCAGTACCTATCCAAAAAGAAAACCCTACCGGGGCCGGCGAGAAGCTGGTTAGGGGAAGGGGTCCAAGCGCGTACCTGCAGGGAACCAGAAAACGGACTCGACGAAAAGGGGGGGTTTGAGGCACACAGAAGCAAGGAAAGGTAAAGAGTTGGGATAGCTCCCAAAAAGGCTGACGATCTCTTCAAAAAAGGGGAAAACAGAAAAAGGAAGGGGAATCACTGAGACGAACAACTCTGTGGGAAAAAACAACATCAAGAGCAGAAAAAGGTCCACCCCGGCCGTGGGAAAGATCATCAAGCACGCACAAAGGCTAGGGAAGATACAAAAACGAAGGGAGAACAACTCCAGCACGTGGTGCGGGGGAAAAAAAGGCTATTGGGCTGGGGCAGGGGCTCAGAGGAAAAGTTTAGTGAGAACCTCAACGAAAAGGATGGGCACAACCATCACAGCGGGAAAATACTAAGAAAAGAGGGGGGTTTGTCCCAAAGCACGAGAGTGAAACTCAACACTAAAGGAGGGCAAAATTAAAAAAAAAAGATATAGAAAAGGTCCGGAACGGCCCTCCTTAGGATGTGGGCATGAAGGAAACAAGAACTGAGAGGAAGAGAGACCACCGAGGCAGTATCTTAAAGATTTGTACAAAAAACCGAGTCGGTCAAAACTGCAAAGGCCACACAAAAAAAGATCCATCAAATAGAAAAAAGGGTACGACCGGTGGGGAGGGGGGGAAAGGGTCGCCAGTTTGATCAACCCGAAGCCAACTCCAAAAAGGAATCGCGATGATTCAAGGGGAAAAATGAAATGGGAAAGCGAATTCCAAGGTAGGGGGGGTGTCCTATCGAACACCGGCGGGGACCCAAAAAATCTAAGGGGAAAGAAATTCCACCGTAAGCCGGGGGAAATTGTCAGGAGGGAGACGCTTTTCGCCACGTCAAAAATGCCACCGAGCGCAAGGAACACAAGGGTGGTTCAAAACGGAAAAGTGTAGCGGAAAGGTGGCAAACGTTTGAGATTCAAAGAAAGGAGAGGGGAACCCAAGGACGCAGTTCAGCAAAAAAAAATCAGGAGTTTCTAGAGGAAACCGATCCAGACAAAACAGGAAACGGGAAAAACGTGGGAGTCGACAAGGCCCACCATCAAGGAGGGGAAAGGACCAACGACAACGGTTAGGGAGGGGGGCAAAAAGAGATGGTGAAGAAAGGGCAACGCAAAATGCTGCTCGGGCAAGACCACAAGGTACGACGGGTGCTGAAACGACACTGTGACAGGTACCTGACAGTGACCATGAAAAACGCAAGGGGAGTGGGAGGAGAGGTTACCATCCAAGAAATCGTCTGGGAATCAAAAGAAAACACAGGGGGGGTGAGGGGGAATAGTAGAGGATCTGCAACCTACGGTCGTGGAAAATCTAAGCAGACAGCGACTTTCCAGGAAACAAAAAAGAAAGGTGGCACCGTGAAGACAGCGCAAAGATACTTCCGTACTGGTGGGGCAACTTTGCCACGAACACCCAGGATCAAAGCAGAAAAGAAAGAACTGGGAAATCCAGTAAAAGACCGGTGGGTACGATGGGCCCATCGAAACAGATTGGGGAGTGCCCACTTGGGGACGAACAGACACGTTTGGAAAAGAGGCGGTTCTTGGACAGGGTCGTCTAGAAACTAAAACTAAAGAGATTTTTTCAGGCTGACCCAATTAGGGCCAAATGCCCACCGGAAAAAATGGGGCTCGAAGATCGTATGTAAACGTGGGGACGAAGCACGCTCCACTTCCGTGAATACTGGTCAGGTACGGTGCCCTCGACCGGGGCATAAAAGAGTCCACAAACGTCGCCGGGAGTTCAGGACAATAAAGACTGTTGTTCCTTAGGTCACTGTAGGTCGGGCCAGGACCTATACTTGGCACTGACCCAACTAACCAATTTAATTCGGGAAGGGCCCATCCAGGTACAATCGCCGGAAAGTCCGATCAGAGTGGGGCTTTAGGGACCACTCACTCGTCGAAAATCGCGTCAGCCCCGGGTCCGAAACTGGAGTGTAAATCTAGGTTGGGTGGGACGGAGCCCAAAACAGAGCGGACCCGGTTGGCCTGGGGGCAAACATCCGTCAGAAGGCCCATCCTCCGGTCTCTACAAAAGGTAACGTCGCTAACCTGATAGGAAGGAGGGCAAGGGGGGAAAAAATCGAAGGCGGAACGCGGGGCCAAACGTGGAAAAGAGACGAGAGGGAGGAAAATCGAAATCTTGTTGGAGTGACCCTCCAAATGTCCTCGAGCCTAAGATGGCGTTTCCGAAGTCCGGAAGGGAGAGCGGGGAGGGACAGTCAACTGGAATGGTTTGGGGGAAGTTCGCAAGGGGGAAACGAGCAAAGAAGGAAGAACCGGCGCCGGAAATCAAAAATCGTCGTGACAAAAAAAAAGCCCACTCCCAACCAGCCGCTGGCGGTCATCACAGGGGGGGAGAACGACTTAGCCTTGTCACTTATATCGAAAGAATAGAACAAGGGGAATTGCGCCCAAACTTTGGGGGGTTGAACAAAACCGACTTTACATGACAAGTACTTGTGTCCTCTGTTAAGATGTGGGTAGACGAGAAAAAGAAAATACGCTCGGGAAGATCCAGAACGTGCCCTGCATCGTCTTTTTGCAAAACAACACCTCCAGGAGGAGAAGGGTCCAGGTCTTGTGCGAAAGCAGTTAAGAAGGATGTGTAAAGCCGCCCGAATAACTTGGGGGCTCAAAGCGCCAAAAACGTGCGGATATTCGGGCACGTGGCGGTCGATCAAAACGGGCAGTGGGAATAACCAGAGGGCCAACGAAAGCATTTCCGCGGCAGCCCGAAAATCGAAGGAGAGAAAGCCGACCCTGCAATAATCGGTGCAAAACGTCAGGTGAATTGGGTCACCTTGGGGTCGCAGGGCGGCCAACTTGTGCAGGCGGAAAGGCAAACCAAAAGCTTGTACGGGGAAAGCAAAAATTGGCATCACAAACACCGTCAAGCGAAACGGAAACAATGCTCTTTAAAAAAGGGTCAAGCGGACAAGACGCAGGGAGACGCCGGCATTGGAGCGAAAAATCAAGGCGTTCACAATTCAGGAGGTGAAACCTTTGTTCACCCATCCTTAAAATCAGCAACAAGCCACGGGGGGACGATTTGGGATACCGGCGGCCACAGGTGAAAAGGGAAAAACTGTTTTTCATTCCAGGGCAACACTAAATGCCCAAACGAGAACACATTGAGCACAAAAGGTTTCACTGGCCTTGAAAGACACACTCGTGGGAAGAGGGAAAAAAAAAACGAGGCCTCTACGTAGGTCGGGGGTTTTATGGGGCAGATGCAGCATCAGAAAAAACTCGCCAAACGGTCCCCTTGCCCGAAGGGAGTCAGGAAGAGGTGGCCTGACATTAACTTGGGGAAATTAATAAAGCGGTTTTTATCCGTGGGCGAAAAAGGTGGCGATCCCGAGGTTTTCGCCGAGGTGATCCACGAAGGACCGGGGTCAATCAGAACAAAATCAAAATGCCTCTTTCGGAATGTCGCCAAACTCAGGGGTAACCAAGCGACTCTGTAAATCATACGTATGCTAAACTCTCGCAATCGTCAGCTGCCTTCAAAAAAAAAATTGGTAAGGCCACGGCCTTCAGCAATGACCAAAAATAAAGTATAATCCCTATTAAAGCCGATCAGGAAAGCTACAAAAAGATGGCTTTAAAGGGGAAGCAGGATCGACCAGACCACCAGAAAAACAGGAGGGCAAGGGGAACTGGAACAGTGCTTCAGAGCTCCACGGAACCTTCGACTACGAATTCGGGTCCAACTTTTTTAAGGGGTAAAACCTGTTAAGGTCCCGGCCCAGGCCTTTCGAGGGCGTATTTAGTGTACTTCTGGAAGTGACTGGAAAAGAAGCCGGCCAGTTTTAAGGGCAAACCATTGACGCCTTTGGGGGGAGGTGCACGAGCCGGCAGAGCACATGGTCAGTGGCTGGCGACGGTGGTCGGAGAGATCAAGACGGCACAGAAGGGGAGACTGGGGAGCTGGCTTGGAGCTTGAAGGTCATGTGGTGGGAAAATCGCGGCAAAATTTCTGATGTATTGCGGGTTACGAAGAAACCCCACCGGGAAAGAAACCCGCATGTCCCCTCGAACGCACGAATACGCAAAAGATACACCAACAAAAAAAAAACGGCTAGACACGATCTACAAAGGGGGTTCAACGGGAAGCTGTGGGGTTTAAGCCAAGACCATCGAGTCCTGTTTTTCTTGGGCTGCAACAGAGGCGTCACAAGGGGGGGGGAACAAGTTTTGTGGACGGAAAGCCGACCAGGGGACAGAATGCCTGGGTCCAATGTACTCGACCGAAATTCCGGAAGGTTGGTTTGCACTACGGAAGGGAAAAGCCCAGCGCTGAACCATTTGGTGCAGACCCTCGGAAACCTTCGGGCCGGAAGGGGAGCAGCCAGAAAGAAAGTCAGCAATGGGGCCGGCCCCCCCGCAACTCCGCCGAGACTCAAAAGAATCCCCGCTTAACAGGAGTTGCTCAACTGATGAGGGGCGGATCTTGAATCAAAAACCCAACAAAAACTCCGCCTACTCACACCCGGAAACCCATATGTCGGGGTTATGGCAGCGGGGAAGGTGGTAACGCGGGGG
>Ga0179593_1623220_pt1 | contig 21890 bp, 29 predicted proteins | sample CZODoug2_1_08_16_FD_185931 | JGI IMG/M metagenome (GOLD analysis project Ga0179593, IMG submission 185931) | Vadose zone soil fungal communities from Angelo Coast Range Reserve, California, USA - CZODoug2_1_08_16fungal (PacBio error correction) | ecosystem: Environmental > Terrestrial > Soil >...
CAACGGAACGTGAGCCTGTACTCCACCGAGGAAAACTACTGATTTGCTGAGTAGCAAGTGATTATTCTTAAAAAAAAAAAGAGGGGATCGGGGCATAGAAGTACTTATCTAAAAACCAAAAAAGGGAAGAACAAGGATCTCAAGGGAGTGATTGACCTAACGTCAAATGAATCCGGGGGACAAGGGAAAATTCCAGATTCGGGGGGGCAGAAAGGGACACCAAGGGGGTCCAGTCTGAAGGGTCAACACCATACGTTACGGAACCTTGAAAAAATATTGAAGCTTGACCTGGTATATTCAACAAACCGTTTGGATCGGACCAAGCACCAGCGAGGGAAAGAAAAATCCTTGAGCCGTATTAAGAAAATTAAGCTTGGTGATAAGGAAGCGGCTGTTGGGGATTCCAGGGAAAGCAGAAAAAAGGGGTAAAAAATCTTTGGGAGCGGCGTTCGTGGGAATGAGGGGCAGGACTAACGTAATGCAGTTATGGAGAAGAATAAGTCGGGAAATTAAGGGAACGGCAAAACCAGGAACCGGACGAAAGGTTCCACGGGAAGGGAGAAAAGACGTCACGAACATCGTGGGGAAGAAAGGGGGAAAAAAAATGTCGGTAACCGTGACACTTGGGGCTGTTGGAGAGAAAGAAAGGATCCGGAATGAGCTTAAAGCGACGCCGCATGGGAGAAGTTGCACCAATCATGGGGGAAAGGTAGAACCGAAAAGCCCCAGGGGGGAAGTAATCTATACGGATTTACACTGCAACATAGAATCAGGCTGAAGTGCAATACCGGAAACTAAAGCAAAGTAGGAGGGTCATATTGAGGGACATGTACACAGTCAACAAAAGCAAGTCCCAGGGGGGCCAGGCGAAAAATCGCCAATTGGAAGGGCGGGGGGGTTCAAAGTGCTCAGAAAAGCAAGCATGAGTGCTAAGTAGAGGCCTCTGAAGTGGCGTGTGAAAGAGGGTAGGGGGTGACCAGAAGTGTTCTTTGGGGGGGGGATCACCTTGGTACAGAAGGAAAGAACCCAATAAAGGGGTCAAAAAACACAGGCGAACAGGGTTCGGAAGAACAAATGACAAAAATAATGAGAAAATCCCGACCTGGGGGGAGTGCGAAATAAAACATACAACAAGGGAGGTTTTTGGCAAAGTCGTGGGCGATGGAAAATGTCAAGTTGGAACAAGGAAGAAACCGTTAGTGATAGGGGGGAAAGTAAGAAAGCGGCCCAGTTTACCCTATCGGTGAAAGTTTGAACAGGGGGGCGGGGAGGTAAAGGGGCATCAGCGGGGATCCGTGGCCCGAAGGGGGGAAGGGGGGGGGAATCTGTGGGGGATCATTTAAGACCATGGGGTGTAAACCTATTAAACGTGGTGGGGAAGGAAGGTGTGTAAATGTAGGCTTTAGGGGCCTCAAAAAAAAAATCCGCAATAAAAGTGTGGATCGATTGTCAAGGGAAAGGGGGCAAAGGCAGCCAGGTTTTCAAAAGCACAAATACCGTAAGGTCGCCGATGCTTTGACCGCTCAGTGGAGAATCTTTGGGAAGGAAAAAATGCCAGAGGATTCTCCAAGAGGGGGGAGTGTTGCCAGGGGGCAGAAAAATCTCCGGAGTGACCCATAAACCTCACAAGGGCCACACACAGCAGAGGAAGAAGATCGGAAAGGGGAAATTGGCTTTCAGGTGGGGGAAAAAAAGAAAAAAGTAAAAAGGCCCAAGAGGGAGGATAACTATAGACTCCAATGAAGGAACCCGTGAAAATTAGAAGGGGGGGGGATCTCGCATGATCATCAGCGGGGGGTTAGGAGAAGGAGCTTAGACAAGAGCCTGATAAATTTGAACTTAAAAGAAAAACGTCGCAAATCGAGAAAGAGCGCGGAAGCGAGGAGGGGGGGACTGGATCAAAAGACGTCAAAGTACCAAGGGAAGCAAACAAGAGTGGGGACCTGGAAAAACAGATTCAACAAGGAAAAAAAAAAGGGATGTACATTCTTTACAAGTAAAGTCACAAAAAAGCAGGAGAAAAAAAAGCTCGTAAATCAGCCGAGGGGGTGATTTGGCAAGGGGAGAACCGATACTACACCTGAATGGGCAAATAAGAGGTGGTAATACCGCGCGGGGGGGGCGCAGGTTGATAGGGGATCAAAATATGACATCTAAAGGGGCGGCAAAGAGAAGGACATGGCCGAGATAGGTACGAGGGGAAGGCCGGCCATGGGAAATCATCAGCTTGAAGGGGGAAAACGCGGTGAATTAAACCGGGCGCAGAGGGGAAAAAAGAAAAACCTCCCGTGCGTCGAGTTCTAACAATTTCAGGGGGGCCCGGGGGGTGAAACTTGAAAAAGGGTGGGAAAAAAAACAAGGAGAACCGAGGCCCGACGAAGCGCGGAAAAATAAAGACCAAAAAAAAAAAAAAATAGGTTTGCGCCAAAAGAGGTGAAAGATTAGGAGGGAAATGAGCCCGCGATAAAAGGTCGGCTTGAACAGGTGGGGGGGGGGAAAAAGGTGGAACACAGAACTTCCCCATCGTCCAAAAAGAGATAGGGTCCGCCGGGTGGGACCAGAGCTATGTATTTACGGTGGAAAATTGAAAAGGTTGGCCAGGGCGAGGAAAGAAAAGGTAGGTGAGGGAAAAGGGGAAAAAAACTGTGTGCGGAAAGAGGGTCAAAGAAAGGGAGGCCAGCTTCAGGAGGGACAAAAAAAGGGGGGGGAAAACACTAGGGGGAAGGGGAACAGGGTTCCCAGGCGAAGGGGGTGGACCAAGCGACGGGGGAGAAGGGGAGGGCGGACGTCTAAACTTGGGGGGTCAGAAAAGAAAGAGAGGTGGGGGGAAAAGGGGGGGGTCCAAAACGGCGACGAGCACAAGGGGGCAAAAAAATAAAAAAAGCAAGTGGAGCCGATGGAGATTGGAAGGAAGGGAAGGGATAAACTAAATAGCACATTCCGAGCGCTCAAAAGAAGGGGTGAATAAGGGGAAAAAAAATGGGGAATGTGCTCTGCGTGGGAAAAACGTCTCGGTCTGTGTTGAAGAGAAAGAGGAAGCCATCGTCAGATCTTTGAAAAAGTGGGGGAAAACAGAGAGACAAGGAGAGGGGGGTGAGAGAGTCGTCCAAATGGAAAAAAGTTCAAGGGAGGATAGGGCGCAAAACTACCTGGAAAAAAACATCATAGCAGGACAAAGGGAAAAAGCTAAGGGGCAAGGCGCTCCTACTGTAAGAGTAAGGTAAATACAAAGGGTACGGTCAATCCTCAAGGAGATGTTCAAGATCGCTGGCAAGGAAAGCAGCATGAACCGGACGCAGAAAAAAAGTACATTTGGGAGATGCACGCAATGGGGGAAAGAAATTTTGTCAGTTTAAGGGTGCCAAACTCAAAGGGATCAATTAAAAGGCGAACACATCACACAAAAATGATCCGGAAAACTCGGTGGAGTAGAAAGGGCGGAAAGTGATTTGTAAGACATCCCAAACAGCAAGAACTAAACAACTTTCCGTAAAAACTTCCTAGAAAAACGCATCGGCCGAGTCCACGTGTTTTTCCAAATTTGAAACCCACAGGATGGTTATGTATATGATATTGAAGTTCTGTGATTCATCGAAAATAGGGGAAGTTTTATTTCCGGGGGGGGGAAAATCAGGGGCAGCACAGCGGTTGGGGGAGAGCATCGGTTTCGATGGGTTCAAATAAACAGAAGAAGAAACACACTCACTAATCGTCAATGCTAAACGATCCAGGAAAAAGAAAAAATTTCATATCTGCTGGGTGAGTGGCGAATAAACCCGGAACGGAGGAGGGGGCCATACAATTAGGTCCCACCCGCCCACAAAAATGGAATAAATTAACAGATTCCGGGGCGAAGAATCGTAGGGTCCAAGTCAAAAAAAAAAAAGGCAATTTTCAAAAGATACTAAAAAAAAAAAAGACGCTCTTCACTGGGGGGGGGGTACAGTCGTCAGGAGAGATGTCACCACACCCCCAAAACCCTTCACGTAGGGAATCTATTAATGGGGGAAAAAAAAAATTTCAAGGGGGCCTGTAGTCAGAGAGACTGAACCCCAGAATGACCAATCAGTCGGGCCAAGAAAAGGTAAAGAATGGTTGTCTTCTAATAAAATAGAAGGAACTGGGTTGGGGCGACGGGGGAATCCTGGGGAACTGAAATAGAATTTTCAATAAGGAACAAAGGCTTTTCTTATCGAAAAAAAAAAGAACAAATGGACCCCTAAACAGTGTTGAAGAAAGAAAGTTGGGGGACGGGGGAGCAAAGGAAAAGTAAAATGTAGACAGTGGGGTCAAAAGAGATTTGACAAGTTGGGCGGCTTGGGGTCCCGTTGCAACATATGGGAAAGCCCTTGCTCGATAAAAACAGGTTTCAAAGGGAGAGGGGGGGGCAGTATTGGCAGGGGGATCTCTTAGCCAGGAAACTCCAGGTGGAGGAAAAATAAAAGGGTTCCCTCGAATGACCTCTAGAAACAGGGAAATCTAGGGCCCCCAAAGAAAAAAATCCCATTGGGAAAAAATCAAAGGGGGGGAAGAACAGCGAAAGGTGGGGGGGGGGGACCTGGGTAAGTCGTGCTGGCTAAAAGGGTGAGGTTATGAAAGGGACTCTTGGGAAAACGGCATATCAAAGAAAACAAATAATGCATGGTAATACAGTGCCGTCGTTAAACAAGTCAACAGGTGAAGTCCTGGAAAGTAAGACGAAAAACGAAAAAAAAACAAAAAGAGACGCGCAATCCCCTCTGGTTTTGTTGGCGTGGGGGGGTTTTTCCGGCAAAAAAACCGCAATTGAGGGGGCCGAACCCTTAACTCCTTAGAAGAGAACAATTCTGAAATGTAGGGGGATGGGGGGGGGAAAACGCCAGGACAAGCCGCAAGGAGGGTTACCCCCAAGGAAGAGACAAAAAAAAACGAGGCGTCAAAAAAAAAATAAAAAAAAACCCGAAATTACTGTCGGCGGGTGGGGTCTGAACGAGGACAAAAAATTTCCGGGGGGGACAACGATCTGCAAAAAAGGCTGTACCGAAAGGGACAGCACCTTGAAATGACAGCGTTTGCAGGACCAACCTTTACCTGGGAACTGAAATCACCCCCACTCGGTCCTGAAAAACGGGGTCCTCAATACATAACCGATCTTACTTGGTCAGGGTGGGGGTACAATTTAAAACAAAAAAAAAAAAAGGTCGAATCTAAAGGGAAAACCCCACAGGGGTTTTCTTGTAACTTTGGAACAAAGGTCCCTCAAAAAACACACCATTTCGGGGAGGGGAATCAATCTGGTTTGTGGGATCTCCAAGAGTGCCGTTTCAGCGGTGTATTATTCAAGGGGGGAAGAATTTCAACTGGTAAAGGTCTGAATTGGGGCTTCCACATCGCAGAAAGTCCCCCAACCTGATGGGAACCAAAATACATGGGAAGTGGAGGACATGAACCATTGTACAGAGTACGAGCACGACAAGTCACCGTAAAAAAAAAAAATGGCCTGAAGGAGAAATTGGAAAAAAACGCGAAACAACGTTCCCGGTGGGGGGGGCAGGACACATTGACATCACTCCCCCGGACTTGAAATTAAGAAAAAACCTGGTTTGGAGCGGGAGTGGTGAGAGGACCAACTCCGTTCTATTTTGGGGATTCCTGCCACTCTTCAATTTGGACCTCCCCTTTGAGGTCTTTGAGCTACGGGGGGAGCACTTTCCCACTAGTTAAGAGGTGGGAAACCTGGAGGGTAACCCGCACGCTTATATGAGGGAAAGGATGTGATCCCCAACTAAGGTCGGATATGGTTGGGGAAAACTCACTACAGCAGCAAGGGTTAATCGAGAAAGAGGTTAACGTCCTTGGTCCCCCAAAATGAAAGGCAAGGTGCCCGGTGAAACTCGCGACAAAGACCCTACCAAAAGAAAAAACTGAATGGAAAAATGGGGGTCCTGAGGCAACATTTACAGAGAAAAGAGGAGACGTTTTTTGCCAGTGGGGTGGTGTTTCCCAGAACCGGGGTTTACAAGGGAAACCCGCAAAGCCCGAAGGAAGGGCGCAAAAAAAAAACCCGAGGGGGGCTTTTCCTCAAGAGCGGAAGGTCAGAAGAACGCCGAAGACCGTGGTGTGGGGGGAAAAAAAAAAAAAAAATAGCCAGAAAAGTTGGGGAAAATACAAGGTCCATGCACAAGTGGAAAAAGGGGGGCTGATCAGCACCATAATCCAGTTGGGGGGGTTTATCTGAAAAAAAGAAAAAACAGCAAAAACTTTCAAAAATTTTGGTGATAGATCTGCGGGGAAAAAATGTAGGTGGGAAAAGATGTACCTCCGTTTTCCTTAAGGAATTTCTCGGGGAAAGAAGAGGTGAGGGGGGTGGGAAGGGGAAAAAGTTCGAAGGGGTAATTTTCCGCGGAAAAGTCAAAGAACCGATCTGGAATGGGGGGAAAAAGAGCTTTTAAACAAGAACTTGGGGTTGAGGAACCGTTTACGTTGAAAATGGCACGAACGCGCATCCAGGGAAAAAACTAAAAAAAAACATAGTCAAGATCGCGGGGGGGGAGAAGGGCGGAGGGAGGGGCAATCAGGCGCTGAGGGGGTAAATTTCGCAGAGCGCCGGATACTTGCGGGCGGACATACTTTGTGGAGGGATATAACCCTTCCCAATAAGAAATTTTTAAGACGGATGGAAACTATTCAGTAAATGCTAATGTGAGAGGTCAAGTAGATATGCTGGTTCTTTAAACAGGGGTCCAAAGAAGCCAGGTAAGGCAAAGTTTGGGGTCAGGAATAGTTCTGCGGATAAAAGAAACAATTTGGGAGCCGGACCAGAAAGGGGCTTCCAAAGAATAGCCGGCCCCCAACCAGAAAGGAATAGGGAAATCGAACACTTTAACGAATCAAAGGAGGGGAAGTTCCGCCGAGGGGGGGGAATTACCAACGAAATTAACGGGAAAAAAACATCTCAATACCGGAAAAGCCCCCGGAAGTGGACAGGTCTTGGAGGGTATAGGGTTCAGGCTGTCCGAGGCTTGGGGGGAACTTCATCATCGAAACAAGAAATTTAAACGATTAAGAAAAAAAAAAAGAAAGATGACATTCTAACAAGAGTACCACACTATAAGACGGGTTCAAGAGAAAAGCCAAAGAAATCGAAGCTAATCAAAATGACAATCCAGGGACCCTGAACCCAAAAACAACAGAAGTTCATATAAAGAAGCACCCATTCCCTATGGCAAAGGAAAGGGGACCAGCACTCCCAAGAATTTACGGGGGGGGAAGGAAAAGAGTCTCTCCCGCTTCCGATTCGGAGTGAGTAAGAAGGGAAAAAAGGGGGGTGTATAAAAAGGAAGCCGCGCAGACCAGGTGGTCTTCTTAAGCAAAAAAAAAGAGGAAAGCTCAAAAATGGCACACTGAGAAAAAGCGAGTGGCAGGTAAAGAACCCCGCGTAAAAACCGAGGTGAGGACTGTCCACTCTTTGATCCGCGGGGAAGAGAAAACTTGGTGGTGGTGCTTTGCAGGCAGGGAATTCCTCAAAGAGGAAGCCGCAGTCTGAATGGGTGTTGGAAAGTGAGACAGATAAAAAGATTGATGAGCCCAAGACAAGGGAAGGGATCGTCCCCGGAAATTAAAGCTTGTCATCGAAAAACGAAAGGTGTCAATGAAAACAGAACAGGTCACCAATAATCAAAAGGGTCAGGTCTTGGGCCCACGACGCGGAAAGAGGGCTTGAAAAACTTCGGGGCAAGTGCGGAAAAATTCTTTGTATTCTTTCAACTATACCCAATCAAAAACATTTAGATGACAGGACTATTGAAAAAAAAAGCTCGAAAAACCCATAGGAAAACCAGCAAAGGGTAACTTGGGCAATTGTTTGCCAGGGAAAAGGCATCTGCAGGGGAGCAGAAAGGGAATATAAGATGAAAAATGAATCAAGAAGGAATGGAAAAACCGCCCTCCCTGCGCCCACAATCTTTAAAGGGGCTACTTGTCAAAAAGGGGACACGAATATGAACCGTGGTGAAGGCAAAGCAAAAGGCGCAAGGTTGGCCTGGGGCACCCGACGGGATGGTACAATACGGGAGGAAGGGTCGAAATAACGACCGTAACCAACACATCATTGGTGAGAATATAAAAGCTTAAGGGGGAATTGAACCATTTTGGTTCTAACCATGACGAAGGGCTTAGGGATTTGTTGAAGCCCTTTCGTTGTGATTACTTCCCTTGTGGGGGTTTTCACGGGGGAAATGTTGAATTAGAGCACCGGAACCCAGTAAAGTACTGTAGTGGAGTTCTACTTAAAAAGGCCATTAGCGGGGGGGAGGGATCCCTAAAGTTGGATTTACAAGAGGTCCCTGGGGGGGGCTGCCCTGTGGGATGCCCAGCACAAGTCCCGGGTGTTCATGCTTGGGGGTGTTGGGTGACGGGGAAGAAACCGGGGGGTTTGAAAAGGCACAAAGGCTTCAAGCAGTTTACGGGGGTTTGCAGGCAGGCCAAGAATAACCCCTCAAAAAATCATAGCGGAACCCAAACAAACGGCGCAACGAAAAAATGATTTTGTGGGACGGGGATGGGGGGGGGGGGGTCTGGTTAATGAAAAAAACGTACATGGAATGTGATGACGGGGGGGGTCAAAAAGCTTACCGTGCGATAAAAGGAAAAAGAGAACTGGTCAGGACACAAAAAAGCAAGGGCAATCTGACAAAGGGTATGGGGAAAATCTCAGCCAACCAAAACCACGAAAGGGGATTGGAGGTAATATATATGATGCCAATGTAACCAAAAGATATGTCCAAGATACTTTTGTCCCGCAAAGGGACAAAATTTAGGTTATAGGGGGCGGACGGAAGCCTTGAAAAGGGAACTTACCTGAAGACCCTTAAAAGCCTGAAAGACCTACACCAAAGAAAGAACACCTCACGGAAGCTCAAAAACTGGGGTGCTATTCCGTGTGGGGAGTGATGAAGGGGGGTCAGAGTTACTGACTATGCCAAAGAACATTGCGGGGGGGGGGAAAAAGCACGTTCGCCGTCAAAAAAAAAAGCCGTGAAAAGGGGGGGGAGGTGCCTCCCGTGAACCCAAAAAAGGGGACATCAGAACCGTACAGTAGGACAGGAGTACGGGGCAATAACCTCACGCTTTGTTGGGTTCCTGCAAAAAAAAGACCAACCACGGAAGGACGAGGACAGTCAAAAAAAAAGAAGGGTCGAAAAACGAAATGCAATAAGGAAAACTTCGGCGACAACTGGGGGCAGGTGGGAAAAGAAAAAGTGAGGGGGCGAGACGGTGTGTTTGGGAAAGGGCGGGGTAGCATCGGAAAAAAAAGTACCAAGCCGAAGTGAAAAAGACCGGAGAAAATAAAGTGCTTTGGGGTTAGGCGAGGCGGGGGTGTGGATGGGGACGGGTGGGAGTGTGGCATGCCAGCCTAAGACAAAAGACATCCGTTCCACAGGGATAATGAATGGCTCCTGCGGTCAAAAAAACAAAAAAACCCCAAAAAAAAAAAACACCCAGCCCAAAAGGGGAAAAGTGGAGTGCAGGTAAGGGGACGATCCCCAAGTCATCTAAATCGCAAAAAAAAGGGGTAAATTGACATTTTAGAACTCTGTGGACAAAAGAAAAAAAAATTTAAGTTTTTGTGTTTAAAGACAAACAGTCCGTGGGACGCGCGGGGAATAACGCGTAAAAACCAAAGAGCGCCCGGGGGATTTGGGGGGACTTTGTAATAACAGAACAGGGTGTCGTGTTTGCTGCAGGGGAAAAAAGTTAAAACTTCGTCACCGAGGGAAAGGGACTGAAAGGGGGGACTTGTTGGTCAATCAGAGGGTCAAAAACGAACTGGACACAAAAAAAAAACAAAACACAAGTCGGCGACCCTTAAGGCGGGACTTTACCGGTGAGCAAAGTGTTGCTTACCAAAGGGAGAGGGGCGCAGATTAAACATGAACTAGGAAATAAGACAGGGACGAGTCTCATCCACCCACCAGCAGGGCCCTCGTGTCCGGCAACCGTCATAAAACGGAGAAGGACGGATGAGTTGGGAGGTGACGAAAACCGCAAAAAGGACGGGAGGGCCGTGGTACCAGGGAGCCGCTAAAGTATCAAGATATAACGTTGATAGGAAAGATAAAAAAATGGATGCAACGTCCGTGTTCCAAAAAAACGTTAGATAAAAAAGAGTCGAAACTCAGGAAGGGGGGGGGGAGACGGTCAAAGGACTTCGTGGCAAAGTGTCGAGCAGGGTTACGGGTGAAAAAAGTAAAAAAAAGGGGGACTTTATGTAGCTCGGGGAGGGGCCCGCTACCTTATATGTGTGGGGGGGGGGTAAACTCGGAAAGGAAAGGCTTTTCTCTAGGGAAGGAATTTGGGAAAGGATTTCGATGCAATGCCAAGGGGATCCGCAAAAAAAACGGCCCAACCGCCCTGAACCACACACTTACCATTTTGCGAGAAAAAAAAAAACCGCCCGGCACCGAAAAAAAAAACGACCACTGTTGGAACATTCCGTGAAAAGGGTGCGCTACGGACATACTGACCGAAAGGGAATGGTACCTGTCAAGTTTTGGGATTGGGGAAAAAATTAAAGCTATCAGCATTTCAATAGAAAGGGGCTGGGGGATTGGGCTGCCGGGAAAGGGGAGGGGAAATCGACGGGCGATAACCGAGAAATTGGGGACCAATGAAAGAAATCTTCCTTGGGGCCGTTAAAGGGAAAGGGGACACCAGCATCAGGGGGAAATTGCTAGGGGGGGACTAGCGCCGCTAACGAGTAACTACCACGGGGCGAGAAGGAGGGAGGTGAGCTAAAATTAGCACACGCCACGGGACGGGGGGGCCTTCAAGAAAAAAAAAAAAAAAAAAAAAAGAAAAACAACAACGGATGGTTAAGGAAAACGGCCTTAGTAGACACAGGCCACGCGGGGGAAATAATGAGTTCTACAAGAATGAAGGACAACCGCGGGGAGAAAGCCGAAAAAACAAGAAAAGTGAAAATACTCACAGACAATGGAAAGCAAGGGCCATCGAAGAAAAAGGGTGAAGTGACCGAAACGGGGCCAAAAGAAACCTGTAAAAAGCAGAAAATCGGGTGATCGCCGGGACAAAAACACGGAGGGGATCCTGGGGTCAATGAAACACCGCACGTGCAAGTCGGCAAAAAAAGGAAAAAAAAAGAGCAGCCTTGGCCTGTGGCCCGGGCTTCAAACAAGGTTGGGGTCGAAAAATCAAAAAAAAACTGGCGAAGTGAAAGACCTGAGCGACTTTCCGGGCGTGGGGAGAAGGTGGGCCTGGGGGGGTGGGGTCTTCAGGAAAAAAAGCCGCCGGTTGACACCAAAGGGAAACCGGGGGGAAGCGGGATGGGGTAAAAGGAACGAGGGGATAACGTAAGCAGTGTCTGGAATCTGAATAGGATAGTCGAGGGAAGGGGAAAAAAAAGAAAGGGGAAAAACACGCGACCCTTCGATAAGGGGGGAGCGAAAGTCTTATCCAAAGGAGCAAACGAGCTAATCTGGGCAAAGGAGCAACTGACAAAAAAGGGGGGGCTGAAGGGATTCCGTGAACCGTGGACTTGCAGGTCATAAAATCCGGGGGCTAACGCTAAAGCGCGACATCGGGGCGCAAGAGCCCTCTACGGGGGGGAAAAAAGAAGACCATGCGTTGGTCCGGAGTAAAGGGAACACGGCGGCGAAATCAGTGTCAAAATCATGATACTGGACGGGCGCGCGAAACTGGGGAAGAATGACCAAAAAGTCAGCTCCCTAAAGGGGAAGGAAAAATAGGTTCAGGTCATGGTGCGCAAGGAAAAAAAAAAAGGGGGACAGGGGGGGTGACCTCAAAAAATTAATCGCATAATAAAGGTGACTGACGATGAAACAAGACCACTAAAGAGCAAAAGTGGGAAAGGGGGGGCAAGGTCAGACCTAATTATTTTGACAGAAAGGACTTTTTCTGCGATTGTAGCCAAATAAAATACAAAGTAAACTTGAGAGACGGCCCCCATCCAAAACAGTGACGGATCCAAATGCAACCATTATTAATCCCAGACGGGTGGGGTCTTGAAGGACAAACGGACCCGCAAACAGGGGATTGTGTCCATTTCGATGCTGGGGGAAAATGGTCAAAAATGGGACACCAACTTGGGCACAACAGGAAAAGGAGGTGGTAAGTTATTAAATTAGGAAGCAAAACTGACCATTTTAAAACGGGAAAAATTGATTGAAAAATGTTTGGGAGTCTTCAAAAGAAGAGGGGGTTGACCGATCGTGTGAAGAAGGAAAAATTGTTGGGTTCTGGGAAGGGAAAGACATTTCCACAAAAAAAAACACCCGTTTGGGAAAAGGGGAAAAGGTGTGGTTTGGAGAGCCAAAAGGGGGGGGGGTGGAATTAGATTGTACTTCTAGGTGCAAAACACGCCGAAAAGGGGAGCAGTAAGTTGGGGGCGAGGGGGGTGGGGCAAGCCGAAGGGGGTAGGGCAAATTGGCTCGGGGGGGGGTTTGCCGACAAGGGAAGGGAGGGGGGTGCGGTCCGCGCATCGAAGGGGGAACTTAGGAGCCAACGGGGGAAAGGATCTTTTAAAAAAATGCCACTAAGGAAAGTGACCAAAAAATTCAGTGGGGGGGAAAGTGAAACCGTGCTAGCCGAACAGGCTAGTACGAGTAAGAAAAACCAAAACCCACGGGCAGGTGCCACGAAAGAATACCAACCCGAGATCATTGATGTGGAAACAAACCATTGGGGGGGGGGGGGGGGGGGTTGGGTGGTGTGCAAACACGAGAGTGGGGGCACCACGGCCGGAGGGAGACGAGCTTGGAAGAAAAGGAGAGCAAGGAAGGCTAAACTAGGAATAACCAAAGGGAAAGGTCGGAGGGGCAAAGAAAAGAGTAGAGGCTATACACGTGGGTCAACGGCAAAAAAAATCCGGAAAAAAAATGGCCAAATGAAAGAGATCTAGGATCTAGCTTGAAGGGGGGGACGGGTCAAAACTACCCCGGGCAGCCCAACAATTGTTGAAAAGGCCCTTGGGGCGCCCTGGGTTAGTCCAAAACAGAAAAAAACCCAGCATTAACTTGTGTAAAGTATTCGCCCCGCAAGTAAAAAAAAAAAAAAAAAGAAAGGATGGAAAAGAGAACCCAAGGCAATGCGTGCGGGCTTGGAAAGGGGCAGTCCGATCGCGGAATACGGCCCGTGAAATGGAGCAAGAAAAAAAATGCAGCGAGAAGTGTTGGAAAAGGAGAGTTGATCAGACCATCTGCTGAAAAAGACGCGGACAGCGGGGGAGGGGACAGGGGGAAAGGAGGTTGTCCAGAAAAAAAAACGATTAAAAACTGGAACAAATCTACAAGAATTGGATGTGGGGTGGGGGGAAAGGGGACGGTTAATTGGGGGGAGGGACTGCTGCGTAACTAAAAAACTCCCACCGAATCGGGACCAATCTGTCGCAAAAAGTTGATTGGACCTATTTGCAAGTCTCAAAAGAAAGACGCGCAAGTTGCGGGCGGGAAATAAAAAGGCAAAAAAACAAAGGAAGCGCCAGGGGGTTGAGACAATTTGCAGGAGGGTTTAGTAACGCCGGGGAAGAGGGGACGAAGGGTGGAAAAGGGCTTTGGGGGACCTGGGTGCAAAAAACCCTACACAAGAGGTCCCTCCTAGGGAAGGGCCCAAGAGTTTCGAGTCTATTGGAATTGAGAGGGGGGGGAGGGATTTGTAAATGGGGAGGGCGTTTAAAGGGAGATTCAACCAAAAAGAAAATGGAGGGGGTGGACTTTGCGCCAGAGAAAAACGGGGTCCTTATTAAAGGGGAGGCCCGCACAAAGATAGCTTGAACAGATTTAGAAGAAAAAGGATTGGAAAAAAGGCGAAGTAGTAATAGGGCACAACAACGGCGAATTGGGGAATGGCCTGGGCCAAAGGGGCCGAAGGGGGAGTGAAGTTAAGAAATCGACCAAAACGAATAAACAAGGGGGGGAGCAGGGCAAAAAATGGAAGAGAACGCGGGGCCACCCGGGAATTGAAAAAAATACGAGAAGGGAAAAGCAAAATAAAGCAACATTTCTCCAAAGACAACGGATGGTAAGGAAAATAATAGGGGGGAAGGGGACAGGAAAGTCGTGGATCCGGGGAATCTCAAGCTCCATCGGGATCACAGAAAATCAAAGAAAAAAGGCAAAATTTGCCTGCTCAGTTGCCAGGCTGTGAGATGTAAAATAGGAGGGACTTTACCCCTACAAAGATGTCCACGAAAGGCAAAAAAAACTTTCAAATGAGAAAAACTCTATCCCGACAAACCCTGCCCGGCTATTCGACAGAACTGGACTGACTAAAGAGCCCAATTGAAATACCTGGAAGGGGCGTTCCCAATCGGGTTACAAAGATCGCTTAAGCCTGGAATAACTGCAACGGGGAAATAACGCACGGACCGTGTGGGGATCGGAACTCAAAGCAACACAGCTACCGTTGGGAAAAGGGGTGGGGTTGGCCTTTGCACTCAAAGAAAAATGAAATCGAACAACACAGACCCAAACCCGGAGAGTCTACTTCAGGGGGGGGCAAAAGTAAGGTGAAAGTATTTTAACAAATCAAGACAAACGGCAAAAAAGCCGAAATAAATCCAGTTCATCTAAGCAGGAGCAAAACCTCAAGCAACAAGCAGGGTTGGCTAACCCCAAACGGGGCAGACAGGGTCTGAGGTAGTGAAAAAAATCGCAAAAAAACAAATCTTTGCGCGGCAACTTCGGGGGGGTGAATGCCCATACAAGGGAAAAAGGCCACAGGGGAAGGACCCGGTGACGGATCCTGGGAAAAGTGTGGGAAGAGCATGGGCCCAGCTTGGGGAAGTGAAATTACCTTCCGGGGTAAACACCTACAACATCACACGAAGGGCCACAATGCCGGATAGTAATCTTCTAGGGTCGGCAATTCCATTAGAACAGCGGAAATGTTTTATAAGGATGGATCGAGAACACAGGGCCTTGGTAAGAAGGACGGCGCTGAGGGGGTCATACGTATTGAAAGGGGGACAAAAAAAAATTTCGAAAGGCCGTATTATGCAAAAGAGGATAAAACGGTCAAAAGCCGCTGAATAAGGGGTAACAGCTTTTTGGAAAAAAAGTCACTGAGGCTGTGGTGGCCGGGAGGATTGAAAAAAAGATCAAGGGGTAAAGAATTTTTCACCCCTGAGGGTGACAAATGATGGTGGGTTCGAAAAAACGCAAAGGGGGAAGAGAATTGGGGGGCGTCCCGGGTACTTGTGTGGGGCAAAAAGTAAGGGCTTCAGACGATCTTCCCACGGGAATGAAACCGGAGGGAATCGCTTTGAGGCGGGGGGCTGGTCTTGACGGGGACGGTGATAAGGGGAAAGGTGAGTTCAGTCAAATTCAAATCCCTCTTAATTAGGGGAAAAGGGTGGGCCGGGGGCGCTAAGAATCCAGCCTTCCACTCAGGGGGGGTGGAAATCTGAGTGGGTCCAGTCAGAGAGCAGTGTAAAGATAGAAACCATAAATCCGGGGAAAATCAAATTGAATCGAGGCGCTGGGCGTGGGAGGTCAAAAACAAAAAACCGGCTGGGGGGGGGGCCAGGTGTGGACAGGGGATTGACTTCCTGACGAGCGGGGGGGTCTAAATAAAGCAACTGGCAACAAGATTGAGATATAAGAATCCTAGTGCAGTTAGTTAAAACTAAATGGGGGGAAAATAGCCTGGAAATTCCATCAGTAAACCGCCGGGGAAAAACCGAAACCGTCCTTGGGGAAGTGGTGCGCGGCAAAAAAAAGCCCGTGGGGCAATTGACAGAACAACGAGAAGGCGAGCAAAAAAAACTTCGTGAAAAGATGTTTTAAAAAAGGGAAAAATCATGACCCAACTAAAAAGAGGTGACAAAAAATCGGCACCCCCTTCCTGCAAAGAAAGGGAAGGGAGGAGAACAACCCAGGACTTCGGGGGGGGAAAATTCGGAGAAAACCAAGGGGCACGGTTTGAAGTTCAAGGGCCAAAAAAAAGAAATTTGCAAATTTTGGCACCACCAAAACGGGGTACTGGGAAGAGTCGGTATAACAAAAACAAAGTAAACCGGTGACAAATGGGGGGGGTGTCCTTGAAAAAAAGGTTGCAACCCAAAAAAAGTAAATATGTGACAAGAAAACAAAAAAAAACCAAAAACGCACAAAACTGTTGGGGGGGGGGGATTTACTGGAAAAAAACCGGACAACATTGTACAGGGGGTTGAACTCATAATGTCGGTGGCCTGGAGACAAACGCCAACGGGGGGCAGGAAGGCCTCTAAAGCAAGGGATCGGTAGGCCTTCGGCCTCCACCAATCAGGAAAAAGAAGTCACCTGCCGGGTAAAAAAGGGTAAAAAAAAATGCCAGGTGGTGAAGAATTACGAAAAACTGCCTTGATCGAGAGCATAAAAAAACTGCGAGAGTCCGCATTACGAAATAGAAGCCTGGAAAAAAAAGGGCCCACCGGAGGGGGTTCATGGGGCCAAATCAAAAAAATGGGACACTTCCTGGGCAACACCCACAACTTAAGTGGGGGGGGGGGGAGCATGACGGAGCAGGATTCCACCAGAGGGCGTGAATAAAAGGGGCTGACACCTCAAAAATCAATGATCTCAAAGGAAAAACGGACTTTACGGTTCACTAAAGGAAAGTTAAGGGTGGAACTTAGGGAAAAAAAAAGCTGAATGCCGAAAAGGAATCTTAGGCCAAATGGTTAAAAAGGAAATGCCGCAGCAAACGGGGCCAAATAAAAAACCGGGGGTTTTGGCTTGCTCTTACCTGGAACAGATGGCCCGCATGCAGGGTGCCCGGGGGTTTGATAGAAGTCATCTCCGAAAAAAAGCGAACCAGGGAAGAGGGGGTGACCAAACGTACATGAGTCCAGACGAAAGGGGGGGGGGTCAAATCAAAAAAAAAGGAATTAAAAATAGCAAGCCATTGGACATTTGACCCTAAAAGGAAAAAAACCAAAAAAAAAAAAAAAAATAGCACTGGGTCCAAATAGGTAACCTTAGTCATCTTAAAGGCAACATAAAGAAAGCTGGGGGAAACCTTATATCCACTAACGGAAAAAGGGTAATGCCAGGAAGCAAGGGACAGGGCGAAAACTTTGGGGCGACAAAAAGTTTTTTGAGAGAAAGGGAACCGGCAAAAGCCCTGCCAGCGGAGAACTCCGGGAAATAACTGGGAGGGGGTGGGGGGCAGTAAGAAGCCCAAAAAACTTCGGTCCGGTGTGGGGAACGGCTGTATCGGGAAACAAAGAACGAACGGAAAAAATGGTAGGGCCAGGGAAGGATTCATTTTTTGGGGAAAAAAAACGTGGCCGGGTCACCGATGGAAAAGGGGGTAAAGGGGGCCATCACAAAGGCAACTTGAAACAAAAAGCAAAAATAACGTCTTTTGAGGTCTGGAGTCCGTAAGGGGGGTCAGCCGGCCCCGCGGGGGGGGCGCAGAAGCCAAGAAATCGCACATTGATCAGTGGGGGGGGGTACAAAAGCCCGCAGACTTGGGAAAAAAGGGAAGCCTACGGGACAGGAAGAAATCCAAAATAAAAAGTTCTAATGAGAATATCAGGGGCCCGTTTTCACTCCGAATTCGATAGAAAAAAAGCACGAAAAGATCGACAAGTTACGGGCAAAAGGAAAAGTACAAGCGTCAATTCCCATGCAAAAATGTTGCCTAAAGAGAGGGTTGAACCTGAAATAGTTCTCCAGGGGGAGCGGCAGCTGGGGGTAGGGCCACGGTCCCACCCCATTAGGAAGGGCCCAAAAGGGCCCTCAACCCTGACGTTTACAAAGGCATTCCCCTGCTAACAAGAAAAGGGGGGGTCCGACTTGGTCCGTAACTTCAGGTAAGACATTAACGGAACATGTCTCCAGACCCACAAGTTGACGTAGCAAGGGGAGCCGGGGAGGTGGTTACAAGGGTAAAGTGGCGAAATATGGCGGCTCACCGGGGTCCTTTCTTAGGGGGGGGGAAAAAGTGTGGGGTGGGGCCGGAATCGAGAAATCAAAAAGGTAGGGAAAACTAGAAGGAAAAGGAGGGAAAAAATCTTTTCAAAAAGAAGACAGCCTTTCCACAACCAAACTAAAGAAAAGGGGTCCAAGAAAAAGCCGGCAACGGGTTCATAAAAGGAAGGGGGGAAAAGAGTGATAACCCTTTGGAAAAGGATCAAAGAAAAAAATGGCAAAAGTGCAAAGAAAGGGATATTCTGGCTCTGTAACCGCAAACCCCATCCGAGTGGGGTTTGACTCCCGGGGATCAAAACGGGTCCCCACCTGACACGGTGCGCAAAACGGCGAGGAAAAAAAGGTCCGGCTGCAGAGAAAAAAATCTAAGAGTAATGCACTAAGTTTGTTACTGGCCCGGCCCTCCGGACTGGGGGGGAAAAAAAGGGGGGGGCAACTCCAAAAAACTAGACAATTATGAGCTGTATTGCGTAATATCGTCTGGGTGGGGCGGCGGGCGTTCCAAGTCGTCTTCAAGTGTCAAAAAAAGAGTCTAGGGGGAAACCCTGGGAGCAGAATTGTGCTGTCAATCCGGGGGATTAAAGGGGGGAAAATTGAAGGGGGGCTAAAAAAATTCCTGGGGTTTTGAGGTGAGGGAAAGTCGAACGCTTGGGGGAAAAAGGGGAAAAGATGGGAACTTGAAAGAAATTTCTAGCGCCCAACGGGATCAGCCAGAAAAACCACCAAAACTCGGTTTTATGTTCAAGTCCAGAGGAAAGAAAAATACAAACGGGCAGCAGGTGGGGGCAGGACACCAGGAGATAAAAAGCATGGACATAACTCCTGAAAGGGGGGAGGAAAAAAGGGTGTTGATTTCGGTCCGAAACAGGTAAGGGATACAAAAAACTCACTAGACCACCATGGGGGATATGGGAACTTAAAGGTCAGGCAAATAAAATCGGTCGGGGAGGGGGCAGGTGTTCCACGGCAACTCCAAAAAAAGGGAAATGGGGGAAACAGATTTGGGCTAAATATGATATTTGAAGATCAAAAATTCCCCCTTGAGAAGTAGTGAGAAAATTAGATTCATTCCCACATGGAAAGAGAGAATTAACATTTCAAAACTGACTAAAATTCAATGACAAAAAAAGGTGGTGTGCAAGAAACAAACGGCGCTAGGACGAAATATTCCGGGGGTGTCGAAATTGGGCCCTAACAACCGAGAAGGGGGTATGCAGTCGAAGGAACTGGAAACACACACTCGGTTTCGGAGAGAAATATACACTGTGCAATGGAAAGAAAGGGGGTTTCAGACAGGGCCATGCAAAAATTGTGGGGCAGTTTTTCCCGGGAAGGGAGAATTACGACCTGGGGGGGTAAAAAACAGGGGGGGGTTTGGAAGATTCACGAAGCAACGGGGAAATTCTGACCCAGTCCTTGGGACGAATGAAAGGAGGGGTTGAAAAGAAAATCTCCCGGCGGGGAGGCTGGGGGCAAAAAGGTACCCGGGATTGCCAAGTTGTTTTCTGCAGAGCGAAGCAGATTTTAAAGACAAGGAAGGACGAGCGGACGGAAATAGGTCGGGCAGCACAAATCTTCAAAAGGGAAATACGCAAGCAAAAAAGGAAGGAAATAATGACCAACCAAAAACGACTTCCAGGGAAAATTTGTGGGAAGGGGGTTATTTTGGGGGAACATAGTAAAAAAAAAATCGATCCGTTCTCATGGGGGGGGAAGGAAAATTTAAACACTTTACACTTGAAAGAGACATGTTCATGAAAAGGGTCGCGGACAAAGAAAAGTTCAATCGGCTGGTAAAGGGGAAAAAAGTACAGGACTCAAACACAAAAAAAAAAGGGGGGGGGAGGAAATAGACTCATAGGGGGCAAAATTCCAGCATATTGAACTTGCTTGGGGGGGTCCGTCGACATTAGGTATCGGGAGTGCGGTTCCGTGGGGGGAAGAAAGGGCAACTTAATGTAAGAACGTGTAAAAAAGAATACAACACCAAAACGGGAACACACCAAGGGGGAAGAGGGGACGCTGTGCCTATGCTGTAGGTCATTATTTTGCGTTGGGAAGACCTCAAAATATGAAAATCGGCTCAGATGGGGAAAGTGTCGCCTCCGGCTTAAGCACAAAAAAGAGGAAAAAAAAGCAACCTCACGGAACTATCCCTTTATCCTCAGAAAGGAAAAAGAGGGGCGCCAAGCTTTACGAAAAAAAAAAAAAAAAAAAAAAAAAAAGAAGCACGGAAATGTGCGCCAAAAAAACAAAATAAAACAACGTAAAGGGGGAAAAGTACAATGGAGGGAAACCGAACCTTACTTACCAACCGACAAAGAAAGAAGAGTCAGGGGAAAGGGCGGGGGAGGAAAAAAAACTGGTAACAGAGCAAGGGAAGAATTGAATCGCGGGGGGGTAAGGGAGGGAAGACATCGGGGGAGTGGGTTAAGGCAAAAAGTCGCCCAATGAAAAGGGAAAGCGGACTGCCAGGAAAAGGGGTTGAAAGGGGAAAAGTCGCAGTTTGCGTGTTCGAGGGGATGGGGGTGGGGAAAATCCAGGCCGAAGCAAGAAAAGTAATCACCAAGGGAGGAGCAGAAAGTTTAGAAAAATCGCAAAGTACCGGTATTTCGGACCTAAGACCGATGGGGGCATACGTGCGTGATAAAAAAAGGGGGGAAAAATTGGGAGACCGCGTCACAGGACTGCAAAAAAGTTGAAGGGGGTCAAAAAAATAAAGTCGTGCCAGTACTTGTAAAAAAAAAAAAAAAAAGATCCCGCGGGCCCCTCTCCCCAGGGGGTGAGGGTAGTACCAAAAGATTTTCGTTTGGACGTAGGGAAAGAAAAAGATGCAAAAAATTAGTAAAAACCAGGGAATGAATGGACCTGTGGTCCCAAAAAAAAAAAAAAAAAAAGAAAAAAAAAAAAAAAAAACAAAAAAAAAAAAAAAAAAAAAAAAAACAAAAAAAAAAAAAAAAAAAAAAAAAAAAAAAAAAAAAAAAAAAAAAGAAAAAAAAGAAAAAAAAAAGAAGAAAAAAAAAAAAAAAAAGAAAGGGGAGAAGAAAAAAGAAAAGAGAAGAGAAAAAAAAAAAAAAAAAGAGAAGAAAAAAAATAAGAGAGAGAAGAGAGAGAAAAAGAGAAGAAAAAAAAAAAAAGAAGAAGAAAAGAAAAATATAAAAAAAAAAAAGGGTAAAGACTGCGGTGGCACAACGGGGGAACATAAAACAACCCAGGGGAAGTGTGATCGACCACATAATTGCCCTTGGGGGCTCACGAAGGGCCCAGCAAAAGGACAGGTGTTCACGCGGGTCGAATGACATGAACGATTATCGAAAAGAAGCGCAAGAAGGTCATCAACCAAAACAACTTCCAAGGAGACAACGAGTCTGAGGGTTTGAAAATCAAGGGAGGGCCCGGACAGAAACCAATGCGGCAGGCCTTAGAAAAAAATGAGAAGAAGAATCGTTTAGTCGCACAAAGAAGAAAAAGAGCGAGCCAGTTCGCGAAAGTGGGAACCGTCTGTGGAGAAAGGGTCTAGGGAAGGGGAGGGACTGGCAAAAAAGGTGCTGTTTGGAAGCAAGGAGCAAAGGAGAAAGGCGTCAAAATGCTTGAAGGAAGGGGGCGGAAACGTAAGCTTGGGGAAGGGAAGTGTCGGAAAGCGACTGTGTCGACCTCACAGGGGAAAGCTGGTGAAGGAGGAGGACTACCGGCCACAAAGTCCAAAACAAAAACTCAAAGGGAAAACCAGAGAAGAAACTCAAAATCTGGACCAAGGCCTTAACAAAAGGCAAGGGGGAAAATCCGGATACGAACACTTGGGGGGGGATGGAGGTTCAAATTGTTAAAAGGGGGGCCTGACAGTACCTCCCAAGGGAGGAAACTGGATGTCGAGGGGCGGGAAAGCGCTGGCAAAGAGCAGGGGGGGAAGGGGGGGGAAAAGCACCTGGGGGAAGCACGACGTGGTCACCCGAAAAA
>Ga0179593_1275137_pt1 | contig 21887 bp, 27 predicted proteins | sample CZODoug2_1_08_16_FD_185931 | JGI IMG/M metagenome (GOLD analysis project Ga0179593, IMG submission 185931) | Vadose zone soil fungal communities from Angelo Coast Range Reserve, California, USA - CZODoug2_1_08_16fungal (PacBio error correction) | ecosystem: Environmental > Terrestrial > Soil >...
CACCGATGGGGGAGATATCTTGGAACATTTGGCTTGGAGACGGCATAAAGGAAAGAAAAACGTCAAATCTATTCCAAAGCTTCGGAAATGTCAAATGATGCAAAAAATGCATCCCACTCATCGAGTCAGGGGAATTAATACGTTTGGGACGGGAACAACTATTTAGGTAATTCGTTACTGGGTTTTCCCTGCAAGGGACAATCAACACAATGAGCGTCAAAACTTATACCCTAGAAAAGAGGGGAGTGGGAGGAATTTAGGGAACAGTAAGCCTACTGGGGAACTGAAAAGGGCAATAGGGGGGGGGGTTAACTGCAAAGGGATCAAAGGGAAGTAAATTGAGGAAAACCGCCTGTCCCTCCGGGGTCAGAAAAGAAAATCGGTGGGGCTAATTGTTGGGAAAAAAGACTCTTTACGCAATTTTATAAAAATGGGGTCTGTGTGAGAAAAGTAGAAGGGACTGAAAGTGAAAAAAAAAGCTACAGGTTCAACGGAACTGCAGCAAAAGAAAATGTTGAGAAATTACATAGGAAAAAATGGTACTCAATTGCAGGAGGAAGAAAATTCGGGAAAGGGGGTGGATTTCAAAAGAGTTAGAAAAATGATTGGCTGCAGGTACAATAGTTTGATATCGTCACTAATGAGTCCCCAGGTAGGAAAAATTGTGAGTGCACGTGAATAGGAGAAAGGGAAAAAAAGGATAGTGGGAGGGAAAAAAACCATTTGATCTATTGAGAGAAAACTTTCCAAAAAACAGGGTGAAGGGGGATAGAATCTGAACGAGACGTTTGGGTTGTGAGAAAGGGGAGGCACAAGCGTAAACGAAAAAATTGGGCTCCCCAAGAGAGGACTCTAACGCACGTCCAAACTCAACAGGGGCACAACGAAGAAATCAGAAGGAGGAACCTTCAGAAAGAAGGTGTTGAAGGGCGAAAAACATCTCGAGGGGTCGATGTAAGGGAATGACAGTAAGGAGAGGGGAATACGGGGGCCCATACACGGAAAGACATTCGGGGATTGTGAAAACAACAACGGGGCGACTCGCTATTAAGTTGGGGGTACAGCGAAAAGAGGGGGGTTTACCCACGGTGCTGAAGCATAAGCCTCCAGTTTGCTTAGAGAAAATCAATGGGGGGAAAAAGTTTAGTTCCCTAAGATTGGTGAAAAAGGGGTTGGATGGGAAAAGGTACCAACGTAGAGTCGGACTTGGCAACTTTTAAAGAAACAAAGAATGGAAAGTGAATGGGAGAAAGAGGAGAAGAGAGACAGTGACATGGCCGACGAACCAAACAACTTATTCACTGGAATTATTATAACTTCCTGGAAGGGACACTTTCACTGGAGACCCTGGGGTTCAAAAGAAAAAATAAAAAATGTTGGGGGTAGGGTTCCATGAAAATATCTTACTTTGCGGGGTGCCTACCTCTTGATGAAAACAATAGGAACAAAAAGTATAAATGGGAGCACATAAGAGGGGTGGTTCGATTAACCTAGTACTGTTTACACCTGTGTCGACAGTAGAATCAGATAGTATGCTGACTGGGAAAAAAGGGGAACCAAGATAATAGGGGGATCAATCAAGGAAGACATGGACGGGCCTAGATTCAGACAGGGGTCATGGTAAAATTTGGGGGGAAAGAAACCACAATTAACAACACAAAAAAGATTTGCAGGTACCTGTTCTTTTCAAGGAAGAGAATAAGACAGAGGATCAATATTGAGGGGACAGAAACTGAAAAAAAAAGTGGGGCTCAAGAAAGCAGAATGGTACAATCTCGCGAAAACCTTGGGGAAAAACTTCACATGTTGGGGACAAATTGGACTCGAAAAAGAAATACCAAAATGGAAAATCGTGAAGGGAGTGAAAAGAAATTTTTGTAAGCGTTTGGTCTTTGAAATGTTCACTGGAGAAAGGGGGAGTCTTTAGTAGAAAAAAGAAACGATATGACAAACTAGCGTTAAATGTCAAAAGAAACGTGTCTAAACTGACGAAAGAGGGCAAGGTCAGTCACAGCCCAAACTTCAGAACTTCTTCAACAAACTTGTCAGGAGGCTGAGGAGGCATTACAAAAGTTGGGTGGGGGAAGCCAGGAGAGTAGGGCAAGGTCTAGCAGAAAAAGTGGGTTCCAAAATTGGTGGGAGGAAATGTGGGGGGTCACTGTGCAGCGTAGGGGATTATTGCAAAAAAAGAACCAACAAAAAAAGTGGGGGGGGGCGGAAACGTATTCCTATTCTAGTCAAACATGTCAAGGACAGGATATGGAAGGAAAACAGGCTAGCGCAAGCCGACCAGGGAATAGTATGAGAGATCCACAAAAGGAGGAGGAGGTCTCTATAAAGAGGAGAGGGGGGAAAGGGGTAGTCCTGGTCAGCCCGGGGTGGAGTGTTAATTACTCTAGAATAAGACAGGAAGGGGGGGAAATTAGGTTTAACAGGGGTAAAGGGTGTTGGGGGGGAGGTGGGGGGGGGTGGGGGGGGCAAAGAACTATCGAAAGGGAAAAAATCCAAAGGATTCAAATTTGTGGGGGCAACCCAAAGGTCGAAATGCTAGAACCATTGAAGAAAGAGGGGGATCCGACACCAAAACCTACAAGGGTGTGTAGGGACGAAGAACTGGAAATTTTGGCAAATGCTGGGTTTTTGGGAGTTTCCGAATAGTGCCCGCGACAAGTCATGTGGAGATGTGGATGAGGTTTTAAAATTGTCAAATGAGAAGTTTTGGGGGTATCTCCATTGCTTTCGGGGTTAAAAATACAGAAAAAAATGGGTTGTTCATTGAGACAGCTTCAAAAAACTTGAAAAGAGGCAAATTAGCTCCTGAAGAAAGAAACCGAGGTACATGGTGGGAGTGGGAGGAAAGGAATTGCAAAAGGGGGGGGGGAAAAGTTGGGACACAATGAGGGGCTTTTATTGAGGTGAGGGTATGGGGATCTTTGGGGTGGTGTAAAGGTGCGAAAGTGGGAAAGACCAAACAACTCAAAGGAGTGACGGGATCAAACAATTACCTTAAAATTGAAAAGACGGACACAAAGTTATGGTTTTTTTAAAGGGAGGGGTGGGCCGAAAATTGACATGAAAAGAATTCGCGAAAAGGACCATGGCAGGGGGTGAAGGAATGTGACTCTTATAAGGTTTTCCTCAAGGGCTAAGAAGAGATGAAAAAGAGATCTGGGTAGGCACAGGGTACGAGCAAAGGTGAGGGCTAAACCACGTTGTTTCAGGAAAAAGCAAATGAAAAGGATCTCTTTTGTAGGTTGCAAAGCAAAGATGTGGAAACTAAAGAAAGATGGGGGAGGAAAACCTCACAAAAACAACGGGGTTGTCTTTAGGGGTGGACCTTACAAGGGTAGACTGTGAGTGGTGCAGGGGGGGGAAAGAAAGACAATCAGGAAGAATATATTACCAAGGTGGAGAAAAAATTCGAAAGGTGCGGGGCCTAATTTCCATTAGCGGGGCAGACAAAATAAGGGAAAATGATACCCAGAACTTAAAAATCTGGAAAAGGGGGGAGGGATGCAAAAGGGTAAAAGAACGAAAGTAAGAAAGTCGAGTGAGGGAGGTGAAAAAAAAAACAACCTCATTTGGAAAGCGGGGAAGGGGGAATAAGAATTGGGGTGTGAAAGAAGGACTAGGGTATGAGGAAAGGATACTGGGGCTTGCCGTTGATGATCACGGGTGAAAAAATATTTCTGTAAAAAAAAAGGATTGGGGGTGAGCGAGGGCAAAACGTTGGATTGGGGCAAAAGACTCACAAGGAAGAGATAGGTGGCTGGGACAACGAATTCAAAGATCATGCCTCGAATTCAAAAATGAATGAAAAAGGAAATGTAAGAAGGTAAACATTGTTCAGGAAACCAGTTCATTGGTTTCGACGGAGAGTCTTATGAGAAGGTGATGGGGTGGATTTTGGGGAAGTTAAACTTTTCCAGACTTCAAGGAGGGGGGATCAGAAGGGAAGAATTATTTAAAGAACAGGGAAAAGTAAAGCAAGGGAAGTCATCGGAGGGTTTCAAGAAAAGAATTGGGACACGGACACCCTTGTTAGGCACTGTCGGGGAAGAGAGCATAACTGGGGTGTTGGGCAGCAAAAAGGGAAAAAGAGAATCCAGAAGATTCCCGTGACTAAAAGACCCCTCCAGTTGGGTGTGGTGATGGAATAAACTTAGCTGTACGCTGCAAAACAAAAGAAGTCAAAGTCGCGGATATAGCCGATGGGAAAAACGTTAACACACCCACGAGACTCGAAGTGAGGGGAGGAGTAAGTGATGAAACGTTTTGGGGGTGGAATCTTGGCGGGGGAGAAAGCTCAAAAAGGGGGGAAAAGGCTAACCGGAAAAAAGGACGGGGGGAAAAAATCGATAGTGCAATGAAGACATGCTAAGTTTTTATCCACTGACGGAAATGTAACCCGTCTCAGGACGTGAAAGTGTAAAATTACCCACTTGTGCAAAAAGGGGGAAAACTAACAGGAGGCTTGAAACAATTGTACTCGCAATCACTTTCAGGAGGAAAAAAAGAAGACGTTTGTTCATTGTAAAGTCTTAGAAAGAAAAGATGTCCTAATTCCCTTTACTTACTGGGTTCCCTCTGGGAGGGGGGAGTAAGGGAAAGAAGGGGGTGGGGATTACCGTTGAGGGGGAAACTGCAAAGGCCGAATTTCTCGGAAATAGGGGAAGGGAATTTCAAAACTTAGGGATTCAATATCTGAAGCAGTGAGGAGGAAGATGTACGGGAATTATTGATCGGGGAAAGGAAAGGGGGGTCATTGGAAAGAAAGAAAAGTGGCATCCATATCGAAAATAGGGTGGGAGATCTCAAGCATACTATCTCTTGCCCTTTAAACCGTACGCTAGTGCTATGATAAGGTAATAAGACATATACTCGTCATTTTCATCAGAGAGGGGGGTAAATGCAAAAGTCGCCTAGTTGCAGGAAAGGACATCATAAACTTTTCGATTCCAAGACTCTAAGGTCGAAGGAAAGGGGCCAAACAGTCAAGACGAAAGAATTCGAGGAGGGGGCAGAAAATACGGGTTGTTACGGCAGAAAAACTAAGGAAAACAAGTACATTCCCTTATGTGTTCAGGCAACGGCCCTTCAACACAATGGCGGGAAAAAACGAAAGAAGAGACAGGAGGAAGGGTAACTGGGTAAGTACGGAAGAGGTATAGATGGGAAAGGAAAAAAACATATCATAGGATTGGTTACGACAAAGTTCTCCCCGTCGATTTGGGGGAGACAGGGGGACAGACGCTGCAAGTCGTGGTCTTACTCAGAGGAAACTACAAATTGGGACGTTGAAAAACAAGCTGAAGAAATGTAGAATAGGGGGGATAAACGGTAAAGTGGGGTACAATTAGACATGCTTCATTGAAAATCCTACTAGGGGTAACAAGAAAACAGTACGGTGGACGCATGCAAAGTGAGGGCTACCTTACATAGGTCGAAAAAAAAAAGGGGGTCACGATAAATTACCGGGAGCCTCAGAGGGGAAGAGGGTTTATGTTTTTCCCATACAGTGGGTGTATAGGCAGGGGAAAAATCTCAGTTAATTCGAAAGAAAAGGAAACAGGGAAAAAAAGGTGGGAATTTTGGAGGGAACGGTAGAGAGGGGAGGATGAAGTGGGGGGTCTACTAAAAAAAAAAAAAAAAAAAAAAAAAAAAAAAACACAGGGGGCTAGGGTGAAATTACCTCTTCAAACAAGGGGGGAGGGTTTAAGAGTATTGCACTAACGATGACGGTTAAAAATGGCACTACGACAAGGTTGAGAGAGGCAAGCAACAATCATTTTATAAACAAGAATATAAGTTAAATTAAACGAACGTAAAAAAGAAATACAATTGTCACAAGAAGAAAATCAAGAGGAAATCATGACTCAGTTTAATCAATGAACGGGTAAGTTCTTCTTTCGAAGGTCGGAAAGGAGAGGGGAACACAGTGAATTACGTTGGACCAAAGACCACGGAAAAAAGAGGGCGGGAGGAGGAAAGTGATTCCAAAAAGCTTTTTGACAAATCCGAAATAAGTTTGGGGGAAGCTGTATCGTTTTTCAAAAAAGATGTGAGAAGTAAGAAAAAGCTAGGCCGTGTGCAGCCAATCGCGATACAGAAAGGGGAAAATGGTATGAATTAAATGTTCCACTGAGGGGGAAAGGGAAACGTGAATCCAAAACCTTGAATATGGTAGCTGACTGTTAAACGTGGAACGAAGGTTAAATTACCGCAAACCGAGTTTCCAATGGGGGAAAGGAAGGAGGCAACTGGCCATTCACGTCTCTCCACGAAGAGTTCGAAACTCTGTGATTTCTCGAGAGAGGGGGGGAGGTACTGTCAATCTCAGAGAACCTTGTATTTCCACCTAAAAAAGAAGGGGTGGTTTGTTGTAGAGTGTTCTGAAATATAATTTGGGACGGCCGGAAAAAGAGGGAGGCAAACGGATCACAAGGGATAAATGGGAAAGCTGAACAGACGGGAAAAAACGGGGTTGTTCTCTCCTTCTGAAAGTTACAATGGTCTACAAAGAGATAGGCGTGGTTTTGATGACACGGATAGGTAAAGGGGGAAAGAGGAAGACAACTACGGAGGTACTGATAATGCAGGTGTATGGGTAACTTTGCGGCCATACCAAGAACGGAAAAAAAAACCATCCTTGCGTTTTCAGGTGGGGCGGAAGAGGAAGAAGACCTCTTAGCAGGAAAAGGGTGGGAAAGACTGGACAAAAAAAAGAAGAGAAAAAGAAAAGAACAATAAAATCCCGTGTTTCAATCATCCAAAAGTGTAAAAAAACTTTCAGATTTGCAACGGCAGAGAGACCATCAAAAAAAAATGAATAAGGTCGGTAGGAGAGCTTCAACTGGTGGTAAGCGACGGCAAGGGTTTTGAAGCGGGACCGAAGACAGTTGGTCAGGACGGGAGGCGAAAAGAAAACGAAGCAACGAGCGAGAAATGAATCAAAACGAAGAAATAAGCGAGGAGACTGACGGGTGCAAGAGGAAATGAGGCAGGGGCAAACAAGGAGGCTCAACCCACTTGCAAAATGAGGAGAGAGGACGTCAGTCAAAACATGGGAGGTTTTGGTGAGGAGGGGGATTCGTCGTAAAAAAGCCAGGGGGGACCAAAAGTGAACGAAGGGGGGGGGAAAAGTGTCAGGCGGAGGCGAGCGGAGGGCCACCAACCGTTAAAAAAGCAAAGTGAAAAGGGGAAGAAGAAAAAGTCCTCGGCAAGAGGGCGAGAGTAAGGTAAGTACAAGGTCTTGCCCATGCGGATGCTTCAATGTCAAAAAAAAAAAAAACGAGAGACACTCAAAAGAACCACTTCGGAGAGGAAAAAGAGAAGAGAGAGGTCTCTTGGGGCGAGAGTATTGGGGGGAGAGAAATATCCCTGGGGCAAGAAAAGGGTGGCTGTTGAGTGACTCTAGAATAGGACAGACTTTCGGACAGGGGAACAAGGTGGGGGGTGGGGGTGGGGGGGGCAAATAAAGAGGGAGATCAGAAGCGGAACAAGTTGACCAAAGTCCACCTAGGGGCAACCCCGGGGAAGAAATAACAATTTTCCCTCCTGGCTTCCCTCACCAAAACCTACCCTGTTGTTAAGGGACAAGCAGAGCGATGTGAGTTTCCCTGCGGGGGGACCAGAAATTTATCCTTGCCCGCTGCCAATGAGGTGTTAGAGGGGGGGGAGGGCGGTTTCGCGGCCTTCGCAGTGGGGACGAGTCGGTAGTTGCGCAGAAAGCAGACAAACCATGTTAATTCATTGCTCCACGAAAAGAAAAACTGAGAGAGACAAAATCTCTTCAGTCCCTACCCGAGGGGAGGTTGGGTTCTGGAAACGAAGTTTCAACAGGGGGGAAGGGTGGGAAAAGGGAGATTGAAAACCGGCATGGCGTTGGAGGGGACCTGATTTTTTGCTGATCTTTGTTGTGGAAAGGGAGGCACGGGCACTACTGAGAAGAGGTGAGTATTAAAAAGAACTTTACCTGAAAAAAAGAACGGAAAGAAAAAGATGGTTGGAAGGTCTGGTGAGGCCGTAAAGGGGACTCAGGAACGGCCGGAATGAAAGACCGGAAAGGGCGGGGTGGAATGTGAGATTAAGAGTATCCGGGTGTCCTCAGAACTAATACGATCATATCGAGAGTTGAGAAAAAGGGGTAGAAAGCAGTTGAAGCGACAACCAAGGTGGGAACAGGTTCTTAGACCAGGGGTACTCTGGGGGGAGGGGAAGCAATGGAGAACAACGCACAGGTCAATTTTCATAAAGAAAAAAAAAACTGGTCTTTTTTCGGAAAGGTGAAATTCCATGTTCGGGATGGGGGCAGTGGACCAAGAGACAAAGAAGAGAGTCAAATTGGGACGGCCTAGTGGATGGAGGGCTCTTGCTAAGTAGTCACTCAGGAAAGGAAAGTCTTGATGGGATTAAAATCCAAAGTCCAGGCCAAAGAAAAGCAACGATGGGGTATTAAATTGGCAAGGCCACAAACTCAGGGCATGCGGAGGGGGGGGACTAATGATTTTAAAAGGCGGCTAGAGAAGCGCATACTTGGGGCGTAGGGTCTAAGGGAACATTGAGAGGGAAAAAAACGGAGGTAGGAGGTCGCAAAAGGCTTTGTGAGAAACGAAGCCCGAGGCGCTTTATTGGGGGAAAACGGAACGAAAAGAAGAAGGCTCGCTTCAAGGAAGGCGGAAAATTAATAAGTCCAGGGCCAGAGAAAACCGAGAGTCAATTGCATGTTCAATGAGATTGAGGGATAGTCGGGGGGAAAGGGGTTTGAGGGGTTGGGAAAAGGGAGGGGTATAAGGTAAGTCGGCCTTTCTTTTGATGAAAAGATTGTTGTGACAAATGGAATGTGAAGAAAAAACGTCCGCCTGGAAGGCAAAGACCAGTGCCCCTTTTTTAAGAGCTACTTGAAGGGGGGTTGGCCAAGCCACAGAATCAAGAGAGAGTGAACCTGAAGCAAAAGGCAAAAGGGAAAAGGTTAATTGTAGTAGAAGAAACCTGAGATTGTAATGCAGAAAAAAAAAAAAAAAGGGATAATGTCCACCAAACCAAACCAAACAAACCCCAAACAAACCAAACAAAACACCCCCACACAAACACACAAAAAACCCCCAACACACACAACCCCCACAAGAGAAGGGGGATGTACAAAACAAAAAAAAAAACCAAACCCACAAAAAAAACAAAGAAAACTCCAACAACACAAACACCACAACAAACCCAACACCCCACCACAAAGGGCCCAAAACAAAAACCAAAAAAAAAACAACACCAAACAAACAAAAAATATTTTAAAAATTAAACAACTATAAATCTTTATAGATGATTACTTTGAGTACTGGTTTGTTAGATATTTTGTACAGGGACCACGTTTCAATGAAGGTAACTGTTAAGTTAATAATAGAGAGGTAAAGGAAACAACAGTAGAGTTTATACATAAATTACCGTGTATACCAAGGAGAAGAAATTGGTATCTTTTGGGGGTACCCTAACCACGTTTTTTCACTCTTGGGACAAGACGGAAAGGAGGGCTGTCACAGGGGCTCGAATGGGAAAGACACGTTCGTCTAAAATCCGAATGGGGGGAAGTAAAAAAAAGTGTCTAGAAACCTGTCACGTAATTAAAGGGCAATTCAGGGGGGGCATCTGTCCTTGGGGGTGGGAAGAGAGTTTTTTTAGTGCCGTTAAGGGAACGCAAAGGACCGAAGGGACTCTAAAGTGCCTGCCGTGGCAAAAACTTAAAGGATTGCAAATAAGAGACGAGAATAGTGGGATTGAAAGCTGGCGGGGGGTTGTACATTAAAAAGGACTGTGGAAATCGATCAGATGATTTTCATTTCCATTAGCAAATAGGCAAAGCATTTACCCATCCTATATATTAAAATTAGGCTATACGCACAAAAAAAAACAGGTAGTCAGTTCAAAGAGAGGGAAACCCAATGGTTCAGAAAGATATGGGTCACATTGAGTGGACGCACACTAGTGCAGGGAAGGAACAAGATGGGAGAGAGACAAGCGGATGTCAATCATTAACAAATTCAACTCATCATCAGTGTCAGATCTGGGCAAGAATAAGTGGACACAGGAAGGCAGCTATTGGACGAGGTAATTCGGTTTCTGGGAAAGGAAAAAGCCTCACACAAGGGCTTCTCCACTTAAGAATAGACAGGAGGGAAAGTCCGGAAGAAGGAAAAACAAACAGTTTTTAGAGAGGACTGGTACCTGAAACATTAAAAGGAAAGTGGGGTGCTACTAAAGGGATCAACGTGCGGTTATAGACCCTCATGCCCGTCGTGTGGTAAGGGGCTAAAAAGGGGTGGTACAAAAAAAAACAGACTCTAAGTGAAGGCGCCAGGGTATAACTTTAGGAGGTTTCCATTATAAGTAAAAGGTGCACTCCTCGATTTTTCATTAGTTACCGCGGAAAGTCTAGGGGGTTAGAAACAATAACAAAAAAAAAGTGAACTAAAACACTAAGCCTTACATTAATCAACTCGCATGGCTAGTGGATTTGTTTCAACAGAGGACAGTTCTCGCGAAAGGATGTGAGAGGCAGGTAATCAGGTTTCAATGAAAATACAAGGAACATTGGGAAAACCACTTTAGTGGTGGGAGCAAGAATCTATGAAAGCGGCTGGCCTTTGGCGACAACAAGTATTATTATTTACGTCCAGGGCAAAAAGGGGGGTAAAAGGGAAATAATTTCTTTGAGTGAGGCGCTATTACGGAGGGCTATCTACATTATGCACAAGAAGGGCGGACAACATAGGGGGTATCAAAAAAGGGAAAAACCTGGAAATAGAAAAAAAGTCCAAGAATCCCAATTTCACCCCAAAGGGGAAAAGCTCCGAGGGGACATTCCACCTTCAATTAAATCTCGGTTTCGGGAAAGAACAATGGTACAAAGACTTATTTGCGAAGGAAGGGGGAAAGGGGCGGGTTGAAACGGAAGAATGGTTACAGTTTTCGACCAAGAAAAAAAAAAGAAAGGCGGAGAGGTTTAATCCAAAAAGGTTTTTGAGGAAAACACTCGCGAAGGGCATTGGGTTGACAAGAGGAGGGGGGTTGCTGTGATAATCTACTCACGCAAGGGGACAAGTTAGCCAGCACTAGAAGACATGGGGATTTAAAGTTAATGTAGGACTCTAAAGGATGGACAACGGGTGGGGGACGTTGAATTTAAAAAAAAGAAAGGACTTCTATAGGGGAGGAAAGGGGAAAAGTTTCATCTGGTAAGCCGAAAGGGAGGGGAAAAAAGGAAAGAATAAAAAGAAGAGCTTGGCGGAGGAAAAACGACAGAAAGTAAGAAAACGGTGAATTACTAGAGATCGTCTTGGGGGGGTAAAAGGGCACAAATCGAAAGAGGGGAGGAAACCGAAAGAAAAATAAAAGTTTGGGGTGGGAGAGGGTTTCAACGGAAAAAGATCGGACTTTGTGACACTCTTGCTGGGAAAAGAAGAAAACAGAAGGGGAAACCATGGGGAATAGGACTTGGGGAAACGGGGGGGGGGAAGGGAAAGGAGGTTGTACCCCCGGAAGGTCACAAGGGATATAGATGCGGACGGGAGGGAAAAAGTAAAGAAGCTACAAATGACTACCATCTACTGGAGGGGGATATGAAGAAAGGAATCATTGGGAAAAGGGGGGGAAAAATTTACAGGCAGAATAAGATGGGCCCAGCAAATGTTGGGCGTGTCGACCCTGTAGGGGGGCAAAGGTAAGATGAATAAAAACATATTAGAATTCAGTGGTCAATTGATAACCTTTAAAAAAAAGACTAGAAACAGAAAAGGGAGGAAAGAAAGAAATACTGTGTCCCTCTCGAAAACTGGACTGCACATTTGGACAACTGACTGGAATCATCAACAATTGACATAAGGAGGTCGGCAGAGTAAAGGGGTTGAAAAAGATCAGTAAATTTTTTGGACTTAGCCCGAGATACACCGGGGGTACTGAATAAAAAAAAAGAACTAAAGAGAACAACTCTCGAGGAAAATGAGTAAAAAAAAGGAAAGTAGAGGTGGCTAAACAGTCCGTGGAAGAAAATGTGGCAAGGGGTCGGGATAAATTCTAACAAACAGAAGGGGACAAAAGGAGACTTCTTCGTCCCTTACAAAACGGGGGTAGGTTGGTGCGAGAATCCAGGAGTTCGGAAAGGTCTGGCTCACCAAGGGTTGCAACGCAATGGTGGAAGAACTTGGGAAACTTTGGAAGGATACTGCCAGAAAAAATCATTGGGGAAAAAACCCCTACAAAAAAAGGGGGAAAAAAAAGGTGAACATACTACTTGGTTGGATTCTGGAAAAAATGTGCAAAGGAGAGAGGCATTATTTCGGGGCGCAAAGCCTATTTAAAGATATAACAACCAAACAAGTTAGGGGAGTAATGATATGAGATAAATGTCGGGGTGCGCAGAAATGATGAAGAATGACTGCCTAAGGGGGGACGGGGATCAGAGCCTTAAAGACTTTTGGAATTAGTTAACAGTTAGTGGTGTGTGTAAGGTTAGGGGGTTGGGGATCAGAAGATCGAAGGGGACAAGAGTCAAAAATGGGAGGGGGGGGAACCCACCTGGGAGAAGGAGAAAGGTGAAGAGACTCCTTCTTCCTCACAAAACTACTTTTGTAATGAACGGAACATAGCAATTTGTGCAATAAGGGGTTTGAAGGGGAAAGAGGGGGAAAAAACAAAGCATTCCAAAGTGCAAAAAAAGGTTGGTTGAAAGGAGTGGTTAAGGGTAATGCAGGTCATGTCTCATGGGTGGGGAGAAGGAGTTTGAAGTTAATCATAAGGAAGACAAACATGTTATTCAAATAAGCGCAAAGGAAACTGGGAAAGAGTAAAAAGAGGCCGCTGAAAAAGAAAGACCCGAGTCATTGGGTTTGATGATTCCTAGGAATTTGCAAACTGTGAATTTGGAACAAACGTTGGGGAAAGAGGGGAGGGGAAGTTAACCTGATTTTGGAGGAGGTGTTTGGTTAAGGTATGTATTAACTCCGAAAGAGGGTTATGCAGAGTGAGTTAGAAGCGGAAAAAGTGGGGTGGGGGGGGGGTGGGAAAATGTCTTGGGGGCCTTAAAATTGGGACAAAAAACTGCTGATTAAGACCTTAAGTAAGAGGGTAGGGCTGAGGGAATTTCTCTGTCCTGGGGGAACTAAAGGATAAAAAAATATAGATCTTTGGGGAGAAAACCGGGGGGAAGAAGAAACCATTAAAATGGCGCCAAAAAAAGGGGGGGCAGTGTCTGGGAAGAAAAACCAGGTTCACTCGTGGGGAAGGATGTTTGAAGGCAAGTGAGCACCAAGGACCGATTATGTTTCAGGTACCAAAAAAAAACCACTTTATGGGGTCGGGGTTGGGCATTCCAAGGGTACACTGATTGGGGGGAAAATTGGGGACCCCTCCAGACGCTAGAAGATATTCAGGTGGGAAGGAATGGGAGAGGGACGGGGTTGGACGGGAGGGGCAAGGAGAGGAGATTCTCTCCAGGAAAGTAAAGGAGTGGGGAGTTAAAATCTCAAAGGGGCCAGAGCAAAATAGAAGGGGGAGTAAAGTGGCCAAAAAAGAACAACCGCAGTGGGAAAAGCGAATATGAAGAAAGTACTTTGGGAAATGACAGGAAGAGGGGGACTTAAAGGCAGTACTGAGGCGGTAGCTCACAGTTTTAAATACGGGAGAAATGTAACACAACTTTGAGCGCGTTCAAGGGGGAAAAGGGACGTGATTCACTAATCTCAAAGGACGAGTGAAAAAAGGGGGTAGGGCAAACGTAACGAAAAGGCCTGGGAACTCTAAAAGTGAAAAAAAAAAGACACGAAATAGGAAATGAACCTGTGTCAGGAGACTAGCTTAAGGGGAAAAGGGCTACTCGTTAGTTGATGAGTAAGGGACAATTGTATTGGTATGGGACAGTTCGTGGAGATTTAAAGGGAGGCCTTCTGTATTGGGTACGAAGGGAAAGCCACTGTAGGAGCACGGGGTAAAAGTATCGGGGGGAGAAGGTCGACCTATGCAAAGGGAAAGGTTGAACTACTTAAAGGAGAGATAGGTTTTTTTTCGAACTGGAAAGAGTAAAGATCAATCTTCGGGAAGTGAGAAAAAATGATAAGACAGTGATGGGAGGGGGTATTGACAAAACTGAATTGTGCCTGCAGATACAAACTTCCGAGAATGGGGAAGAAAAGGGGGAAACCTTCCACACCCACAGAGATTGGAAAGGTCATAGGTAAGGTGAAGAAGTTGGTACAGAGGGGAAAGGAAAAAAAAAGATCCCCAGAACGGCCTTAAGTTGACAGGGGAATCGCGGGGGTCAAAACTCCCTAAGGGGTTGGAAACAACTGACCTCCGGGGGGGGGGGGGGTATACCCTGAGACTACAGGGGAGAGGGTTGGAAGAAACACGTGGGGTACACTCTGCGTAAGACAAAGCGGGCAAGAAGGCTGGAGATTTACAGAGGGGGAGCAAGTTCGGCGTAACACAGGGGACGGGATCATTTGGCGGTCAAAGTCTGAATAACGCTACTTAGTAATTCCCTGGGGAGACTGGTTCAAAAGGGGCTAGGTCTTGGTATACGCTCATTTGTAGTGGAAGTTGGAAAGGTAAACATGCGCCTAAGGAGACGGGGGGCTGAAAACCGGAAAAACGTAATGATATCGCAACTGAAAGAGGAGAGGAATGAAATGCTGGACTGTTGTGACAGGTTGGAAGCTTGGATAAACACTCACGGAGGGGGGGGGTGGTCTGGCAGACAACTGGGGCGAAAAGCAATGTACCAGAAAAAAAGGGGGGGGGTATAACACCAAAGGGTTGATGAAGAGAGGATATACCAGGGGTTCAGAATACTGGTACATTGTTGAGAAGAGTTTAACCAAAACGTTCGAGGGGGGGGAAAGCTCTAAGGGAAAGATCGCAACATCAACAATCCTTCACTCAATTCGATGTGACAAGGAGGCAATCAGATTGTTTCAACGGCAGCAACGGGTCGAGGAATTACATTCGAAATGAATTGGAAAAGGGGGCAATAAAACAAAAAGGGAGAACAAGGCGACACTTAAGCATAGCCGGTGTAAGGGCATTGCTGAAAAAGAAGGGAGTAGGAATGGAAAACTGAACAAAAGATCAGGGGAGGGGGTTACGAAAAAGTGTATAAAAAAGGAGGGGTGATAAAGCCCTCCTGCCCGTCGGGGTATAAAAGTTGAAGGAACAAAGGGGGTTGAAGGTACAAAAAATCTACAATGGTACTGCGAGGGAATAAAAAAAGAAAACAGGTGGAGCATAAAGTCAGGTACTCCTCGATTTCAAGGTAGGAGACGGAGACTGGGATAGTTATAACTACAATAGAACAAAAAGTGTACCGAATGATTATCACACTCTCAGTGTCCTATTGGGGGAGGGGGGGAAAAATCAGAATGGGGGCGCAAGGAGCAGGGGAGGCATCTGAAAGTTTATATCTTCAGGAGGAGGGTGAAACTAGGTAATTGTGCAAGGTGACGGGGAGATTATTCGTCGGCCTTGGCCAAAAAAAACATTATTCTATAATTGAAGGAAAGAGTACAGACTTTGGAACAAAATGTAATGCGAGGTAATGAGAAATTAATTTTTAGTGAAAGAAAAAAAAAGGTTATTCCCTAATGCGGAAAAATCAGGGTTAAAAAAGGAAGCAAGTAAGGAGAAACGAAGGGCCAAATAAAAGAAGGGTTGAACAACTAATCAATCGACATTAGAACAGCAATGAGAAGAGGGGGACTGGTCCAGGAACATGTGCTAAAACTTCGGGGTGTTCGCATTCGGTGAAATGCGAGAAAAAGGGAAGTGAGGTACGGTTGGCCCAGAACCACTTAAAGGACTGCTAGGGGGTAATCAAGAGGGGTGGGGACGACAAGAAGGGAAAAAATGGATCAGGGGGGGCAGAAAGGGATGGGGGAAAACGGGGGATAATCACGCAAGTAGGCTAGAATAAGGAATATAGTGGAATAATATAAAAATAGAGACTTTCCAACATGGTGTGGACTGGGCAAACTTGGGACAGAAGGAGGTACGGGAAACTGGAAAGTTTTGCAGATTGGGTAAATGGACAGGAGGGTGATATGGGGAAAGAATAGAATAGAATGTCAATAAAGTCAATAAAAAAAAGCGGTCTTAAAAACACTCTGTTAAGAAGGTCTCGAGACGTCTGGAGTGGTCACGTGTGCACAAAGAAAGAGAAAAATGGGCAGTGAAAACTAGAAAGAACGGGGGGGTTTTTTTGGTTAACGGTTGCAAACCTGAACAGTAGAGGTTCAGAAATCCCTCTAGGAACATCAAGTACACAGAAGATCCATGGTCAGAGTGACAACTGAAAAAAAAGTGGGGGGTTCGAGGAACCTGAGAGGGGGGCCAGGGTGTAAAAAGGAACTATATTGAATTATGAGGGAGATAAAAAGGAAGCAGAGTAAGGGAAACATGAATACACTACTTGAAGGAAGAGAGTAATTGAGAGAGAAAAGGGGGGGAGCACAAAAATTGAAAAAGAACTTTGAGTGCCTGTTCTTTTTTCCAGATTGAAGGAAAAGTCTCAGGAGGTCAAGTACAGAACCGGGTCCAAAACAATAAAAAAAAGGAGGTTCAGACAAGAGCATCAATGACAAGGGGACAATCTGAACAGGGGGGGTCTCAAAAGAAATGAATCCTGGGAGACCAACAACAAGGTAGGCGGGTCAAAGGGCGGAAAATTTTGTAATAATCGGGTCAGTTAAACTGGGGCGGGTATCAATGCATAACCTGGGTGTGGAATACGTGGGAGGCGTGGTGTGCGACACTGCAAAACGAACAAGAAGGAGAAGGAGACGTAAACAGGGATAATCTATTAGACAAGGCTTGGCAAGAGCAAGGGGTCGGGAAAAATCGGAATTCAACAAAATGAGGGCATGCTTCGTCAAAAAAAAAAAGTCACATGTGGTTGGGGGGACGGCAGAGTGTCGTAGATAAAAGCCCCGGGAAAAGAAGTGAGTAAGGGGGTCTTTCAAATGCATTCTCTGCAGAAGGGAGATTGGGCCCCAACCATAACAAAACGGAACTGGAAATGATCAAATCAGTATGTATAGTATAGAGTACAAGTTCCACGGACTTCAAAGGGATAGTCAAACTCCAGGATTGCTCTAAAAAGACAAGAAATGTACACACAAAAGGGAGGAGGAAATATAGAGATAGAATCGGAGTGGTGAGGAAATGGGGGAGAGATAAAAAAATGGTGGTGACTCGATAATAGGAAGGCTGGAGTGAAGTAACATTTAAGGTTTTGTATGGGGGGTGGGGGCAAAAGAGGGGAGGGAAAGAAGAAGGGGTACCAAAGGACAATGGGAGGGAACACTTTAACTGAAACTACCATTTAAAAGACGGCCTCACCAAAACCTACAAGTTTTTTGGGTAATGTAGAAAAAGATGAAGAATTTGGGGGGGGCAAAGGTTGGGGAGAGAGTGAACAGAAATTGCAAGCTGAAAAAAGAATGGGAGGAAATTGGAATGTTTATGCAGGGTGTCAGGTCTGGGTCTCGTAAAGGGGTGGAGAATTCGTGGTCGGGAAAGCAGATAAGAAACCATGTGTATTCAGGATACAGGGAAAAGAAACTTGAAAGAGACAAAATTTTCTCAGAGAAGACCCGAATGCATTGGGGGGGGGGTGTTGATGATTCCAGGAAGTGCAAACTTGAAGGTTTGACAGGTGAGGGCACATATTAATGGAGGGACCTGATGTTTCTTAGCTGGGGGGGGGGTGTTGGGTATTGAACTTGTAACAAATGAAGGGGGGGCGGGGAGGAACTCTTATAGAAAAGGCGGAAAAGCGCAAAAAAGGGTGTTTTGTAAGTTCTGTCATGTGCCGTGGATTTGGGGAAAGAAGGGTAGAGACCTTCAAAGGGAGGAGGTCTTCATGTGAGAAGGTTACTGATTGTAAGGGGAAGAAAAGGCTCAAAAAAAAAAGTAAGATCGTTTCACACGGGAAACAGAAACATTTAGGGGGCTCGACAACCACGTTTTCACAGGTCGTCAAAAGGTATCCTCTGGGGGTTCCGGATGTTGCAGCAGAAGGGGGGTAGGCGAAACCGTCCAGATGGGGGGGGAAAAGATAAAAAAGTGGTTATTTTTTCGGGGTTGGGTGAATTCCAAGTGTAGAATGATTGGTGACAAGGTGAACACCTCCAAGATCCTATACGAAATATATGAAGAACTGAATCGGGGGACGTCGAATTGAAAGGCTCGGCAGAATGCTTTCTCCCAAGGGTCTGGGGTATGTAAAAAGATGCAAACATTTCCATCAAAGGGTAGAGAGTTGGGGAATGGAAAACAACGTCCAACAAAAGAAGGTACAAAGCGATGGGACGAGGTAAGGTTTAAGCAAAGGCTATGATAAAGGGAAGGAGGTATGTTCGAAAACTTAAAAATAGGCTAAACAAGGAATTGAAAAGGTACAAAAGAACGTGGGGGCGAACTAACCATAAAAAAGTCATGAGATTTAATGGGGGAGCAACTCCCCGCAGACCTTTCAGCCTGAAAAATGCAAATAAGAGGGAGTAACATGTTCAGGGAAAACCAGTGAAGAGGTTAAAAGACGATTATTGATTAAGGAGGTTGGGGAAAAGGGGGGATTGGGAAGGGGGGACGTTAAAAGGTTAGAGGAAATTACTTCCGGGGAGGTTGGAAGGGGGGTGGGGACAAATTAGTGTGACTAAACTGGGAAAAAATGTAAAGGATCCGTCAAGTTAAAAACCAAGACCTATTTCACGGTACCCAGTTGATGAAAGAGAGGAATGGCGTAGGGGAATAACTGTTTGGGGTGGAAAAAAGACAATCAGATTACAAGGGACTCACAATTCACAAGGAAGGGAAGGTTGAGGTGTGAGGCGAATATAACACTGAGTGTAAATGCAGAAAGAATCGATGGGGTCCATGGCCACATTAAAAAAAACACCCCCAAGAAAGGGATTGGATAATGTTCATGCTTCTGAGTAAAAGTTTTTGTGGTGTTTCACGGGGGGGTAGGGCTCACTATCCCCGAATGCGGCAAGGTAAAAAGAGGACAGGGTGGAAGAGTTTGAAAAAAACAATCTAAAAGTGGGAACAAAGAATACCGGTGACGCTGCTTCAGGATTGGGGGAGGGGGTTTGGGGGGGCAAAACGGTGGTCAGGGAAAAAAGGAAGACACACGTTGACAGGAGGATGTAAAAAGAGATGATCCCAGGAAAGAACGTAAAAATAAGATGATAAATGTGGGGGGGGGGTTCAGTTGAAAGTGGCTTGAGAAACCTACTGGGAAAATATAAAATTGTACTTCCACAGGCAAGAGGGCTTAAAGTAAGCTCAGGTTGTTGTGACAAGGTGGAACTCAAAAGAATGGTACTCGGAAATGGGTGAACCGTTCCAAAATGACAGTATATTGACTCGACTGAGGAGGATTGGGGGAGAAGGGGACATAGAGAGGTGAGTTTGGGGGGTGTCGGGATAACAAGCGACAAAGCCATTTACCCCCGGGACGTAGTAAAACTCTAAAAACCAACGGAGGAGGAAGAAAAGAGATTACCCGATGGCATGGAAGGGCAAGATTTGGGAAACTAGTTGCATGAATAAATACCGAACTTTGAGAAGTACAAGAGCAATAATGGCACAATAATCAAAGATCCTCAAATAACAGGCAGGTTGAAAAAAACGTTTTGGGAAACGGCAGGAACTGTGACATGAGAAGGAAATGCAAGGGGGGGACCAAGGGTCAACAGGTAAGAAAAAAAAAATGGATGAGAAAAGTTCGAGAACAGGGGGGAAAGGTGAAGGGGAAGAAAAGGGGGATCTAAGGTGAAAATAACAATCATCTGATTTGGTTAAAAAGAAAGGGATCCCCGTCGAGTGGATGGGAAAACTCCGGACCCGTCGTTGTCGGGAAAAAACGAGGAAAATTTGAAACAAACCTTAAGAAAACAATGGTGATTCGTCAAGGGGATAAAGGTAAAGAGGGGGGTCTAATAAAAGGGCTTCATTGACTCCGAAGATTTTCAACAACGGAAACAGGTACGACTGCATGCAACGGAGTAGGGGAAAAAGAACTTAACAAAAAATAGGCATGAAAAAACACTCAGAAATCTATGGGGGGGGAAATTGGGTTGCCCAAACAGTTATCGAAGGGATGTAGCTGCAAGGTAAAAAACAAAATAAATAGGGGTAGTAGAGGGCAATAAATGGGACTTTTCAAAAATGGGGGGTGGGTGAGGAATCGGATGATCTACTGGCCTGAAACAAAACCATGGGGGTATAGAGGATTTACGAAAAGTAGACCATCAATTGGAACAAAAGTGGCGGTGGAGTCTTGACCCAGATACGGGGGGGATGGCTAAATAAAAATAGGGGCAAATTCGTAACAACAATAATTTTAGAAACCAAGGAAGGGGAAAGGAACGAACTTCCAAATAAAGTAAGGGGGTAAACCAACCTAAGAAAGAATACATTAGAACAAATTCAAGGAAAGAATCTTTGATGAAAAATGGGGGAGGAAAAAAAAATTCTGGAGCATGTCATTTAGGCGATCCCTGGCTCTGGGGGGTGAATGTGCAACCCAAGAGAGACAAAAACTAATCGGCAAAAGGATTATGGTCCAAAGCTGTTGGGGGGCATACCTCTCGAATTCAGTTTGGGTGTAACAATACCGCGTTTCAAACTGGGGTACATATACGCACTCTGGGAAAGGAAGGTGGAACAATAACAATAAAACGACTTAATATGGAAAACGAATCAGCTGGGTAACAACTGGGGGGTGGACATGAAAAAGGGTGGCGAACCAATCGACGGAATTTCACTGACTATGGACTTGGGTTGAGCTTTTGAAATAGGAAAAAGAATGGGGAAAAGGGCATGGGGAGAAATTATAAGCTTGTCAAAAACTCCAAAAAAGGGAAGAAAAACCTGGGGGAAATATATTCTGAAAGACGATGAGGTCCACTTGCCAATATCGTACAAGGAAGGACAAACCTAAATGGGGGGGTGGATCTGGGTGAACTCAATCGGAAGGGGGAAAATGCCTAACCGAGGTCGCACAGAAGGCACAAGAGGTACCATGGGGGTCCAGTGGAAAAATGGAAAAAAGGTTGTTAGCTTAACCTGGCAAAGGACCTGTGGAAAAAGATGTGAAAAGATAGCTTGAAGGTTGAGAAAAACCAAAGGAGAGGAATAAGAACATGAATAAAGGAGGAATGTCAGAGGAAACACAAGTTCATACCGTTTACGGCCATAAACTTAAAACACCATCACCGGGGCTTAACTGTGGGCTGGGTTCAAGAAAGGGGAAGGATAAGCGGAGTCTCAGGGAAAAGTTCCGACCTTGAAAAAGAGAAAAACATCAAGTCGGAAAACAATAAAAGCAATCATGTGGTCAGACAAACCGGGACCACCCGAAAATGGTAAGGACGGGCTCTAAATAAAGAAATGGACATCGAAAACGAAGATCCAGTTTTGTAAGCTCGGAAAAAGTTTCTTTGAAAACTGAGCAACTGTAACAAGGGTTGGCTGAAGGTAGCAAAAGAAAACAATAAAACTAAAAACGAAAGAAGACGAAAAACCTTGTCGTTCCGAGGGGGAAAATCTGCCATGATTCTTAAGCAAAACAAAAAAGGGCTGAAAACGACTTGGGGCAAGGCTAGAGGCTTAGGTTCAAGTGAAAAACAGGGGTTGGTGGGCCAGGATAGGTCGTCAATTGGGCAGAGAAAGGATCCCAGGTGCAAAGGGTCCGGGGGAACGTGTCATCTGCAAAAAGGAGGTTTACCAAAAACCCTAACCTACAACAGGTTAAAAAAAAGGGGGAACAGAGTAAGGGTGGTCAGTGGAAGTCCACAGGAGGCCCATATCTTCAGATTTCATGAGAACACTCCGAATAATTT
>Ga0179593_1422714_pt1 | contig 21887 bp, 28 predicted proteins | sample CZODoug2_1_08_16_FD_185931 | JGI IMG/M metagenome (GOLD analysis project Ga0179593, IMG submission 185931) | Vadose zone soil fungal communities from Angelo Coast Range Reserve, California, USA - CZODoug2_1_08_16fungal (PacBio error correction) | ecosystem: Environmental > Terrestrial > Soil >...
ACAAGGAGGGCGCATGAAAAAGCGGAGTGAGAAAGCAGTAAGTTGTTTAGTGTTTTCAAAGAGATAAAGAGGAAAAAAGAACTGGGAGAAACAAAGACGTAGGGTAGAAACGCGTCGGACAAAGAATATGCACAGCTGAAATGTATAAAAAATGGGGGGCGGGAAAAAGTTATAGGGGGGGGGCAGGGGCTAAATTCGGAGAAAGAGAGGACACAATTCCTCCCAGCACAAGGAAGGCGGGGGGACCGGAGGACAAAGGGAGGTCGGAACGATGAATGACAAACAAAAAGAAAAAAAACCTGGGCGGGGACATTTTTGGATACCGGGACACCCATGAAGGGGGACGGAAGAAGAAAACGCATACGTCAACGGGGAGGGACGGAAAAGCTTCAACTTCTGTCTGCACCAAGGGGTGGGGAGGGGGCACAATGTAACAGAGCGGCGGAAATCGCGGCCCAAGAAGCCCAGCACGCTCGCGGGGAAACAAAAGTGGGCGGCGGGGCAGGCCGAAAAAGACTCAGAGGGGCAGGGGATCGGCACACGATCAAACGAGATTTCCAAACAAAGGTAGGACGACACTCCTTCAGAATGGAAAAGGAAAGAAAAGGTAACCTCGCACCGAAGCCGGTGGAAGACGAAGTCTTGGACAGGAAAGGGGAAGAAGTTGGTTCAGGCGAATCAAGGCAAGGACCAAAATGAACGTGGTTTGTGAGAAAATGGAACAAAGGACGGAAAAAAAACACCACCCGCACGCATAAGTCAAACACAGGACCAGTGGAAGGTCCGGGGGAGAAAGGGGGGTTCAGGGACGGGAGTGTAACAGGACACCCGGAGGCAAAGCTCCTGCGTCGCTGGGCTGAAACCAGAGGTAGGGAGGCTACGCTCAGCGCCGGAAAAGGAAAACAATGTGGAAGCTCACGATCAAAGGGAGCTCATGGAACCTCTGCAAAGACAACCAGCGGCGCTGGGGGGGCTCGAGGAATTACTCAAAGAGGAGACAAGGTATAGTTCAAAAAAAAAAAAAAAAAAGCCGTCTCTTGGCCGAAAAAAGCTGGTACGATGTCACTCACGGGGAGAAAGAATGGCCGTAAAACGAAGGGAAAAATAGTCGCCATGGGACGAACGGTACACTGGAAACAGGAGGGAGAAACGGAGTGGGGAGAGCTTCCCTCAGAAAGAGCCGGGAAGACCTAAAAAAAAGGACGGAACCAGCCGCGGTTCAACGCCGAGTGGGTGGCATGACCCCTCTTAAAGCGAATCGCACGGGGGGAAAGCGGACATAAGAAGGCGCGCCTATTGAAAAAAAAGCCTGAAAACTGTCCTCTTCAGAAAAAGAGAAGGGGCACAATATAAGCCGGGGGCGGCAGGGGAAGGGAAGAAGATATGTGATCGGACAGAAGGGAAGGCCTTCCTTTCGGGAGAAATGTAGTACAGCGCAAACAGTCGCTTTACCGACCTCAAAACATGGGGGGGGAAAGTTATTGGGGGTTATCTACCTAAAAGGGAACCTGGAAGCCGGAACCGCCTGCAAAAAGATACCTTTCAATTTCGGGGAATGCACCCAGGACTCACGACCCGACCTAGGAATCAGCCCAGGGGGAAGATCCACAAAGAATGGAAACGGCGATGTTTGGGGCAACGAATGACAAAGGTCGAAGAACAATGTGAGAGCACTACCTCTCAGAAACCGGCCAAGTAATCGTTGGGAAAGTATACAACCCAAAAAGAGGGTAAACTAGCAGAAAGGAAAGTGGGGACAGTTTATAGCTTGGAAAGAGGCGAGTGCAAGGGCAGAAAACTCATCAGGGGTGAAGGATCCAGTCTAGGAACTCCAAGACATTGAGAGAAGACTCAAACAAAAAGGAGGGGGGGGAGAAGGGAAAAAGGAAGGAGAAAGGAAGGTTTCGTCAGTAGGGAAAATGAGAAAGAGGACCCGGGGGTGTATAAAAATCATAGAAAGCCTCTAAAAGCAATATACATTCCTTCAAGGGACGCTACCATCAGGACAAAGGGTGGGGTAAAAGTATAAGGGTCGCCGAGTCCATTTCGTGGAGGAAAAGATAGAGGGAGAAACGATGAGGGGGGAAGCCTGGTCACTGGCCCCCATCAATTCCCAAAAAATAGTTGGGATATGACGGGAGGAGGAGAACCGGACCCGGGAGGGGGAGCGGAAGAGAGCCAATGAAATTGACATCGCTTTCTGAAGTGACGAAGTGTCCACAGCAGGCATCGAAGGGTTAGAAATCTCCCGAAAAACCAAAAACACCATTGGGGAATTGAAAAATTGAAAAGGACCAACAACTGTTTCCGCGAATGAAAATAAAACTGAAAGGTACAAGGCATCATAGATGTGCGAACGGCAACCGGGCGGCGGAAACTCAGACCCTCACCCGAGTGGGAACAGGAAGGAACGGCACGGGTCATCGATAAGAGGACAGGCCTGTCTGAAACAAAGAGAAAACGATAAGGGGAACAAAGGTGAATCACCATTTTTACGGAGGAGAATTGCTGATGGAAGAAGGGGGGTCATGCCCACAACTCTTCGGCAAATAGGAATGGTGGCAGGAGGGGTGAGAAAAACTGGTGTGGGGAAGCAGAAAAAAGCCTTGGAGAGAGAAGGTTTCAACTTACCTCAACATGAAGAGATGCCCCTGACGTTTAACTTCATATTGACGAAAATCTTTGGAAAAAACATAAGAATAAGAGGAAGAAAGTCCGGCTTCCAGGGGTCAGGGATAGAAGGCACAGAAGTCGGGCGCTTGGCAATCGCGCAAAAGGTACTCGTTAACGGTGTGGAGAGGAGAAAAGTTGGGTTGGGGAAAAACGCTAGAACGTATCCACACCCAGTGAGGCGGTCAAAAAAAGACTGGGGCCTTACACTCAAATGGGAAAAATAAGAGGCAGGAAGAAACAGCGCCCACGGAGACCTTTTAACAGGTGGGGAAAGGGGAATGAAAGAAACTTGGTTCCCACTCATACAGATAGAGGCAGGGAACACCTTCCACGGTTCAATCCTGACTTGACATTCGAATAGGTGGGATGTCGGCTGCCAGATGGACCATCGGGAGGAAAAAAAAAGTCAAGGGGGGTAATTGTGAGTGAGAAGGGAGGGAGAACCAGTTTAGCCATCGGATCTGCAGCCCAAGAAAGGGGAGGGGGTCCCAGTTCTTGTATAAAAAGTGCGTCACGGGAAGCCTCAATTGGAAAGAAAAAGGGCGGGGCGTCCTACTGCGGGGAAGGAAAAACGGGGGAGTGTGTTCACGAGATCTCAAGCCACCTAAGCTGCCCTTCGTAAACAAAAAACGAAAAAAGTCGAGAAAGTTGCCGTCTCTGGGGGGAAGGGGAGAGGGACCCGAGGTGTCTCATCTCGACAAAAGAAAAAGAAGGTGGGGAACAGATGGGACGTCTCCCACCAGGGGAAAGATAAATGCTTGTTTAGTCGTCCGCAAGGGTGAAAAAGTGCCAGCCAGGAAAAGCCAGTCTCAGAGGTGGGGAGGTGGAATTCATCGTCCTACCGATGGAGAAAAAGGGGGGGACCGGAATGTGGCAGGAAGGGAAGGTTGAAAATTCCTGCAGAAATTTGGACCATGCAAAAAAAATCATGTAGAAAACAGGACAATTTTTGACGGCCCGGCTCCTCACTAGATCAAGTTTCTGCGAATACACACTGTTACCACTGTTCTACAGATTGAGCGCGAGGCAGACGCTAAGAAGAGCGAGACTGGATCACCCTGCCTTAAATTGAGAAGCGTAAAACGTTAAAAGTTGATCGAAACGCGCAGGTGGGAGTGGCGTCGGAGTAATGCTGGTTGTCGGGGCAACTGCATCAAGGGGTTGGAGGGTGGGACAGCTCAAGGAAGAGGGAATGAAAGGTTCCATCAACGGACATGTATCGACATTTGGTCGGCGTCCGGGGGGAGTGGGGCGAGTGGTCGAAGGGATCAGTCAAGTGTTGGGGCGGAGGCCGAAAAAAACCAGTGAGGACGAGTCTAGGGGTAGGGCAAGACGCGCGTTGGCGCTATTCGATATACTGAGGATAATCGTTGGCCAGGTCAACACTCAGTTTAAGAAAGGATACGTAGTAGCAGGGGAAAGTTTGGCGCAATAAGATGCCTGCCTCGGTGATCTGAAGTAGGCGCAACGGGAGTAGGGGGCGTGGACGCTAGGAAGGAGCTTCACTCAGGCAGTCGGGAGACAGCAGAACGAGACTCTCGAACTTTTGTGTGTGGAAAAGAATTTTAAACGCCACTCAAAGCAGGAGCTCCGTCTTACACGCATAAAGGACTGTCAATTTAACTTGTTGATGTCAAGGTTACTGTTCCGTTTAATAATTTTGCGCCGAAAACTTGACAATCTGTTCCAAGTTAAATGGAGTTACACGGGAAAAACTTTGGGACCTTGCTTCAGCCCTGAAAAAATGAGTCGTTGAGCGGTGGGTGTGACCCAAATGAGCAGGGAGTGGGACTGTGTTGGGTGGGGGGCTCTGTGTGATTAAAAACGGGCTTGGTTTACGGGGGACAGGTTACTATCGGTACACGGTCGATCAAGTTCCATACGCGTGAGTGCTTGTGGATCAGGAAATTCGCCGCTTACGTTGTCTCCGGAGTAAGTTGGAAGTAGAGGGGGGCAATTTGAGCGGTATTAAGCTCTGATGGCAATAAAGCCTTGTGTTCTCGTTACGATGGGGGCAGTTCACTCGTAGATACAAGGGCGTAAAAATGGTTCTCAGGAGACCCCGCAATAACTGCGGCTAGTGTAGGTGAGTGCGACTAACATTTATTGCCCAATGGGAATGGGGGGCGGGGGCGGCTATGGGTTTAACAGATAGGCACGGGAAGAACAAATATGTTAGACGCAATAACGTCAAGGGGGAATACACTCGGAGGTTATAGGCATATGAGATTTGTCGTAGCTACTAGTCGTGGATAACGGACAACTGTACGCCGGGAAAGGGCAAGAAAGGTAAGAGAGTATGGACGGCGGCATAACGAGCGGCCCAAGCCACCGTGCGTTTTCCCGCCAATCGGGGACCTTTGGTTTAGTCCCAAAGGGATGTTTTGGGGGGAACCATCCGCTCCAGTGCGTGCGCTTCTATTCGTCGTGTAGGGAATTCCAACTCGAGTGCCACGTATAGGGTGCACCAGCTCAGTTTCTCGCCGATCTAGTGGGGCGGGCCGGGCAGAAGTTGAGTCGACTGGTAACTGAGGAGACGTGGTCTCACGGACGGCAAGGGGGACCGTAGTGGAGGAGTGGGAGCGTATAAGCCCTGACATGAGAATCGTGCAGTGCCTGTATCTTGCAGGGTGTGTAATTGGTGTGGAACTATTATCCGCAAGCCAGCGCTGAGCATCATGTCTTCGAAGCGGCGGTGAGTAAGGGCTTGGGGGGGTGGATGGTACAGGGGCTAGCGGGGTGAAATCCATGCCTTTCCAGCTGGGCTCGTGGGGATCGGAGTCACACACAATCGACCAAAGACGCGGGAAAGGAGACGGTTGACAGAGGGTCCTTCTGTGACTGGGAATCGGGGACAGAATTACGAGCTAACACAGATTGTTTGTGAACAAGCATCCCTCGGACCCCCTGCCACACTTGTTTCCTGGTGGCGGCTCTTAAGCGTGCACGGCAGGAGAATGTCAGGGAAAAGTGTCATGAGGAGGAGAACGATGGGTCACAGAAGCGTCCAGGACTTAACAGTAGATCATAGAAAAAAAGGTTCGACAAGTGTGGCGGGGTCCGGCTACGGGCACGAAGGGCACATGGGAAAAAATGAAAAAAGTCTGGAACACAGGTGCCCAAACGGGGAAGGGGCGGGAAACGATGGAAAAGTCAAAAGTGGTATTCGCGAGTTGCACACCCTCCGCACCTGGAAACGCACACGCCCAGCAACACAAAAAACCCCCCACGGGGATGAGATAGAAGGCGACAAACCAGACAAGTGTGGGGGAGAACAAAATTGAAAGCCTGAGGGGAAAGGGCGGCCGGAAAATTCATACGCCACTGGGTCACTCACTACTAAAAAAAAAGGGGGGGGGTGGAAGTGAACCGATGAACCAAAAGGGACCAGGAGGGAAAAAAGCCAAAAGAACACAAAAAAACATGAGCTGGTAACCGTATTTTGGAAATACACGAAAAGAAAAGGGGCACAGGGTAGGGAATAATGTCAGCGGGCCGACACGGGGGGCGTAGCGGGGAGGAAATCGAGAAGGGTGGGGAAGGAAAAAAGAAGGAAAGGTAGGCCCATGTGGGCGAGGTTGAAGGAGGAGAATTAAAAAGATGCGCTTGGGTGAGGGGGAAAAGGCACACAGAACAAACACTTCGGGGAAAAAAAAGCAAAAACGCGACAGGGGTAGGCAAGTTGAATACAACGGTACTGACACCCAAGACTCTGCGGGCGAGCAGAAGCCTTTGCCCATGGAGAAAATCAGTATGGAACAAAAACTCTATCCATAAACAAAAAAAAGGGGGCGAGGAGGTAATGAAGGGAGATTCCCATGGTGTACAGAAACGATAAAACACCGGAAGGGGAGGGAGACAGGACGCAAGTAAACAAGTCACGGGTAGGGGGACGAAAAAAAATGCATTAAACTAAAGGTCACTAGGTGGCTCCAACGGTACAAAAAGGGGGCGCGGGGTGAGTGTGAATGAGGGGGCTGTTGCAACAGAAAAAGCAACCGGGAAAGTAGGGGTGGAAAATGGATACGAAGGGAGCACTCGGGCTGAACAGCTGCCGATAAAAACGGAAAAAAAATCGACACATGGACAGGTAATCTGGGGAAACTGATGGGAAGAAACCGGAAATGAGACATTGGGCAACAGTACCAAGGAGAAACCATTGTAACACAAATTCCGTAACTGGCGGACGACGGGAAAAAAAAATGGGTAAAAAAACAACAAGTCCAGGCCCAAATAGAGTAAAATCTTAAGGAAATTAACAACTAGCTGCTTGGTAGGTCCTTGGGGGTCTCGGTAAGAAGGGCAAACATCACAAAAGAAAGGTAAAGGCCTTGGCGGAAAAAATCAAATTCAATACAGAGCCGCCAACGCCTAAACCACAATGCGCCTTCGGGAGGTGGAGAAAACGATGTGGTTAGAACGCGGTGTAAGGTTGCCTGGTATCCAGATCTGGTCATAGATACAGCGGCCGGTATGGTGGTGGAAAGACTACAAAGTCCACGGGAGGTACAAATGGGAACTCGGGTGAAGGTCAATGAGATACCCTGAAGAGGGGAAAAAAAAGGGGTAAAGAAAAAATAAAAAAAAGGGGACTAGAGTCGAACTCAACACAGGATTAAGGGAAAAGGAATGAGGGGGGGGAACTGCCGGGAAAAAAAAAAAAGAACTCGGCAGTCCGCTCATCTCGCACTAGTGGGGCGGGGTGCCAAAAAAACGCGGGGGTGGACCGATAAGGGCCGTAGAGACGGTGACCCCGGAGGAAATTCGATCAACCCTGGTTAAAATCCCAGGGTCCCGGGACAGAAGAAGTCCGCGGGTTGAAAATGTAAAATAAATGGAAAAAAATCTGTAAAAAACGATGCGGCACAACAATTCAAACAAACTTGAAAGGGGACGAAAAGAGGAAAAGTCACGGTTTCCCCAGAGGAAGCGAGGCCGGACAGGAAGTGGATGAAAACATGCCGAAAGGCCCAGGGGGTGGGGGGGGGGGGGGGGAAGAAACTTCAGGGAGACAGGCCTGGGGGGCCCAGGACCGGGGGATGACAGAAAAGAAAAAAAGAGTCGCGCTTGGACTCAATAACTAACAGGCAAGCCAAATTGGGAAGACACGGATCATCCGAGATGACAAACGGATTTGGGAAAAGGATGAAAGGGAAACGCTCGCAAATCCGCAGATGTGGACCCGCTAAGTGAGTCCTGAGTTTAGGAAAAAAAAAGGCAAAAACGTGCCGAAGTATCACCGCTTCGGAAATCACACAAACGCCCAAAAGTGGGGGTATTTTTGGGGCGGGTCACAGAATGTGACTGCCAAAACCTTTAGAGAGATGACGCTCAATGAAGCCATTCACTAGTTGGGAGTATCATACAACAAACTGTGACAATGGACGGTAGGTTGAGGCGACCAAAAAAAAGGGGTCGCAATCAAAACGAAAAGGGCAAAAGAGGAGGTGTGGTAGTAGAAGAACCAAACAGGAACAAGGGCGGAGGACAGGGGCCAGAGGGAAGAAAACCAAAGGAAAGGCGCAAGGGGGTCGTCGTTTAGACTGCAGGGGGGGACGAGAGTAAAGGGGACAGTTGCCCCTGACAAAAAAAAACAAGGTCGTCAGGAAGGAGACTAGGTGCAAATAAGCACAAGGGAAAAACGGATACCAGGCAAAGAAAGGACGAGGACTGTTTGGAAATCCACGGTTAAACGGTTTGGCAGGTGAATCAAGGTGGGCGAAAAAGTCGAGAGAAGCCAAAACCTAATCGCGCAAGCAGGGGTCCTTATACAAATGGAGGTGATAAAAGGAGCATGCAGGGCAACCAAAAGCAGGATTTACATATTATGGAAAGGACCAAAATATAATGCGAAACGAAGGGACGGACGGCCAAGAAAATGAAGAAGGGACTAAAACGTGGGGTGTGACTAATACGCGGGGAAAAAAAATCTGGTCAGGTCAAAAGTAGGAAGAGAATTCAACTCAATTCATTAATGTAAAGGATGGTGGCCTTGGGGCCACAGGAAGCAAACAAAAACAAAAAACAAGAACTAGGAACCACCAGGGGGCAGGTCGTTTAAAAAGAAAATTAATAAAAACCGAACCACAGGATAAAGAGGGGGGACTGTTAAAAGGGGGGGCAAAAATAAAGAAGGGTTTAACGGCACAAATAGGCACCAAGAGGCATTATGGAACGCATGGGGGGAAAAGCGAAACACTATTCCGAATTGAGACCGGCTCCAAACAGAATAGGAAGCAAACTCAGCATACCACCCCACGGGGGGGTGTTGGGGGGAAAAAAAAAAAATACGATATGGGGGTCAAGAAGTGGCCTCATCTAAAGCTAGACACGGGACCACAACACAAAGAGGAAGACGCGGCGCGTCGCTGGGGGGGCGGGACCTAGCGGGGGGGGGGGGGGGGGTAGAGGGGGGGGGGGGGAAAGCTAACAGACACATTCCGACGGAGGATGCAACAAAATATCTGTTCAAAGGAACCCGAACCAGAATGAGGGGTGAGATACAAAATGACTGGGAGCAATGGATAGGAAAACCTAGCACATGTGGCAGGAAATAAGGGGTAGATTCGGGGAGGTCCAATTGGGACAAAGGATAAGAGTAAAAGATGATAACTAAGGACCGAGCGGCCAGGCCGCCGTGTTGCACGGGAACAATGGGAAAAACCGTCCGGTTGGGGACTTAATAACAAGAAACAAGAGCATACGGCCGAGGAGGAAAAACAAAAGCGAGGGGGCGCAAACTGGGGATGGGGGGAGGAAGGGGATCAGCCGCAAAAAAATCATAAGGCAGAAAAAAAAACAAAACAACGGCTGAAGTGGAATGAAAGCTAGAGTAGTGCGAAAACAAAAAAAAAAAAAATAGGAAAGGAAACCAAATGCCCGCCACGAATTGGTCGCCGCAAGAAACATCTGGGGATTGGAAGACACAAAGAAGGGGACGTGGGGAAGACTTCAAAAAAAAAGTTCAGGCCGGAGGAAGCTCCCGGCAAGGCGAGGGAACAACATGGGCCTCGAACATGTGACGGCAGCAAGGTAAGGGGGGGGCGTTTTTGGCACAGGGAAAGTCTTGTCAGAAAGGCCAGGTTTACGAACCAGTCTGGGTTAAAAGGAAAAGAACAGCTTGGGATTCCATCAGGACCGTGCAGGGAGTGTGCTAATAGTAGGACCACACCACGCTCCTAAGGGGGGAAAAAACAGAAAAAAATGCGACAGACGAGATGTCTTCGGGGCACGGTAAAACACTTGCCAGCAGGACATGGAACAAGGGCCGAAACTGCCATGAATGGTGTGGGAAAAAAAAAAAAAGCGCCCAGAAAAAGTGGGGAACACTCGAAGTGACAGATAGAAATTCTTGTGACAGGGTTGGGAGCAACAAGGGTCCCCAAAAAAAAGAAAACTCCAGTGGGGGGGGACACACATCAAACCATGGAGCACGCCGGGGATATACGGGGGTGAAAAAAAAAACGGAAAAAAGAAAAGTCCCCCTGGGGGAGTTGGGTATATTGAGGACGTCAAAGACGGGGTCGGAAGTCGGCCCTGGGTGAAGCCCCCAAAAAGAAAAAAAGAGTGAAGAGTTTTGAAACAAGGGGAGGGCTCTCCTGGAAAATGTCTGTCAGAACGCCGGGGTCAGGAGGGGGGGCGGATAGACCGGGGAAGGAATCGAGGGGTAGCCGGGGGAATTCCACGAACGGGTGCCCAGAGTAAACACTCGGGAACAGAGTCTTGTGTCGGAGGACTCGAAGATAACCTGAAGCCCCAAAGGAGGTAAGGAACAGAATGCCCGCTGGTGTACAGGGTAAGAAGAGGTTGGTTGTAGTTGGGTGAGGGGAAACGGGGGGAAACAGAAGCGAAGAACCGCAGCCAAAACCGTAGAGGCGGGGACACGTCAGCCGCGAAAAAGGGAAAAGAACACTCTGGGTAAAATCGAAAAAAAACCGGCTCGGCCACAAAACAAAAAGGGGTACGTCAAAAAGGGGGACGTAATGTACACACGACAACTCGAACATTGGGGTTGATTTGGGGGTCGGGGGACGCAAAGCATTGGAAAAAAAAAAAATGGTGAGCGACAAGTGGGGGAAACTGGGGGAACAGCCAAAAAGACGAAAACAAAAAAAAAACACGGGGGCAAAAAAAGGGTTGCAAAAATATACAAGTGATGGGAGACGAACGTTAAGTCGAGTTTGGCCCAGGGGAAAAAAGGTGTCGACGACGCGGGAACACGAAGTCTGGGGAACGTACGCCCACCCGTTGGTAAGAAACACGACCGCGCCAGACATATGGGCTAATGGTCGCAAACGTAAATGCAAATAAGTACAGAGTAGGAAGCAGAACAGCCGCAGAGTTTTCGGGTTGGGTAAATACAGCCCAGGGGCGACACAAGTAACAGGAACTCAACGGTCGGCCGAACATTCGCAAGTACATAATTTCGGGCACTACGTGGGGAGGTTTCACTCACTGTGAGCGAAATGGAAAACTTGGAGGAGCGGCAAGGTGGAAGGGTTTCATCAGGGGTGTTAACATCTCATCGTATTCAAAGAAAAGAGGATTCGGATTCGGATCTCAAAAATCGGGAGAAAGGCGGTATCGAAAATGGAAGGTCAACACAACTTTGGGTAAGAGGTAGGGGGAGAGTGGAAGCGCTCCCACCACGCACCGGCAGAGAGAGTGGCTCTCTAGACGATCACAATAAAGTGGCTGAAACCGGTGGGGGGGTACCAGAAGGGGTCGCAAAAAATGGGCCCGTGGACTAAAACATTCCTAAACCAGAAAGGGGGGTGAAAAGGAACGAAATGATTAAAATGTGGGGTCTGAAAAAGGTCAAGACAAAAAAAATCGTCAAAACCTGAGGGCAAAAACCACGCACGGGACGACCCGGGCTTCATTGGGATCTAAGCATATTGCGGGGCGTAAAGGTAGTGACGGAAGACAATCTGCACTTAAAACGGGTGGGGGTGGCGTACGTGGGATTGTACCGCGAAACACAAAAAAAGAAAAGCACGGATATAGGTGTAATCAGTAGGAGAAAGGAAAATGGAAAAAGTCCTTTCTTCTGGGAAAAAATGAAGTGCACAAAGGGACCGAATGTAGCGGAGTCCTCAGAAGTGCCATAATAAGCCGACGTCCAAGCCATGGGGGGCGAGAAGGGGTCAAAAAAAAAAAGGGAATAGGACACTGGGGGGGCGGGAAGTCCGCAAGAAAAGCTTCGGACACAGAGAAAATGTTGAAAAATTACAATAACAGCGGTGGCCACACTCCTGACAGGAGAAAAAAAGCCAGAACGGGCCGGTGGCTCGTCACGAAAAAAGGAGAAAAAAGTAGAAAGAAACAACAACACAAAGGAGGAGGAAAAAGAGGAGAAAGATGTCTAATCATGGTTTGACAAACGACCCAGGAGGCGCCCCTCGAAAAGGGCGGGCCACTGCGTGTGATGGAGATGAAAAACAAGGGTTCAAAGGGGAGTATTACAACCGACCCAGAGAGTATTCTTGACTCAGACGAAACATCACAGGTTGGGGGAAAGTGAAAGGAAAATACATAATCATGTGGACAAAAACTTCCATGACTACTGGCGGCCCAGAGTTAGGTAGAAAAAAAAAAGCGAAGGGAGGAAGGTCCTAGGGGACAAGGAAAGGCTCGGGAACTGGATTTGTCAGAAAAACCTAACACAAATGAAAAACGGTAGTATAAGAAGCAGGCTGCTTTGGGGGGGGGGGACATTCTGTGTAGTTCGACAGCTTAAGCGCAAAGAGGTACGCAAAACATCAAAAAAGAAAAAAAAAAAGTCGGGGTTTAGGACAAAGGGCAGGCCAACAACGCACATCACCGGCCTCCTACAAACAGGGGAAAAAAAGGCTGGGAGGCACATCAAAAGGAGGGGGTGGGAACAAGCGGTTGGTGGGTTTGGGCTAAGGTCAAAACAATTGTGGAATGAAACGTGTTTAACGTTTGCCTTAGTGCCCGTGGTCACGGCATGTGTGAACGCACGGTCCAAAAAGCCCGCGTGAAAAAAGGACAACACAAGGTAAGGGACTGTTTTTTCACGTTCGGTTCCACCACGCGGGCACGATGCCGACGCCGCCAGGAGCCGGCGAGGACCTTGACATGGCGCAGGGTATCCGCGAAAAAAAACCCCTCGAAGATCTCAAACCAAGGATAAAAAAGCCCTCAGAGTGAAGCTAAAACAGACCCCTGCGCAAAGCAAGAAGAAATTCTACTAGCGAAAAAAAATCACTAAAAAAAAAGGAGGAGAATACGAACTCCCAGGGGTGGCCAGCATCCGGCCAGATTAACGAAGAAATCAGTGTAGCTGGAAAACAATAGCTTAAAGAACAAACTGTTAGAATAAAGCGAAAAATGTTATAACGAGGAAACCGAGAGAGAAATCCTCTGGCGAAAGGGAAAAGATGGGACAGGCGAAGTGGATGAGTAGTCTGGAACGGGAAAGAGACGCGAGACTCCCCGCACAAGTGATGAGAAGAGAAGACAAAACTCTGCAAGGCAAGTGCTTAAGTGCAGGGCCAAAGCCGGGAGCCGGGGTGGACCGTAGAGGCTAGAAGCCTCCCGGGGGGGGTGTAAAAAAAAAAGGTGAACGGGGGGTGCACGAGAAAAGATAACGAGAGGGAGTCACGGACAAAGTAGAAAATACTGGGACGCGAAAAAAAAAAAGCGAAATTGAAAAATGGAGAGCCCCTCGATCCCAGAAGCGGGGGAAATCTTTTTGTGGGAGGTAAGGAACATTTTCAGCATGGAAAGTCGATATTGGACAAGGCAATTGCGGTGGGGCTCGCGGGATAGCCAAAAAAAGAGGAATCCTGATGAGGCGCAGTAACCAAGCAACTTAAAAGCGAAAACGGATGGTGAGATCTGACGCTAAGGGCCTTTTGGCAAAAAAAAACCCTGATAGATCACCCGAGGTATGAGAGGACCACGACGCATGGGGAATACTTTGGTTACCATCGGTTACAGCTGTTGTAAAAAGTGTCGTTCAGTATTTCCGATCAAACCAGAAATTGGGAATAAAAAAACAACAAAAAAAAACTACACCTGAAAACGACACTTACCGAGCGGGTGGGGCTACAAGTTTTCATGGCAGGGGGTAATCTGGCCGAGAGATAAAAGAATGCACCCGGGTTATTATCAAATTTGGCCACCGGGGGTTTTTATAAGGAAGAGAAAATGGTGGCAATAGGTCATAAGGCTACTTAGGACACTGCACAGAAATGAAACAGTATTTTGACGGTGCGAAGCGAGGGGAAGGATGGGGTGGGAAATCTAAAATGAAAAAAAAAATCAACCAGAGGAGCAAAGCCCGGCTACATGAGGAGCCCACACTCTAAGCCAGAACGGCGCCAAAGGAGTTGGGGCAGGGGGGACGGCGGGGAAACATGACGTCGAGAAAACACCAGTGAACCTTTAGGGGAGGCCTAGCATGAACCTAATCTTTCCTCAAAACTAATTTACAAAAAAAAAACAAACAAGACGCTCCCAGCGGGGGGGGGGGGGAAGAAAGTCACGCAGCGTGCGGAAAAAGGTAGTAAGACGCAAAAAGCAGTGTACCAGGTGGGAAAAGGGGGGACAAAACACCGAAAAAAAGGCTTGGAAAGGGGTAAAACAAAGCTACAGATTCACGGCAGACTCAAACGGAAAACGGCTGAGCACTAAACGAGCACCAAGTTTATAACGAAACAAACTGTCGATATGAAAGTCGAGGTGCCACAAAAATACGGGTTCATCGGCATAAAACAAATGGCACTCTAAAAACCAGTAACAGAAGCGAGGGCCCTAACGAGCCGGATACCTAGACCAGAAAGTTGGGATAATCAGCACGGGTACAAACAAAAGTCCCGGGGGCCGTTTTAAACACAAATTCCTGTTCAACAGAATAGGCACAAAAGCAATGAGCGAACAAGAGGGTTCCAGGGAACTTCTGACCTAAGGGGTTCGAAAACCAGCACACACAGGACATAGTGAGGGCAGTGGTAAAAAAAGTTGGAAGGGGAATGAACAACGCCAGCCGGCAAAAGCCCCGCCGGGAAATGAATCTGCCAAAAGGCGCGGGATAGTGGGCGGGAAATAAAAAGGATCGAAAGAAAGAGAAAAACAATAGGTGCTGCAGGGTGGTAAAAAAGTAGGGGGCGATCCAAATGAAACTAGAAACAAACAACAAACGGGGGGGGGAAAAAAGGAGAAGCGGAAAAAAAAGAGAAGATGGTTAAACGAAAAAAAAAAACGCGGGAAAAAAAAGTGCATACCAAAGAGCAACGAGTGTGATGAGAGACCGGGCTCCTACAGAGGGGATTGATGGAAAGGAAAAGAGAAGTGCCTGAAAACTGACATGCACGGCCGGTGCCGAACGGCGCAGTCCCGAATTTAAAACAACTGGCAAGTCGAAACCGGGAAGGGACAAGTCGTTTGCAAAAGGAGTCAAAAAGCTCGGAACATTCAGGGGGGGGTTCGGAAAAGTGAACAGCCCCTGGTTATGTTCTCAGGCCGAAAGGGGGATGTGAAACTTGCGGACTCAGGGGAAAACGCTATGCCAGCAGCGCCAGACACGCATCTGGGCAGGGGGGCAACGTGGCCTGCGCGGGGTGCTGCAAAAAGCGAAATAGTACAAAATAAGTTCGGAAACCTGGGTGGGGGGGCGCGCGGCGCCCGAGGGGAACAAAGAAAAAGGTCGTAATCGGGGGGGGGGAGAGTTTGCCCCAATGTCCAGCCGGGGCCAAACTTGGGGGGACTACCGGGGCTTGTAGCTGAATACGGAAACAAAAACGCAGGTTCTTGGGGGGTTGACTATGTGGATAACAAAAAGACTAGAACTTGCGGTCACGAGTCAAAACGACACAAATGTGAGCCAAAAAAAAAGGCCAACCGGAACCACCAAACAAAGCGGGAGAAATGAGGGTCCATTGATCCAAGGAAGAGGGGAACAAACTCCTAGAGGCTCAAGAGTGTCACATCACCCGGATCAGCCCTAATTCAGAAGGCTGGCAAAGCCAAAAACCGGCGGGAAACGTTAAAGACTGACGAAAGCAAAGAGTATGGCAAGCACCCTGGGGTAGTCCACCAACACTCCCAGGTACGCGACGCCAGGGATAACTTTTTGGGGTGGTTGTTAGAGGGGTTGAAAGAGGGCTAACGGGAAGACGAAGAACCTCAAAGCAAAAACGGTAGAAGATGGCCACCGTAAATTCAAAAAAGGGCACACTGGAACGCCAACCAAATATTGGGCACCAAGACAAAGGCCGTTGTCAAACCGCACAAAATGCGTCAACCAGGCCAATCACATACTCTAGGAAATTGAGTTGGGTTAGCATACTGGTCTCTAACCATCGGAGCGTTTGTGTGCGCCAAAGGGACCCAGGTCTTGGCGCATAAAACTCATCCGGGGACACGGAAACTTGCACTGCTCATGCAATCGCTCCGCCGTAGAAAAAGATGCAGGGCGACTGTACGAAGCGCGGGGGCGGTCCAGAGTCTCCCGCGGCGGAAAGAAAACTCGGGCGTCTGCACCTCACCACCTGCAGACGAAGACGCAATCATATACGAAGCACAGGCCGGGCCTACCAACTGTTTAGCAACGCGATTTGCTATGAAAAACGATCATGCAACGGCGGGGCTGGCGCCAGGGGATTCACCGGGGCACCCAAAGCAGGGGAAGCAACAATTCTGGAGCCGTACGCGGGGGGGAATTAGAGTCTGGGGGACTTAAATCGCTGGAAAACGAGTTTCGTGAATTAGGCGGAGGGGGGATGGTAAGACATCGTTGGAAGCATCAAGCCCCGAGCACCTCTTACTTCGCAGGGCAGGGGGGGGGAACGAACTAAGGGGAGACGGGCAAAGAACGGGGAAAGGAGCTTGGGATATCAGAACAGCGGAAAGTGAAGAGTGCCGAGGAGAAGCACTTGGGGCACCAGAAACAGAAACGGGAAAAGAATTGACAAATGCGGGCCTCAGACAGGAGAAAAAGGGGCTGGACCAGTTTTTTGCACTCGGGGGCAAACCCAAGCTGGATGCAGACCGAGCACTTCGCGACACAACAGTCGTGAAGGGAAAAACAGCTACACCGGGAAGTATCCAACGCGGTGTCCGTCAAAAAATTAAAGTATTGGAGTGAAGTCCGAGGCATAAAAGGTGCGCCTCCCAAAAGAAGATGGTGCCCACCGCGCCAACATGAGTCTATCGTGAATAAGAAGTGTTAATGGAGCGGGCAGACGGGCGCACAGCGCAAATCACTTCAGGAAGAGATCAAAAAAAAGAAAAAAAAAAAAAAAACTTTCACAGACTGGGAGAGGTGTGGGTGATCCTGACACAAGGAACCGACACGGAAAATCAGACCCCAGACAATACCCAGCCAGCTGATTCACAGGCAGGCGGTAGAATGCTAGGCGATGGACATCACATTAAAATATGGCCTCCACAGCACTCGCCCATGGTATCTTTCAAAGCGTCGTTGCCATGGGGTTAGCCGAAAGGGAATAACGTGAATTTAGGGGGGCATGTAAATCAACGGGAGACGTAGGGGGGGCCTACAAGGGAATGAGAAAAGGGGGCTTCAACTAAGGCACAACGACGGCAAAGGCAGACTAATGAGTACTATGGGGAAAACGGGCGACAAAATAACCCGCGAAGGGACAAAATGTGGATAGGAGCACACAAAACCTTGAAAGGGAAAATTCCTAAAACATAGCGGAATGGGGAAGAAAGAAACAGGTTCATGTATCAACCTATAAGGGGGCGAGCGGGGTCCGACCATCAATAGGTCAAGGCAGTGTGACCAACTCTCTAGAGCGAAAGCACCGAGCGAAAAGTTGGGGCGGGAAGTTCGGGAAGCACTCTCTGTTACGACGAGGGGGGATCAAGGAAAATACGGGAACGCGGATAAAAAAACTAGGGGGGGCTACAAAGCATAATAAAGGGGGGCTTTTTGGGGCGGCTTGCAACAGGGGCACAGAAAAGTGCAGAGCTCTCCTAGCGGTAAAAACGCGAGACATGATGAACAAGGGGTCAACGAAGGAGTTAAGGCAAGTCCACCTAAAGGTTGGGGGCACATCTGGGGACAACGCTGGTCAAGACCAACAAAACAGACATGAAAAAGGAAGTCCTGGAAGGGAACCTTGGGGGGGGGTGGGTGGAGGTTAATGAAAACGGGGGGGAGCGGGGGAAACGTTTCAATTAATGGGGAAACAAGGCGGTCAGCGCAGACGGCGGGGAGCTGGTGGAGACAACACCCGTAGAGGGCAGGAAGCGGACTGGATCAGGACAACAGCCATCCTGGGACGGGGGAGAACAGCCCTACAACTTGAGACCAAAATACACTAGAAAGAAAAGAATACCCATCTTGAGTTTCTAGAGCAAGGGAAAAATCGTGACGCAGGGGAACTAGTTGAGCGACCGAAAAAAACCCTGGTACTCAATCACCGATGTGGCCAAGCATTCCCTCTTCGCTGCCACCTAGAGTAGCGATCTGGAATAAACGTACAATGAAAGGGCGCATGCCTGTACTCTTCACGAAACACAATATAGGGAGCAAGGGCGACTGTGAACCACCAAAATTAGGATGAAGAAAAAGCGGTTTAGGGGGGTCGAAGGGGGAAAGAAACGGCGGGGGGGGTCATGACATTAGTCCCGCAGACAAGGCGGAATCCGGGGCACTGGGGGGAAAGCTCGCATATCGAGAACCTTCAAGGGCATGCGCATGGACAGCGGACGCAAGCGAAAAGGGGAACGGGAATTCATCGTGGGCTTACGGGTACGCAAGAAGGGGGTTGAAAAAAAAGGGTCTGGTACATGAAGGCCTAAGGGCGGGGGAAGGTCCGAAAAAAGGTTAAAATCGACGAAAAGGCGATTGGAATCCCTGTCAGAAAAGGGGTTTTGCCAGGGTTGGGCTACCACTCCATTTGAGGCCCTTTGGGCAAAAAATCAGAACATTCTCCGGGCCGGAAGTGGACTTAAAAATTTCACGTTCTCCGCACACTCTGCCGTGTCCATTGATACTACAGAGGGAAAAGATGGGGCACACAACCGGTCGGCTTTTGGAACAAGGGACGGGCGTCCAATGCATACAAAGGGTATTAAAAGCAAACAAAAGATAAAAATCGACCAATGCCACTTGCAGCTTATTGGAAAACTCTGGGCAACAAAAGGGCTGTAAGGTTGGACGCAAGGCGAGGTCACATCTGGGTTGGGGGTAGAGAGAATGGTCAATTTGTCCCGCTAAATTAGAAAAAAATCAAACTCACAAATGGTTGCATCCCCAAAGAGGGTAAGACCACGGGTTCAGAGACTCGCCAAAAAACACAAGAGAAAGGAAAAAAAGAGAGATGAAGGGGGGGTGGGGGAAAGGGCAGTCTTCTACGAAAAGGTCGGTTGGGGGTAGGGAGCAATACGCCAACAGGGGTGCCCAAAACAACAACCTTAAAGAGGACAAGCACGATAACTGGCGGAACAGGCCGGAGAAAAAAAATTACCAGCGGGTTGATAGCAAGTGAAGCCGCGGTGGTTTCCGGGGGAGCTAGGTAGTGAACTGACCTTGGGTCGGAAGGAAAAGAAATGGGACTGGGACAAAGAACCGTTTAAAAACCGAGTGTGGCTATTCTTGGCGAAGTCAAGAAAAGCCAGAGGTAAAAAGTTGCCCGAAATTTTGCAAAGACACAAACGTGCGCAGGCCGGCGTTCAAAGGAATCAAAAAGAAGGGCAGACACCCCAAAGACCACCACCTTGTCGCAAGGGGAACGACTCTCAGGGGCAAAGAGAAAAGAACGAGGGGGATCACCAGACCTCAGACATTAAGGCAATGACGGAGCTTCCACGAGAGGCATTCTCCTACGAAGGCAAAAAGGAAACAAAGGCCGAGCAAGAGAAAATTCTTGGCAGGCACTGTAAAAGGAAGATCCGGAGAGATGAAGGAAAGTAACAGGGGGGGGGAAGTTTCCTCCTTTCAGGAAATGTGGTAAACCAACCGGACCTCTGAGGGATAAAACAAAAGTGTTACGGCCTGCAGGAGAAAGGGAGGGTTAGGTGGTGCGCCAACACAAAAAAGGAGAAGGGAAAGTGGCTTTTGGAAAAAAAAGTCCGCTTACCAGAAAAAAAAGCGACCCACCGAAGTTACGGATAGGAAGGAGCAACGGGGCGACAATAGAAGCTTAAAAAGATGCTGACAGGGGGCGATTAAGCGCAAGAGGTGCGCATTGCATGCTCAACAAGTAGGGTCGGAGGGGGCGGTATGGTGGGGTCCTCCAGTGCACTCTGGGGACCGTCGGTCAAACAAGAAATGGGGCGATTCAGAAAGCTAACGAGCGAAAAAAAAAGGGACAAGGGACGCAGGGGGACTTGTCAAACAAATCGACGAAAGGAAGGCCTTGGGAAGCCGGTCCGTGAAAAAAAGTGACATCGGGCAAAGAAAGGAGAAAGGATTCGGGGTTGCAGGGAAACCTTCCAACAAAGGTTCCAAAAGACTGAATAGCAGGGGGGGGGTCGAGAGCGTGGCAAAGAAAAAAAAGGCAAAACCCGGAGCCTTGGCGCATTGAAGGGGCTCATTCTCCCCCGCGTGGAAACAAGCCGTAGAGGAAAAGGAATGTATCGGGACACCTCAAAGGGTCGGGCAGCACAAAGAAGCCTTGGTCCGGGGTTCTCCGAAAAGAGTTTCCGGAACGGGGCCCATCGCAGGAAACAAGGCAAGATACCTCCACCCCTAAATGAGCCATCTGAAGAAAAACCGACCAGGGAAAGGAACGTTACGGGGGGGGCAGTTTAATTAATGGACGCAAGGGGGTAGAACACAATAAAAAGAGGTGTCAGAAGTGGACAGTCTACCAAGAATTCCATCAGGGATGTACTGCGAAGGTGGGAACACAAATTCAAAAAGTCCCGAGAAACAGGGATCGGGGGTGCAGTTTTCCGGCAGAAAAAGTGCACCCGACCGACTGGCTCGGTGACGGGTCGTTGAGGGGGACTGGGGGGGGGTTCAATTTATCAGAGATTTAGCATGCACAGATAGGTCTGTCCAGCAAATGGTGGCATCAGAACAGGGAAAAAAGTCTTGTGTCCGAGTATTGTGGCCCAAACAAAACCGGACGGAGGCGGGGAAAAACCTAGAAAGCTAAAACTTTCGCGCGGGCACACTCAGGGGGCCCAAATGACCACAAGCCAAATGAAGTAAAATGAAGCCCTGGAATGAAGGTTGCAAGTCTAGCGGAATAAAATGTTTGCAAAAAGGGAACGGAAACAGGAAAGAAGAGAACTTCCAAAACGGGACAAGCCGTGGATGGGGGGTGGGTCCGTCAATTAGCGCGGGCTATTTCACGGAAAAGGAGGCCGTGAGAGGCACCGATTATCGGGAAAGGTGAGGGGATATATGACACTGTACGAAAAGGGGTAGCCCAAGTTAAAGCGGCAACAAGTGTGAAATCAGAGAATGGTGCAAATCAAGCATGGGAAACGACTCACATGGAAAGCCCAAAGACAAGCCAAAATGGGGCAAGGTGAAAGTGAAAACAGAAAACCGGACCCCCAGCGCTGTTAAACCCCACGCCACGGCCCCACCAACGGAGCCTGGAAAGAAAAGAAAAGCAATCGATCGCATAAAAACGGCTGGGACGGCGGGTAAAGGGGAAATTCGGAAAGGCGGAAAAGGATCAGAAAACTGAGAGTGGGGTAACGGCGGGGGTTCTCCCCTATCGAGCCAGGGAGGCGCAGGGAGCATCCTATGCGGAAACTCTGTAAAGGTGGTGCCGATCAGCGCCACCGGAGACCTGGTGGGGGGCAATCAACTGCAGGAGAAGGAAAACAAAAGAAGGGCAGGGGGGAAAAATCAAGAAGACCAGCAAGGAAAACAAGGAATTCCGTCTCAAATCGATGAGATCGGAGTGCCGAAGGAAAGGGGGAAGAGTAAGGAAAGGAAAGTAGATTGGCCGGTTCTTAGGAGAGCTCGGAAAAACACAACACGGACGATTAAAAAGAAGGATAGGCACCTAAAAAAAGCCACTTAAAAAGATCAGACGCCAGATCAGAAAATTCCTGAAAAAAAAATCAAAGTCCGATTCCAGGTGATGTCTTTCCTTTGAAGTGACTGGAGGGGGACTACTCCCTAAAATAAGTCTTGGAAACTAGCTAAATATATGGCCCAACGCAGGATGGAGGCGGGGCGCGCAGGACCACAATATGGTTCGACAACGATCGAGAGGCTCATAGAAAGAACGCCGAGGGCCGAGAGCGGC
>Ga0179593_1513819_pt1 | contig 21884 bp, 38 predicted proteins | sample CZODoug2_1_08_16_FD_185931 | JGI IMG/M metagenome (GOLD analysis project Ga0179593, IMG submission 185931) | Vadose zone soil fungal communities from Angelo Coast Range Reserve, California, USA - CZODoug2_1_08_16fungal (PacBio error correction) | ecosystem: Environmental > Terrestrial > Soil >...
CGGGTGGCATAGCTGGTGAAATAAAAAACATTTGACGGGAAGGAGAAAAAGGGCATAGGACCGTCCCAAGGGGACGGGGAAATTAATATAAGCAAATTCAGGAAGAGTTAGAAGACCAGAGGACGCCCCCATTCACGGGCCGAAGTTGGGGAGGCCAGGGCATCCGATCATTTAGGGAGGCCGGATACAGCGGACAGAAAAAAGGAAAGTCCGCAGGGGGGACCGCCAAAAAAAACTGAAACTACCAGTCAAAAAAAAAGGGGAAGGTCCCAAAGATCTAGGTCATTGCAACAAAGACCCTAGACCAAAGTGAAGGAAATCGGGAGGGGAAAAGGTTTTAGTAGAAAAGATACCCGATCCAGGGAGATTTGTAAACCAGTGAAAAAAAAGGGGGGGGTACGAGGGACGTAAGGGAGGTGAAGCTTGGATCAACAAATAAAAAAGGAGGGAGGCCAGGTGGTCGGAAAGCCGTTTGTCAAAAAACAGCAACGAAGTCGATAAAGGAGAGGGGAAGCCATGCCAAAGAGGAAAAAAATTGTTAAGGGGTCGTCCGGGGAAGGAAAACCGGGGAAAAGAATCGATGTGAAAAAACTAAAAAACCTACAAATGGGTCAAGACACGGAACCCGAGGTGTTACAGGAGAAGGAAAGAGAGGGGAGCTATACTCTTACCTAGACTAGGGTTGGCGGTAGTGAGGTGTTCGGGGAATAAATTACCCTGGCTGCTCCTGGTACCCTGTCCACTTTAGCCACCAAAGTATGTCGGCGCGACAACATTGCAAAACTTGGCTCACTTCGGTCTGGGGTGTTGCGAAAGTGAGTCCAAGGCAAAGAGAGCTCCAGAAAAAGAACGGGGTGCATATTTTTGGTCGGTCCAATGCTGGTCACGCATAAAATCCCGGATGAAAGTGTCAAGGGGAAAAGGGGTAAACAGGTACACTAAAAATGCATTCACAACGGGAAAACGGGTCAAGGTCGAAAACCCCATTTTGGGGCCAGAAGGAACAGACCATTGAAAAAAACCGTTTAAAGAAAAAGAACGAAAGGAAAAAAAAATTCCAATTGGGCGGCACAATGGGTCCCTTTGCCGCCTCTCAAACTCTGCACTAACCACAATAATCTCCTTCGCATGCTAAACTTCCCTTCATTTTACGAAGAACGAATCTCTTCATTACTCCAGTTGTGTGTTCTCTGTTTGAGGGTTACCTGTGGAAAAAACCCACTTGAAGAGAACCGGTTGAGGGTAGGGGAAAATAAAATAAAATCAAACTCAAACACCGGTAGCGGGTCACAGAGAGACGGGGGGTGCACAAAAAAAAAAAAAAAAGGAATCAAACGGAAAAGACCAATCCGAGTCTATAAATAAACGAAGGTATCGGATAAGGGGGGGACAAAAGAAAGGTTTATGGGAACTATTAAGCCCAGTTCCACTTTCCAAGTGCTTGGAGAGAACGAGGATGAAATAAACGAAAATCTAAAGAACGCTCGCTCCCTGATCTGGGCCAGCGGCTATTAACAGGGCGAAGCGCTCGAACACTCGTTCCCCGTCCGAAAAGAAAGTGCACATTGGAAAAAACTTGCGGCAGCGGTCAACCGGAGAAAAAAGTCAAAAATATATACCGAGGGGGAGGAAAAGGAAGAGGGAACCGGGGAAAGCAGCTTAAGGGTGAAAGGGGAAAACCAATCAAGGGGAAACGTGTTGGCCTGAGAAAAAAAATGTAACTAAATAGAAAAAATGAGAGGGGAAAAAGGTTAAGGGTCCCGTATTTGTAGGGCACCGCTCTTTCCCCCATGCTGCGAAGGTGTCTCCGAAGAGAAAAAAAAAAGGCTAAAGGAAAAAAAAAAAACAGAGGGCCAATTGGTAAACGGAACAGACAGCAACAGAGGGGGGAATTGAAAAAAATATAGCGTCATTTGTGAACAGAGAGGGGACTGTCCCATCAAATACTTCTCCTTGCGCTCAAAGGGAAAAAAGAGGGGGAGAGGGTAAAAGGGAGGCAAAAATTGGAGAAGCAAGGGAGAGAGGGTGGGGAAGGCAAAGGGGGACGGGTGGCAACGAAACCCTGGAACCGTTGCCATTCTACCCAAGGGCCCCTTGTCAAATATGTGAGGGGGTAACTGGGGGGGGGGGGAGAAGAGAAAAACCAATGGAGGCTAATAAAAAAGGGGGAGGAAAAAGAGGAAAAAGGGAATTTACCCCATGGGAGGCAAGCAAGGTTGGCGGTAAATTCATACACTTTTAATTCAAAAAAATTAAAAGTTGGTAACTAGGGTTTTACCCGAAAAGGGAAAAATCAGTCTGGAAAGAAAACTTGGAAGACACCAGTAACCTCAATCATTACACGTCCATAGCAAAGCTCAGGGAAATCAATCGGAAAAAAGTGCGGGAAAGGAAGAAAAGGTGTAACAAGGGGTTCAGTTGGGCAAATCAAAAGAAGGAAGTATCGGGCAAATATATAATAATTCGACGTTACTCAGGGACGAAACAGTAATGGAACACCCGGGGGCGTGCTTGACCAAGGTGCACGCTCAATTAATAAAAAAAAGGAGGGGGAAGAAAGAAACAAAGGGGGTTGGGAGGGAAAAAAAGGACCCGGAACACCCGAAAAAAGGGTTTCTAGAGAAAAGAAAAAGCAGGGGTGGGGGGAGAAGTGGACAAAAAAAGGCAACGCAAAAGAGTTACCGGAACAAAAGAGACTTGATAAGGGATAGAAGAACAGTCAAACGAAAAGGGAAGAGGGACCGAGGGAAAGAAAAAGCATGTGAAAGGGGGGGGCACCAATGACCCCTCGATATGATGACACCGGTGGGAATGCAAATGGGGGGGGGAGGGACAATTCGGAAAAAAAAAAGGGCCAAAAAAGGCCTAGAGGGTACCAGGAAGAAAACATTGGACAACGCCATCGGGAAATTCCTTTGGGGGGGGAGAAAAGGACTCCAGGGGGGGAGGAGGGGGTCGGAGAACCTAATAAGAAAAGGAAGAAAGGGGGGGCACGCTGGGGGGGAAGAGAACGTCAGGACAAAAAAACGCGAGGACCTCGGAAAAGTCTAAGAGAGGGGAGAAGTTTCCGAGGGGATCCGTCAAAAAAAAGTGAAGGTAGAATAGACTAAAAAAAAAAAAAATCAGACGAGACTAAGAATACCTCTAATGGAGAAAACCGTGAGGGTTCTGGTCAGGGGGCATCCGCGGGGAGTTTGGGGCCACAGGAGTTTGTACGATGGGGGGAGACGGATCACTTGAGAAAGGGGGTGACTGGTCATGAACGGGCTCCCTAAAAGGGGAAAAGTCAGAAATCCACAAAAGAAGAAAAAAGAAGGAGAGGAAAAAATCCGGTGCACGCGAGGCAAGGGGAGGGCCAGGAAAAAGTGGGGAAAGGGAACTATCAGGAACGCCCAAAGAAAATCAAAATTGGGAAACTCGAACCGAAAATGCAAACAATTGAGGAACCCAGACCAAGGATCCGGGAAGAAGGAAATCTCGGAGGACCAGCCAGGTGCTAGACATAAAAAAAAAAAAACAAAACCAACAAGAGAGAAAAAACTATCGGCAGAGGATAACAAATGTGAGAGCGAGCAAATCAGAGAAGACGCCAAACGGCAACGATCGAGAAAAGAAAAAAATCCAAACCAGTCAGCCCGAGTCGTGGGGAAAAGGTAGACAAGCTGCCGGGGAGGGGAGGAAAAAAATGTGTTTAGAGGGAAATAATTTCAAGAAGGAGTCGGGGAGAAGCAGAGGGAAAGAAGGATCAAAACCATGCTGGGGGCAACGGCATAAGAGAGGGTCAGGGACAAAAAAAAAAGACCCGTTACCAGAAAAAAAACAGCCGGAGGGGGGAAAAAGGGTCCGTGATTCAGGGGGGGATCAAGGGGGACCATGGGGGGAGGTGCGGGGGGTTTTTGTGACCGCGACTGTGTCAAAGGGGGGAAAAAACGCTGGGAAGGGGGGAAAGGGGTAGCAAAAGGGGACTCGAAAGGGGCGAAAAATCCCTGGGGGGGGGGGGGGGGTGGAATCAGCGAAGGAGGGGCCGTGTGCAGAAACGGGGGCGACCGGCAGAAAGAGTTTGCAAAAATGAAAGGGACGTCCGGAGCACTGAATATCAGGATAAAAAAAAGAATCAGGAGGAAGGGACACTGGAAGAAAGAGGCAGTGAGAACCCAAGGAGGCCTGCAAAGGAGGGCCTTGGTTTGAGTAAAAAGTCGGCTGACCGAATCAAAACCGAGAAAACATGGAAAAATGCCAGGTATATCCACGGAAAAAAGGTGCCTATTGGGGGGGGAAAAATGACAAGGAAGGAGGACACCGGTGGAAAAAAACTTTGGCCCAAAAAAATTTCGTGGGAAAGGGGCTGAACAAAAAGAAGTCAAATTAGAAGGAGTAATGTGCATATGGGAAAGGGGGGGACGATACGAAACAACCAGCGCGGGCAGTCACTTGCTTAGGACCTTGGGAGAAAGGGGGAATTTTCGGAAGAGAATTTGCAAATCTCAAACAAAAAAAAAAGAAAGGCAAGAAGGGAAGGGTAAACAAAACCTCGTTCATCAGACGAGAAGGTTTTCTATATCCGACTAATCCTGGGACGCAAAAAAAGGAAGGGGGCCAACGTTATGCACGAAAAGTTCTTTGGTCAAGGAAAGACCATGGAAGAAAACGACGTGGAAAAAAAAAAGCTCTAGCCTTAGAGGAATACAGTGAAAGAAGAGAAGGGTCCCCGTCGAATGAGTGAAAGAGAAACATTTGAAAAGGGGAAGGTGCCGGAATCGAAATTTGACTCAAAAACAAGAGGAAGTGAATGCGAACACTAGAATTGGAAGAAAATGCGGGAACGCAGGAATTAAAAGAGGGCAGCCCTGTGAAAACAATAGAGGAAAAAAAAAAGGGCTCGGAAGAGAGTGACGGCATCATGGGCGAAAGAAATACCCCGCAAATCGGGAATAGTGAAAAAAAGAAAGTCGGGAGAAAAGATACATTGAAAAAAACCGAGAAGTTTTTGGCAAAATGCCACGGGAGAAGGCGGAAGGGAAGCGAGAAAAATTCCGCATAGGGGGATTAAAGGAGGCTGGGACGAGGAAGAAGGCCAATTAGAAAGGGCCATCTAAAAGATTAAGGGAAATTTAGCCGGGGGGTCGCTCAAAAGCTAAAAGGAAGACCAAAGGTAAGGTGAAGAAAGGACTGAGCATCGGGGGAGGTAACAAAAAAAAACAAAACGGGGAAGGGGAAAAGCGAGCCATCCGAAAAGGGGCCGATAAACCGTTTGGGGGAAAATTTAAAAAGGAACTCAGAAGGTGAAAAGAGGAAAAAAAGTGAGGGGAAAAACGTAGAATGGAAAAAAAGTCAAAGGGGGGCATCAAAGGGACCTCATCGTAGAGCGTTTGGGAACCGGGAGAGGAAAAGGAAACGACGGAGAAAAACAAAAAACCGGGGGGGGAACTGGAAGTTCTCGGGGGGGGAAAAATCAGGGCAACAGGGAGACTAAGCCCAACCAAGGGGAAAAGGCGTATGAACAATCCAAGGGAAAAAACCGAGAGGAAAAAAAGGGGTTTTATAGCGGAAAATCAAAATCTTGTCCGCTTGAAAACCAGGGAGCCGTACACAAAGGAAAAAAAAAAAGGATTGGGGAAAGAAAAATCTACTGGGAAAGAGAAAACAAAAAAAAAAAAGCAAAAGGTGCACATGAGACGACAGGAGCCGCGGCCAACCCTAGCCAGGGCGGGGAAACTAGGATAAGAAAGGGGGTGCCACAGAAATGGGGTGTCAACAAAAGAAAAAATATAAGAATGAAGGCTCAAGGACCATGGGAACTAACTAAACGTGCAGGGGAATGGGGCAAGTCGGGAAAGGACCATAGGGTCTTGAAAAAAGGAGCCGGGGAATGTGGAAAATCGGATGGGGGCCCGTGGGGGGGGAGGAATGAAAGGGGAAAAAGTACACGGGAGCTCAGTAATGGAGAAAATTTAGAAAGAAGTAAGTGGTCATGAAAAGACGGAAAAAGGAGATTACGAGAAAGCCAGAACGTGCTGGCGCGAAGAGTAAGAGAATTAATCGAGGAAAACGATCTATGGAGGGGGGGAAAAAAAGTTGGAAAGACGTAGAGGCGCAACGTGGGGGGAGAAAAATGTGGGGAGAAAGGCAAGACCACGGGAAATATGTGGGGAATAATTCCCAGGGTTGACGAAAGTCTAGGGGGACGTTAGCTATGGATCAATAAAAAAACCTTATTATTGGGAGAGCTTGTCATAAAGAGAAAAAAACCGAAAAAAACCAGTAAGGGCACGAAAAATGAGACCGAAAACCATTTCGCCAAAGCCTTGATCTCTGAAGAAAAGGAGGGGGACACCAAGAAGGAACCTCTAATACCGGGAATCCAGGAGAATTATCAAGACGGAGTTGAGAAAAAATTTGACTATCAGCGCCCAAGGTATTCTATAACTAAGAGAAGCAGAGAGACATTGGGCTAAGCTAAAAAACAAAAAGAAAGCTAAAAGGCAGTCTCATCAGGATTCAATTACTCCAAGTGCCAGCGGAAAAGGGGAAGAATCCTAGAGGAAAGAGAAGATCCAAAAGAACTGGAGGAGGCAAGGCAAAAGAAAAAGGAAAAAGAAGCAAAAATATATGCTTAGGTGTGATAAAGTCAGGGAAAAGGGGCAGTTTTGAAGACACTGCTGGGAAGACAAGCGGAAGACCAACAGGGGAAAGAAAAAGGAAGCGAGGGGGGGTCATGAAAGGAACCTTCGAAAAAACTATCAAGAAAAACGGACTGGGGAATCCATTAAGAAATTTGGAACCATAAAAAAAAAGGGGGGGGGATTTTGGAACAGAAAACCCGGGTGTTCTAAAGCGTTTATGGGTTCCCACGTTGCACCATCTAGGCTCACAGTTGAAAGTTCCGGGAGAAAAACCTTAAAAGAAAAGGGGGACTTTGTGAAGGAAAAGGTCAGAAGAAGCCCGAACTAAAAAAAAAAAGTACCGTCCTAATAGGGATAAGACCGGGTAAACCAATGAGAAGTTTATGGGAAAAACTGACCCAACAGTGCTGAAAAGTGAAGCCTCACACAAAAAGAACGGCCCTGGTTGAAAAAACGGGGGAGGAAGAAAAACATGCAATTAAAAAAAAAAAGAGGTCTACGGGGGGAAAAAGAGGTGCTGAAGGGGAATCAGGGAAATATCAAGGGGAAAAAGATAAGAGCGGAAAAATACGCCCTAGGGGAAAAAACAAGAATGCGTTTGGTGATTTAAAAAAGGAAAGGGTGGCGGGCAGGGGATTCGCCAAAGAGAAAAGGTGATCGTACAGCAACGAAATTAACAAAAGGAAAAGAGGGGGAATGAAAGGAAAGCAATGTGATTCCAAGGCCCTCAAAGGTTCCCTTAAAAGGTATCCCTGACAAAAAAGGGGGCGGAGGCTAATAGGTTGGAAGGGAAAAATGATCATAGGGAAAAAGAAAAAATGAAGAGTTTGGGAAAAAAAAGAAAAAGGGGGTCCAAAAAGAGGGAAAGCGCGTCAAAGACTTAGAAAGGGCTAATGAAAGGGAAGGTGCACGAAGTGAAAAAAGAGGGGGAAAGGCAAAGGGGTTAAGAGGGGAAGAGCCCCCAAGCGAGGATGTCTTATAAAACAGGGGAAAAGGAACTAAGACAAGCCTAAAAAAAAAAACTGGCAGAGGCGAATGTGACCTTAGAGAAAGGAGACAATCACGTAAGGATGAGGGGAAAGGAATCAAAAAGAATTCGAACAACAACGAACAAAAAGGATTAGGAAAAAAAGATCCGGGAAAAGGAAAAAGTTGAAGGGAAAATGAATGAGATCAGCATGTATCTGCGACCAGCGGGCCAATAAAGAGTTCGAGAAAGGTAACTCGGCAATTAAAAGAAGGTGCCTCTGACCAACCACCACGATTTTGATACCTTTACTGCTTCTCCTGTTTCTTTGCCCTTACTCCGAGAAAATCGACCGAAAGGGTTCTCTACAAATTGCTCCCAACTTCAGATAATATCTCATCCACTCCCGACCTTGTCCCGCCCATCTAATTCCCAGAGATATTACAATTCGTAGGCCATGATTCTATCCGCCCTATTCCTGCATTTCCCTTTCGACCTCTTTGGGGGGAAAAGACGGGTCAAGGACCGAGTCCCGATTTTGAGGCACAGGGAAGTATGGGAAAAGAAAGGCTTTAAGACGTGGAAGAAAGATAAATAGTCTAGCGGAAGACTGACGAGTATCCCGAGGGCAAAACGCAAGATACCCCTTTTTTCCTGGGAAATCCTTACCACTGTTTTATGAACGGACAAAAAAGTGGTAATTTATGAATGAGGAAGCCATATTCTTCTCGCGGGGTGGGGCAAAACGAAAAAAGAAAATGAAGCAAATTCCCAACGGTGAAAGAAAAATGTTAGCAATATCTGTCGAGATTGGGGGGGTCGCCGCCAAGACAAGCTGAGATTTCCCAACCAACAGATCCCATCATCTGGGAAACGTGGGAGAAAGGGAACAATCGCTGCCCCTTTTCGAAGCAACGCGATTTCTGAGGGAGACCCGTTTGAACAAAAAAAATTGCAGAAAAAAACAAAAAAGGATGGAAGAACCCATAGGAAAAACGGGCACGGGGCGTGAGGTCTAACTGGGTTCACCTGGGGGGAAAGGGGTTCCAATGAAAGAGGAGTTCAGAGGGGGGTAACAAGGTCAAGAAACGTTGACCAAGTTTTTGAAAGGACACATACGTTACTGTTCGCTAAGGTTCGCCTAAAATACCAGAAACGGGAAACTGCCCCAGACAGGGTCGTTTTTAAAAAGGAGGTTGGAGGACAATATCGCCCCTGGAAAGACTAGAGAGAGCTAAGGGGGGACCATCAAGTTACTCTGAACGGGTTCCGCCACTTTAAAAGGTACATAGAGCCTACCCAAAGAAGGGGGTTCCACAAAAAAGAGAAAAGGGGGAGCCAAAAGGTTACATAAAAGGAAAACCGAGAGAGAAAAAAGGGAAAAAAGGAAAATCTGCGAGTGGGGAAGAAACTCACGAATTATGGAGGACGTTCAGCCATGGTGGGGTGAGAGAAAAAAAAAAGGGCAGGTCCTTCACCGAAGGGACACCTGAACGGCGAGGAAAAAAAATTTGGGAGAGTGGGGGGGGGACCGGGAGGGGCAATGACAGAGCCGTTTGCTACACAATCATTGGACGGGGAAAATCGAGGGGAATCGAACAAAAAAAAAAGGGGAAGGAAGTTTCCTTAGAGAGACACATGGAATCCAAGAAAATTGAAGGCTCGCAAAAAAGGACGGGGCAAGGGAGGCGGGAGAAAAAAAATCATGGCGGACGAGTTGACAGAGAAGGACGAAGAAAAATGGAAAAAAAGTCCTCGGCAATTGCCACTGGTAGGCTATAAAAGAAAAGGCTAAAGCACGATCCGGGGGGGCACCACCAAAATACCCACAAAAAAAAAAACCACCACAAAAAAAAAAAAACACAAAAAGAAAAGAAAGAAAAAAAAACCACAACAAAAACAAAAAACATACAAAAAAAAAAAAAAAACAACACACAAAACCAAAAAAAAACCCACAAAAAAAAAAAACAAAAAAAAAAACCCAAAAAAAAAAAAACACCCAAAGAAAAAAAAAACAAAACAAAACAAAAACAAAAAAAAAAAACAGAGGGGGAGGGGCGATTTTGAGAAACTTGAGGGGGGGAGAAATCTTAGGAAAATTGGGCGAAGAAAAAAATAGGGGTCGTCGCAAAAAAAAACAGTGAAAGGGGACTAATTACAGGGGATCAGAACAGGTTCACATAGGAAGGGGACACAAAAAGTAGAGGCAAACCCAGGTCCAAAGTAACCCAAAAAAGGGGATGTGCAGAAAAGGAACCCCAGGAGATCCCAAAAAGAGAAGGACTTTGGGGGGGAGAAAAAAAAAAAAATAAAGGACTGCCAAGGCCAGACATAACAGACACAAAAGTATCAAGAGAAAAAATTTATCTGAGGGAAAAAGTAGAGGTGTAAAAAAAAGAAAGCTTTCAGGGAAACACATTTGAAAACAATCGGAACATAAAACCTGTAAAACCATCCGACCGTCTGAAAGGGAACCAGAGGCACGGGGGGAAGAAAAGAGGGGGAATTAAAAAAGAAAAAGAAAAGACCCAAAGAAAAAAAAAAAGTAGTGGGGGAAAACGCAAGGGGGAGTACCAGTCGGGGTGAGCGGGTCAACGAGTAGGTTACAAAAAGGCCCTGCCGCAGAGGGAAAAGAAAACCAAAACATGGGACATATCGGAGGTAGAGGGGGACCGAAAGGAAGCGGTTGAGGGGGTTGAATGCACAGCGAAGTTCTCACAGGGGGGGGTATAGGGGGGGGGGAAAAAAAATAAAAAAGGGGTTGTGGGGAAAGGGCGGTCGAAAAGTAACAACTTTTACAACCATCAAGGATATCTTCTTAGGTGGCGGCAAGGGCACTGGACCGCAAAAACGTAAACAAAAGAGGACAGAGGCGTGGGGGCGGGAGGGGAAAAGTACCGAAAGACGACACGGGGTGGAAAAATTACCGTAGGGAAGGAGAAAAAATATCCAGGGAAAAAGAATCAGGGAAGGGAAAAAAGAAAAACATTTAAAAATTCGGCGAATCCGCCTTGGTGGGGGGGAAGCCTCGTCGGAAGACAGAAGTAAACTGGGGGAAGGGGTCCAATAGGAAACAATCAGAACCCGTCAAAAAGATGGAAAAGATCCAAAGGGGAATTCAACGGACACTTTTGCGGCAATGGGAAGAGAGCCCATTTGGGGAGGGAAAAAAAAAAAAAAATGGTCAAAAGGGTAAAAAGAGGTGCAAAACGGGGACTTGCAGCGCCGAGGTTCAGGACCACTTGCTCTGCACCGGAATGGGAGAAAGAGGGGGGGAATTTCTACTAGGAAAAAAAGGTCCCAGAAATGAAAAAAAGAGGTCAAGAGGGGAACGCACAAAAATCATGAACGACACTGGAGCTAGCAAAGGGGCACCGATTTAAAAAAACAAGGGAAGGATGCGGGAAAAGACGAAGAGGAATTCTTCGGAGGAAAAAAGAAAGGAAACAAAAGAAAGAAGAAGGCGGGAAACAACGGAAAAAAGGACAGGGTAAGGGAGAGACAAGTTAACAACAACATCGGGGATGGGGCATCTAAAATCACATTACGATCCGTCTGAAGGGGGAACTCTCGAAAAAAAAAGGGGATGTAGGAAAAAGGGGGGGGGGGGAGAGAGAGAGAAAAGGGGAAATAAATGGGAAGGGGAAAGAAGTCAAAGCAGAATCAAAAAAAGGGAGGGAGCGCTGGAAAAACAGATAGAGGAGAGCCGGAAATCGTCCGGAAAAGATGAGAAGGTTGATCGAGGGGGGACCGAAAGAAGGCGACATCCGCATAAGGAAGCAATCTGAAGTCGTGCAAAACGAAAGAATAATCGATTAAAAAAAAATCCGCGTTCAAAGGGAAAACGACCGAGGAAAAAAAGAAGTGGCGGGGAGGAAAAGAGCTTGAGGAGGAAAAAAGTGCAATGGAAAGGGAAAATTTCACACGGGGGAAAGCAAGTTGGGGAAGGAAAGCGGGGTTGAGAAAGGGGGGAGACATAAAGAAAAAAAGAAATCGGGAAAGGGGGGAGAAGCAAAGAAATTGAAGTTTTAAAGGGAAACAACGGAAGTTTTGGAAGAGGGCAGAAAAAACAAGGGGAAAGAGGTGGGAATTTAAGACACGGGAAACAAAGGGCCTTAGGAAAGAAGAAGGGGCGGGGTAACCAGACAAAGGGGAAAAAAAGAAATACAGGGAAATCACGAAAGGGTGGGGGGGGGGGGAAAAAAACCCCTCGTTTTTTGAAAAAAAAAGAAATTGAATGACTCCCGAAGGAAAAAAAAGACCAATGGAAAAAAGAGTCACCAAAAAAAAAAAAAAAAAGGGAGGAAGGGTGTAGAGGTGGGGAGCAATTTCAAGGGGGGGGTATCTTTGTGGGAGATGCCCGAAATATTCAAGAAGTCCCCAAAAAAAAGTACGTGGGGAAACCACCCGGAACTGAAAATAACTGGGGGCCAACGGCCTCGCGAACAAACAAGGTAAAGAAGGGGGGAGGGTCTGAAAAAAAAAAAAAAGACGCCAAATACTATTGGAAAAAGTCAAACCCAATCCATCGGGAAAAAATTTTTGAACAGGGGAGAGAAAAACCCTAAAAAAAAATATGTCAAAAATCGAGGGGGGATCAGAGGTACAGAAATCGGGGAAAAGGCCAGGGGCGAAATTCAAGGGAAAAAACCCTCGAATAATGAGGTCCCGGGGGGAAGGATGGGGTTGGGAGAAGACAGTAGGGGGGGGAGGGAAAACTGGGAAGGGGAAAATTGTGAAAAATCGCAAGGGGGAAATTTCTAGAAAAAAAACAGGGGTTTACAGCCGGGAACAGGAGGGGCCGGAAAAAGGCGGGCGGCTTAGGGACAGGGGTCTGAAGGAGGAATGGCTGCAAAGTTGCCGCTGGGGGGAGAAAAATTGAGGGGAAAAAAGGGAAAAATGGAGGGGCCCAAAATAAAGAAAAATGCAGGCGTCTCGAAGGTCCGGTCTCTTGGCAGGAAAGATAGAGGTTGATCAAAAAAACTGGTGATATGCAAAAGAAGAAATCGCGGTAGAAAAGAGAAGGCCTTATCTGTAGGGGGGCAGGTCTATGGGGGCAATAGTGCGGGAGGGGGGAAGAGGAATTTGGGGAAAAGGAGTGGCCAAGGGGAGGGAAGGGGGAGGGGGTCGGAAAGGAAATGTTGGAAGGGGGGGAAGGGTAGCGCAGGTACCGGGTGAGTCTGAAAATCAAAATAAACACGGGGGGTAAAGAAAAAAAGAAAGGCTCTGGGGAAGGGTCTAGCAAGAGTAAAGGACCGCCCTATGAGACCGAGGCCAAACCATCGCAGAAAGCCCAAGGTGAAAAATGACTCTGACAAGAAATGGAAAAAAAATCAAAAAGAGCGATAAAAGCGATCAAAAAAGGAATAGTGAAAGGGGAAAAAAGTTTGTCTGTGGGAGAAAACCCCTCAGGGAGAGAAGCTCAAGGGGGAAAGTATGAGGGGGAAAAAGAAAAAAGGGGTCGAAAGCCGGGGAGGAAGCGCCGGAAACGTGAAGTAAGCCTTGAAAGAAAAAGGCAACGGGAAGAGATCCGAAGGGGAAAACGAAAAAAAGAAAAAATCCGGGGGGGAAGAAGGGGAAAGTCAAAAGAACGAGAATGAAAAAAAAAAGGCAGGGAACGATTTCGGCAAGTTGGAGGCACCCAATGCAATGCAAAAAGGGCATCCCAAAAAAAGAGGACTGCAACCGGACAAAGAAAAGAATAAGCAAAGCTCAAAGGAAAGTCTCGGGGAGAAGGACGGAAAAATTGTAAGAACAAGGCACAAAAAAGTATTTTGAACCAATTGGGGTTTGAAAGGGTTGGAAAAGAACCTGGGGGCTTTTGCATCCTAAAGGGAGGGATGTGAATCTTAAAAACCACCATAGCACGTATCCGGAAATTTTTGGGGGAAAGAAAAGGGACTGGGCCAAGATGGCAGAAGGAAGTGCAAGCGCTGGGGGAGCAGAAAAAAATAAAGGAGGTACACAGGGGGGGGGGGGAAAAGGCCGGGAGAAGGAGCTGAAGGACAGAAAGGGGGCCCACACAAACATGTGGACGGAAAAGACCCCCGCTGAAGGTAACCGACGAGGAAGGGGGGGAGGATCCACCAAAGAAAGAGCTCAAGGAAAAAAGGGGAAAAGGCCAAAGGGAGTCGAAAAGGGGGTCCCGCAAAAGGTTGGGTCCTTGGGGTACCGCCCAGATAGAAAAAAAAAAAGGTGGTAATGAAAGGGAAAAAAAGGGGGAGGCAAGGAAACAATGGGGGGAAAAAAAGACCCCAAAGAAACAATGAGGGGGAACGGGGGGATGGTCCGGGAAGGAAAAACCGCGGGTTCCGGACAAAGGTGTGGCTCTTGAAAAAAGGGGGGGAAAAAAATATTTTGGGAGGGAAGCTCTCAAAAGATGAAAAAAGAAGCTTGACCAAAGAAGAAAAAAAGAAACCGTGAGAACAAAATTATGGAAAAAATAGTCCGAATGGAACGCCGTAGGCGAAAAAGTAGAATTCTTTCATTGAAGAAGAAGATTAGGACGAGGTGAAAAAAAAGGGATAGAAAAAAAGCTATACAGAAAGTTGACCAACGGACTTGATGGCAAAGCACTCACCATTATACGCGAATCTTCGGAAGCAGCACAAACAACAAAAAAGGGGGGGAAAAAAAAAGAAAAAGAAATGGAAAAGAGAAAAAATGTGTAAGGAAGGCATGTCGAGGGAGACGCAAGGAAGGCGACCGTAGGAGAGTGAGGTAACGACGGAAGTTCGATGGGGAAAATCAGGGAAGAAAAGAAGGAAAGGCGTAAAAGAAAAAAAAAAAACGGGAACAATTTCAAGAGGGAAAAATCGTGGGGAAGAAGGGAGAAATCAAAAGGACGTGGGGGGGAAGCTTGGGTGAAAAGCTTCAAGAGGGGGGGGAAACTTTGTCGAGAGGAAAATATCCGAAAAGGGAAAAAGTTTTGCAAAGAAAGGGGGGTCACCGAGGGGGGAGGGAGGAGGGGAAGCAACCAAAAACAGTTATGGGCATTCAAAATATTACTTGGTACAAAAGGACCCAGGTTTGGCAGAAGAAAACAAAGAGGCCTGAAGGGGGGAAAAACACGGGGTCAAGTTACGGGAGAAATATGTCTGGACAAGACAATCGGCACAAAAAGGGGGGATATTCCCTCGATTCCTTCGAAGCAGGTGGGGAAGAGATAAATTGGAATGTGGGGTAAAAAAAATGCGGAAAAAAAATAAAAGGGGGATGAAAAAAAAAAATCCAAAACAAAGGGGGGAAAAGGAACGGGAGGGGACCTCTAAAAAAAAGGGAAAATAGAAAGGGGGTTCAGTGGGGAGAGAAAGAATCGGAGAAGGGAAGAGACCGGAGATAGGATACGTTAAAGGAAAACGGTGGTCAAGGGGGGGGGGCCATGTACTGTGTAGACAAAAGAACGGAAAGTGCCAAGTAACAAAGAACGTGGTGGGAGGAAAAAAAAAGAACACAAAGAAGACAAAAAAGGACGCTTATTGGGGGTGAGAAGGCCGTTCAAATATCTTTAAGAAGGGGGTAAACAGGGGGAAATGAAGGAAAACAACCCGAAAGAGGAGGGTCCAAAAACCTACTTGGAAGAATAAGTCACAATGGAAGGAAAACGGCCCCCCGAAACCAATCATGGGGGAAGTCTAGGGGGGAAAAAAAAAAAAAGGACAAAGGATGCAAAAAGGGATAAGGGGAAAACGGGAAAACTGGGGCACCGAATTCGGCCTCCTGCCGAACGTGCATGGAAAAAAAAAAAAAAAAAAAGGGTTTGGGGGGAGAGCGAATGGAAGGGAGACAAAAGAAACTGTTACTGGGGGGAAAGTCCGCTGAAGGCTAATATCTACTTGGACCGTGACCAGACTGTAGGAGGATTACTTCAGAGGGACCGGGGAAGGAGAAAAAAGTAAAAAAAACAAGAAAAGAGGGGACGAAACGGAAGACAGGGCTGGAAAAAGGTTCCTCTGAAGATGGTGGAGACAAACCGCAGAAACTGTCTGTAAAAGAGAAGAAAGAGCAGAAAAATGAAGTAGGGACCAGAGGGGGTCTGTAAGGGCCAGCAAATAAGATTGGGGGGAAAGTGCTTTTTGTAGATGGGGTCGCGCCGAAGGTCCGAATTGGAAGGAGGTCAGGGAACAGCCATAGGGCGAAAACAACGGGTCATAGAAAAACAACAACTTGAGAGGAGGAGATAGAGATCAGGATGGAAACAGGGAGGGAAGAACTCTAAGTGAAAAAAGGAAAAAAATGAAAAGAAAAAAAAACGAAAAAAGGGCCAAAAGAATGGGAACACATCGCTTGCCGCCCGGATGAGAAATCGACCAGAAACCAGAGAAATCCTTCCGCAAAAGATCTAAAGGAAAGAAGACACGAAAAAAATCCCAGAAGGAAAGAAGAAAAAGCCCGACACTCGCAGGAGACCATGTTTCGACGGGAGAAGAACGTCCTTAAGCGGAAGCGTCCATGACAAAAACGGCAAACTGGGGAAAAAAGAAAAAGTGAGCAACAAGGGGAACGGAAAAAAAAAGAATTCGGGAGGCATGTTCACGTAAAGTTTTCGTCGACATTGTGAGCAGCAAGAAGTGCAGTCAAAAGGGTGAAAAAAAAGAAGAACTCAAGGGTAAAAAAAAAAAAAAAAGGGCCCATGACAAGAGGAAAGGGGGGCAGAAAGAAAGGGATAAAGTGCCGGGAAAGGAAACGGGTAATCCGAAAATCCTTGCGCCAGTAGAGGTGGAACCAGAGGGGGGGCGGGGGGAAAGAGATGTTTCAAAGAGGAGAAAAAGGTGGGAACTAGACCAAGGGTGCAGGGACACTTTAAAAGTCGACACCACTACAGACGTAGGGTGGCCCGAGAAAAGGAATGGGGGGGAGAAAGGTAAAAAAAGGTGGCTGGTAAAAAGACGGAGGAAAGGGAAAGGAAAACCAATATCCGAGAATTGGCCCCAGGAAACAACCAAAAAAACAGTTGCGAAAAAGGAAAAACTGAAAGGGGAAACCGGCGCAGTTTGGAGGCGAAAGAAAAAAACTGTGAGGCCCAATAACTGCGAAGGCATCGAAGGGGGAAAGGAACCTGAGGAGGAAGGGGTGAAGGGTGTCCCGGGGGGGTGCTAAAAAACGCACAGGAGGGAAAAATTCTGTCAAAAAAAAAAAAATTTGTGGAGCGAAGACATGGCAAAACGGACGTTGAAAAATTAGTCTTTTGGGAAAAGAACCGGTGAAAAAGAAGGATATGCCGAGAAAGAAAACGCCAAAACCAGGAAAGAACTGCACGAGGCGAGAGTAAGGGGGGGAGAGCTTTCAGGCACAGACCAAGCCAGGAAGGGGGGAATCAAGACGGCAGGGAAAAAAGGGTAAACTAGGAACTGAAGGAAGAAGACGGAATTGGGACGAGGAGGGGGGAAAAACCTAGGTCACATATGGACTTCAAAAAAAAAAGTTCATTCTGCACGGGAGGAAAAATAAATTATCACATCACTACTTTGGAAGGGGGAAAAAGAACTCCGGCGAGAAGGGGAGAGGGGAGAGGCTAGACAAAAAGAAAAATTCCAAGGTACAATCAAACGTCTTTTAAAGTGAGCAGAGAGAAAAAAAACATACAAAAACAAACGACAGGAGGAAAAGAAGTACCTCACGGGAAGGAAAAAAAGGCGAAAAGGGGGGGATTGAGATGAAAAGGAAAGGAAGAAGATCAGGAAGCACTGCAGAGGAAGAGAAAAAAAAGACCTTCGTCTCGTCACAGGAACAGTTTCACAGGGAGGGGGATCAAGAAGGGGGGAGAGATAATGAAAGGAAAAAAACAAAGAGAACGTGAAAAGCTAGGGAGAGATTAGAAAAAAAAGAAAAAAACGGTCGAGGGGGGGGGACGGGAACAACCTGGTACCGTTACTTTCTTCCGTTCTTGGAAGCTTGACCGAGAGGGGAAAAAAAAGGAGAGATTCAAAAGGGGGGGGGCAATTGGAAAAAAAAAAACCTCGGGATCGAATAAGGGGGCCCATACCCGGGTTCGCATTCAAGAATTGAAAGTGGGATAAAAAAAAAACGGCCGTGGGGGAAGGGGGGGAACTTTCAGCCCAAGGGGGAATGGAAAATTGAAACGGTGGGATGAAAAAGGGGCTAGCAAGCGTGCAGAAAAAGACAAAACAAAACTGAAAAAAAACAAGATCCAACCTGGACATGGATGGTTCTTTCTGGAAAAGAAAAGATAATGGACACGACCTTGGGACAAAGAAGTACCCCCGGGGGGAAAGGACAAAGTTAAAAAAAATAAAAGATTCCGATCAGAACGATTTTATACCCACTACAACAAAGTCGACAGGGGGAAGGGCCGAGAGGGAGGGGGAAAGCGGGATAAGAAGGGTGGGTGCATAAAGGTACAAAGTGGGTGCCATGAAAATTTTTCAGTCGGAGAGATTTGGGGAAAAGAGCAATACAGGGGGGACTAACTGAAGGGAAAAAGTGACACCAGGGGGGAAAAAAAAAAAAGGTTACTGTGGAAAAAAAACCTGAGAAAGACTGCCCAAAAAAAAACAAAAAGGGAAAATTTCAAAAGGAATTTCCTCCAGAAAGACCTATACGCTTATGGGGCTATCTGAAAGGAAAGAAAGGTACTAGGTGGAAACAGGGTAGAAGGGCACAGTTCCGAAGAGAGGAACCAAGTTACGGGCAGTCTTAATCCTTCACATGATCACCTAGCCCCGCGAGCAGAGGGGAAGATGGTGGTAAGTGAACCCTAAAATAGAAGGTTTCAGAAGGGCTCAAAACACAAGGCAGTGACCTACAAGAAACTTCCGAAAAAATCGGGGGGGGGTCACAGGATAAGGGAAATTGGAGAGAAAAAAAAAGGGACAAAAGGGGAACGGTCTCCATGCCTTGGATTCCAAAAAAAGGACGCAAAAAGAGGTTTCCGGGGGGTTGGGGAAAGGGGAATGGGGGGGAAGAGAAACCAAAGTTTGGGGAGTGATAGGTTAGGGAGGGATACTGGACCAATGGGTAAGACAGAGGCCGACAGGAGAAAAATCTTGGAGGGATTAAAAGGAGACTAATTGTGCCAGAATGATGGGCTCGCAAGCCAGCGGGACAGGGGGTAGATCATCAAGACAGGGGAGAAATCGCGCAAAAAAGAGTTTAAGGGCAGGAGAAAACTGCTCGTCAACAGTATTGGTGTCAAATTTCCTTTTGGGTCTATGGGTGGAATCCCGGGGGGACTTTGTCCCAAGGGACAGGAAAAGAGAAAAGATGTGGGGAAAAAGCGGGTACCAAGAATAAACTCGTTGCCAAAAAGCGTTGGAAAAGTCCCAACCAAAAAAAAAAAAAAAAAGGAAAAGAGAAGTGAACGTTCCAGGGGGACCCTCTACTTCCCATTCAAGTTTCACTGGGGAAGAAGGTCTCAACAGGGAGGAGGCAACCCAAAAGACGAAGGAACTGAACACAGCTGGGGGGGGGGGGGTTCCCACCATCGATACCTTAAAAAAGGAAAAACGTTTAGCTCGTACAGCGACTGCCTGGGTTGAGAGGAACACTTCAGAGGAAAGAGAACGCACCAATGAAAGAAAAAAAAGGGAATATCAGAAGGAGGACATGGAAAAAAAAAGCCCGACAGAAGGAAGCAGTGAATAATTACAAAAAAGGAGACTAATCGAAACGGAATATCGATATTAGCCAATAAATCCCAAAAAAAAAGAAAACCGGGAGGGGAGAAAGGCAATGGAAAAAAAATGTGGTTTGGGGAAAAACTGAGAAAGAAAAAAGGAGTCAAAGTTGATCAAAAAAAGGCACTTCCTATCTGAGCGCCACAAAGGGCTGCCCAACGAGAGGAAAGTGGAAGAAAAACCTAATAAAAATGGAGGTTCAGGCTCAGGTAGATGGGGAAAACGGAGGGAATTTTCATAAAAAAAATTGGGAAAAATATTTGGGGACGGGTTTAACCGACCATTCATCTTAAAGAAATGGGGGGGAGGTGTAAGACAAAAGAGAGCCGGGGGGGTGGGGAGGAAAAGGCCACAAAGGAGTCAAACAGGTTGAAAAAACCGTGCAGCGCGTGGGGAGAAACAGGAAACAGGGGGGGAGAAACGGTGGGTGCCAGTGAAGGCAGGAACTCTGAAATCAGAGAACCAATAAAAGAAGGGGGGGTTTAAAAAAAAAACCATGACTAGCGACAAGCACACAAACTCCTTACGGTCAAAAGAAAAAAATAATTTTTGGGAAGGGAAAAAAGCAGGCGGCAGGGGTTTCTAAAAAAGGCGAGATCGAATGACCACTGGTCAAGAAGAAACTGTTGTGCCGAATGTGGCTTGTACAGGAAGACTCAAGAAAAGGAAAACCGGAAACGTTGGGGCAATGAAAGAAGAAATTTGTTGAGGGAAAAAAGACGGCCGTTTAAAGGGGGCTTTAATGTCATAACGGTGATGTCAATTCTAGTGCAGGATAAGCGAACTCAAAAAGAAAGAGGGTTCCTTGTCCAAAGGATAAAATGACAGCAAAGGGGAATTAGAAGGGATTTCTAAAAAAAAAACCAGTAGCTTTTCAAAGGTTCCGCAAAACTCGAGGTCCTTGCATGACAGAATTTCTAGAAGAAGGGAAATAAGAGGCACGAAGTGAAAAAAACGTTTTGGGATGGGGAAGAAAGGGGACCTTACGGAAAAAAGGGTCGGGGAACCCGGAAGACGTGAATAAAAAAAAGCCTCGCCTCTATGCTGGCAATACAGGGAGAAGAGAGAAGGTCAAGGAAAAGAAAGGAACAATCAACGGGGAAAAAAAGAAAGACGGAGCATCGGACAACAACAAAAGGAGGGGAAAGAGATATGGCAAGAAAAACCATCCGTGTGAGGGGAGGGCCCAAGAAAAAAGAATCAAGTCGACCGGGAAAAAGGTAGGTCGAAAGGAAGAAAAAAAAAGGGGGGATAGCGAGGAAAGAAGCCCGGGAGAGAAGTCCCACCCGAGCAGGGAAAAAAGGAATGAATAGGGCGACAGTCCCACCAGCAAGGTTGCACAATGGTCAAGACTACACAGGGAAAAACAGATAAAAGAGGAAGAGAAAAAACGTCATTAAAAAAAGGTCGATTGGGAAAACTTTCAAAGATAGTGGGCCAAAAAAAGGAGAAAATTCAAAATACGCAATGCAAACTTTTGGGGGGTGGCCCGAGAGAAAGGGGAACGCGGGGTGGAAGGGGGGGGCGTACCTGAAAATTTAAAATAAACGGGATTGATGGCCCATTCAAAGATTTTAAAGGGCCGTGGGGGGGAAAATGAGTCATCACCAGGGAAAGGGGGAAAACGCATAAGGGAAAAAAAAGTCACAAGGAACAGGGAGTGCATAAAGGGGGGCTGTACAATACAAAAGAACCAACCGGAATCTTGAAGTGAGAGGTGACGGGAGCCTGAGTGGACGAAAAGGGGGAGAAACAGAAAAGGGACCCTCGGAAGGGCCTCCAAAAAAAAAAACCGTGCTGCATGAAAACTGGGTGGACATCCTGGGGTCAGTGGCCTAATTAAGAGGACTGGGGGGAATAAAGGATTCCACTGAGGGAAAAACAAGTAAAGGGTGGCAACACCGTGGACTGCACGGTACTGGGTCCGAAGAATCTCCAGGAAAATAGACCAAAAAAAAAAAACACCCCAAAAAAACCAAAAGAACAAAGGTGTCAGACAAACCGGGCCGACACCGGGGAGATGTATGGTGGGTTAAATTCAAATAAAGAAACTTGGAACAAAGGGGAAAAGCCGACCAAGAGTCACAAAATAAAGAAGACACGGTATCGCGAAGCACCCCTCAAACATGAGACGAAAAAAGGACTACCGAAACGATTGGAAGGGAAAATGAGAAGGACTGGGTGGGTTCGCGTCGGATTCAGGCATGGAGGACTAAAAGAGGGGAGAAAAAATACGGGGGGGGACCTGAAAATGGAAAGTTTTGAGCAAAGCCAGGGGCTCAAAAAAAACCCTTAAGGAAACGGTTGGGGATTAAGTATCGATAAAGAAATTAAGAGGGAGGAAAACTTGGGAAGTACTTAAGAAGAAAAAAGTACGATGACGGCTTGTCCCGTCGGAAAAAAAGGGCGATGAAGGCTAGAATAGAAATCAGAGAAAAAGTTCAATAACTCGAAACTCGCAGACGGGGGGTTTAAAGAAAAAAAAGAACATCGCGAAGGAGCGGACGAAAGGGGAAGCTAGGGAAAAACGATGGGAAAAAAAAGGACAAATAAAGGGACATCATGTGTTCCAAGGCATTGTTTCGAGGGGGGAGGGAGCCGCATGTAAGAAGGCCAGGGGGACAGTGTTCAAAAAAGAATTTCCGACGGTGCAAAACT
>Ga0179593_1418572_pt1 | contig 21882 bp, 28 predicted proteins | sample CZODoug2_1_08_16_FD_185931 | JGI IMG/M metagenome (GOLD analysis project Ga0179593, IMG submission 185931) | Vadose zone soil fungal communities from Angelo Coast Range Reserve, California, USA - CZODoug2_1_08_16fungal (PacBio error correction) | ecosystem: Environmental > Terrestrial > Soil >...
ATCAAACGGAGGGAGGTTTGGCAAAGGGGCTGACGGACAATCGGCATTGGGGCAAGGCCATTGGGAGGGGGGGGGGGGGAATGGGCAAGTGGAATCCCAAACAACCTTTAAATGCGGAAGCAGAAACCGGTCCACTGGCCGACGGGGGGCCACAAGGGAAGAGTGTGGGGGGGGGACCTGGATCACTTCACCAAGTCAGGAAAAAGAAAGGGCGCACAAGGTGATTAAAGGGGGGGACAATGTTTTGTGGAAAGGCGACAAACAAACGCCTAGGACCTCGGCTAACAGAAACTCTGAGGGGCCCTAAAGAAGCATGTTTGCTCCAGGGATGAACAGTGGGGGGGGGGGAGGAAACCAGACGGCCTCCCAACCAGTTTAGTCATCAATATAAAAAGAAGACCAGAAAAATCCGCGCTCCAAAAAATCCGAGGGGGATACTGCGAACAAAAAAAAACGCTTTTTCTAACATCGAAGGGCTGAGGAAGGGGGAAAAATCCAAGGAAAAAGGGGGGAGCCCAGGACAAAGGGGGGGGGGGGGGGGGGGGGCGAAGTGGGACTTTTTAAATAAAGTTAACTGACGACGAAGAAGGAAAAATTTCGAGGATAAGCCTCAACAGCAAATGCAGACGATATCGCAATACTGAAGAATTGAAAGTTTTGCTTCAAAGGAAAAATGTCTGACTGAGGACGGAAGGCAAACCGTAAAAAAACAAACCAACCCCGTCAAGGACTTTTATAACCAAAAAACACTACAACCGACCAGGGGGGGGGGAGAAAAGAAAAAGGTGAAGAAAAGGCAAAGAAGTTTATCTCCAGCCGGGTCAGATTTGGCCGAAAGGAAAAGGGATCTGGTAAAGGTCGGGCCGAACAAAAAAAAAAGGGAAACTTAAAGAAGGCGTAAAAAAAAAAGCCGGCAGGGGAATGGGGCAATAAAACATTCAATAACCAAGGGTGTTTGCAAACTTTAATTCAAAAACACCGGAAAATGCGACAAAGCGCAAAGATCCTCGGCACCTGGGTGGAGAAAAAAACGGGAGATACTTACACATTCAAAAATAAAGGGGGATAACGTCTTGGCCTCGGCCAAAGGACAAGATATCGGCCAGCAAGCCCACGGGTTGGTGGGAAGACGATCCATATATAACGGGAAGGTCTACAAAACAAAAAAAAACGAAGTTCCCAGGGGGGGGGGGGGGTGATACAGACTCACCGGTTGGATGCGCCTAGGAGGAAGACACGTTCTTACTGGGACTCGAGAGACACTTCAAAGAGCAACTGCCCCGGCGTTAAAACACTGAGTGGAAAAAAAGCTAGAAGAGGAGGAAACAAGTGACGCTCTGCAAAAAAAACCGTACAAGTTGGGAATAGGCACACCTTTGCGTCAATAAACGAGAATGTGGGGGGGCCCAAGCCAGGAAAAGGAAAAACCGATAACCTCCAATTGGGCAAAAGAAACTAAAAGCCTTTGGATCAAAACTCTGAGGGAGAACGCCTTATGTTCAAAAAAACGCCGGGTGTAACTGGGGAGCGGACAAGGGAAAGGGGAGATAAAAAAGGGAATGACCTTCCAACAAAAAACAAAGCCTCAGATGGAATGTTTCAGTGACGGCTTGAGAAAAGGGGAAAAAAAAACGGGGGGAATCAACCTCCAACGGTTGAGAAAAAAAAAAGCTGCAGGGAAGGGGGGGAAAAGGGGAATAGAAACCATGAATTCGGAACAGTAATTGGGACTTGCTGTTGAGGACAAGGGGTGGTGGATAAAAGGGACAGCCAAGATCAACAAAAACAAGGGCTTTCAAAAAACCCACTTCCAAGTGGGGACCGGCGAGAAGAAGGAATTTGATACCTAAGTCATTTTGAAAAAAAAAACTTGAAATTGGACTGAAACCCGAATAAATTCTCAAACTCTTGACATAACAGGGAGGGCCAGTCGAGGGGGTGATGGAAAGAGGGGGGGGCCACCTAACAACAAATCAATCAAGGGGGTTCAATAAAGCGTCTGGGGGGGGATTAAAGCCTGAACGGCAGACAAACAAGAAGGGACGGGAAGTTTGTCAGAAAAAAGTCTCGACATGGGTGGAAATTTTGTAGGTGGTTGGGTCACGCACAGTAAGAAACAAAAGGGACAAAAAAAACCCCTGTGCCAGGTCCAAAAAAACTCGGGGTTTGGGAAAAAACGATGCAGGGGGGACTAAAACACTTTGACCCAAAAGACTGAAGGGGAGGAAAAACATGGCGAAACCTAGATTGGGGTTTGGGTGGGGGCTTGCGAGGGGGTCACCAGAAAGAAGAAAATAACGACCTCTTGGGGCGGGGAGGGGGGGCAACTGAGGATAGAATCACGGGGTGTATGCCGCAAAGTGGGCCCAAGACTTTTTCCAACTCCTTGCTAATGTGTTAGTAACCGCAGGGGTTTTGAGGCTAGGACCTCGAACACCGCGGGGGAACCTCGCTTGGTGTTTGGTACAGCAAACCTGAAGAAGAGAGGGTAAGAAGGGGAGGGTAATAAATACTCTCGACGCAGGGGAAGAAAAGCAGAAAAGCGCCATCCTGGGGGGAAGGGAAAGAAGAAACGCAAAAGGGAGGGCGTTAAAAAAAAAAGCAACTCGGAACACCAAACAGTCGGAAGACAGAGACACGTTGGCGGCAGAAGGGGTCCCACAAAAAGCGCAAGGGTACAAAGTTGGCTGATAGGCCTAAAAAAAACGGCACAAACAAGAAGGGTTCAAAAAACTTCCAAAAAAACACCACGCTTTAGAAGAAGGGGGGGACCAGGCAGGGGAGGGGGTGGACACGAAGCTGTGGTGCCAAAACCACTAAAAGGGAAACTCGTGGGGGGGAAAAAAAAAGTGGGAAAAACCCTGCGAAAAGGAACCATGCTCAGAAGTCCGCGTGCAAACATTAGAAGGGCAAAAGGGAAGAAACAAAGGAAAAAGAAAGAAAGGCCAGAGGGGACGAAAGGAAGAAACAAAAAACACCTTCAGGGCCCCCTTTACTTAGGGGGGAAAACGAACCAACCGCACCCCAAGGCACTGGGGGAATGGAAAGGAAAATGGTTTTGAAACGGAACGGGGGTCAATGAAGGTGAAAAAGAAAGATTGTCATAAAGAACTCCACCAAGGGGGGGAAAACCCCGCCATTCCTTTCCGAAAGGATTGTCCCGAACTTTTTGGGCGCAGTACAGCCGTTGAGCTGACAGCCCAAACGAACTGGTAAAAAGAAAGAGGGAAAGGTAGGATGGTCCGGGCCCAAGGTAATCCGATTAGCCAAAGAGGGGGGGCCATCCTCAGCTGAAAAAAGAAGAGGATTTGAGAAGGGCCTTTTCCAAAACACTCAAGCCAAGGCCTGGTCTGGGGATTGGCGAAAGAATGAATAAGAAGAAAAAGTGGGGTGTCCAAGAAAGAACCCAAAATCAATGCCGGACTGGGGGGTGAAACACTTCGTGGGGGTGGAAAGAGGAGCGCAGGGGGGGGGGGGAAGACTCCAACGCGCAGGAGTGTTTTCCGCCTGGTTTTGAGTACTAGGAAAATGAACGCACCAACCACGAGCCGAGAAATGAAAAAACTGTCAAGGTGACCGGCGGGTGCAAAAAGAAAGAAACCCGGGGAACATTTTGGGTGACAAAAAAAAAGGTACAGACAACTCGGAGAGGTAGGTGAGCGTGCTGACCCCAAGCGTGCCCAGACGCTCGATATCAGGCCATGGTACAGATGACAAAAGAAAAGGAAACAAAACCGGTGCGAACCATTTGTGGCGGCATCGAAGAGGGGGGCAACCACGAGAGGAAAATCCCTGCCCTTAAAAAACCGCATAATCAAGCTCTGCTAGGGAAAGGAACGGTGGGGGGAAGATTTTGAAAGCGGCCAAACGAAGCTTTGAAGGGCAGTTCCAAGCGGAATCTGGGGAAAAAACAGGGACACTCGGCCAGGAAAGATCACTAGATTGCGGGGTATATGGAGGATACGGAGACAGAGAGAAAAAGAAAAATGGAGCGAACCACCAAAAAAACAACCACGGAGAAGAAAAATTTGAAAAGCCGCCACACAAGCAGGAGATTCCGTCGTTCACTTATTGAATTTAGGGAACAAAAAACCAACCTAAGGAGAAGAGGGCGAGGCAGTCTGCAAGAAAAAAACAAACCCGAGGCTGGGGTGTAAAAGAGTCAAGGGTGAAGGGGGGGGAAAAACAGGGTTCAGGGCCCGATCTTTGAACAAACATCCTGAAGTACAAAGGAAAATGCTCTAAATAAAAAAAACAAGGGAGGGGGGTTAAAATAAATATAAAGGGAAAAAGTGTGCCAAAGTCCAGGGGGTCCTGGGTCCCAAGAGAGAAAAAAAGAGGGCGCGGCACGGAACAAAAAGGAAGAGGAAAAGCCAAACCTGTATGAAGAGGAAAGGCAGCCAGTGGAGGGGACAGAAAAAATTCTAGGCACCAAAAACATCTCTATCATGGGGTAACAAGAAAAAACCTTCAACAAAATGAGAGACTCAACCGAGGAAAAGAAATTTTTGGGGCAAAGCCTTCATGGTTTTGGTTTCCGAAAATGAAAAGAAAACAAAGGGGATCCTCCAAATTAAAGGGGAAAAAAAATCCTGGCTGCATGGGGAAGCACGCTCCCAAGGGGAGCTTTCGCGTTGGGGAATACATCTTCAAGAAAAGTCCTCAACAGGGGGGAGGGGAGGGAGGGGGGACCGAAAAGATTAAACCGTCCCACAGAGCAACGAGCAGGGGGAGTAGGGGGGGCAACACTGGAAAAAAGGAAATAAAGCGACAACAGTCTGGGAACATGGCAAAATAGATGCGGGCCAAAAAAGGAGGGTTGGGTGCTCACGAGCAATTTTCGTGGAGGGGGGGGCTGCCACTCCCGAAAGACAAAACAAACTGCCGATTGATCGGAGCGACCGGGGAAGCAAGAAAAGGAAAGGGGGGGGGCAAACAGACCTACTTTCCAAAGCAAGAACTTCCAACGCTAAAAAAACGGGGACCACCAGGCAACCTGCGGGCGCAAAAACGAAAAGGAGGGGGAAAACAAGGGGGTTGGGGAGGCAAAACACACTTGTTCACAATAAGCAAGAAGGGGGGGGGGGAAAATGAAGAAGCGCCCCTGACGAATCCAAACCAAGAAGGGAAAGAGGGATATCGAAAAGAAAAAAATATCAACCAAGGCGCCTGGAAAAAAAGGGCAAGATAAACACGGGAATCTTTGTCCCAAACGCGCAATGAATGGTACAGGGCTCCGTTGGTGGGTCCACAAACGTTTTTCAGTCGGGATGAGTAAAGTGGTGGTTTTTTACTGTGACCCATCAAATGACTCCCCTCAACAGAGAACGACAAGCCGCCAAAAACAGAAAAAGGAAATGACCAGCTTCCTGACAAGTCCCAACCCCAACCGCAAGCAGCTTCACAAAGCGAATGGCCAGCCACAAGGAAGGGTTCCCACAATAGCAACTAAATCCCATAAGGGTTTTGGAGAAGTTACCGAAAAAAAATACTGGGGTAGCAGTTGGCCAGGGACCATTTTTGTCCGAGCGCATAAATTTGTGGAAAGGAAAAAAGACCCACCGGAAAAAAGCCATTCCTTTCAGTTTTTGGAAACTTCATCAAAAGGAAAGGGGGAAAAATCGGGGAAAGGAAAAAACATGTAAAAACATCCCTGCAAACCCGCCGTGCAACGTGCTTTGTGGGCAACCCCAGTGTCACGATATAACTTAGACACGAACCCGAAAAGAAATCTTAAAAGACCTGGAAGTAAAAACCAAAAGCATGGAACAGGATCCACTCAGACCTTTTTGCGCTTGGGGAAAAAACCGCCTTCTTGTTTGAAAAAAAAAGGAAAAAAAAAAACAACTCATGACTGCAAGCAAGCGGCGTTTTCTGTGGTGGAAAAAAGAGGAATAAACTGGGGGGGGGTCAAAGGAAATAGGAGGGGAACCAAGACTTTACACACTCGAACCAGCGGGAGGAGAGGAATAGGGAGGGTTAATCCTTTGTGGCACCACACAAACTCCAATTGGAAGAAAACATACAGGTACAAACGTGAGGGGAAAGGGGGGACGACACCCCCCAAAAAACTTCCTTGAAGCCTCCTAACTCCTTTGGTGGGGGGGTTTGGGCAGAAACAGTTAAATGGTCGTATCGCGCACACGGCCGAAAGCCCGGGGAAAAAGCAAACGGTAAATTTTTTGTTCATAGCCCGGCGGTTCAGGGCAAGGCCTTTGCGGGGGGAAGAAGGGGGGGAGTCAGAAACACGTACCGCCCCGGAAACAGGGGGGGAAAAATGGATTATACCCAAAGCAACCAATGTGCCCTAATCTGGTGCATGGTACCAGGAAAGGGGGGTGACCTCTCCTAACCAAGGTTTAGTCCATACCGGAAAGAGGGAACCAGAGTTTTTGGTTGGTTGTGCACGCAGGAACAAAGCGCAAGAAGAAGAAAAGCTTCACTCTCCCAAAAGCAAAAGCCAGAAACCAAGCGGTAAAACAAATGGGTGGAAAAACCCCAGTCGGCGACGCGCGACAAAAAAAGCACGGGGGGTGTGTTTTTTACGACAGGTAAAAAGAATGCAAAGAGGCAAAAAAGGGAAAAAGGTCAAACAAAGAAAGTTTGGTGAACGCAGCACAGCAAAGGGAGAGGGGGAACACTTGGGGGTTGCCCCCGGGGGGTGAGTCACGGCAAAACCATAACACCATCACCATTGTCCAGTAAACGGACTGACTAGTAAAACCCACGCTCGAAACGTACCTAGCCCAAAAAAAAAAAAAAGCAAGGGAACTGAACGTTGGGGGGTGCACATCCGTGGTGGTACGAAAAGGTTAAGGAAAGACAGACCAAAAGGAACGAATTCCGCAGACGGGACCAAACGGAAAATCGAAAAAGAACTAACCCCGTTTGAAGGAGGTTTGGTGCAAACCCACCTCAGCCACACCCGCTGGAAGACCAGCAAAAAAACAAACATGACGCCGGTCAATGCAAGGGAAGGCTCAAATCAAGGCGAAAGGGGCAAGAGAGTTGTTGGTTTGGCCAAGGGACCAATACCACAAAATCCAAACCCACCGCTACTTAATACGGACCACACGCCCAGAAAACGACCAGGGGGCCCCCCACAAGACAAGTCTACTAAAGGAGATTCGGGGGAGAGGGAAAAAAAATTTGACCGGGTGGGGGGGCACACGAAGCATCAGTCCGGAAAAAAAAAGGAAAAAAGAATCTATCTAGGCTGTTGACGGTGTCAAGTTCCAAACACCGTGGAACATACAGAAAACAGCGTAAAAGGCAAGTTTGAAAACTGAAAGGGTAAAATAGAAGTACCCACCCGAGCCGGGGGGGGGGGATAAAAAGGATGTTTCTTCGAAATGGTCCATGGGAATGATGGGGGGGTAGCTGTCCACTGGTACAAACAGAGGCTTGGAAAACAGAACTAAACAGGACTCTGCACTCATTTCCAATGACGGAACTGGCACTTCTCACGAATTTTTGAAGGAAAAAGGATCAGGACGGCGTAAGCCGCAACGAACGGGTGTAAAAAAATGTTTAAGAGAAGAGGGAGCAACTGGGGCACGACGAAATCGGAACCAACCGAGTTGACGGCTTTCTCCAGAAACTAATCCACTAAGTCGGAGTACACAAGGTTAATCAAGGACCCGTGAAAGACGTCAGGGGGAAAAGAAAATTAGCCCTAATTTGATCAAAAACAGACAAGAGGGCCAAGTCGCCACCCTCAACCCAGGAGGTGTGTCAAGTTTGGGGGCAGAAGGAGAAAAACTCCCTTCATTTAACGTGAAAAAGTGTTTGGACTGGGAAAAATGACCTGTTTTTTTCAAGCAAAACCATCCGTGGAGACTGCGTAAAAAAAAGAGGGGGGAACGAAAACTTTCTTTGGTGGGGGGTTTTTGTTGGACAAAAGTACGTTGACTGTAACGGGGGGGTAGGGGGAGGGGAATTCAGGCCCAAAAAAAACCCTCAGCAGCGAGCTTTTGGAGATTGCGGTACCCGGCGTCCCTTGCATGGGTCTCTTTGCGCGAGACACCAGGTTGGGGCTATTACTCAACAGCCCCCATGAGAACTTCTTGACAAGGACCCACCCTTCCTCCAACCTTCGGGAAATGCCGGGCAACGTAAAAGTGTGACGCACGGACGCGGGCGGACCTGGGGGGCGTCTTATACTTTAAGGGGTGTTAAAGTGGGAGGGGTTTATGCAGGCTCCCGGAATGGTGCAAGTTGTCTTGGTTTTGTTGTTAAATTGTTGAAAGATTCATCAAAAAAAGAACGGGTGGTTGGGGGGGAAGGGGGCGAATACGGTCCCAAAAACCCCATGGAAGAGTAAAGAACCAAAGACGGACGTGGCCAGCAGATACATGGCCAAAGGTACCCGACTACAGGCCTTGTTTTGGAGGTCTTCAGATGCAGAAGAAGGGCAATCCCTCGCTGCCGGGCCAGAAAAAACAACGACCACCAGGACGCAGTCCGGCAGGAGTTGCAATGGTTGGTTATGAAAATCTTGGGGGGGGGACGGGATGAAACCCTGAAAGACCGCAGCAAAACCGTGAGATGGAGAAAACGCAAGGGACGTCCTCTTTCAGGGGACGGCCGTGCCTAGATCGCGGGGGAGGATGTGTCGCAAGCCCGAGGGCGGGGGATTTACATCATGGTGTGGGGGGGAGATACGCCACGGGTGGGACTTCAAACAAAAGGTGCAGCAGCCCCCACTAAAAACGAAAACAAGATATTCACCTAGAGTGGCTGAACTACTAAAACCGTATGGTGTCACCGATGAGGCCTTCCAGCCGCCTTCAAAAGACCCGCAAAAGGCCAACAAGGGTCAAGCGGGGATCACACAGGGGGTGTTGCCCGACGTGAAGAAAGTTGAGAAAAAGAAAAGGGGGGGGCACTTTTTCACTAGTGCGGAACCAAACTGGCCACTGGGGAAGGTGACCAGAAGCAAATTTAAACAAACGGGCAAACCTTGTGTGTAATCACCTGGCCAAACGCCAAGCACAAGGGGGGGGGAAGGACAAATTCCTTTCTTGCCCCAGAGGGGCCAAGCTCCGTCTGGTGGGAATCTCGGAAAAAAAAAAAAAAAACGGGAGAAAACGGATACAAATAGATAAAGCAAGGCGAAAAAAGTGCGGAGGTCTCAGAGAAACCTTGGGCAAATGCATTGGGTAAAGGAAAAAAAAAAAAGGGTAGAAATCAAACAAAAGTCTTTTACATGCATGCAAAGCAGGCAAAGTGGAGCGAGGGGTGCACCATAAAGGGGTAAAAAAACCCTGGGGGATAAAAGCGCCGGGACAATCCTCGGAAGTGGTGCGGTGGGGGACCACGAACAACCCGAATCGGGCAACCCCGATTGCAAAAATCGAGTTTTCAACCGAGGAGGGGGGCCTGAAAACCCGACTGGGGGGAAGACAAGGGGCAGGCCAAAAGGTTGCAGGTGAAATTCAACCGCGAAGGGAATGTGAACTCCCCAAGAAGTTACCAAGAAGAGACAAAACGAGCGACCAAATCTCGCATGAAACGCCACGCGGGAAAGAGGACAACGCAAGCGTCTTGACAGCAAAAACCGGGCATGTGGCGGCTGGAGAAATCCTCCAAACGGAGGGGAAAAATTACAAAAAACCAAGGACGAAAATGGATTAAAGTTTTGGCCTTATTTATTGACCCGAAGAAAGAGAGTGATCCGGCCTCTGGAAAGACGAAAACAAGCAGTGCCATATACCCCTAGGAAAGAAGTCCGGAGGTGTTTCTAACAGTGGGTGGCAGAGCCAAGGGCCGGTCCAAAAAAAGACTTCGCTGGAACGGGAGCAAACAAATCAACACGAAAAGCAAGAGAAGGAGGAAAAAGGAAGCGCCCACTTTGGGCGCCGAAGGGGGAGGGGGCACGAAAAAAAAAAAAAGGTAAAGACGAAAACTTTTGAAAAATCCCCCTGGTCTCCAGGGGGAAAGGGTAGAAAGCGGCGACGCCAAAAATTGATGGGACGGAGTGATAAAAAATTCCATTCAAGGGGGAAAAGAAAATGAAAAAAAAACAACTTCAGCAAAACACCGCGAGCTCCGCAGTCCTGGGCGAAAACGCGCGAGAAAAAGGTCCCAAAAAAGTCAGTGAAGAATACCCAGCATCGCCCAAATGGAACGATCGTTAGTTTGAGGAACCAGGGGTTTGGGTGGCACAAAGGAGGCCTAAGCAATCAGACACAGGAAAACGTTCGCCCTAGACAGTTGGGTATCTGGGGGGGTGGCATTGAATAGGGAGGAAAAGGGGGCAAAAGGGTAGTGGGTACTTTGGACGTCAAACCGAGGCAAAGGAGGGGGGGGAGACTGCGCTGACGGTAACCCTTGCCAAGTGGACTTCCCATACCGAATGCTATGTAAAGGAGGAAAAAGGCCTGCACAGTGCAGCACCGGTGACGGGAAAGAACGATGTTAGGGGGAAAAAAACCTCAGAATCCAAAAAAAAAAAGACAAGGGAGGCCACAAAAGTGGGCCCCAAGCCTATCAGTGGATACCAAAAGCTGAGACCTGGCCTGCTCGAAATTTAAAAATAGCAAGGGGAAACCTGGCGCAGAAATTGAAAAAAAAAGAACTTGAACCTTCCACTCTTCATGGTGGGGGTTCACGTTTAGAGGGTGACGAACCAAATAAGAAGTGGGTATCCACTGGCCAAAGACAAAGTGTAAGGGAATGAAGCCGTGGCTTTGGGAAAAATTACTAGTAACAAACATTGCCGTCTGTGGATATTAAAGGGAAGTCAGTTAAGTGTTGAGGACAAGAAACAATAACGAAGTCGGGAAAAAAGGCTTTTCCTCATAAACGTGTAGCCAGCGTCAAAAGACTGGGTGCTGTAATCCCGAAAAGGGGGAAAAGGGGGAAAAACAGAGCTGTATGCACCGTCGAAAGAGCCAAGGCCGCAAGGCCGGTGCGACGGGGTGGGCAAGGAAAACCACTGGAAAAACGAAAAAGGGATCCAAAGACCTCGGGATCCGCAAGGGTGGCACAAGAAAACAAACACGGGGGGGAGTGTGAGACAAGTGAAAGCGAATTAGGTCTTTTTCGGCGAACACTCAAAAAAAAGGAACCTGGAGTGTGTCAACTTGGGCAAGGACAAAAAAAGGGGGGGGGGGAAAGAATGCTTTTGTGGCTGAAGGTGAACGAAACCTACACGGGGGAAAAAACCGCCTGCAATTGAGAAACTACTGAAACAAACCATCTTGGGAGAGGAGTCGAAGAAGAAATGGGGGTGCTGAAAGACTGGGTTTGGGGCCACGCGGTGGGACGGGGCGCGATTCACATAGGAAAGCAAATGGAACAGGACGGGCAAACGCTGTCCCAAGTCCCGGCAACCCGCCAGTGGGTGGCGCAGCGGATCGAAGACCATCAAAAAAAAAAGGGAACAGATAGGGTTTTGGTATTTTGAACTACAGAAGACACGGCAAACGTCGGGGACTTAAAAAAAACGCGCAGCACAGGAGAACGCCGGGAGCAAAACTCAGGTAAAAAAAAAACACGTTTCCGTATGGACAAACAAAAAGCAAGGAGAAAACGACTTCCACACAATAGAAGAAAACATACAAAGGTTTGGTTTTGCAAGAAACAGGGGGGGGGGGGCCCGCAGTGGGTCCAAACCAGCAACCACGTGTGGCGGGGAACACGCTGGGGACTCAACAAGGGTGCGTGAGGGACAACCGCTGAACATCGATCAGCGGAAAAGGGGGAGGCGGAAAAGGTTCCTAGCATTGGGGGTGCTACGGGGGACTCGAAGGAAGGGGGGGGACCAACAAACAACCAAGTTTATCAGGGAACACTTTAAACACTGACCACATTGGAGTTAGACATCCCGGGAAAGCGGGAGCGAAAAAAGAAAAACGACAAGATCATTGTCTCGCGGCTGGACAAGGGGAAAGGATTCTTTCTGTGGAGTTAGTGCCCTGAAAGCGGGAAAACCCCAAGCGGCTTGCGAAACGGCGTTGGGGGTTTCAAAACAGGGAAAAGGATGACGGTGATCAAAAGAAATGGACAACCGAGAAATTCCCGTGTGACCCAAAAAGAAAGAATGAGGGGACGGGGAGGGAAAGGGCCCGTGCGCTTCTAACCGCGTTGAGAGGCAATTTGCAGTTCACACATTAAGGACAAAATGAACAACGAGGTCGCGTGTACCGGGGGGCCGAAGAAAGCCCCCTGTGGAAAAGGGGACAACGGAAGGATTTAAGAAGGTGGGGTCTCTGAAAAACAATTAAAGAAATATGGCGGCGAACAGGAAATACCACGCCCCAGGAACCCGTTGGGGGGGGGTGGAAACAAGAGACCGAAGACATGAGCGGGGACAGCGCGTGTTTGAAAGAATCAAAGAAAAGCCACCTCACTCGCCACCGATTGGTTTTGGGGGCGGCGATCCAATTAATGCCGCGCGAAACAAGAAAAGGAAAAAAGACTCAACAGGTTTACAGGTGGGGACAGCGCCCCTCAAACCTGGTTGGGGGGACATCCTAAGTTTTTGGTTGGAAGAAGGAGTCAAGAACAGTTACTGAGGAGAAACGAAGATCCCCCACGCAAAACGGGGCCCGGAGAGAGACCGCATCCCCGCTCATAATAAGAGAAGTTCCGGGGATACAACACACCATTAAAAAGACCTGCGAGGGGCGGAAAAAGATTGGGGGGAAACAAAATCAGAGAGGTTGTTGAAATTTGGACGAGGGAAAAACGATCAACGGAGAGGAAAATAAAAATAATCTCCAGCGGAAAAAAAGCCCAGGCCGTAAAACCTCGTTACGCCACGGGGGAAGACGCATGGAAATTGAGGGGGAGGAAAAAAGAGTGTGATGGGATTGCGCCTCAACTGGAGACTCTCAAACGGAAGCAGGGGAGGAAAAAAAAAGAAAACTGAAAAGATCATCGGAAGATGAGCCTGCATGTGTTACGTCAAACGTGGCGCCGACATCAGAAAGGGGGAAGGAAGGACAAACCAGGACCTTGGTGATCGAAAGCAGCAAGACTGAGACGGAAAACACCAGGGGCCCCCAACCAACAAAGAACCACATATTCAAAAAAGGGAGAACTTTGAAAATAGAAGGGGAAAGTGGTGAAAAGAGGACTGAGGGGAAGAGGACTGACCAGAAAATCTAATTGGATCAAACGCCGTACATCAGAGATAAACAAACAACGTAGGGGGGAGGTTAGAAAAAAGGTATACGGGTAGGAGATTTCAATATCGCATAACTTTCGCAGGCAAGGGACAAAAAACAAGAAAGAGGTAAAAGCCACCGCTGTTCTTCTCCTGGAACAACACGCGGCGTGTCCCCACCCTGGAACAAAACGCCCGATAGGCGAGGCCCACGAGATGCATCAGTTCACATAAAGAAATAAAAAATAGGCCGATGAGAAAAGGAAAAGAGGAAGAAAAGGTTGCAAAGCAGCTCTCAAGTGGTTGTCAGCTTGAGGAGCCGAGGAAAGGAAGTTGTTCTTGTAACCCGAAAAAGGGTGTAAGAGAAAAATGCGAAGTAGGAAAGAAAAAAGGAAAAAAAGTCTCGGGGTGGTAAAAGCACAAAGAGAAAAAAAAAGGCAGAGACGCCAGGACAGGGAAGAAAGGTGGGGGGGGAAACGAAGAGGGGCATAACAGCGCATGGAAGACTGCCAGTTTTTGATATTACAAAGGGGCAGAGCAAAAATATCCTCCCCTCAAGGGAAAACCGCAAAGAAGGAAGGAAAACAAGATTGTGTTGCCAGACATCCAAGCCAAGGCCCGGGTGTGTGGGGGAAGGTCGGGAAAAGGATTACCCACCGTAAAAGAGGATCCACGAAACGGAGACCAGAGCGCAGCGACAGACTTCACATGGTTACCATGAAAGGGAGGTTACCCGGTCCCCGCGGTCAAAATAAAACGGCACGAACCAAAACGGGGGGGCATCAAAAATATCCTTTGAACGTAAGTGAATGTACGGTCGCGGAAAAAAGGCGAATTTCCTCCGGAAAGACAGCACACCTAGAAAGGGGGGGAAAAAAGTAGTTGAGGTCGCCTTCAGGACTCGCATCACAAAAAAACACAAGAACGAATGCCAAAAAAGAATCAAATGATGGCGGGCTCCTTGAAAACAAAATTCAGGTCTGTCCTGGCATCTGGGTCGCCCATCAGAAAGAAGAGAATGGAAAAAGCAGGAAAATCCCTCGAAAATCTTCCCGCAGTCGGCTCGGGAGCAAGCTGGCACAAACTTTTCTTCCATCCAAAGGACCGGGAAAGACGTAAGGACCCCAGGAGCTACCCAAGGCGAGGGGACAAAAAGGGTTTTAGGGAGCAAAAAGGGAAGTGCCAGCCCAAGGCAAAAAAAACCGCAAAAAAAAACAAGGAGGTTTGGGGGCAACGGCCAAATGTTAAATTGGGACAAAAACAAGGTCAAACATGAAAACTTCCAGGGGGGGCAAACCACAACGTAAATACAGCCGGGGCAAATTTGGCCGGTTGCAAAAAAAAAAACCCCCCCGAAAGGGAATCCTCAGAAGATCGTTTCCACACACTAAGAAGTTCCTGAACGGCAAGCAAGGGATCCACACACTAGAAATCTTGCGTTTTGTGGATAGTGGAGGGAGCATCGAGAAAAAGGGGAGGACAAAGAAGGAGGGTCAGGGGCAAGGTTCAAAGGTTCCTAGTAGACTGGGTGGGGGTTGTTGGCAAGCTATGGAAGGTAACCCCCCGTACCAAAAAGCGCCAATGGAGACTAGATCAAAAGGGGAGAGATGTGAAAAAAGCTATTTGTTCAAAAAAATGAAAAAAGAAACTCAAGGAGCACCATCACAGGGGCCGTCGAAAAAAACCTGGGGACAAGCGGGGCGACCAAAAGAAGAGGAACACTCGACGGCCTTGTGGGTTGGGGGCGAGAAAGTTAACCAGGTTCCACAAAGAGAGGAACTGAAGAATCCGGAAACAAACCCAGAAAATGGGGGGGTGTGACCGGAAAACAAACAACCTGCAGTAATACAGGATCCGCGGAAGGGAAGTTTTGGTTCGTGTCAGAAAAAAGAAGAACAGGGAAGGGGAATATGGTTTTGAGGTATAAAAAACGATTTGGACGCGGTGGGGAATGGAGGAGAGGTCAAAAAAAAAGCGGGGAAAGAGAGGAAAGAAAAACGAATGGTTTTTTTTTTCCTAATGTCCTCAAAGGATTTCCGCGACCAAAAAAGCAAAGCACCCAGGGAGGCAAAAAAAAAATCCCTACGGGTTCTGAGAAGAGCGCAAAACAAATGAAAAAATCGTTTTTTTTCAGTAACTCAATGCACGTGCAAAACAAAGGGGGAGTACAAGGGGGACAAAAGCATAAAAAAACGGGGGCGGGAAACAACTGTTGGTTGTGCACAGCACGGGGGGGGGGAAAGGACAAAGGCGCAACCTCCAAACCACCCGGGGGGGTTTTTCAAAAACTCAGGGCACTAAAAAATCACCATCGCGGAACGTGACTGCCGCAAACAAAAAAAAATGGCTGAAAAACGGTTACGGAACAAAACGGGGTTCTTTTTTACAGATTGACAACACAGCCCCTTGGAGGCGTCGCAGCGATTGCAAGGGAGGAAGAGACCACGCAACATACCTGGGGGGGTTGGAAGTTTTTCACCAGGAAACAAATTGCGGGGGATACAGAAGCCCACACATGCGCGGTTTCTGCCTGGGGCATGGGAGAAACTGCCCATGCCAGACATTTGGTCGTTGGATTTTTGGTTTTTTGGGGCCAGGGAAAGAACAAGACACCAAACTATAAAAAAAAAAGAACGACGACCAGTACGCAAGAAGCAAGGGGACCTCTTCATGTCCACCAAAACGGAGGGAGAAACTGGAACAGGGGTTCAGTGGAAGGCAAAAAAGGGTGTGGGTTCCCTTGTGGTCAGGCAACCGCGAAACGGAAAAAGAAAAGAACGGAACGGTCAAAAATTGCAAACAATCGAGCCGAGAAATGGGGTTCAAGAAACAACTCATGGAAGATCGCAAATACCAACGGGCGAGCTCAACAGGTGGGGTTTCCAAAATCAAAACGGGGAAATGTGAAGCGCTGGAGGTGGGGTGGAATTTCAAGTACTGGTTCCAAGAAAAAGATCAAAAAAAAAAAAAAAAAAGTTGACAACAGTGACGACAAAAGGACCATCCTCCAGGGTGGAACCACGGCTGCAGGGGGGGAAAAGTTGGGGGGGAAATAACAGCAAAATAGAAGCGGGAGCTCAGCGAATTGGGGGAAAGAAATTAACGGCACGCAAAGTCAAACCTCAGAAGAAGGGGTTCGCTGATGCGGCGCCGTACGACAACGACAGAGGAGTCATCCTCAGGCAGACACTCGAAGACCAAACGGGGATCAAAGGAGAAGGGGATCAAGGGAATGGTAAAGGCGAAAAGGGGCAAAAAAAAAGGCAGGAGCCCCGCCGACCGATTGGGGGAATGTGGGTCTGTCCCAGCTCCCCCAATAGAACCGGAAAGGGGGAACGGGGGGTGAATATGACACGGGGGGAGCCCACCGCAGAACGCCCCTTTGCGAGCTTGTTTACTCAGGGGACGTTTGGCACAGCAGGGGGGAACGGGTTGAATGGGGGTGGGAACCCATCGGAACAGAAACCAACAGGCGCAAAAGGAGACGTCGTAAACTGGCCACAAGGTTGATTGGAGCAAAAGGGGGTTTACAAAAAGCTCCAGGAACCGAAAGGCAAAAAAAAAACAACTCGACAAAAACGGGACGGAAAGGTTGTGGGGGACGGGCACCAATGCGGACGTTTACTGGTTTGAAGGTCGGAAAAACAAGGAGGGGATTTCAAGTGTTGGTGTATGTGCAGAAAAAAAGCGGAAAAAAGGGGGGGGGGGGGCCATTTCACGGGTCCGCGACATAGAAAACCACGTGCACCGCCCCCAAAGCAGGAAAGGCGGCATCTGGGAAAGATATCGATCGGACGCCCTGTGAGGAGAGCTACCGAAAGCCACAAACCACACGGAGTGAGGTCCACCAAAAACGTAAAAGAAGAAACGTAACCGTCCCACGGAAACGAAGTCGGAGCCGTTGAACTGGTCTCAAAGGGGGGGACGGAGTCCCATGACCGCAGCCCCGCTTAGTAAACAGCGGAGGGACACAAAAAAGTCGCCGGGGGAAGAGACTTAAACCTCTAGGGCAATTTGGGGGACAAAAACCAGGAGGGAAAGCTTAAAAATGGAAAGAACGGTGGTGCTCATACGAAAGCTGGGGGGGTGTTGCAATCAAAACCAAAACAAAAGCCAGAAGGGGACCAAGGGCACAAATAGGACGCATCCAAAGCGCGGAACCAGAAAGCAACATCAGGGGGACGATAGTGCCATGCTCCACCGCAAAAAATGCCGAGCAAGAAGTGAAGCACCTTATTTGAAAATCTGGTGAGATCGGGAGGGAAAAAAACGCCGGGGTTCGGTCAAACAAGACCATCTCACTTCAAAAAGGACAAGGGGGGGGAGGGATTTGACAGAACAAATTGAAAGAAACGCGTTTCCGTTTGGAGAAAAAAAAAAAACAAGGGACAAGAGAAAACAAACAAGGACCTGGGAAGGCCAATCGGGTCCGCGCAACAGCACGCAAAACTAAGTGAACCGCGGGGAAAGATAGACTGACAAAAAAAAAACAAAAAGGATGGAGGGTAGGGTAAAATAACATATGGATAAAAAGGACACAGGGGAGGGTGCAGAATTTAAAAAAACGCAAATCGGAAAGAAGGGAAATTGTGAGTGAGGAGGCAGGGCGAAAACACAAAAAGGCCCCAGGTTTAAAGTCACGGGAGCGTCGACTTCCCCTTTTGCCAAAGAGGGGGGGCAACAAGGAAGCAGGTGTTGAGCAACAGATCTGTACAAGATCAAATCACAGTTGAGCAGGTTGACAAGAGGCAAATGGGGTGCACGTTTGTGTGGGAATGCACCGCTAGTACCAACACAGCGTTCACGAAATTGCCGGCAAAAATCGATGTAAACTGCTAGACAGTTCCTCGGGCATGGCAGAAAGGATACAAAAGTGTGAATTCAAAAACGCGGTTCCCTTATTAAAACGCAACAACACTTGGAGGCATCTAAGAAGCGCTCAAACAGAATAAACCGGTACAGCACGAAATCGAAGAAGTCGTAAAAAAAAGGACTCCCCAGTTTAAAATACCCCTATAGTTGGGAGACTGGACAAGCCCACTACGTTTGGGGAAGGAACATTATACAGAGTCCCACCGGGGAGAAAGGAAAAGCCAGTAACTGGGGTCTTAGGTTGTGAAGGGTGTGACTTTTTTGGGTTTGGGGTGGGGCAACCAAAAAGAAAATGGAAGACTAACAGCTGTCAATTCCCTCAAATCATAAGACTGGAAGAGAGGCCAATGCAAAACAAAGTAACCCTTCAAATTGGGGGTCCCGTGCACAATCCGACACAGATGGAACTCAGACTAAAGGCACACAAACCAACCCCAGGAAGGCTGCTTGGGAATTCAAAGAGAAACAACACTAAGAATGGAGACGAATAAAAAGAAATTCCCGGAAGCAGGGGACTCTTAGGGGATCCCGTCCGTGTAAAGGAAGGGGGCGTCACTAACCAAAATGGGGAAAAAGAAAAGGTTATCGCCGGCACGGCCTGGAAAGGGGAAGGAGAAAAGCGCAGCCAGGACTCAGTCTTGAAGAAAAAAAAGAGTTTTATCAATGCCAAAGAAAAGTTCAAAAGGGAGGCTCAAAAAGGAAAGGAAAGCAAGACAAGATTACAAAGTGAGAACTCTTCGATTAAACAGGGGCAAAAAATGAAACCCAAGGTGTCCAAATGAAGATGGCATAAGCCTAGCCACGTGAAAAACAGATCGGGCTTTCCTAACCTCTGTTGGGTGGTGGGACAAAGCTCCATACCAACGAAAGGGGATAAGGGGCAGAAAGAGAAACCCGTGTGGTAGATGGGGTGAACCTAAGCAAAAAAACGGGGTCCAAAGACGGGCGCGAGAGCACAGTAACGAAGCCGCCCATAAAGGGGTCTGAAACAAGGCGGGCTCAACTCCCGAAAACGATGCATTAGGTAAAGAAAGGACTCAGAAAGGGTTTTGAAAAAAAGGGGAGGGAACAGCATTGCCTTGTTTGGTGTGGGACGGACGAACCGTAAATTGGGGGGTGCACGATCCCAAGCAAAAAACACTGAAAAGGGGGAAAGAGAAGAGAAACTTGGATTTTCCATAGCAAACTTAGAGAAGGTTTGGGAGCAAGGGCCAAGCGTTGAAAAAGGGCCAGGCGGGCGCGGATGGGGGGACGAAGCAAAGGCCCGGACGATTCGATTTAGGTGGGGTGAGGGTTGTTTTCGCGTTTCCACAAGAAAAACCTTCACCACGCAAGGTTCAAAGACTCAAAAGCGTGGGCTGTGACTCAACAAAAGGTTGAACCAGGGCAAACGTAAGGAAGGTGGAGCCCGCGTTTGCGGGGACGGAAAAAAAAAAAAAAAAGACAAAACTCACGAATCGGCCAAAAGTCTGTAAACAAGAAACCTGTGGGGACGGCCGCAGAAAACGCGCAAGGTGTTGTTTGCTGGTATGCAAGGGGGAAAGGGGGGGGAAAAAGGGGACTGAAAGGGCCAAAAAACGGAGAATCGCTTGGCCGAAAAAAAGGGGCGCCCACACTTTGGGGGGGAGGAATCGGGTCCAACAAAAACAGACACTCAGAGAGAACGTTGGTAAGGAAAAACAGCTGGGCGGCGCCTAGGGAAAAGGGGATAAAACTGCAGGGCCAAAAAATAGTTAGGAAGGCTAGGGGATTGGGGGGGGAGGGAAGGAGGAAAACAACGGAAAAACCTTTCAACAACCTTTTTGGGGGGCAAACTTGGTCAGGTGACGGAACTGACCCGGGGAAACAAAAGCCTTGAAAAAGTTGAAGTCCCCAAATGCCACAAGAACAATAAACCGATGAAGGGGAAGTTTTGGTTTGGGGGTGGAAAAAACGCGGGTCAAGAACGAGAAAAAGGCCCTGGAACGGCAAATGGGTGGCGCGGGGAATACCACGACTAAAAGGTGGGGCAGTTCCTCACGCATGGTAAAAGCGTGCAACTCGGTATCAACTCCAAAAAGGCGACAAGAGGGGGGGGAGATATGGCTCAGAATAAAATCAAAAAGAGGCCACAATAACTTATGGGGGTAGTAACGTGCAAACCTTTACAAGTTACTTCGGGGAAAACTCCTAAAAAATCGGACGAGGGCGTCACCTCACAAACACATGAGAGGGCATACAAAAAGAAACATTCCAAGGGGGGTCCCGTTCAAAAAAAAGGCGGTTCGAAAGAGCAGAGTCCGACTTGGAAGAAGAGGAACACAAAAAAACCGTTGTGCGACAAGAACTGGCGCCGGGGGTTCAAGGCAAAGAACGGTGGAAAACCCCAGGGCCAGGGAGGGACAAAAACTGCAACTGCTTCCTAAAAAAGAAGAAACGGGGAAACGACACGGAAGGGGGAATAGATGGGGACGAGACCGGATTTGGTTGGTAATTCCTAAAGCGTGGGGAACAAAAAAAAAGAAAAAAAGAAGGAGTAACTCGGGGGGCACACAAGGGGAACCCGCAGGAAGGAATTGAAAGTGCAAAACCGTCCCATAGGGGACCCGTAAAAAAAGATCCTAAAAAAACGCAAGAAAAAGGAAGGGGGGACGCAGCACTGGTTACTTCATTGGAAGGAAGAAGTTAATTAGTCACGTTGGACGGGGAGGGTTTTTCAAGACCAAGCCCAAGACTCATGAAATTCCTTGGGGGCAAAATTGGTAACAAAGGACGGTTTGAGCCCGGTGGAAAAAAACGCGGCCTTGCCAGTGAACACGAACGACAAGGAATTACAAAAAGTTGCCCTGAAGGACCAAAAAGGGCGTCTAAAAGATGGCCCAAAATGGGAAACGAAGGAGAAGGGGGGAAAGGAAAATTGGGTGTCCGCTGTAAAACCTGTATTGAAGAAAGAAAAAGGGGGCAAGGTGCCAAGCCTGGGACAAAAAACGGCGATGGGGTAAGGACGGAAAACGGCGACACCATGAAGGTCAGTAATAGGCTTGAAATGCAAGAAGACAAGCAAAGAAATGGGTAACTATCGCCCACAAGCATCATAGCTCTGGGTTTAAAGCCAGGGCACAGGGGGGGGGAAACTGAGCAAAAAAAAGAAACAAAAAAATGTGCAAAAGAGGTGAGCAAGGGACTAAATAGGAGGAGGAACAATCCATTCAACACTCCATCAAGTTGGGTTGGAAACGCGGTAAAGGGGGGGAAGACGCGCACCGTTTTGGTGGACCACGAAGTTGGCACGGAAAAACTGTGAGGACCAGCGATAAAAGAGAAAAGGGTAGGGACCACGTTTTCATCAACTGCTACGCAGGAATCAAATCAGCAGGGGGGGAATAGGAAAACCACCCTTTCAACCAAAAACTGCAGAAGTCGGGCAAAACACACAAAAAAACCTTGTGGCAAGCTCTGAGTGTGGGTGGGGAAACAAAAACCACCAATTGAAACCGATCGGAATAAAAAAAAGAAAAAAATAACAAAAAGGATTAACAGAGGGGGGGGGGGAGCCAGCGTTTATTCAGGCGGTTTTCCAAGACAAAAGGTCACAGAAAGGCCCTTTTGAGGGAGATTAGGAAAAAGAGAAAAGGGTTGTCCTGGATGCGCCTCCTGAGGAGCCACCTAGGGAGGGGGAAAAAGAAAAGGCAAGATCGCCCACGGAAATCAAAGGAGAAACAAACGTTACGGTCCGGAAAAGCCGGAGGGAAAGGGGGGGGGATGTGAAGTCCTGCCAAAAAACCTAGTTTAGAGACCAACTCAGCTCTCGGGAGCCGGGAAGAACGCAAGCCAGAGAAAAAAAAGGGGGAGTTTGTGCCTCAAATCACACCAGAAATCACAAGGGCGGAATGGGAAAGAAGAAAGTTACAGCCGAC
>Ga0179593_1479770_pt1 | contig 21881 bp, 22 predicted proteins | sample CZODoug2_1_08_16_FD_185931 | JGI IMG/M metagenome (GOLD analysis project Ga0179593, IMG submission 185931) | Vadose zone soil fungal communities from Angelo Coast Range Reserve, California, USA - CZODoug2_1_08_16fungal (PacBio error correction) | ecosystem: Environmental > Terrestrial > Soil >...
ACGAAAGAGGAAAAGACATTGAAAGCCATCTCAGAGGACGGAGATTGGCGCAGGGGCCAATTGGAAATGCTCACGGTAAGGAGAGGGGAGAGGACGTGATTATACGCCGAGGAGGCCAATCAACGTTTCAGAGCATGAAGCGTTGTCACCAAAAAAGGAAAACAAAAAAAAAAAAAGAAAAAAAAAAAAAAAAAAACAAGAAAACACGCCAAACAAACCACGACAACCCACACCGTCAAAAAAACCAAGCGAGAGAAGACACCAGCACCTGGAGGAAGATCCATAAATACCCATTATATAGGGGGCGATGGACAATGCATTCAACGAGAAAAGAAGGGTGTAGGACGACATAATACAGTGGCGGCGAGGAGAGGCTAAGCATGCGTTGGTCCTATTAAAGGAAAAGGAAGGGGAGGGGGGAAGGTCAGCGAGTCTAATGCGATCAGCGCGCGGCGCGGGGACAAGAAGCGATATTTCAGTGAGCCAGGGATCTAGGGGAAGGAGTAGCACTCAGGCCTCGGCTAAATAAAGGGAGGGTACGGGGGCAGGAGGCGGAGAAAGGGGCCTTCTGCAAACGACGCTTCGACACCTAAGCGTGGAAGTTGGCAGAGAGGAATCGGGGGAACTACCTTCATCCTATCAGGAAAGAGGAAAAAGGGGGGACGAAAAAAAAAATTACTAAAAAAGTGGATTCCGTCACGTCTGCGCGGGCCGCCGACTGGGTTCTTTGGCCGGCTGGCGCTAGGTCTTCTTGTGGTGGTGAGAGGCAGCCGTACTTACTCTTTCCTTCATGTGCTCCGATAAATATGTAGCAATTTCCAATAGGGATTCTTTTCGGCAGCAACGGTCCGCCTATTCTCCGACATTTGAGGGGGGGGGACAAAGGCTTCCGCCAGCATATTCAAAAAAAAAAAAGGCCAACTTCAAGGAGCTGAAGGGTCAGGTAAAGTCAGAAAAAGATCACCGCATCGAGCATCTACCGTATTGGAAGGGGAGGCCTTATGACGAACAGGTGTGAGGAGCGCGCGATACGGGTGTTGTACTTTGCGACAGAAAAAGAAGTAGAGGGCGCGCTACCGTCCCGGCAGGACAGTCAATGAGGAGCTGATGAAGTTCCGCTAAGGATGGACGGGTGGGAGGAGGGGAAAGAATACTTCGGGACGGACAGACGCATGGGAGGCGGGGGGCTGCTCTGGTCTGGAAGAAACGCATACAGTGGTACGGGCTTCATACCACGAAGGCAAGCCCACCCGGCGGGCGAGCCAATAAGAAGGCCATAGGGGGAGTGTAGGAGACGACGCAGGCAGGAGGTGCTCTACCGTTAAAAAAGTTTGACCCTGCGGGAGGACCAACGCATAGCGGTACACAGGCCAGTAAGGGCAGTGAAACAGAAAACAGGGCAGAGGCCGAGTGGAGGGGCTTGAGAAAGTAAAAAAGAAGAGAAGAAAATTCGACATCTGAGATACCGAAAAACCAACTCCGCTCCAAAAACCGACTCCTAGTAGGAAGCAAAGCATTGCCACTTCAAGCGGGGGGGGGGAAGGGGGGAAACAGGCAAGGTAAAAGGATTTCGAAACTACTAGGAGGAACTAACTGGAAAATACTACTACCGCCACCCACAAGAAAAGACTAGGGGAAACCGAGGGGTATTATAAGAAGGGATGCGAACGACTCTGTTTTAAGAAGACTCGAGCGGCGGTTTCTGCAACAGACTACCTGTGGCGCGCAAAGAAACGTGTCATGGAAGGTGGGGGACTGAGCGCATCTAACGCATCAACCGACATAAATTGGGAGGGAAGAAGGGACGAACCGTATGTAGAAGGGCCACCCTAGAAAAAAGGAGAACTTGTTCGAGGAGCCTCAGGGGGACGGAAAAAAACTGAGAAGGAAACTTTCTGGGGGGTAGCTCCTCATGAGGAGGCAATCGGGGGAAGATCCGGCCAGGGGCGCCAATGAGGGGGGACCTTCCACTCGTCAGAAATGAAATCTCTTGGCAGTAAACAGTCATGGGGCAAAGAGGAGTTCCTTTGTTACAAGATTAGGGAAAAGGCCACGAGCACAAGATGCCTGAGTCGGGGACAGATTGCGTGCGAGAGCTCCCAACCAGAAAAGGAAGAGGCACGGATTTCTATTACGAAGGGCAAGCTGTAAGAGAAAAATCCGAGAGGTTAGGTGAGGCCAACAACAGGAAGCACACCACGACCCTTGGGGGATCTTCCTAGTCTTAGGGAAAGGAGAACAAAAAAGCTCGGGCGGATGCCCAAATTTCCTTCTCGTAGGGGGGGGATTCTAGAAGAACTCGACCAAGGCAATGTACGGAGCACCATCCCTTTCACCAGCAAAGGGGACCGAATAAGGTAATGGACACCCGAGCAGACAGAGGACTTGGTTACTCGGGTGGCACGGAACGACAAACCACGAAGTAGTTTCTTCCTATGGAAGAAAGCTGGCAGAAGACTTTCGTCAGAGAGGCTCTCAGATACTCAGTCTCGCTCGATGCGAAGGCCAGCAGTTAGGTCAACGGCACGCACTTCCACCTTACAAAAAAAAGAAGGGTACAGGTGTAGAGGACACTAAAATACGCAATCTCCTTCAGGTGTCCACGGGTTTTTGGGCACCCCCATCAACCGGAAACTTATTCCATTTATGGCCCGCAACGAAGAGGTTTGTTTGGGGGGGGCGGGGGGGGGGGGGGGGGGGGGATGGGGGGTGTCATTTGACTGGGGGAGGGTTGGGTAGACAATTATACTATTAGAGTGCAAGGTCTAGAACCCGCGCAGATTGGACCCGAACCCCTCCTAGAGGGAATACTCCATTGAAGACTGGAAGCGGACTTGCGCCGAATTAGCCCCTCTCAACATGTTATGAGATTAAGGATCAACTACAGACTGTGACGGCAATGACGCTTCAGTGATCCATTTACGCCAACATTATTATTCCTTCATCGGAAAACTCCGCGCGAGGCTCAGATGCAACCCGGTTACGTACCTGTAGAAACCGGAACCTACATGACAACGAGGGGATCAAATTCGCTGGTCAGCTACTCTGGATTAACCGACGTTTATAGACCACTTGGACTAAAGAAGCCGCTGAATCAAAGAGATCTAGTACTCACTTCTTCGAAGAGGACCTGAAGGCTGTACCTCTCGAAAGGTTATCAGATACAACTTTTCTCACTCAGCTGAACCGGCGGAAACGGCAGGAAGGCCAGAACCTGAAGTGGACGATCATGTTCCACGACAGCAAAAAAAAAAAAAGGAGGGATAAAAACATGAGCTCCCTGGCAACCAAGGAGGTCTTCACGGAGATCGCCGTTCTCGATAGGGACTGGGGGGGGGGGGGATTAATTTGAGATGCGCATCCGAAAAGGGAGATATGCAACGGTTCACCCGCGCGTGACCCTGTCCATCGGGAAAATAAGAGCCGGGGACTTTCGTAGCCCGGGCTAACGACGTGCTAAAAAATGGAAAGGAAAAGGAAGGCGGGGGGGTTAGTATACATCGCTCATCTCCAACTGGCCGAGACTCGTTCCCTTTCAGACAGGACGACCAGCAAGCAGGATTGGGGTACGAGCAGGGGCAGGGACGTAAGGCAAATAAGAAAGGAGGGGCGACAAAAACCTGGTGTTTTCTCCGAGAAAGTCATCCCAAAAAACAAGATCAGAAATGGTAGAGTGTATTTGTTTTGGATACATTAGCCTTCGCTGTGAGCCGAGCGCAAGGGAACCAGACCTCAACTTAAAAATGGGATTTAAAAAGAACCAGGGGATGCAGCGCCTGACCGAAGAACGATCGCGAGTTTCTAGATGCTATAATCAAGGGCCATTGGAGTGAGGAGACGGGGTCCAAAAGGGCGCGGACGAACGCATCTGTCTGCGATCCCTGACATAGTATTCAAACGAAGAAAGGCGTCGGGTACCTAGAAGGTCGAAGAGGGAGAGTACAGGGTAACTCTAATAGAGGAAAAAAAGGGGGGAAGGAAACGCCGCAACACCTCTACGGGGAATCGAGAGATGGGCGTCCTGCTCAGAACGAAAAGTTTCACCTGACTGAATTTATGGGGAGGGGGCACACCACTGGTCCGAATTTCCGAACCAACGTGTGAGGATTACATTCTAATAGTTGTCCGTGAAAGGACGGAATGTATAGCAAACCGGCTGGAGTGGGCAAGTAGAAAAAGGAATTAGAGAATAGGTCTGCGTTCTCACCGGGTAAACGCAACCCCGCAAGTCTCTGTCGCGTGATAATGAGTCAACCCTGACGAATCCTCGAACGGAGGGATACGGGAACAAAGAAGCGGGGAGGAAGAGAGAGAAAACCAGAGGCAGGGGAAAGATACGAGGCAAAGAGTCTGGGCCCGAAAAAAAGCCGCGCAAAGCAGGGGACTAGACATCAACGACGCAACCGCGAGACCGGACACAGGTGGTTGCGTTTCCGCAGGTGAGGGGAAAAGACGGAAAAGAACGCGGGAAGTCCGAGAACCTGAAAGAGACCGCACCAGGAGACTGAGATGGCGTGCCCGATTCAGTGCAAAGCCGGGAATCAGAAACCCGGAGCTTCATGCAGAAATTGGACAGGTACGAAAGAGGAGGGGAAAGAGCAACGTGTTGTACGCAGGGGGAGAATCTATCCGATTTAGCAATTTCTGCAGTCTCCCTCTCCAAGGGGTAGGAGAAACGTCGAGTGAACGCTTTCGCCGAAAGGAGGGGAAAAGGAGGGGAGGGGGTCGCAGGTTCGAATGGCGAATCATGTTTACATGGGGGGATCCAGACTATCACTGCGTTGACGGGGGAACAGAAGTAGTTGCCTTGAACAAGAAGACGGTCGCTAAGAAAATGGACAAAAGAGGGGAAGTATAGAGAAAGAGGATCAAGCGAAAAGGCGTATCCACATGTAATTGCCGCGAAGCAACATTTGTCGAAGAAGCGAGGGATCAAGTTCCTGGTGGAAGAGCGCTCGTCCGACAAGGACGACAAAAAGTTACCTGGGACTGCCCACCCCACAAGTTCATGACATTGTGTGCTCGGAAAAAATCGTGCGAATGTGAAAAGCCCATACGGCATTGCGTTGTAGGGTACAAACGGCGCGCGAGAAGGAAAAGGTTGGGGACACGGGTCTCAACGGGAGGGGGGGGACGCAGAAGTGCCTCCAGGGGGCCTTCGACTAGATCCCCAACGGGCTGTCCCAACACATTATAAAGTGAGAAAACGAGGAGTTAACCTCAAAAACCGGCATCTTCTTTGCATATACACCACCGCTCGTCAGATCACAAGGTGGAACGGGGGTAACTGCGGGTGAAATCACCTAAAAAGTCAGGGAGGACAGAATGGAAAAAAAAATGGGTCTAGGACAGACGAAAACAAGCGATCGACGCTGGAAGAACGCCTCTGGTAGAAGGGCGCTCAGAAAGTGGTAGGTGGCGGGGGACCACCGCGTAGGACTCGTGACGCCCCGGAGCACGGAATGAAAAAGCTTGCGACGAGACCGAAGGGGGCTAAGGGAGCGTCCAAGCGGGTCAGTATCGCCAGGGCGGAAGGTCGCGTAGAGAGGGAGATCAGCTCAGTTATATCGTTCAACAATGGCGGAAGAAGGCTCTGTGGGGATACATACTCCGAGTGACTGACCAGCACGGGGTCGACCGTTCGTTTGAGGGTCGCCGGGCCGGTCAGGAATTCTGGGTCCGGGCTCGGTATGCCGGAATCGGGAAGGGCCGTAAGGAGGTGGAGGACGACAGAGAATCGCAGGAATGCCAGTAAGGGCCGGTCGCTTTGCCTCAGATCATGGGAGAAAAAAACGTTCCAAATGGCGAATCCGCCTTCAGGAGACCACCATTCGGACACTAGATGAATTGATTGAAAATCGGGCGGACCAATTGGCTTGCGTATTCAAGAATCCATGGAGCATAATAGCTCCCATCAGGGGGAGACGAGGAATTTAGAGTGGCCCCCTTACTTAGAGACCCGACCAGGTGAAAGGGTTAAGCAAGGTTCAATTGGCGACTGGACTACTTCGAGTCCATGAGGGAAGGAAGGAAAAAACTCCCTCGATGAAGGTTCGAATCCATGTAAAACAGAAAAAAAAATACTGCGCCGCGCCGCCTGAAGAGGCAGGACGGCCACAGGGCGTCAAACATTCTGGCGGACCATGACTGCCACTCAAGCAAGCTTCATACGCGTCCAGTGCCGGAAAAACTACTGGAACGAGAGTCCCGGCATCGCTTCTTATAACGGAGACGGTCACAATGTGATTCGCCCCTTTGGGGAGAGGGGGGGGCCAAAAGGTTTCGTCGGGAGGTCATGGAGCGAGGAGAGAACCGCGAGGAGGCGGACGCCAGCGCCAGAGCTGGTATCGCTGTTGCGACAGGAAAAGATGAAAGAAAGACGACACAAATACTCGGGGGGGATTCAGAGGGGGGGCATCCCCGAAGCGAGTGCTGGAATTACTTCGACATGCGGCTCGCGGCAGGGGCGCACGACAGCGGGCGCTTAAAGTTTCGGTTATGAGCAGGAGGAGACTAATATGAATTCAAGCGGCAATACGGTAGATGTTGTAAGAGACTCGGTTCGGAAAGACGCTACTTCAAAAAAAGGATCTCAACTCTTTCATGGAGGGGGGCCAGGGGCCGACCCATAGGACGGGACCCAGATGGCTCGTGGACGGCCAACAAAATATGGGGACGCTCCGGGCGTTCCCCAACAACCTCCGCGGTGAAATTCGGCGCTCCAAAAAAACGAGAGGTCCGGGGGATTATCTAAGTGGGCCACGGGGGAGTTGAGCGGGCGAAAAAGGAGAACCTTCGACGGATAGGTGGAAACGCTCGACCAGGTTCTGTCTCGCATCTCATCAAGATTGGAAGGGTATGCGGGCAGCGAGACCTTCACCTGAACATGAAGGGTCTAAGCTATGGGACGAATGTCAGCAACGGATTGCCGCCATGAAGCTCTGAGGGAGTTCGGTTGAACGCGCCGGGGGATAAAGAACGGGAGAGTCCGAGGGTACGAGCGACCGATGGGCAGGGGTGGGCGTCGTAGCGCAAGGCAAGGGGGAGCCGGTTCCGAAAAAAAAGCTAGGGGGATCGACATCGACTTGCTCGTCACGGGGGGGATAAAGAATGGTCAACAGAGGTGCTTGGCCGAAGCCTGAGAGGGTTTCTAATGCCGTTGGTGCAAACTGGTAGGGACGAGAGTTGAACAGAGCACGCTGTCGAGGGAGGTAAGACCTAAGGGAGAACCACACCAAAGAACTCCGCCTTACTCTAGGGGGTCATCGTTAAGGATCGCCGGGGACGCCGGACCGCCGCGTTGGTAAGCACGGAGGGGAAAAACTCAGAAAAGGTAGAGAACAGGACTCACCACAATCCCCTGCCGGAGCGCCCGCACTAGTCGCCTCACACAGGAGGGGGGAGAAGAGCGCCGGGAGGCAGAAATTGGAAAAAATCCTTCATAATGCATGCAAGGGCTTCCCTTGCGGTGGTTGATGAACGAAACGTCTGAACGCGATAATGTAAGGAGACAGGAGACCAGAGGGGGAAGAAAAGACCACAAGTGAGACAAGATTTATAAAAGGGGGCGCGACCTGCGTGATAGAGGCAGCGCGACGGGCGGCCACACTGCGGTCCTCCGGGACTCGCGGAGAACCGGACAGGGAACAAACAAGCAAAAGACTCGTGGAAGACGGAAAGCCGGTGAACTTCAAGCAGAGAGGAGCGGGGAAAGACGAGGGGGGGCGGTTCCGGGAGCGGAGGCTGACTGTGAACGTACGGCGCAGACGGGAGTGGGCGCAGAGCAAGCGTACCGTGCGTTCCGCTTTTCACAAAGAAAATTTAAGAAAACGGAATACCGCAGGGGCTGTGACCTCGAACATGAATGGGCGGGAGGGAGAGGAAAGAGCCTGGCGCAGATGCATGGAGAGGAAGGGGAGATCGGGGGGGGGAAAGAGTAATCCGGCCAAAATGATCGAGAAACACACGGCTTTGTCCGGCGCGCTAGCAAAGAACAAGAGACCAAATGTGGAAACTCAAGAAAAAGGGCAAAATTTGAGCTTGCGGTTCCATGTCGTCAACCATTTGACCGGGTGAGGAAAAGGGGAAAGCGCGGTGACATTACACACCCAGTAAAGAGGACCGTGAGACATCTGAAACGGCTACGTGGCAAAGAGGCGCCAGTACGCCTCGTCTGTCGCGATAAGGGCCGTAAAGACCAGGTTGAGATAAGCCGGCGACATGACAGATCTGAGTGACGATGCAAAGCAGTTCGCGGGGGGAAAGGGGACGCGGAAGCAGGGTGGAAAGGCGGGAAAGAGCCCGAGAGGACAGATGAGGAAAAGGGATATGAGAGAAATAAATGAAAAGAACGGAGGAGGAAACTCCGGACAAAAAAAGACCAGCTCGAGAGCTCAGAGAAAAGGCTGAAACAAGTTAGCGGAGGGAGACAGAAGAAATGAACATTACAGAACGAGAGCAATGCTCTAAGACGACCGAATTTGGGATTAAAGTAGGGGACGCGCAGCGGCCAACCCAAGGGAGTGTCGCCTCGTCTAAAGCAAATCGGCGCAATCCACCATAAGGAAGGCGAAAACCAGCTGCTACTTATGACCTGCAGACGCAGTGTCGGGGAGGGCCATAGGTAATAAGGACGGGATTTCCGCAGAAGGGGGGGGGTCAAGGACCTCGAAGAAAAAAAAAGACAAAAAACACCCGGGAGGGGGAAACAAAGAGAAGAATGGGGGGAAACGCTAAAACAAAAGGCGCGACGCAAGGACAGGGGAACGTGGAAGCTAAACCTGAAAAATCAAGAAGGGGAAAACCGTCAACGCACACTTGCAGTCAGGACACGGAGTCGCGGGACTTACAAGCCGGCGGCAGGGACCGGAAACAGGGGGGGGGGCGCATGGCGATTACTGACCGCACCGAACCAAAAAACGATGGAAGAGGAGATGCAAATACCTTTCGAGGGGGGCGCGGCACCTGCATAGCAGGCATAACAGAAACAGTTTTAGAACGGTCTATGGCTCTGCGACAGACGCTGACGGGGGTCCTAGAGGGGCAGACCACGCCTTCAAGGGAATTTATGAAGCAGGATTCGAAGCGAGCAGGGGGGGCGGGCATCGGGCGCTTACGCGGAAAGAGGGAGGTCTAGAAGTGCACTACGTCAAGATCCAGAAGGCGGACGAAACGGGGTTGCTTGTACGGCAGGCAAGAGAAGCGGGCTTTCTCCTGGAAGCTTTCGCAAAGGCCAGGTGCAAGAAAACCTGCCAAATTTCATTAAAACGAGACGGATCTTGTCCCCTGGAAGCATATCCCAGTCCTAACGTACGGTCCTCCATGGCAAACGAAAGAAAAGGGTGTACCTGCCAAGATCTTAGCGGGGAGCAACTCGTGTGTAGCTGGGCCTCTTAGAGCTACAAAAGTGAAATAGGTTGTGTTTAAATCTAGCATGGGGTCACCCGTGAACATCTGGGGAAGCTAGTGCCATCTCAAGTACAGTCCCTGATATGGAATCCGTGCAAAAAAGACGTCCTAAGGGGGAGGCCAGCCCAGTTGAATCTAAAGTGATGAGGCACAAACGTTGGATTGGCAGAGGCCAGGGGAAGGAAGACATGGTGACTGGTAAAAACCGATGCGCGGCGCTGCCGATTTCATGAAAAAGAAAGCGGAGGGCTGGGGCTTGCATAAACATGACGTACCCGGCAGCAGCTGCAGTAGGGGGTCCTCGCACCGAGACAGGGGCCCGGCTCTTGCGGACGTTAACGTAGAAAATGGGGCGCGAGATGGACGGGGGACGGTTCTACTCCAAAGGGATTATTAATATCTTGGGTTAGGACACGGTGCAGACAACCTTACGGGGACAGCGGAAAAATCTTCACGTAACGATGTTGGGGAGGTGATCTAAAAGTCAAGGGAACCATGATCGCGGGCAACGTCTTCCAACGCAACTAAGGGGGGGCCCCCACCGACAGGCATCTATGAAGTTGGTGACATGCCAGGATGCACTCCGGGGACGCTGAGCCAATAGGGAGGCAGACATATCTTCGAGGTCTCCCTCGTGAAAGTGGATGGGAAAGTCCGTTTCAAAGAAATGGAAACCACATCGGGGCGGGGGGCCAACTCGCTGGGCGTACCGCGCACCGAGAGGATAGGAAGGTGCCAATGAAGGAGGCGAGTGACTGGGGGGGGTAGAGGGTGGTGAAAATCCATCAAGGGGGGGAGAAGCTAAAAATCAAGGGTGATGAATCTAACCGAGCAAACAGGGCCATCTCCAGTCTTTAAGAGCGTCAAGAGTCAATTGGCAGAAAAAACAAAGGGAGAACTGTGGGAATGGGCAGGGTACATCCAAGAGTGGTCTATAACTATCGAGGAATAGGAATCGAAACAAATGGAGGAACATCTCAAACCCGACAAAAGAACAAAAGGGCCGAAATTTGGGGGACCCGGACGGTTATAACTAATGAGTTAGAGACGGGATAGCCGTTGAAGAACTAGACTACGGTCAGGAAAAAAAGTGGGGAGGGGGGCCATCCTCCCACGTCTGGCTCCTATCGGAGAAGCTTCAGGAGGGGGTGAATGAGCAGGCGGAATCTCACAGCTCAACTCCATAAAAGTGAGGGAGATGCCCGAACCTTTATAAGACCGGAAAAATCAAAACGCTAAAGGGGGAAATTTCGAATGCTCAGAAATTAAGAAGGAGACAAACCGGGAAACTTCGGCCGAGGGTGGGCCTTGTGGATCTGGGCCTAGGGCGGGGATTCTGCGGGGATAAGGGGCCAAGGACGAAGGGCTGCACCAACAGGGGAGGGGTGGAAGGACACTCGGAACATCTTCGAAAGAAAATCTAAACTTGGTCTTACGAAAACAGTCAGTTCAAGAAAGTGGTATGGGGTACTCTCAGAGTTCAGGATGGGGGAAAAGGATGGTAAAACAAAAAGCGGCTAACACGGCCCGCTACGCGCCCGGACAGATATCCCAGACACAACTACTGTGAAGGAAATGAACTGCGGGGTACGGTCTCACTTGAAAGAGCAGGCGGCGAAGCAGACTGGCTTCAATGTGAGAAGAAGCGCGGGTGAGTGAGGCACAAGGAAACCCCTTCAGGGTACTGGCTAGTGCGTAAGGGGGACCGGGAAATCGAGTCACAGAGGGTCATCGACGGAGATGCGGATGGAAACAAAAACGGACGCGGTCACATTGAGGGAATCCAATCAAAAAAAGTATACTGCCTACAGAGCCAACAGACAGGGTAGGGCGAAGACATGTGGCCCGAGACGGAAGGACCCTAGCAGATCGATCGGGGGATTAATCATGGCTGGGGGTGACGAAAAACAAGGAAGTCTAATTGTGAGGAGAGTGGGAAGCCAGCTGTGCCACCCATAGCCTGGCGGGGGCGACGGGCGCACTAAAACGAAAGGAGAGAGAGAAGGGAAGAAGTCAAACAGTGTAATCGTAGTAAGTCCTTCATCTTACTCCGAAGAGATCGAAGACAAGAGCAAAATCTAGAGGGTCCACGGTCCAGTCGGCGGAGAACAGACATTGAAGGGCGGAAGGCGGCTAAAGAAGGGAGCCAGGAGGCCGCTTGCGGGGCTGCTAATGGTGAGAGATGGAGGCGCATTACGCATGTAGGCACGGTCCATGAAAGACGCGACCTTGTGAACTAAATGGCCCTGAGCTGGAAAAAGGAGGGGCTGTGCAGCCAGGGCAATTATCTCACATGTAATCTCTGTCTGGGCCCATAATGAGAGAAAAGGGGGCGGAGGGCAGGACAGTTGGCGAGGAACGGTCGCCGCCAAGCAGGAGGACGAGGGACATAAATCTCGTGCTAAGGAAAGCCGTGTTCGGGAACTGACCTACCAGGTCCACCTCCAAAAACCTTTGTCAGAGCAAAGTGATGGTGGACTCTACGCGGGCGTAGGGGAAGACCAAAACAGGGCAATGTACGCCAATTGGCACGCATTCTCAAGGAAAAAGGGCTAAAACTAGAGCTGCGACGGCAACGGCTTTCCGAATCCTGAACACTTGGCGAGCACAGTAAGACAGCCTCACGGTGGATAAAAGAATCCCTCACAGCTGCGGCCGCTCAAGTCAGAGCCAACAGGAAAGGTGGGCTGAGGGGGAATTTCCAAGACAGTAAACTTCGATAACGGACGCGCCGGAGACATATTCTCTGCACGGAGATCGCCGGTTCTTCTAGGGCACGGGGAAAAGGAAGGGTTGAAATAATCCAGGCAAGAGAAGAATGGGATATGTGAAAACTCGCCGGTAAAAAGCGAGACCGCGGTCCAGAGGAGTCCAGAAAAGAAGATGGATGGAAGGTAGGGCGTGGAAAAGAAACCCGTCTTGGGGGACTGTCTGGGGAAAAAGGGACGGGTAAAATCCGCAGCGCGAAAAGACGCCGGGGCAAACGGACTTTAGAGGATAAAAAAAAAAAATCGACGAGCGAGAGCCCGGGCCACCGGAGGAACCTCACCCTACCGCTCACGGTGTTGGAACGGGGCTCGGAAAAACCCAAAAAATGGTCTCGTTGTAGTAGAGCCTGGAGATAATGCAGGCGTCGGCTGGTAGCTCGGGAAAGGGAAAAAGGAAAACGCCGAAACTGACAAGAGCTTCTCAGCTAGCTATAGAAAAACACACAAGTCTCTGCGGGAAGAGAAAAGATCGCCTATAGGAGAATCAGAATGCGGATACGTGAAATGATTTCGTAGTGGCCGTGGGGTCAAAGACAAACGCGTGAGCGAACGGACGAAAACTACGGGCTATCCCATGTAAAAATATTCCAGCATAGTAAACTAAAAATCGTGACCCAAAGAAGGTCGCCCTCACGGAGGCCGAAATCGTCGGTCGTCAAGTCTAATCAACACCCTGCGAAGCGCGCCGGGGGGGGGAGCGGCCCGAGAACTAATCATTGGGGGGGCGAACGAATGTCAGCACACGCAGCGCCGGTTAGACAAAAAAACGAGATCAGGGGGAGACCGCAGGATTGTCTACTCTTTCCTGGTCACGTCAGAATGGATGCTCCGACCAGTCTGGCAGGAAAAGGGCGGCCACTTAAAGGTAGCCCGCAGAAAAGAAAGAAGTTGTGAGCTGTGCAGTATAGTACCGGCGGGAACTACCTTAATAGGTCAATCAAACGAGGGGAACCTCAAACACCTCGGTGTCAAGAGCTCCTTTTCCTCCGTGGCATGAAAGCGGGGGAAAAAATCCTCGCAACGAGGGACGGGGCCATGAAAGGGAGGACGCATCAGAGAGAAACCAACAACAACGAGGGTCAAGGTCATCATCACGGCACGTCGGGTGCCGTACCGCGCCTTTTAGGATGGCATTAAGACGTGGTGTCCCAATCCATCGAAAAACGGAAACTTCACACCGGGGCCACGGTGTGGAAACGGGGACCGTAATTAAAAGCAAGCATGGTAGGCAGTCCGGCATCGGCACAGGGAGACGGAATCTCAAGGTGCTTCGATCCTGCAGGAGGAACGGCAAAAGAAAGAAGAGGTCAGGGAGAGTCAGATGAGGACAAAACAGACGACCATCGTCAGTTAACGCAGGACAATTGGGCAGAGCCATACTTATCCATGGAGGGTAGATAACGAGGCAGACGCAGAGGGGTCACAAAAGCAAGGGGGTTGGGAAAGTTCCCTACAGGTACATAACTTCTGTAGAAACGAGGAGAACCTAAAATGTCTATCAGAAAAAAGATGCCCTTAGGTGAAAGGGTGAGGATTATCGCCCGAACAGGGGGGGGGTCAAAGGAGACCTACAAAGGGATGGAGCTTGCCAGTATCTCGCCGAGGGTGACAGGTATGAAGCATAGGCGCGCGAGCGGGGAGCCGGGGCTGTGGGGAGGGGAGCCTTCCGAGACCGCTCGTGGGGGTAAAAAAAAAAAAGCAGGGGTCGAAGACGAGCAAGGGGACTGACAGCGGGGGAATTGGGTTTCGGGGGAACAAAGAGGTACAACGGAAAACGGAGAATAAAAAGTGACACATCAAACCACGATAAGTTAAGGGCTCTGCATGATCGTCTACCTCACGAAAAGGGTAGGAATTTAGAGGACACGGGAAGTGGTCAAAAGGCACGAGGCGAAAACGGAGAGGTAGGGGGAACATGTACCTACTCTGAGGATGTGAAGTAGGCATGCAACCGAGGACCATCAAAATGTGGCGGTCTGGAACGGGGGAAAAGAGGGCCAGCTATGAACAGTCGAGTGGGAGGAGAGGCGCTGCTAACCACTGAAGGATAAGCCCGAAAAAAAAAAGTTCTTAAACAGGGCCAAAAGGTAACCCAGGGGCAATCCATGACTTGCGAGATGGCGCCGCGGGGCACAAAAAACGGGGGAAGGGGCACACTTTACATAAAGGAGAGTAGTACCGGGCTATCACTTACTTAACGTGCAGGATCGAAAAACAGGAGAGAGGAAAACCTGGAAGCGACCGTGAAAAAAGGCAAGCCATCTGTAGAGGTGCTGCGCGTCTCAGGGGACAGACTGGAGTGGGTGAAAGACGTGGACCCCCTGCAGGCCAGAATAAAAGAAGCCGGCCGCAGGCAAGGGCAGAAAGAAAACGGACAGTAGGAGGAGTGAACATGCGCGCAAAATCGGGAGGATCTCAAGGAGGTGAAGAAGTGAAGGTCCGGAAGGAGATTAAATCAGCGGGGCCTGGGCAACGAAAAAGAGGGGGCAATTTAGCTACAGCAAGGTCGTCCTATGGATAACAACGAACTCTCGCGAATGAAAACCAAAAGTTTGGAGCAAACACACGTTGGGGGGTCGGGTCGGGGGGGGGTCAAAACGAAAAAGTGCTCAACATGGTTTTTTCTAACACTATGCCCCGCACTGAACCGCGCGAAAAGCTCGGGGACTGTTTCGGGAAGGCGTTGAGTGTCAATGGGCCTAATGATGGCGCGGTCTAAGAGCAAGAGTCAAGGAGTGGGGCCTCAAGGCCCACCCGAAACAGGCACGGTGAGGCGTGTCAAAAAAGGCTGCTCATATGCGAACGCTAATGTTCAGGGTTAATTGTTCCAAGGCTATACGCAGGGGAAAGGTCAAAGCCGAACCCGGGCTGGGGCTGGTACTGGAAGACTTACAGAAAGGGTGGGGCCGCTTTGGGAGTGGAGAATCAGGCGTCTGGGGGGGAACGGGTCCATGGGGGGGGGGGAGTGATATTCTGTACGGCCGGACACAAAAGAACAACACTGGGAAGAGCATACCAGTAGAGAAAAGTAGTAAGGAAACTCCAGGGAAGAGGGGGGCCTACCAGAAAAGGTACCGTAGACCGGGTAGTAGACGTATGCAACTTGGGGGCCGGCCCAAAATCTCAACGTGGGTGGAAAAGCATGGGGAACAGTACTTTCGGAGGGCTGGAGGATGATCAAGAATCTGAGTCGGAAAAAGGGAAGGGCCGGCCCGTATTGGCCCCACAACTGTAATCGAGGGGGGATTAAAAACGACATCCCGAAGCCTGAGGCGTCTGGGGGAACACAAGAAATAAAGGGAGGAACTGAACGGTCCGCGCGAACAGGCGCAAGGCGTTCCAAGTCAAAACTAGGAAACTCTCAGCCCGATTGGTTTTTGACGTCCAGCGGAAAAAAGATCGGAAACCGATCGGAGGCCTGCGCGCGGTGCCCGGGGACCGTCGCCGTAGAAACACTGACGAGTAAACCGGGATGGAAAGCGCGCACGTATGGTCGAGGAAGCATTGCGGGGGGGGGGGGGGAGGAGGCGGGGAGCCAGGCTATCAACGAGAAGTAAGAGGGCAAGAAAAAGGCAACAGAGCAGAGCTGGGAACGATGGTCGTGCCTGAAGAAGGAGAAGTCTAGAAGTGGTGGCGTGGGGAAAATGCCCGCTACTAGCGATGCAAGGATAAGACAAGGAGTCGAAACTGGCTCTTCTAACAAGGGAAAACTAGAAAAGGAGTGCCAGAGCGTCATTAAGGTGCAAGATTGGGGTGTCTTGCTTAGACGTGGTGGCTGGACGCTCCCATCTCCAATGTCGGGTAAGACAGCGCGAAGTAGTGTCTGAGCGGGGCCTCAATGTCAGGATCAAATGTTCGAACCAGGGAATAACATCGCACTAACGGCTTCAAAAAGGGGAAGCCAAAGAGATGCTATCGGGGAGATGCGGCTCTGACCCGTCAAAGAGAAACCAAAGGGTGGACCTGGCGCGACCTATCGAAGAAACACAACATCCCCTCACGAGTCAGGCGCGGCTAGGAACACAAAACAAGAACCTCTAAAAATGCCCCGCCTCAAGAATCATCAGAAACCCTGGGGGTCGATGAGGGAAAAGGAGCTCGGAAAAGAAAAACTCGGCCTTCGGACGTGTGTGGTCTACGGGGGTCAGGCTACACTCGACAAAAAGTGGTGGCAAACCCCAGGCCAGCGGAAGAGCGGACTCATGTGTATGTGGGGGCGTGTGGAAGGGGGCCACGGGGGGCTGGAGGTCCAAGTCAGAGGAACTTCCTCAAAGCGGAAAAGGTGGGGCTCGGCAGGTCCACAGGCGCCGCGCAGTGGGTACTTACCTTGCATGAAATGCCGGTCGAGCGGTCACTTTATAAACGTCTGTCCGAAACACGAGGGCTAAAAGAAAGGCAAGAACCGTCATTGACGGTGGGGATGTGTTGGTTATTACCTTCTGTGCTCTCAGACTCTACACAGGTGAAAAGAGTGAATGACTAAGACACTATCGAGATAGTTAGCAAACTACAAACTGACATGGTCCGTCGGCCGCAAGGTAAAGATGCTCAAAGGAGGAGGCCGTAAAGGTTCGCAGTGCGTACTCAGGGCGGAGCGAGGAAGCGCGGGGGTGCCAAACCAATTTGGATGCGTCAGTGCCGGACGGTCGCTCAAGAAGTGGTCAGGGCTCGGGGAAGGGACCCAGGGGGGGTTTTTTGCTTGGGCAGGGACGAGTGCTATGACGAAAGGAAACTGGAGGACTGAAAGGAAAGGGGGCGTACACAGCGACTGAACACTATAACACCAGCGGGACCGCCATCGAAAAAAAAGGTGAAAATAACGTGTCTGACGCAGCAAAGGGGGTCACTCCGTGAGGCGTAATGCTGAGTCCCCAGCGAAAAAGCCTAGAAGAACGGCGCGAACCGAGGCGGGCCGAGTGCAGAAAGCACAAACTCGGTAACTACTGGAACGGCCGAACCTCGAAAAAAGTCGGGAGAGCAATCGCCAAGATAGTCGCATTCTGATGAGAGTAAGGGAAAAAGCAAGGGGGATGGCTGCCCCCGTCATATCCGACATAAAATAGTACTTCATAAAGGGACGATCGTCGCGGCGGCGAAATTGTATGCTTTGCTTGGGGGAGGCGGGAAAAGCGCGAACGTCTACGATCAGGACATCTCATAATCACTTGAAGAAAGGCACCAAAAAGCAGGCGGAGAACCGATGAAGCTGCCATCTGATAGGGAGAATGACAGGTCATCCACTCTAGCCTCCTGTGCGTGCCAGAAACAAAAAAAAAATCTATAGGAAGGGACGCTGTCACGTAAAGGAAAGCCAGCAGAAGAAATATATCCGGAAGCGGGTGCTCAAGTGTAGGCTCTTCGGTGAGTAAAGCAGCATCCTCGGGTGGAGGAGGTAAAAGGATGCAGATGAGGGACGCGCCTAGAAAGCATCGAAGGAAAGAGTGACAGCCTCAAACCTTTACAGTAAAACCTGTAGGAGGTACACAAATCTGTGAGGGGGAGTACAGACCCGCCAGGCTGTGCCGTGGGGGGGAGAGAGAAAAGGGTGGTCTTGGTCCTGCATCCGTTAAGGCTAAGGTCCTACATGTATGATCGTACATCTTACCAACTAAGAGCATTATCGAGGCAAAAAACCGATGGTTGAGTTTAAGAAAAAAAAGGATACGCAAAGTAAACGGAGACGCCAAAAACGCTAAGCCCGGGTCGACGAGAGTAGCTTACATAAAAAGTGTTAAAAGGGGCATTTGAAAAGGGTAAGAAAAGAGGTAAGGCTGGGACAGAAGAGGGCTTAACGGTGGAAAAAAGAGACACTAAAAAATTCCAACGGGCCATGAGACCTGGAGAAAAAGGAATTGGCGGAAGCGTCCCGAGACCGCAGAAGGAAAAGGTTCCGGAAACCCGTAGGAAGCTTCTAGATCTGCGTGAAGAATGCCGAAGGAGACAGAAAGTCGGGGGAGCGCCGATACGCGGAATTCTCTGACTTGACCCCGAGACTCGACAAACTCAGGTCTGCCTAGGGGGCAGGAGAGATAGATTGAAAAAGTCTTTCAGTAACGCAGGACACCCTCAGCTATCACTCCTAAACCAAGGCGGCAAACGGGTCTATGGGAGACGAAAGCGACGGTACGTCCTAAACAGAACATAGCAAAGAAAATCTAAGATCTTGGCCTCAATCAGTTGGGGGGGGATTACGTGAGGTAGGATGTAGAGACAAAAAAAAAACCCAGGGCTCTGCCTGCCGCGGGGGCGGAGAAGAGAACTACTAAGCCCACAGGGAAGAAACAAGTGCGCACTACGTGTCCAAAACTCAGAAGGTCGAAGAGCGGGTCCTACCGGGCAGTGCGACGCCCAAATGGTCTGGTACGCCTAGCCAGCTCTATCAAAGAAACACAACTGAAAGGATTCGAAAGAGAGCTGGACAACGGGAAAAAAAAGTGGACGCACGGCACGTATACCCAGGGAAGACAATAGCAACGGGAAGGAGAAAATGGGAAGACCAAAGCAGCAACGTGGAAATTGAAGGGGTCTGTGAAAAGGCGCCGGGGGAATTCATGACAATAACGCGGAATTAAAGCGAAGCGAATGGGTTGGGCTCTTCGAGTGTCTCAAAAAATCTCAAAATGGATAGCCAACACTTTAGTAGATACTTCCTAGAGCTGGGAGGCGCGTAAAGGAAATCGAAAGCGGGATCTAAAGTAAAGGGAACTGTCTTCGCTAGGCACAGAAGGTAAAGAACGGGGGGGCAGGGGGTCCGCCAGGTCCGTGCGTGTTGAAAGGGCGAGAACATTGAGTCTATCGATCATCTATGAAGGAAAGAGTCATGGAGAAGGTACTTGAGTAGGCGAGAATAGAACTCCGTTATAACAACATACCCGCTGCGAAAAAGCAGTGGTTGTACGTTAAAGGGGGCCTCGCAGGCGGTCTTCAGGGACTCTGAAACTAAAAACTGGCTATGCGAAGAAAAACTGGGGGTTTCGAGCTGTATTTTCCCCCCGCACGCAGATCCTGGTCCCGAAAAAGAAAAAATGGGGACGGAATAAAAGACTACAATTTTATCAGTCCATCGTCGCGCGGCTCAGAGGGTGGCTTCGTACGCTCAAGGGAAGGCCTGGACGCGGCAAAGCTCCTCACAAGAAAAGTAGCAACAAGCGGTTGCTCATATGCAGCAGGGAAGCGGGCCAAGAGAAGCTCCGAGACCGGAAGAAGGGCTGCGGCACTATCAGGTTCGAGGGGAAACGCTCGTAAAATTCAGCCGAAAGTGTCTGGACAACTGAGAAAGAAGGCGAAAAGGGAGGAAACTCAAAAAGCGCTGCTGAGACGATTCAAAAGGGCAGCAGCGAAGACACTGTCCTCAGAAAAAAAGCCTGGGGGCCGAGATAGATCGTGCTGAGAAGAAACGAGAACTACGAAGGAGTGGGATTGCGCGGCGGGGAGGAAAGTAGAGGCGGACACAACGCTCACCTGAGTGCAGACGCATGAAAGGTAAAAGGAAGAGTGTGGCTGCCGTTATTTCAAAGGGCTGCATCGACCTGATATAGGAGCTAACTCGGCAAGCACCGCAGAGAATTCTATCCGGGGTGAGATTGCAGGAAACAATCAGCCAAGTCGAAGACTGTGGGGGAAAGTCCTGCGCCAACTGAGGAGCTCGCCAATCATGAATCTATCAGAGTGGGAATAGGAAATCTCAAAGGGCTACTATGGGGCTTCCGTTCATCTATTGTGAACCCGAAGGGGGAGGAATAGAACCTGGGAATACCGAGTCCAAATGGGTAGAGAGAACAAGTCGTCCAGTCTGCTACTTATTCGAAAAGTTTCCGTGTTCATCTAGCGGCTGGAACTCCACAAGCTCATGTTCTAAACTTAGAGACAGAACAAACTCGCACTTAACTGACTCGAAGTACTCTCATTACACGATATCGGAAAGAAACTAACATTTCGACGTCATCGCATAATTTACCCGGATCATACGTTTAAGGGACGGACGATGTCGAAACTATAGCGTCGAAAACGGAGAAACAATTGAGCTATACCTCAAACAATAACAAAAAAAAGTACGTAGCTCTAGTCATGTACAGACACGCAGAAGGGTGAAAACTACAAAGAAAGAGGCCAAAACTGGCGTGCAAATAATCAGACATGGTTAGGGGACAATTAGCGAAAAAAATAAGAATGTGAAGGCGACAGCCGCTCGGAAGCAGCATCCAACGAAGATTTGGGGTCAAGAATTGAGAAAGGGGTCTATCCTTCAAAAGTAGCAAATTTCAGGCGGTCCAACCGATAATCCGAAATCGGACCACACCGGCGGCAACGAGGTGGGGGTGTTTGGGGATTCGAAAGCTCCCAGCGAGGAGTTGGTCGGGTCGCCGTCTGAAGGGTAAAAGCAGCGAATAAGTGTTGGCAGGACGCACAACATCGGGACGTCAGAGAGAATTTAATACACAAGCATTTTCAATAGTGACTAGTTATAGACGTTTGGGGGAACATCTTCAGGGAAACTGAGTTAAGGAACTATATCTTGAAATTCTCTTTCACAATCCGTCAGGGAGGGGGGGAGGATCTTAAAAAAAATCTCGAACAGGAAGGCTAGAAAACCTGACCTTCACGCTGCAGGGGGGGGCACTCTTCTTGACAAAAAGTGAAAAATACTGCGAGGCGCTCTCCATGGAGAAGAAATGGTCAAGGCCGAGGTCGTAGGATTGCCACAGTGAAAAAATCACACGAACTTCAACGTCGCCGTCGCAATATACAGAATGGCAATACAAGCACGCGGTACAATACGCTGCAAGAGGGCGAGGACCCCTCGAGAAAAACAAGGGAGCGGTTTACGCTGCGAGACAAGAAAGCAAAAAGAAAGAAAACAACTACCAATGCCTGGCCTCGCGCCAAAGGTTCATCAGGGGACCCGGTCGCACAAATAATCTTTAAGCCCGCGATGGTTTAATCGGACAGAAGGTTGAAAGTATAGTGGCAGAAAACTGCCAAGACAACCATGAATATCAGACTAGAGCCGAAGAAATTTACTCCATAATTTCGGAAGACGTCGCGGCGTCCAGCGGCAGGCAGGCGGGCAGAAAACTCTTCGGCCCAAAAAAGGGATTCTACCGTCTAAGGAGGCTTGGGCTTCCTTCAGCAGACAAGGATCTACAGAAGCCAATCGGCAAAGAGAAAGGCAGGGAAACGTACACAGTGAGGAGCGACGTCTACAGTCCGGCGAGTCCCAGGACCGCAAGGGAGGGACCTGATGGAACGAGGCAGGGCTTCAAGGTTCTCTGAAGACCGCAGGACCAGACCGGATGGACAACTAACGCGAGACTGGGTCGAAAAACCTGCAGCTGGGCGTGCAAAGGAAAATACTAGAGAGCAGGACACAATGATAGAAAAGAGACATGGCGAAGTTCCTTAAAATCTAAGGCTGAGGTGAGTACGCTTGCGGGGGAAAAAAGAATCATGGAGCGGAGAACAGGAAGGACTGAAGCAAGTCAGAGAAAGAGGCCGGCACTAAGGGGTGTTTGACAGTAAAAAAAACCTTCAAACCAGAGACCAAAGTGGGGATCAAAAACGTGAAAAGGAAGTAAAACAATACTCTGGATGGTCTTTATCCCAAAAACTCCTCTTATGTACTCAATGGGCAAGAGAAGGGAAACAGTGGTTGGTAACCTCAGGAGCTCAGATTATACTACCGACTGAACGGAGTTAAAAATCTGA
>Ga0179593_1505667_pt1 | contig 21881 bp, 24 predicted proteins | sample CZODoug2_1_08_16_FD_185931 | JGI IMG/M metagenome (GOLD analysis project Ga0179593, IMG submission 185931) | Vadose zone soil fungal communities from Angelo Coast Range Reserve, California, USA - CZODoug2_1_08_16fungal (PacBio error correction) | ecosystem: Environmental > Terrestrial > Soil >...
AAGCAGGAGATTAGGCAAACGGTAAGGGAAAAAGCCAAAGAAGCATGTGTGAGTAGGCGTAGAGACTTAAAAAAATAGGGTTTTGAGGAGAGGGGGGGTCCCCGCACCTTAAGTAGGAAAAAAGGTGGAGCTCTAACGCAAGTCAAGGAAGGGAAGGAGGACTCCTGCTGGACGCCAGCCTATATTAAGGAAGAAGGGAAGGTCGATCCGATTTAGTCCCTGAGAAAGAGAATTGTTCATTTTTCAAAGTCGGTGTGAGGAATTTTTTCGGGTCTGGGCAAGAAAAATCAGATCTCAGAGAAAAGGCGGATCCTAAAAGTGCGTGTTGAGTGGGGAGCAGGGAGGGGTAGGAGTTAATGTGGCCGAAAAACTGAGACGGCCAGAAGAATTTTTTGCACACCCACCAAAAAAAGGGGAAAAAAGGATTTCTCTTATTTCCCAAGGGCAGAGGATCACCGGAGGACTGGAGACGAAGAGGGGGAAAGGAGGCTAGGGGAGAAATTCAACCCAAAAATGCAAAGGGAAAGGGAAGAGGGAAGATACCAACAGAAGGAGGGCCCACGCTATTTATCCACAGCGACAGTACCCTTAAAGGAGGGTTACGAAAACGGGCAAGAAAAGTGGGAGAAGAGGGGTCTATTCATCAAAAAGGAAAAAAAAGGACTAGCGTCTACTCTCCATCCTCAAAAGAGGGATTTTCCACTTTAATTGAGAGGAGCAGCGGGAAAAACCAGAACGGGGCAAGGGGGGAGAAGAATCGAAATGTTCTCGGGAAGAAGAAGAGTTTTCCACTCGGATGTACTTTCCACAAGAAATGGAACAGTTAAAGGGGGATACAAGGAAAAAACAAGGAGGAGAAATCAAATTTTACCGATGGGGGAAGGAAAGGAATTTTCTCGATTTATCTTTAAAGGGTAAAAAGGAGACATGGGGGAATAACAAGAGACCGCGGGAGAAGAGTAGGCGCAAAAAGAAGACTTTTGGGCACGTCCATAAAGGAGAAAAAGAAAAAGCTTCTGCGCGTGCTGGAGAGTGCGATTTTCGGAAGCGACTCAAGGGAAAAAGGTGAAGTTGGAGGGGAAACAAGAGAAAAAGGGGGGAATAAGGTCTCTGGCAGAAACAACAACTTCTTCTGATTACCATGGATAACCCTCCCAAGGTTAAAGAAAGGGAGGCTTTGAGAAGAAGGGACAGGACTTAGACTCTCTTCGAAGAGGGAAAGCCAGCACTCGCCGAAGCGGGGAGAATATTCGAAAAGTCCGGGAAAGAAGAAAAAGGTGACCGAAGAAAAACGCTGAGGGGTCCCTGCGAAGGTACATTTCCTAAAATCAAACGCGAGAAAGAAGGGAACCAGCGGGAAGGGGGAAGTGGGGTTGATCCAAAAAACATTTAAGAAGGACCCGTTGAAATGGATTTATCATTAGTTGGCAGGGGAGAGGGCAAACCGAGGACGAGAAAGGGGGAAATCGGCGGTTCAGGTCTTTCAGAAAGAGAGGCTTTTCTCTTCTTCGGGAAAGGCTCCAGGAGAAGTCCAAAAAATGGTAAGGGGGAAGGGGGGAAAAGGGGACGCGGCGTTTATCAGGTGACGCCGGGAACCTTGCTGCGAAAAACTCCGACAGTGCCCCAGGCGAAAACAGGGGAGGGTACTGAAAGATTGCAGAAGCCTGCCCCCGTGACCGAGCAATAGAGGAAGAAGAAGTATACACGGGGGAACAACCTTTTGGGGGGGAGTGGTGATGGAAGCTGATAGCCTCCGTCTTTACAAGACCTAAAGTACATCAGTCTTAGAGAGAGGAAATTAGGATTAGGAAGGAGTGTTCAAGTTTTGGTGGGGAAGAGGGGGGGTCATATCATTGGAGAGAAGAGGGGAACGCATCATTGGTCCACATGTAAGAGAAAGCGGGAAAGGCATCAAGGCCCTTCAGAAGGTTTGTCCAAGAAAAGAGAAACAAAAAGCAAATAAAACGCCGAAAAAGAAGCTCAGGAAAAAGATGATACCCCGAAAACATAAAAAACAAAGAGAGCAGGAACCACCACCATGACCACTACCACTTGGGAAAACAGGGCCTCCATCTGAAGGAAGAGGAGGGAGAGAATAAGACGCTACAACAAATTAAAAGGCAAAGAGGCTCTACACCATACTTCAAAACCAGGGGGGAAGAAAAGGACAATAGACCTAATCACAATACCAGACCGCACGCCCGGACTCGAAAAAAAATTCCGCAAAAGAAAAGGAATGTCTCGAAGGGACGAACCTAAGAAAGGAAAGCGCCAGCCCGACAAAAGCAAGAATGAAAGGTTGCATCTATTTTAGCGGTAGACAAAAAACTATCGCTGGGGAAAAAAAGAAAAAAATCCCGAAAGGGGGGAAGAAGGGAAGCCACTCGAAAAGAAAAACCGGAGAAAAGACTCAGGGAGAGGTCCCTATGAGGAGAGGAGGGAAAAATACGGCTCGGGGGGAGAAAGAACAATGGTCCGTATTTGAAAGAAGACGACCGGGGGGGAGAAGGGAAGCCATAAAAAGAGTTCAAAAGAGAGGCAACAAGGAAGGAAACTCTTGGTGAGAGGCCGTTTTGTCGCCAAAATCGGGGAAGGAAAAAGAAATCGTCAAATCTTACTTCCGATCTAGAGCGGAGAGGGGAAACCACGGGAAATGATTTATAAAAACACCTCGAGGAAGAAAAAGAATTCCCAAAGGGGGTCACTCTAAAAACCGTATCGTAAAAAAAAAAAAAAGCATTTTGCCTTAAAACTCCGTCAAAAAAAAGGGTAAAACTGAATCTGAACGGCAAACAAGAAGGGTCCGGAAAGAACAAAAAAATCGAGAGGAGAGAAAGTTCCCCTCCTGGAGATACTTCTATTAAGGCTACAACGAAAGGACTTGATTTTTACCGAAGGGAAAGAAAAAAGGAAGGGAGACGAAGAAAGGGCGCAAAAGGGAAGGGGGGGAAGAAGGGGAAAAGGGTTGGGTTAAAGAGAAACTAGAAGGAAGATCGTTGAAGAACACCGAACCTATCTGCGCTAGCTAGCATTCAGAGGGGCGAAAGGCCGGATGAAGAGGAGGAGAAAAAAGGAGAGAGAAATGGTCAGAAATGGCAAAGTCTTCCCGGGGAAAGGAGGAAAGGAGTTTCTGGTGGGAAACGGAAGGTCTTTAAGACGGAGTGAATGTCAAATACCTGACAAAAACCCGAGGAAGGTATTGAGATCAAAAGAAGGGAAATCGGATTAGGGAACCGGAGGACCGGGAAAACTTCCATTTATTGCGACGTTGCCCTTCTGGGAGAAAGGCAGTTGTAACAATCGATAGGTGGAGGAAGGAGAAGCTAAAGAGAGAAGGAAGGAGGGGGGGAAAATCGGTTTCAGCAGGCCGAAGAACGCAACGTAAAACGATGGCCTTGGTTTTTCTGAACTCGCGCAAGAAGAAGAGGGGGATGAGAACCCTTTTTGGGGTGGGGTGAAAATTCCAAATTTTTTTAATCCCGGGACCATACATAAAGAGAGCGCATATTCGATCCCGTTTTATGAGAAGGAAGGAGAGACCTGCAGGGGGGGACGGATCGCCAGCGAGAGGAAACCGCGCCGAGGGAGAGAAGATGGAGGGGGGCAGTGGAGGTGGTCAGGAAGAAGAGGTGAGTTTGTTATTGTATCTGGCGCGGAGGGTCACAGAGATCAGGGGGGGGGAAAGGTTAAGGGGGATAGAGGACAAAATATCTGAAAAGGTACCAAGCGTTAGTGGAAGACAATCTTACCACTGAAAGAAAGAGGTCTGAAAAGCACGTAACAAAACGGAGAAAGGACCCAAGGAAGGAAAAAAAAAACGGAGGGGGGAAGAATCCATAAATTTACTGTAGGTCTCCCATAGTGTAAAATACTGTGGCTATCATATTGAGAAAATTCAACCCAAAGTAGAATGGAAGAACGTGATGGAAATACCGGAGGAGTGAGAAGTTAGATGGAGGAGACCCTATCCAGGAACCGAGGAAGGAATTTCCTTTTGTGGGGAAAGGAAACGGGCGGAGGGAAGCACTGCGGGAGACGGAGTTAAGGAAGAAAAATAAAGAAGACCTCAAGCCCGAGCTTTGCCACGTACTGCTGCAATTAGGAAGAGGAAAAGAAGGGGAAATACCATAAAGAACTGACCGGATGCCTGCTAAAAGGAACCGAAGAAAGAGTCTACAACACTCACTCGGTGCCAACGGGGAGCGACAGGTCTACTTTACCTTTAATATCGGACCTGCACATCGAGTAAAAAGTCGTAAAGGGGGGACTCTGGGAAGAGGAAAGTTTTCGAGAGGGAAGTAGCAATGTAAAAGGCGCAATTGGGAAGACCAAGGCCCGACGAGGGGAGAGACGCGTCAAAAAATGATAGAGCACTGAAGGTCGGAAAGGAAGAGTTTAGAAGGGAGGGAGTTATGCCCTCAAAAAGACAAACATCGTCAACGTGTCGAGGGAAAAAAGAAGGCGGACTGACACAAGGCATTCAGAGATATAAACAAACAAGGAGGGAGTAGGGCCGCCCCTGAGGCAAAAAAAGATCCGCATTCGTTGGGAGAAAGCAATCGTTGAAAGCTGTCGTGTCTTTGAGAAGGACTCGACCCGTAGAAGGGGTCTTGAAGATGAGGGGGATCGAGTTAAGAAGGTGGGGAAGCGGCCGCCGCGGGAAGGAACATTCCGCCGTTTAGTATAAAGCTTCACTCTCGACAAGGAAAAGAGGTCGGAGAGGGGTCAGCCTAATAGGGGTGAAGCCCAGAAGACAGGAGGGCAGGAATCGTACCATCCTGTGAATCAGGACGTTGGGACAGAACGAGTTCCCCTCGGGGGGAATCAGGGAGAACGGGGGCGATGGAAGGAGATCAGAAGAAAATGTGGGGATGAATTTTCCGAAGACGCTTCGAAGGGCGAAAGTGGGCCAATCTCAGGGGGACTGAGGAGGGAGGTATCACCATGTGAAATCGCCAGCAGCAGGGATGAAGGGTGGCTGCGAAGAAGTTCCGATCCGTCCATGAAACAAACCTAAAAGGATGGGAGGGCCATGGGGCTGTGCGCGTAGGGTATCAGAAATGAACCCGAGATCCGAGCATAGGAGAGGTCCTCATCAGTGAGTAATCACGGTTCGATAAAAAATTGGGGTGCGAGGAATCCGGAAGAAGCCCTAAGGGAATATGCGTAGGCCAAAAAAAGCAGAAGTCTTAATCGAAAGTAGTATTCTGGAAGTTTGAGCAGGGGTTGTGGTGGAAAGTCATTCAAGTTTCGCGAAGCAGACAGTATCATAGACATGTAGTAAATAAAAAAAGTGCCGAGTGAGAAAGCATTATTTTTAAGAAAAACACTAGAAAAAGCTAACGAAGAAAATGTTTTTTTTCTTCTTGAGAACCGGACCACGCACTATCCAAGAGGAAAGCACTACTTCCGAGACCACTGAAAAGAAAAACGGGTTATTAAGAGGGGACCATCGGATACGACCGGCTGGGAGGCAGCAGGAAGGTAATGTGCGAGAAGAACAATTATCGAACGGTCGTGACACCAGGAGAGCAGGCTAAGGGGAACCGGTGGCAAGATCGATGAAAAGAAGACAGTAGACCAAGGTACGGGTACCTGCAATCGACACAAAAATCTGGGTCAGCCCCGAAAAAGTAGAAACCTACCGTGAGAGAAGAAGATGCCCAAAGAGGACAGAACTACAAATCCCAAGATTCCGGAAGAAGAGGGGAACGGTAGCGCGACAAACTGAGACATCACGTCCCCAAAGGGGCAAGAACATAAATGGAAAAAGTAGAGGCTCAAAAAAGAAGAAAAAGAGCGTAACGCAGGGGGAAGGGCCAGAGGTCTTCTCGAACGAGAGGGGAAAGAACGGCCTCTTTGAGAAACGTCCGGTATTTTTAAATAGGACATGTGTGTCCCGACGGACAGAAAGCAAAATGAGGAGGGCTCTCGAGGGGACCTTCTACTCCTTGTGTCGCGATCAGCACTTCCTCGCAATCGGAATATGGAAGAAACGTTTGAAGGACAGGGAAAAAACGTAAGGCACAGACGGAGAAAAGTCAAAAAAACCCCTCCAGGAAGAAGGGGGAAACGGAAAATCTACACCCGAGTATCGAGGTGGGTCCTTTAAAACTCCCGTCACAAGACTGGGGGGGATCCTGAATCTAATTAAGATCACATTCCCGGGGTGGACAGCCATGGTAAATCACAACAAAAACGGAGAGAGACATACCATAAAAGGGAGGGAAACCAAGGTTGACTTTCAGATTAAAAGAGGGGGGGACGGGAGTTTTGACCGGCAATGGATGAGTATCGACGACTCCCGGGTTTTGGTCAATTTTACGAAAAAACTTGCAAAAAAGAGGTTTGGGATAATGGGTTCGGTGCTCGAATCGTTTCCATACCGGAAAATGGTTAGCCGAAAACTATCGGAAAGTACCTATTTTGCGAGGCCGGTAAGGGAAAAGGAGTCGACCGGGAACGATATAAAAAGAAAATTCAAAGTGGAAGCGAGGTTTGAGAGTCACACCGGTCGAAGTAGTCGGGGAAGGCGCCGGAAGGCAGGACCCTGGATTATTTTTACCGGAAAGCGAGCAAAGTGTGAAGAGACCTCTCCGGGAAAAAAAGTGTCCTGGCTAGTTTCGCCGCGAAGGGGACTTCCATGGATGCCGACGGGGAGGGACCGTTGGGGGGAGGGAGCTGCTAAAAAAAAAATGCTAAGGAAAGGCCCGTGGCCGAAGGGGAGGCTGGGGCTGTCAGCCGTAAATCTGAGGCGTTGGTAAGCTTAGATAGAAAACGCTAACGATTGGGGGGGGGTTACGAGAGGGGAAGAGTTCAGGCTAAACATGGGCTTCTATTGGCCTCGTGATGCCCACCCGTGGGAGGGAAAGGAGAGATTGTGTACACAGAAGATCACGTTTATATATCGTTAAATGAGAACTCGAGACCCGCAGAGGAAACGAGAAGGACTTGATGCCTGAGGTACAGAAAAAAAGGGGGTCATTTGTCGTTGGGGAAAAGTAGGGGGTTTTATGAGGGGGGGAGGGTTCTCACGGACAGAATAATAAATGTAGGGGCAGGCGTTATCAGAAAAGGGATTTGGCAAGTTTCATCTGCACTTGAAAAAGTAAGTTATTCCTACCATGCTGACCAGCCCGCTTCCGCCAATGGAGAGCCCCTGACCACTGAAGGGACCACTGACAGGACCAATGACCAATTTGGAAAAGTCCGAGGAAGGGCTCTCCTCCTCGGGTTTAAAGACGGAGGCAAAGTGGGAAGCCGCAAATTCCACGCCAACTTTTTGAAGAGAATTACGGACATGCTCGGGAGACCCAACGTTGGAAAAAGAAGATTAGGGGTAAACGTTTGTTTTAATAGTGACGGTTTCCTGTGAAGGGAGAACGCAATGAGCTGCGGGGGGCCTCTCAACACCGGCGTCTAAGACTCAGGACCCAGACAGATCGTTTGCAGGCACAGAATAATAGAACAATAAAAAAGGAAATCAAGAGGGAAGAATACAGGGGAGTCGCCAAAATCTATAAACGTGCTCGATATCGGCACCACTCGGAATGCCCGAATGCTAGGGCAAGGGGGCCCGAGGTAAGGCACTTAACCCTGCGGTCCGGCCTGGCAGAGAAAACCGAGCATTTTGAAAGAAGGTTTAGAGATTGGAAATTCGCAGAAGAGGGCCAGGCCCGAAAGGGCCGTTTTGAGGCGGGAAACCTCCTGGGAATAATCGGCATATTCAATAAGAAGAGGGAAAAGCTTCGTGCGCGTGAGGGAACGGTCTAGTTGAGGAAGAGCTCCTCAAAGAGCGTGCGAGGGGGGGCTTTCAGCACGAATACGAAGAGGAAAACAAGGAAATTTTCAGAGAAAAGGGAAAAAAAAAAGGATGAGGAAGGAAAAGGAGGGAATGAAACCAGGTAGCCACTGCCGGCAGATCCGAATCGTGACTGAGGAAACGCACGTTTACGGATTCCTCGCTCGAACTAAACGTCTCTCAAAAAAGCTTTGTCCGGGACGTAGGGTCCGTCCGAGAGGGGAAAACCTCAAACAGAGAAAAAAAGGGGGTTTCCTTGGAAGCGGGCGCCTTTTAAAGGCCGAAAAGAGACGAAAGTCAAAGATAGCCAAAACGGTCACCAGGGGGCTGAAAACAAATGACAGCGCGGGGTACGTGCCGCGACGGTTCCATTTTGACGAACCGGGATCCTGGAGAAATTTGCCAAAGAATGATATCTATCACCGGGACATCTCTGGAGCGGATCAACAGGAGCCACGAGGATTTATCGGGAATTCGAGACGTTCCAGGCGGGGGAAGATTGTTACACTGGTAGGAAACGCCAGTTTATGGGAGGGTTGGGGGGGGAAAAGGGGATACGGAAGGGATCCGAAAAAAGTTTCCCCAGGCGGGAATTAATTTTACTGTCGAGGGAATCTGGCTGCAATTAGGTCTATAGGGGAAAAGACGGTATCCAGAAAACGCAGTAAAGACTCTGAGAAAGTCTCCATCGACAAAAAAAACCAGGGGATTCTTTCAATCTGAGATAACAATATGCGGAGCGCCTCCAGGTCAGGCTGATCAGAATTAGGATTCGGGACGTTGTCAGTGGGTCAGTGGTCGTTGGGGGTCAGTTGGAGAAAAAAGGGGGGGGTGTGGTCCGTGTCAAAACAGTATGAAAAGAGAAGAACGGCTTGAAGTGGGCAGAATTGTAGGAAGCCTAAAAAGTTCATAACTGAAAAAAAAGAAGAGGTTTTTCGCACCTCACACGCCAACTAGAAAAGGAGGATTTCCTGCCTTCCCCTCCTAACTAGGGAGGGGGCAGAGAAAGAACTTAGACACCAGGCGCTCCAAAACGAAAAACCATACTCAACTCAAGTGCACAGAGAAAAGGCACTGTGGGACTGAAGGCGAAAGAAAAATAGAATCTTTCTATCAGGGCGACGACCAAAAACCCGGACCGCATAAACTTTCTCTGCTAAACGAGGCAGGCTACTGAAAAAAGCCATTAACCGAAAAGGAGATTATCTCGCAGCAAACCGACAACCCAGCCTCACCCAAAGCCATCAGAGAATCTCGTTGGTACGTTGCGCTAGAAGAGCTTACAACGCCTAATAAGACAAGCGCCATCCCGAGAGATTGCAGCTATGGAGGGAAAACAGCACAAAAAAGAAAGAGGTTCCACGAAGAATACATTACAAATCAAAATAGGCGCAATCATCCGGACGTAGCAGCATTAGGGGAAACGTCATCCGAGGGGAAATCATTAGAACACGAAGAGGTGAAAACAGGTCAGGTATTGGAAGGAGGTCTCTACCGATAAGGGGACGGGGTGCTCCTGAAACAGGAAAATCAGAAGACCCTACGGAAAACTTTTTTTGGAACATGCTCTAGTGGGAGTGAAGGACCCGACTCCGTTGTGAAAAAAACTCGGATGAAAGAAAAGGGCGGGCTCCCACGTTGAATTCGGTATGAAACATACGATCCCCGGAATGTCACCTCAAGAAAGGATGAAAAAACTCCCTGTGAAACGTTTTGAGACACTGAAAAGAACACCACCGAGTCGTAACTTTAAAAACAAGAAAGTTTTAGCCTTAATCTGAACGTCAAACCAAGGTGCATAACATCCCGGGGTTAAGTCCATAGAAAAGTGGCCGTGATATCTCTCAAAACAAGAGCAAGGACACCTGGGAAAAGTAAAACACCTTAATGATGAAAAGAAAAACCTCTGGGGGGGACTAGCGCGGGAAAGGGGGAAACAATTTCTTTACCGTCTTTCCGACTAAGGTGTGATCCTTTTATTCGGGGGGGGGACGGCGGCACATTGCGAGAAAGCGAGTTAACTGGAATAAAACGGGATCATTTAGAACGCTCAATGAGGATCTTCATTAAGAAGGGGGATTTCATCGATCGCGAAAAAAAGAAGAAAAGTCGCAATTAATCAACAGAAGAAGGGTCCCGTGGAGGGAGAGAGTCGCTTTGTCCGGGTTCAGGAGGACCGGGCCGCGAGAATAACCGGGAGGCGAAGAACCCGAGGCCGTAATTGGTTCGTTGAGAAAACTATGGACCTCGGGAAGGTGAAAGTCTTGGGATGAAGTCCTGCTGAGTTGTCCCGCGAAGTGGCTTCCATGGATGGAGAAAGAATCATGCGGTCGCTGCTGAAAGAGGAACGGAATTAGTAGGGAAAGGGGCGCTTTCCCCGTTGGCATCGCTTCGTCGGTAAAAAAAAGAGGGGACGTACGGGTATAAAGGGAGGTGGGGGATGGCGCAGCATTGGGCGTCAAAAGGCTTGCGGCTCTCCCAGGGGGTGTTGTTCGGGGACAGAAAAGTCGCTTGTGGAGGTGAGTAGCCTGCTCTAAAGGGGGGAATACGATGCTATCAACGGGGCTGCTCCGGGCCGAAGTCTTCCAGCTATTTCCCGCACGCGCCGCAGGGTCGATAGGGGATAATGGTCATTGGATCAGTGGAGAAGGGGCCTCTTGCTTGAAGGAAAGAGAAGATAATCATAATATCAGAGTTAGGACGGCGGAATCTGGGAGGAGGGGGGTGAGTGGAATGTGGTAAGCGACAAAAAAAAAAAAAGATCGTTATGTGCCACTACATTACACACTGGAAAAAAGAGGCGCGCCACTGGAAGACTTTTTTTGGCACAAAACACCAATTTTCGCTTATGGGAAAAAAAGACTAATGTGGAGATGAAAAGGATGTACTTGGAAGTTCCAGAACCGAAACCAGATTGAAGCCGAAGGGCACACCCAAACTGGTTTTTGGAAGAAGGAAGAAACGTGTTACTACGGAACTTAACTATGCTGAGGGAAGAAAATCATGGGGAAGGGATCGAACGAAATCTAATACCTTCCGGTTTGTTGTCAGAAAGCTGGGGCACTGTCGATTTGCAGGAAAGGGGGACGAAAAATTTCAGAAAAAGGGGGGAATACGAATCTCCAGCTCAAGTGTCAAGAGGAAGGAGCGCGGCTCGGAGGGAGACAAGCTTCTCCTCGAAGACCCCTGTTTAAACAAAAGCCGCAAAGTTCAACAAGGTCGCAGGAGTTGGCCAAGCATACGATCACAGGCAAAGGCGGGAAGAAAGGTCGCTTCCCAGTCCAAAGCTTGTATTAAAAAAAAAAGTCGTGACGTGAACGCTGGTGAATGATTTTTATTGTTCGGCCATGGAGTGCCAGTTAAACCAGTCCAAGGGGGGACTTTTTTTGATCTGTAACGGCTTCACCATCGGGGGCATCAATATTAATCTTAAAGAACATGGAGAAGTTGGGAGAAAGGGAAAGAGGGATCGTAGGAGAAGAAATACCACTCATCCGCAACAAAGTGCTTTCCGAAAAAAGGAGAGGGGAAAAGGAGCTGTGAAAGGAAACCTCGAACAACGAGGATGATGAAACCGAAAGGAGAACTGCCTTGTGTCCCATTCGTTAGAAACACGGGGGACTGAGTGTGAGGGGGGGGGTATGATACGCAAAGGAAACTACGAAAGGGAGAAAAAAAAAAACGCTCAGAAGCTTTGGGGCTGAAGATGGGAATTGCAGAAACTCGTCAACAGCGGGTCAAGTCCCGCCAGCTAGTCAGGGAGAGAAGAAATTTTACATGGCCGAAGCTCTCGAAAATTACGATATGGAAGTCACAGGCAAGGTAGTTTTGCCCAAAAAAAGCTTAAGGGGAGCGCGACCGGCCCCGTTGGGATTGAAAAAACCTTTGGTTGCAAGAAGTGGAAAAGAGATTGGAGAGTTTGCGAGGGGGAGGAAAAGTCGGCATCACAGTGGAGAAAATTCTCCACGCGAGGGATCTTCTTGCTAAGAAGAGCAGTACGTGGACAAGCTCATTGAATGGGGTAGAAGAGGTATAGGGGGGTTTTTGGAGAAAAAAAGGCGCCTCGCCTCATTGCTTCAAAAGCAACTCCTACCTGCAGGGACAAACGAAGGAGACTGGCTCGAGTAGGTCGAGAAAAACCTGCCTTCAACGTGGTATAAGTTCATGTCAGAAAAGCGTAACACGGTTCTCAGCGCAAAGAAATTTTGGGTTAATTTGCGTCAGAAAAGGTCCCTTTAACAAAAACATACATCAGGACTTGAGAGAGGAAAGGATTAAAAAGAAAGGAAAAGAAAAGGAAATGGGAGGGGAATGGGGGTCATTGGTTCCAAGTGCAAAACAGTATTCAGGGCGAAAGTGCCTGAGGAAAAGGAGGAATACATAACTCATGCGACCCCTCCGCGACACACGAAGGAGACTCATATCCGCCTGGAAAAACTAAAATCTCTGATTCCTTTCAGAAAACGCACGAGGCCAGCTCCACTAAAAACCGACCACTGACAACTGACCACTTTTATTCATACGCTCAGGCATCCCTCGGAGATCTCTTGAATAGAAAAGGGGAGACTCCCGCAGATCAGCCCGGAAAAAAAGATCGAATCGTCCTCGAGAAAAAATAGAGAGAGCTTCAAACCCGGAAATAGACACGAAAACAATAAAGAAAAAGATAGCACGAACCGACCAACCAAGAGAAAAAGAACCCACCCTCCAGACAGAGAGGATTTACGTTTCGCTACGGCCACGCCGTAATATGAAAAGGGAACAAGCCAAAAAAAAGTAGTACGGTAGCAGCGAAAAAAAGTCTGTTAACGGAATCACGTCCAGGGAAATCCCCTTCGGGAGAAAAAGAGAAAAAAGGACTCAATTCCCAGTAGCGGAACGCATGGACGTCATCCGAGTGGACTCACGGCCTCCGAACGGGAGGGCTTCGCCCAGGGGAAGGGGTTGCATCCGATACCGACAAGAGAAACCGTACTCAAGGAAAGAGAGAAAAAATCTTCTTCACTCGGGCCAGATGTGGGCATGCTCTCGTGAATAATTGGGGCAAGTTTCTCGAAGAGGAATAATCGGAAATGCCGAAGAGAGAAAAGAGGGGGATACAAACCCAGGGGAAGTCGGGATGAAACGAGAACTTAATGCAACGAATGCACATTGTATTCCCAACTCCATTTGCCGAGTTCAACTGAACGTTTTTTTGCGCCAACAGACAACCCTTACTTCAAAAAGAAACCCGTCCCCGCGACGGAGGGGGAATGATTGAAAAGGAAAACCCCGCTTCATCAAACGGGGGCCGTGATCTGGATAAGAAAAAGAAATGAGAGAGATCCCGGACACTGGACAGGAAAAGTGATGAAACGCGGGTTTTACAGTGAAAACAACGAAACGCGGGACGGAGAGGTCTTTCGAACGACAGAAGGGGTATCAAAAGGTCTGGCTCAAAAGAGGGGAGTTTTGGGGGGGGGGGGAAGGGGACGCGAGTTGCCCTTCAAGAGAGGATCGTTTTTCATACCGGGACCGAAAAGGCTGCAGAGAAAAAGGACCGTGATTTAGAGGAGAGAAAAAAAGTCACCAGCAATTATCAACGAGGAGAACGGTTAAGAGAAGAAAAGGGGCCTTTTTCCCGGTTTCAGGCGACAGTCGAAGTAGTCTTAGGCCGGTAAGGACCCTGGGCGAAGAAAAATTCAGGATTGGAAAACCTCGCGGTCATAAGAGAATTTGACAAAAAAAACCTCTTCCGCTCCGGGAGAAAATGCTACCGTCTTGGAGAAGAAGGGAGTATGGATGCGACATAGGAAGTTTGAAAGAAAAAAAGACGCTCCGCCAGCGAAAAATAGATGCAAAGGAAGGGATTCTTTGGAGGGAACTGTCACCTTTGGCATCTGAGTAAGTAGCGCAACGTACCAGGGGGTGGAAAAAAGTATAACGGATGGGGGAATGGGGGAAAAGCCGTGTGTCGAGGGTGCTCATATTTTTTTCGGTCTGGGAAAGGGTATTGGGGAAAAAACGCTCTTGCTGACACCCGGTGGTAACTAGAAAACTGCGCGGGGTGTCACGCTAAAAGGCTTTCAAGGGGAGGAAGGGGAGGGGAGACCGCCCTTAGCGCCAGCTAAGAACCAAAAGCCGCGCAAGGGCCGCAAAGGATGTAGGGCAACTGAGGTGAGGAATAGTGAGTGGTCAGAAATTGAGAAAAAAAAGGTTTTAGTGGAGCGAGAGCGTTGGTCCGTTGGAACATAGGGGGGACCAGGCTCTAGGGGCAGTGCGTGTAGAGAGGAAATTTAGTGGGAGAAAAAGTTTATTTCTTCAGACAAGGAAACAGATAAGCCAAGCACCGCTGGAAACTCTGTTTGGGGCAAAGAAAACACTGACAGACACGGGACCAAAGGGTGACCACTTTTGAGAAAGGAAGCCTAATTTCATATAAAATCAGCGACTGGAGGCCGCTCCCGCCTCTGGGCGAATAAGACTTTGACTCCAAGGCGTGTCCCGCGGGGGGAAGGGGGATTGAAGGATGTCTGGGGGATAATTCCTGAGGGGGAAGAAAGAAGGGGCAGGAAGGGCTACCTATTAAGCCATTCAGAAAAGCACTTCCACGTTGGGTGACGTCCCTGGAAGGTCGGATTTCGGTCACTGCGAAGTTCATCAAAAAAAAAAGGGGAGAAAGGCGTCCTACTCTCCATCCGCCGGAAAAGAGATTGGCCAAGTACTGCGCAAGGTATCAGCTAAAAAAAAAAGGCGCCGCGTATGGGGAGGGCCCTCGAATGCAAAAGGGGGGGGGAGAGTGGAAAAGATGGAAAAAGACTCAACGAGGTCGAAATTTGGGAAGGGGCGCTGCACGACCCTGCACGCGACCGGACGGGCGGGGCAAGGGACGGGGAAATCGTGAAGGGTCTAGAGTGAGATTTTCGAACGAGCATGGGGGCCGATGCCATGCACGTCCTGCCGTTGGGGGGGAGAAGGGGGGAACGCGGCAACCTCCTTTTGAGGGGGAGCAAGTCCCTATGAATCTTCATACAAAAGGAGGGACTTGGCTAGCTCCGCAAAGACACGACTTCCAGACTTAGCTTCAGCAAAGAAAACAAGGCAGGGGGAGCCGGTTTCATAAAGGAAACAAGGATTAGGAAAACCGCCCTTCTTCACTAAGGGGGGCAAGCCTCAGTCGGAATGAAAGCCTAAGGCTGGGAGAAAAATTGAGAGCCAGACGCTCGAATCTCCCGTGAAAAAAACATAAGAGGGGGGTACGTTGCCGGGAGAGCTTCACAGGGAGGGGGTGCGCCGAAGTGCCTAAAGGGGGGAGGGGGCATCGTAAATGCGCTTTTACATGGCACCCAACTCTCGGAGGGAGAGAGTGAAAAAAGATAAACCGTCAAGTTTGTGGAAGACCTGCCGGACAGCGCAGGGGGAAGTAAAAGTTCCAGGAAGGGTTTTCGCAGGGGTCAGTAAGGGGGGGCCGAGGGGTGAACGATTTATTAGGAGAGTCGAGGGCTATTCGGAAAAATGACACACAGGGAAAGCGCGAAGCATCTGTGAGGCAAGTGCTCAGAGCAACACTGGAGTCTAGATGGGAGGGAAAGGGGTTTGGATGAAGGGAAGAAAGGGGCGCCTCATGCTGAGCAACTCTGAAGAGTAAGGGAAAAAACAACCGAGGGAGGGGCAATGGATGACTAGTCCCTTAAAAAAGACTGACCGAAAAAAGAAAGGGAAGGTCCATCATCAGTTAGTAAGGGGGATCCAGGAAACCATGTTGGGGTGTAAACGGCTGGGAGAAAACCTCCTTAGGGAAAGTCGGATCGCCTATCATGCGGAATGGAATTAGGAAGAGAAAATTGGGCATTGGTCAGGGTCGGTTTCAAGGGGGGGAGCAGTGGGGGAAAAGAAGGGAAAGGAGGGAAGCGATCGGGCTTGAAGAACAGGGTCACATTGTATTAATAGATGCCCCCAAAGAAAAACACACGCAACGAATAAAAACGAAAAAGAAACAAGGGGCAACAACAAACGAATCTCTGATTCTAGAAAAGTGAAAAAAAAAAAACGCTCCACTAAAACTCACTACGATGGCACTGTCCCACCTGAAAGAAAAAACGGACCAAATTTAATCGGATCGGCTCAAGGAGATCTCTGCGAAGGGGGTATATCTGCTAGGGGCGAAGAACACACAGTATCAGCAGGGCAGGGTGACAAGATAAAAGTGCTACTTAAAAAAGTTTTCATCAAGCGGGGGAACCAGGACTAAAACCAGTTAGTGGCCACTCCCTGGATATTATCAAAGTTTGCGTTACGACCGGAGCCGGATACAGAAAGAAATACTGGGCTCATGAGAAGCTTACACACAGGAGGAAGCAAATCCCATAGAAGGGGGAAAAAAGGGGGGATTATCGTTATCATGAAACTAACCTATCGCTTGTTCCCACCAAAAAAAATTCGCAAGAAAAAGGTCCGCGGCGTCAAAGCAGCCAGAAGGTGCGCTTGGGAGCGTCACGCAGGAAGAGAAAGGGATTCTTCTGAACTAGATTTACAATAACTCGGTCTTCGCCCCCCCCAAAAAAGCGTATGGAAGGGAAGCCTACTACGAGAGTGTGCCGAAGGAAACCGACCAAGAAAAAGAAGGAGTTCTTCACCGGGAACGCAAAAATGGGGGGGGGGGACTCTCGTTGATAATTGCGAGGTCGACCCTTTTGATGAAAGAAGGCCTCGAGAGGCGAGAGAAGAGAGGTCGGCTAAAACACGTGGGTCGGTATTAAAGGGGGTGATCTGTCGTCAGGACAAAGAAAACCATGTTTCCTCCGTTAAAGACGGAACGTGTTCCCAGGGAAAGGATAGGAGCAATTGCCGGTATAAAAGAAAAGAAGGGTCACGCGCTGGGGGTTTGTAGAAAAGGAAGGGCGTCAAACCCCGCGTTCCTATCCCGGGGTTAAAAGAAAGGGGAACTTAAAAACACAGGAAGGGAGGAGGGAGGAGATTCACGTACCCTTGAGGGAAACACCCTGTAATGTGATGAACGGACGGGGGGACAGGGCTAAAAGAGTTTTTAAAGAAAAGCGCGGGGTCACGTCGACGAAAGAAAGGATTATGGAAAGGTAAGAAATTCTTCAACATTTAGTGAATAAATGTTGAAGGACTCGGAAGAGGGATAGATCTGAGGTTATCCGAAACTAGCTGCTCGCTGCGAGAGGTTTGTGAGGGAATCGATCGAGGAAAAGGGGGGAACCCAGGTCTCAATTATAACGAGACGCCAAAAAAATTCTGGCCCGTTGAGAGGAATCGCTTTGGGGGGAGAGGGCGGCAAACAGATATACTGGAGCGCGGGATGGAAGAAAAAAAGATTCCGTATTTTGGATCTCGTGAGGCAAGAACTATGACGGAATGAACGTTGGAAAGAGGAAGCTCCGGAAATGACTGAGACGTTCCTGGCGGGGGAAGTTTAAGAAAGGGGGAAAAAGGGGCCCCTTCTTTACTTGATGAAGACAGTTGGAACAATCTATTGGGGCTAAAGAGATAAAAATATAGTGGCCAATTGAAGAGACTTGGCTTTGGAAAAAACGTTGGGCAGAAGGACGTGGTAAGCCCTTCAGTAGCTGCAACAAAACGAGAGAGAGTATAAGGGTGCGGAAGCGCGCTCGAGGGGGTTTTGGTCAGGGGGAGTCCCTCTAAGGGTATTGTTGTAGGGAGATTGGAAAAGGATGCCACAGGGGGGGAAGTAGGAGGGAGATATGGGAACGATCACGGGGATTCTTCCTTTTGCAAAGATGGTCGTCGCCAGAGTCACCAGCATAAAGGAGCGAAACGCGCCCCTGTCGATCCGATTGAAAAAAGGCATTTGGCCGGGAGGGGGGGGGGGTTAATAGATTATTGATTGGGATGGAGCGGTGCTCGTGCTTTGGAGAGAGAAACGGAGAAAGGTAGAGGGGACAGGCTGATCGCGGTATAGCGTGTGAGGTGAAAAAGAATCTGCCTGGAAAAGAAAGGGGGCCTCACCATTCTTACCAAGGGCAATGCCCTCTGGGAGAAAACTGAATATCTGTGGAACCACTGGAAAGGGAAAATTCGACACTGACCAAGAAGCTTATGTGAAAGAAGGGAGATTATCATCCTGTTTACTTTAGGAGACCGCCTCTTGTTTACAGACTTGAGGGGAAGGAAGATTCACGAAAAGTTCGCTGTTAAACCGTGGAGGAAGGGGGACCCTGTCTTCTGAGGGGCTCTTGATACCACGTCGAGAAGGGCTCGACCTATGGGAGATACCAGCATCGACGGTAACTTAGAGAGTTACTTCCGGGAAAGGGAGGGAAGTCTAAATCAATTCGCGGACCGTCGATTTCATCGAAAGAGGATAGAGACATCCTCAGGAAACCCAGACAGATTCCCAGAACTAAGGACAAGGAGCATCTGCTAGGAGAGATATTTATAAGAAGGAAAAAGGGATCCCTAATCGGGGGAAGCCGGTGCTCAAAGAGGGGAAACTCCTTATTGCCAACTTGAACAGGCGAAAATGGAACCGGCACGACCTAAAAGTGTGCAAACCGATAGGGTGGGAGGTCCGATGGGGGCACTATATGGGGGGAATTTCGAGAGAGAGAATGTAAAGGCTCCAGAAATATCCAAGGAAGGCGTCGAGGGCGGGGGATAGAAAAAGCTTTGGGGGGGGAATCGGAAAAGAAAAAAAAAAAAGGAGGGGTTTCTTATTCCGTGCGAGTTACGTAGCTCCTCAATACACCTACGGGTGCACTATTGATGCTTATCTGCACAAGGAAGTTGAGAAGGGGCGGTTTCTAGAAGGTATGAGAAATAAGAAGAAAAAAAAGGGCTTCCACTTCCTTGTGAAAAATGACGTTGCTGAAAGCACAAGGACGCGCGTTTCTTTGAAGAGAACTCGCCCCAGGAGAAAAAACCCTTCAATTGGAGGAAGATCATAGGGAGTCCAACGGGGGTTCCTATCGCCAGCTCAAAGGAACGCCGGTCAGTCAAGAAAAGTTTCAGGAAGGGAAAATACTAAGAGGGAAGCTTTCACAGGGAAAGAGAGGGAAACGTCCCTTCCTTACAGAAGGAAGTGCCGCACCTTGGGTGTTCTCCCGTGTGAAGAATTGGGAAATAGACAAGCTATTGGGGAAGGGGGCAGCATAGGAGGAGAGAACATTTTACTTTCTTCTCCATAAGGGAGACTTTTTCTCTTCTTTCGTTAAGGGAGACCTTGCGCAGAAGTGGCAAAAAGGACTGGAGGATGGAGAGTAACGCTCGTTAGACCAGTGGGTGAAGCGCCGCGCGAGCCGAAAGATCCGCCAGGAAAAAAAAAAAAAGAATGACAACAACCTGAATTTTACTGTTCGAGGGGTGGATCTGGCTCAATATGTACAAATAAATTGGGTAAGAACATCAGCGGAAGTAGATAAGAAGGGCCAATCGCAAACCATTTTGTTGAGGGGGAAGGCTTTAACAAGGGAAAGGGGAAGAAAAAGAAAGGCTTATCATCTGCAATTAGATATGGGAGTAAGAGAAAAGTGGTCTGTTCGAGGGAGTGGGGAAGGGAAAAGTGGGTCATTGCAAAACTAGTAGAGTGGCGCGAACGGAGCCAAGCCTTGTAGGGAAAAGAGGGGGGAGGGGAGATTACCCCTCCCTGCAAGGGGTCCCCTCACACGCATCTAAAATGGAAAAGCCTAGAAGGAGAAACTGTCTTCTTGAAGAAACAAAAAGGAAGCAAGACCACATAAAAAAAAAAAAAACACTGACAACAGAAAAAATGGGACCACTTTTATTCGATCAGGGCCTCCCATAAGCCGGTCGAAAATAGCTGGAGATCAGGAGTTGAAGAAAAAAGCAGTAGAGAAAATTGTATAGGGAGAGAAGGACACCATAGCGCTTTAGAAGGTGGAAGCAATGAATGCAGAGACCTACCATGGAGCAAAAAGGATGAACGAACAAAAACCAACATTCGAGTGTCCTCACCCAAAGCCATGAAAAAAGGGAACATCTCATGAAAGTAAATCTGACCACGCAAGAAGTACGGCTGACAGCAGGGGAAAGCCCAATAATTCGGAAAGGGGGAGATATTTTTAGCTAGCACTGCACCTATCGCGTTTGGAAGAAAATCAAGAAAAGGAATCCATGGAAAAGCCACTTACAGGAGACAATCCAAGAAGATCCCTCAGGGGGGAAAAAAAAAAGGAAGAAGTCTGCATAGTTCTTCTCGAAATCGAGGTAAAAAGACTTGAATGAGCCAAAAAGGGGAAGACCCGCATACCGACGGAAGAAGGGACTGGGTGACCGCCTTAACCAAACAACGAGGGGGGAAAAAGGCTTCTTCACCGGGCCAGTTGCCTGCGCCTCGTTGATAAAATGGGTACCGACGAAGGAAGTCGCTGAAAGACAAGGCACACCTGATCGGAAAAGAAAAATTTATAGAAAAGTAATCTGTATTGGAAGAGCCCGTAAGACGAAGGGGGTTTATTTCAAAAGAAAACGGTTTGACAAGAGGTCACGGGGGGGAAGAAAGAGGAACGTCCTCACCACCTGAGTCCGAAATGACGTGCTTGCCGGTAAAAAACCCCTGCCAACTCTCGTTTGGGGGGGTGAAGTCCAAACCAACGAAAGTTCCCGTGGTTAAACAGGGTCCAGGTTGTCCGAGACTCACCAAGAGATCAAGGAGAGGCAAGGCGTTTTAACAAAAGGAGGGGGTTGGACAGGGGGAAGAAAAAGGGCTACACGAATCGCGGGGACGGGTTACCCGGCAATTGAAAAGGGAGGGGAGGGAGACGACAAGAGTGAGTCTGGGCGAAAAACGTTCATTGAAAAAGGGCAACATGGAGTAAATACGGAGAGGAACCGTGTCTCGATCGATACAGACTGGAGTTGTATATCTGCTCTCGCTAGGGAAGAGTCGTAAGGCAAAAAACGATCGCGACACCAAATGAGTACAGGCAGGAATTATCAAGGAAAAATTCATGTGGGTAAAGGGAGCTGCCTGCTGGGACTATTTTTCCGGGGGGTCATTCTTGCACAAAGGGGGGGAGAAAGGAATATCGCGCTGGAGTGAAAAGGACCCTGGAAGTATTGAATCTCAACTATTGAAGAGGGGGAGAGTTTTTCAACCCCGTAGATCCGTGAAGGGTGGGGAAGGGGAAAAGGGGGGAGGACGCCTCGAAAAGGGAACATGAGGCGACTTTGGGAAAGGACGTGAAAAGGCGATAGGGGGTTGGAGTCGGGGACTTACTAAATAAGTAAAGAAATTCTTGTGCTTTGTCTGCGAGCTGGCAAGCAAATTGCAGAAGTTAGAGAGAAACGCGAGATCAGGTAAGAAATCCTTGCTTTGGTTGCAAAGGACGAAGGGCGACGAGTCAGGGCAGTGGGGGCAAGCAGGCCCTGGGGAAGTCTGCTAGGGGGAAAGCTTTCTTCCACCCGTGTTGAGCCTGCTCTATTGTGTCAAGGACAAAATCAGAAAGGTCCGGGCGAAAGAACGCAAGGTCGTCGGGCTCCAAAGAGAAAGAGAAAAACCCGCGGCGCAAAAGCCGCAGGGTCGATCCAGAGAGGAAAGGGGGGGGGACGGTGGTACGGGAAATGGGTTTGGGGGTTAGTGGAGATCGGGGAAAAAGTCTCAAGAATAGGAGTACAGAGGGAGAGGTTACAGAAAAGGAGGGGGAGAAAGTGAGGTGGGAGAAGGAGGATGCGGGGGGGGAAGCTGCCGGACACCAGGGGAAGGCCTACGGGCAATCCAGGAGGAGAGGGAGGGACTACTGTTTGGAATGCCCACTGACCACGACCACTAAAAAAAAGTACAAACACTTTCCGAGAGGGACAAGAGAATTGGCCAGATAAGGGCTCTCCGCCCTCAGGGGGGAAAAAAGCTATCAGAATTGCCAGAAAGTCACCCAAAAATGGTTTTTTGGGGTCCTACGGGGAACTATGCATAGGGATACAAGCGGGCAAAAAGCTATAAGGAAAAGAGGGAATCCCTTCGGTTGTGGGGGAAGGCTGGCACGGGGGGGGGGGGGGGGGGGGTGGGGGGGGGGGGGGGGGGGGGGGGGGGGGGGGGGGGGCGGGGAGACGGCGCGGGGGAGGAGGAGTTTCCATCCAAAAACCATTGAAAGAGACT
>Ga0179593_1395323_pt1 | contig 21880 bp, 20 predicted proteins | sample CZODoug2_1_08_16_FD_185931 | JGI IMG/M metagenome (GOLD analysis project Ga0179593, IMG submission 185931) | Vadose zone soil fungal communities from Angelo Coast Range Reserve, California, USA - CZODoug2_1_08_16fungal (PacBio error correction) | ecosystem: Environmental > Terrestrial > Soil >...
TGCATCTTCGGTCGAGCACTGGCTGTTTGGATGGCTGCAGCGCTCCGGGCGCAGCCATCTGCTGCTCAGTGCCGTCCGCGGTCCTGGTTAGGGGGCCTCACCGTGTTAGCCCGAACCTCGTGGGAACGGGTCGTCCCGGTGCGACGCCTTGACTGGTTAGTTGCGTGGTCCCGCGCCCCAGCGTCTCCCTGTCTGGGCCGGCGCGGCGCGCCTCCCTGTCCCCCCCGGGGCTCTACAGCCAACGTTCGCCAGGCTAGGTTTTGTCTAGTACGCGCCTCCGACCCACAGTCGCGAGCTTCTCGAGGACACCTTTGCCGCCCCCCCGTCCCCGGTTTGCCCGGATCGACCCGCCCGACCTCGGGCGGCCCGCAAACAGTCGAATGCAGCGCCCGATACCGGGTACGCTTGCTGCGAAGTCAGCCCTCCGCTGCAGGTGCGGCGCGTGACCTGTCGTGCGCCGATTCGGCCTTGTTTTACTCGTCTCCCCGCGCGGATAGTGCCACACAAGGTCGCAATTGCGCCCGCACCCGGTGGCGCATTTGTCCGGGCGTGTCTGCGACAGTTATTTCACGCGGCTTACTGTCACGGCCTCCACCCCACCGGGGCTGGCCGGTGTGCGCCCCCCCCGGTGGCGCGCCGGTGGGCGTGCCCTATTCGTTTCGTTCCTCGGTGCTGATACTGTGTCTACGCGGAGTTCCGTTCGGGGGCGGCTCCCCCTGCCGGTGATGACCTACTACGTGACTGTTCCCCCCGGCGCCCGTGCCTGACCTGACCGCTCCGGACCAGCGGGACCGCCACGTGCCCCGTGGGGTCTTATGCGCCTCTGTGGCGTCCCATTTTGCTTCGTCGGTGCCCTTAGCCCCCTTTCGGCACCCGCACGACCGCTATGCCTTGCGTCCAGCGGCTCCTACCCGGCCCCGGCTCCACGGGCACGAGCGCCCCACTGTGCGGAGACGCGGTCCCCCGACTGGCCTCTATGGCGACCGAGCCATTGTCGGCCGGGCTGCTGTAAGCCGGGCCGGGGCCCTTTGCGGAAGCCGCCCCTCAGTGCCGCCCGGGCTTCAGACCTCATTCTCGTGCCGGCAGCACGTTAAAACACCGCGCTACTTTCGGCTTGCCTGCCGGCTCTCGCGCCATTCTTCACTGCCAAGTCTACCCGGAAGGACTACTTGGCCCCCTGCCCGGCGCCTGACCTGCGCCTCGGCGTTGGTCGCCCGGTCACACTCCGCTCGCCCGGTCCGGTCGGTTTCGGCTCCTCCCCCCCGTGCGGGACCTCCCTTTGCACTGCGGTTCGTTTGCGCGGGTTTCTTTGCGCGCTCGCCCGCGCCTGTATGTCTTGCCGCGCTATTTCGCTCTGTCGGTTTTGGTGTCCCCGCCGTCGTTCCATCCGCCTCGCTTCCCCATCGAGCTCCTCTGTCCCCCTGGCCGGGCCCCTTTGTGTCGAGCGCCCCCCATGAAATGCCGGGCTGCCCGACACCACCTCGTCCCCCGCTTTGGGCATGGGGTCCGGCGGCGTCGAGGGGTACATTCTGCTTTCAAGCTGCAGTCTCCCTGGCTTTGCGGGCGGTGCGAGCTCGCGGCAAGTCTCGGCTCGGGCGGCGCCTCTGGGCTGGCCTGGCGTCGGAACAAAATCTTGGAACTGTGCGCTGTTGTCTCCGCTTCTTTCGCCCTTTTTTTTGCTGCTGGTCCGCATTGGTTCCATTCTGCCGACTTGCGCGTGGGCGAGGCGCGGTCGGCGTTACCGAACAGTTAACCCCGGCGCGCGGTAGCCGCCGTCCGTTGTCCCAACCACCTGACTCATTACACCCCTTCGTCGTGTGTTATGCCTGAGCCCGCGGGCCGTGCGAGTCTCAACCGGCGGGGGCGCCCCAGTCCCGGTGCCGGTGCTGCTGCCTCGCGTGTGGTCCCCGGTGCCTTGCCCCCCCGCCTGTGCTACGCCCCTAGTCGCTCGGGGCTCCGCCCGGCTTTCCTGATCGCGGGCCTTGGGGCTCCTCATTCCACTAGAGTCCTCTATTTGTGAATGTCCGTCTCCCGGGGTTAACAACGGCAACACACGCTCGTTGCTAGCGCCCAGGCTCGTTTGGCTCTCCGCCGCCGTCGTCTCCCCCAGTCGCCCGGCTTATGTTGCCGTTGGTGCCCCGTTTCCTTGTTTTTTGCCGCTGGCTCCGTTGCCTGCCGGGCAGTGGTTTCACGTGGGTCCCTAATACCGCTAACATCTCCTCCGGGCGTTCCGCTCTCCGTGCCCGACTCCCACGCGTTTTCCATCCCGGTCCTGGCTGCTTTTGTCGCGTGTGACGAGCTGCGTCCTTTGCTCCGGGGCTGTCCTCCGCTTGCGTCTTGCCTCGTCTGCCCCCACTTCAGCCGCCGATGCAATCTTCGTACTCCCTCCAGCTTCTCCCTGTCGTCTTCTCTCCTCTCTCTTTTCTTTGTCTGGGGTGCTTCTCTCTGTGCCCTTTGTCGCCCACCCTTAGCCCGGTTGCGTCTTTGCTGTTCTTCCCGTTTGTGCTTCACCCGCGCGCCCCTGAGCCTATTCGAGTTGCGCGCTCGGATCCCCTGCGTATTTGCTGCTATGGTCCACATATCTCTCGTCCCGTATTGTTTATGGTGTGCTTCGCCGGCTCCCTTTGTGGCTCGGTCTCTGCGGTTTGGCCCGCGGCCTGGTGTTCGTATTAGCTCTTTTACCTCGCGTTGGCCCCGCCCCCCTTCTGCTTCCATCGAGTCCCTCGCCTGGACTCTGCTACCACCTCGCTGTTCACGTCTGCCTTGCCTTTTTCTTTTCTCGATTTCGCCGGCGCTCCCCTCACTCCCGTATGTCGCCCCTCCCCACCGGCCCGTGGCGCTCCTCTTTCTTTGCTCTCACCTTATTGTCCCGCCTTTTGGCTTTTGTCCGTCGCCGCTCTCTTTTTCGCGCGTGGCTTGGTCTTGTTCCACGCCTCCCTGTATCGGTCCTGTCTGGCATCACCCAGGTCATCCTTTTCCCTACATCCCTCCTTCTTCGCCGCATCGGGCGGACTCGCCAGCCTGTCGTCCTCACCCGGTTGGCACTGCGGTTCCTTCCCCTTTTTCGACCTGGCCCCCTGCCCTTCTCAGACGCGTCTCGGACTGAGGTTTCGTTCCGTTGACACTGGCTGGCCTTTTCCGCGTTAGCCTGGCTCTTTCGCGTCCGCATTCTTTGCTTCGCGGGGCTTTTCTCTCGCTGCTTCGAGGCCCAGTCTCGGGCGCGTGTTGTCGCGTCGCGTGTTCCCTCCTTTGTTCCTTTCCCTGGGCCTCGTCTCTTGGCCCGGGTCTGCCACCGGTGATGCCGACCACTGGCCTCCCGCTTTGTTTCGCCTTTCGCACCCACCTGGCACCTTACTGATCTGCGTTGTCTCTCTCCCTCCCGTGCAGATCTTTCCCGGCTCTGGCGTGCCTGGGCTGCCTGAGCCTGCCCCTCTGCGCCGCCTCCGCGGGCGCCCTTCATTCCCGCGGGCGCCGCCTGGTGTCTGCGACTGCGCTCCGGTCCCCCGGGACTTGCTCTGGATGCCTTCCGGCGCTCGGGTACGCGGCACACGCCCCCCTCTCACCGTTGTCGCCGTTGTTTCGCGTCCGCCCGTTGGTGCCCTCCGCTCCGGCCCACAGGACGACCTGTGGAAACGCGCCCTCGCGACTTGCTTCGATATTCTCGCCCAAAGCCCCCCCTGCGTCGGCTTCTCTTTCCCCCGCCTCGCACTTTTCTCCCGGTGCCCCAGCCTTGCCCATGCGTGCCCTTGTCCTCCCACAGACCCTCTCTCCCTCACTATCTCACCGCGCTCCGCCGGCATGGCTCTGTTGGTCCACCCCCCCTACTCTTGCTTCTCCCACGACCTCCCTCAACCGCCTTGGCGTCTGGTTGCCGGCGGGAGTTCGTCTACTGAGCCCTTCCCCGCTCTGGCGTCGTCCGCTCGGGGTGTGACAGGGCGCACGGCGCCGAGGAGCTCTCTTTCCGGTCCTACAGGGCTCCTTTCAGCAGGCGACTAGCCCGCGGGCCTCACCCGAGCCGTTTCTAGCCGCTCTGCTCCCGGTCGACGCGCGGCGGTCCCTCGCTAGCTCCTCTATCCCGGTCACGACTCCCCTGCGTCCGTCTGGACCCCGCTATACCCGCATGCCGGGATACCCGCCGGGTGGTGGCCGGGGCTGGCATGCGTGGCCACGGCTGCCCTCTCGCTTCGCTGCACTGGACGCGCTCCTTTCGTTGAGTTGCCCTTCGACGAGCGTCGGGCGGGTTTCGCTGCTGCGTCCGGCTGAGCGTCTTGCTCCGGTCGGCGCCCCCCCGTCCCCTACCATTTGCGTCGGGCTAACGTCCCCCTGCGCCGTCCTCGCCGCCCGCTTGCCCGGCGGCCCCTTGCCGTTTCGTCCGCGTTCCTGACTTCTTTATGCCCTGGCTTCCCTTTCCCGTACGTGCTGCTTCGGCGCATCTAGCCCTCCCCGCCCACTCGCTGGTCCTGCCCGGGCGCGTGCCTCACCGATCCCCGCTCCCAGCGTGGGTTGCCTGGCCGCCTCCCTCGCGCCGCCCGCCTCTCCGTTTGAGTCGCCCTCGGCAGGACGGCAACAAGGGTCTCGCATCGGGCCGCGATGCATGCCTCAGGAGTGTGGTCTGGGCGATCCATGGGAGGTACGTGCGCCGCCCCCTCAAGGGAGCTCCTATCGTTCCGTCTGGCCTCAGTACACACGCGGTAATACCGAGCACAGGCCGCCCCGGCTTCTGCTGCGCGCTCTTCCGGCTGGAGTGTAGCAGCGCGTACCCCAGGTGTTTGCCGGGGCAGTGTGCGGTCGCTCGTGTCCCTCTTCTGCGCAACGGCCTGGCCTGCACGTGGCAGCGCGTCTCTGGGGCGCTCCGCCCAGGCACTCGGCCCTCGTCCGTGGGGGTTCTTCCGCGCCTGTGTCGCCCCTCGTTACGCAAGGCGCTGCCGCCCCGGCTGTCCCGGGACCTCCGCTATCCATGGCCCTGGCCCCCGCGCATCCTTCTGTCATTTCTTTGCCTCTTCTCACCTGTTTTCCGGACGCCCCGTTCGTCTCCCCCGGTGCCTGCCGTCGCGTATTTCGCTCTTTCTCGTTCCCCGCCGCCGGCGTCGTTACCCTGTTTGCGCGCGCTTCTGACCCCCCCGTTCCCAGTCCTGCTCCTCCGCGCTCCGGCGCTCCCCGCTTGCGCGCCCGGCCCCGCCGTCTGCCCCACTCGCTTTTGCGTCGGCTGCCGCTTTGTTCTAGTTCTTGTCTTCAGCCCGGGTTTCCAGTCCTTTGTCTCTGCTGTTTCCATGTCGTGGCCCTTCCCGTCTTTCCCTCTCCGGTCCCTCCCCGCCTTTCCGCCGCTCCCTGCGTACCTTGCCTTAGGCCAAGTGGGCGGGTTCCACTGTCTGCTCCACTCCACTTTCTTTCTGACCTTCTCTCCTTTCCCTCTTTCTGTCCTCTCGTTTCGCTGCCGGTGGCTCCTGTGCGCTGTGTGCTGTCGCGCTCAGTAGTGCTTTGGCTGCCTCCTCGTGCTCTCCCGCTCCTCTGGCCCGCCGCTGAACTTATGCCGCTTTGCTTCCGAATGGCCCTTCCTGTCGCTCGCCCTTAACTGTCGCTTTCCGTCCGTGCTTCTATCTCGTCGCGCTATCCGCCGTCTCTCCCCTATTGCTCCCGTTGCCGTTGCTGGCGTGTTTCCCTTAGGGAACGTCTGATTCTCTCGCTTCCGTGCCGTGGCTCCCTGTTACCGCCCATGCGCTTATGCCCGGGTATGCACGGAGCCGCCGTCTGCCGCCCTGCGGCGTGCCACGGACTCGTCGTTTTCTCCGGTCTCTCGCCCTCATTTCTCCCATTGTGACCCTCTCCCCGGCTTGATCTCAGGCCCCCTTGCGGCTTCAGACTAGGTTTCTCGTGGTAATTGCTGTCTCCTCGCGGCTATCTGCCCCCACGTTGATCTTGTCGCCCCCACTTACGAACCTTCTCTCGGGGGGCGTCGTCTCGTGGGCGCCCTGAGAGACCCGTGCGGCGCCGCCCGTCCGCTGGCCGGAGTGATCCCACACCTGGTCCGTGGCTGCGCGGCCCATTTGCCTCGCCTTGTCGCGGTCGCGTTCACCGCACTTTTGGTGGCCGACGCGGTCTGTCTGCCCTGTGCTGGAGGTCCAGTAGGGTGGCTGTTCCGGCTGTCCCGGTTGCGGCCTCCTGGTCCGGCAAGTACGTGATAGTCCGCTCCGCGTAGCGCTGCTGTGTTCCGCGAGCTACGCCCTTGCCCGTGGTCTCGTCCCCCCTGCTCTGTCTTCTCTACCGTCGCGGGCCGGTTCCTCCGCCGGTCGCTGGCCGTCGGCTTCATGCGCTTCCCGGGTGTATCACTTGTTTCTTCGTAACCCTTCACATTGCCGTGTCCTGTCCTCCTCGTGCTTCGCCCCCGCCTGGGCCTGTCCGGTTCCTTACTCTCATCTCGCTCTTTGATTTCCTCACCCGGTCTCTTTAGTTCCTATGGGCCTTTCGTCGGTTTCTTTTTCTAGCCTCGCTTTTCCCTCTTTCCCCCGTTTTCCTGTGCTCTCTGTGTCTTAGCCCGATGTCTTTGCTCTGCGCCGGTTCAGCCGGCCCCTGTCGCTCTCCGCGGTGACGATGGCTGCCCCCCCCGTCGTCACCCCGTGGCTCGATGGTGGCCGGTGTCGCGTTGAGTCCCGCGCGTCTCGGAGCCCGCCCGGTGCTCCTGGTCCCTCCGGGGCTTTTTTCTGGGGGCCCGTCTTGCTCCTCTCGCAGGACCCGATGGCGCGCCGCTGCGTCTCTCGTGCGTTGGCGGCCCTGTGCTCACCTGCGCGCGATGCCTATGGTTCGAGGGGTGGGTGTGGTGGATCCGGCGCCGCCATTGTAGTGCCGTATCGTCCGTGATCCGCCTGGCCGTCGGCGACGGGTGTGGATCTGCGCAGCTCGGTGCCGGTCTCTCCTCCGCCGGAGTTCGTTCGGTCGCGCCGCTGCTCGCCTGGCCTGCGCCGACGCGCGCTTGCGGCGCGTTTGACTGTCTATCTGCTGGTCGTGTGGGGGCGATTGCTGCCCCCGCCGTGGGTCGCGCTCCTCCCCGAGGGGCATTGGCGGCCCCTTTCGGACTGCGGCCCTGGCCCCCCCCTTGGGCTCGGTCCCCCCCCGTGTGCCCGGGCAGTCGGGTTTTGGTGCGCGCTTCATGCCAGACATGTTGCCTTCAGTCGCCGGGGTCCCCTGCTCTCCATGCCCGGTTCCTGTTCCGTGCTCGCCGGCACCCCGTTGGGCCTTCCTTGGCCACTGTTACCTCGCGGCCACTCGCTACCGTCCCGTGCCCGGCGCGCTCGGTTGCTGCGTCGGCACGCGTTCTTTCCGGCCGCTGCGCCTCCTGGCCCCAGCTCCCCCGGGCGACTTATGTTGCGCCCGGCCTGTTGTCTTTCCGCCTTTCGTCCGGCCTGTGCGCTGGCCCCGGCCCTGGCGTCTAGGTCGGATTTGCTCTTCTTCCCTTCGGCGTGGCCTCCGGTCCCCGTCGGGCGTGCTCCTCTCGCGCACCGGACTCCTGCTGCCCGCTCATCGGGCGAGTCCACCCGCCTCCGCGCGCCTCGGCTGCCACGTGCGTGGTTGATCCTTCGGCCCCGCGTTCCCGCACAGGCCCGGGGGGGCTCCGCGTCCCCTTCCGCTGCCGCGCTCCCGGGTCCTGTCACCCCCTGCAGGGTGGTGCCGGCTGCCTGCTGGGCCCTTGCGTCTGTTACGAACTTTGCCACATACTAGCCCGATCTGGCCTCGCTGTGGCCTGTCTCTGTTTTCGGGCGTCCCTCGAGCTTCCCGCCGCCTGCGCGATGGCCGGCCATACCCCGGCTGGTTACGCCCGGCGCCTGGCGGGCCGTCCGGCCTCCCCTCCGTGCCGCTGGTCATGCCCTGTTCCGCGCGCCTCTGTCGTGGACTTGGGTCTCCCTTCGTGCCCGCCTCTGTCATGTGCGTGGCCTCCTCAGTACGCGCCATTTCTGGCGACCTTCCGTTTCGGCGCGAGCGTTGAGCGCCCGCCCCCCTGTCGCTGGCGGGCTGCACTACTCCCTCTCCTGTGGGTCGTTTGCCCCGAGTCTACCACGCCTGCCGGATTAGCTCTTGCTGCGCCTAGCCCTGTCTCTCGCCTCCAGGCCCCCGCCGCTTCCGGCGCCGGCCGCGCCCGGGTTTGGGGTTGCCGCTTACCGCGGCGGGCCCATGACCTGCTTGCCGTGCCCCGCGTTCGCTCCCCGCCTCTCCCACTCGGTTCCCCCCTTTAGCCGCCCCCGGGCAGGGACCCTGTCGCACGAGTTTCACCAGCTCCATGTCGTATGACCTCCTTCACGCTCCTGGTTTTTCCCGCCCCGACGTGCCTCTCTTATCCGTCGTGGCAGCTCGGTCCAGCGCGTGTCGGCTTGGCCGCGAGCCTCCGGCTCATGGCCGCCCGAATCCCCCCTCGGCGTCTAGAGCGCGTGCTTACCATGCCGTGAGTCTCTCCCGCTTGCCCTCCCTCGCGCCGTTGGCGCCCCCTGCTGGTCCCTCCCCGCGTCCTTCACACATGCATTCTTTCGCACGTCCGGATATCCCTTCTGTCCTTCATTAGGAGTCCGCCCATGCCCTCTTCTCCCTACTATCGGATACAGCTCTTCCCCCCCGTCCGGATCCCTATACAACCCGTCCATGGCTCTGTTCCTTGCGTTGCGTCTGGGACTGGCTCCGTGCCGTCCTGGCGGCACCTCGCCTCTCTCCCTTCACCGTGGGATAGCCGCTCCGTTGGGGCGGCTTATCGCTCTGCGTCGGCGCCAGTCGATAGTAGCCAGCTCCTCAGGTAACGCCGCTCCTTTGGGCCGTTTCGGGCATTCTTCCGTGGAGGAATCGCGAGCTATCCATCTTGCGTCTGTTGCCGCTCTGTGTACGACTTCGGCTCTCGCACACCCGCCGGTCCTTCGGGCTCCGTGTCGTCCACGCGGGTCACCCGCTGCCCCGGTGTGCCATCTTCCCGCCCCTCTGAGCGTGGACCGCCTGCCGCTCGGGGCGGACCAGCCGCCCGGGCGCCGCCCCTGTGGCTCCGGCCCCCGCCGCTCGCGTCACCGTGCGGTCTCGATCTACTTTGCGTGCGCGCAGCCGCGGATCCTCGTGGCGGGCAGCCGGCGCCCACTCCAGCTAATCGCCCCCACTACAACACCCCCCGGTCGGGCGCCCACCCTGCTGCCGACGTCATCTTACGTTCCCGGGTAGGCCGTTAGACCGACGTCGGGACCCATGTGTCTGTGCGGCGCAGGGACTATGGCCTGAGCCCGGGGTCCTGCAGCGGTATGATTATGGGTGCGACGTCCCTGGGCCCGCGGACGTTCACCGGTGGTTTGCTGGCCGCGTGTGCGGCTGCCTTCGTGGCGGGGCGCCGCGCTTACGGCTTCTGTAAGCTTTTCCCAGGGGCGCGCGCCTTACGCTCGCCGCCGACTGCTGGCTTAAGTTGGCGAGCGGCCCGCCCGAGCGGGACGCCCTGGCCTCTACCGGTCCCCCGTCCCGCCGGGGCCCCGAATCCGCTCCCTCTGCCACACGCCGGCCATGCGATGCGTACACATGCTGGGCCGCCTCGGTGATCGTCGATTCCCTCCGGTGGCGGAGCCGTGGACCGGCAAGGCCCCCGTAGAGGCGCCGCCATTCTGGTCCGTGCCCATGTGCCGGCCACGCACGGGCCGTCGACGTTTGTGTCGGACCTTATCGCCCTCTTAGTGGCCGCGCCCGGCCGGCGGGCTCCCCGCGATCGCCCGTCTAGCGGTGCGCCCCTCGCGCGTGCAGTGTATGCGCACCGTGACCCGGTTCCCGGAGCACGAGTCAGGTGGACTGGGTAGGTCTGGCAGGCGGTGGCGGCCTGCGACACGGCACTACAGGCTCGGCCGACAGACGGAACCGTTGGAGACGTTCGCCAGTTGGGTTGGGGGCCGTTGGTGGCCCCTCCCCGGATGTCTTCTCGGCGCGGCCGGCCGGGCCCTCATCAGGTGCGCGCCTTGCCCAGCCTCCGTCAGCGGGTCTGGGCGCCGGGCACGCCCGTCGCCACAGCCGTCGACTTGTCTGTTCGCCGCTACACCCCTCGTGGGCCCCCGGAACACCCCTTACAGCTTCGTACGACTCGGGCAGGTTTACGGTTTCCTTTCGGTGTCTTCTGGAGCTCCGTGCGTGTGCGTTGGCCGTGCCCCCGGCTACGTCCCTGGGGGCGTTGCGGTGCGGGTCCTACGCTCCCTTGTGGGGTGTCCCCGCCGGCGGCCAGGGAGGATGCGCCCTGTGCCTCCGGCGTTGGGGAGTTTGCGGTGCGACCCCGGTTCCCGCCCGCCGCCCCGCCGCAGAGCGAGCCGCTAGGCTCGCCCCCCTCGCTGTCGGACGGTAGGATCCCCCCTCACTTGCCCGCCGGCCTTCACTCTGGATAGTGCCTTTCAGCTTGCATGGTGCTGACTCAACTGCGGACAGTGCTCCGTGGATGGGGTGTCGTTCTTACGGTGAGACCAGGCCACCCGGCACTGTGGGGTGGGGACCCTCGGGGGGTGCGGTCGGGCGCTCCGCTACCCCCCCCTTGGGTCGTCCTGCATCTCCTCGTTCGGGATCTTCAGATTGTCCCTGGTGGCCTGGTGGGAATCACCCGTCCCGCTGGGTGCAGGGAGGCCCGGGGGCCCGAGACGGGCTTTCTCGTGGGCTCGCTTCATGGGGCCCTCTTTCTGCCGGCTCCCCGGGCCGCCGGCTCCCCATGTGCGTCCCGGTCCCCCGGCGTATCGCCAAAGCCCCGCCAGTGCACTTCTTCCCTGGGGCATTACGTTCGCTGCGACATGGGCGGAGTTCTCTCGCGCTACTCCTTGCCGCGCATAACCGGATCTCCTGCCACACACTTGTCTGGCGCGGTCTGCCTTCCAGCTGCTTTCGCTTTTGTGTTTCGCGCGCGCGGTCGGCCTGACATGCACGCGCGCGTGTGATCCTGCCCTGCTGTCCGCCGGTCCCGTTGCCGGGTGCTCCTTTTACCGTTGCCTCCTGGGTCTTTTACCCGGCTACTATCCCCGTTGTGCCTTATTCCCTTGTAGGGTCGTACTCCTTCTTCTTCACGCCTGCTTTGGGTCCCTCTTGGCCCCGGGTGCGTCCTCGTCCGACTTTTCTTTTCTCGGCGTCTCTTGCTGTCCCGCGCGATATTCTTATTTGCTGTGGGGATTCCTGCTCTGCGGTGCTTCCCGCTCCTCCCGCCGCCACATTCCCCCTGCTAGCCTTTACATTTCACTTTTCGCCTCCGGGTGGCTTTTGCCCATCCTCTTTTGCCCTTCATTCTATGCTTCGTCGGCACTCTGCCTGCTCTGCCTTTCTCCTCCGTTTGTCCTCCTTCCGTCTCGCCGTTCACTACTGTCTCGGTTGATCTGCGCAACCCGCGTTCTATCGCCTCGCCGCGTGGTCTCCCTCTGCGTTCTTGTTTGTTAGTCTTTGACCTCCGGCCTGCCGTCCCCGGCTCTCCCTGCTCGCCCGTACCCCGCATTCTCTTGTGCTTTCTCCGCCCACAATTCGCGTCCCTGACGACCCACGTTGCGGTTTTGTATTGGCGTAATCGACGGCGCTCAGTGTGAGCCCGGACAAGGATTCTGTACGGTCCCTGTGCGCCCCGATTGGCGGGCCCGCACAGCCGGGGTGTTTTGGCCGTTGCCCGTCCGGGTGACTGCTGACTCCCTCCTGCTCTTTCCAGAGCCATCTTCTTTCTTCATTTGCGTACGTTCCCCGCGCTGCAGCGTCACATGTCACCCTACTCCCGGCGTCCGCCCTTATGTCCGGTCTGGTCCATTCTCTTTCCTCGCCCACACTGCTTAACCGTCCTGGCGAGGGTTGATCCTACGGTCCCCTCTGGCTTCACCCCCCGCATTGCGCACCTTTTAACGACCTTGGTACGCCTCCGTGCCCTCCCTCTCGTTCGTCTTGTCCCCTCGTTCTCGTCCCCTTTGCCCGTGTAGCGTCCACGCGGTGCTCTTTATAGCGGTTGCTCCCGGGCGCGCGTCCCGCGCGTACTTTTGGTTGCTCTCCAGCGTCCTCGTACCCCCTGCTTGGCCTCTATGCATTAGCTCCCCTCGCTGTGGCACGTATTTCTCGTTACAGTCGACCAGATCCTGGCGAGCTGTCCATTTCCCGTCATTTCTCTTTGCCGCTTCTTTGCTGCCTCTTTCTGCGCCTCTTATGCCTGCCCGTAGCGTCCTTTGCCCTTGCCCCTTCTGTCCGTCGGTCGACGCGGCCCCTCGCCCGTTATTGGGTGCTTGCTTTTTCCTCCGTTTTCGTTCTGTTCCTCCGCCCGGTTTGTCTGTCCCCTTCGCACGCCCCTTCATCGTTTTTCTCCGGTGGGTTTGTCTAACAGCTTCCTCGCGCCGGTGGTTCCTGGGCTCGTTGGGTTTCTCGGCCTCCTTTTTTGGTGTTCTTCGCGCCTCTCTCCTCGGGTTCTGGTCTTCACGCCAGTTCGGCCGTCGCTGTGTCCCTTTCTCCCGACTCTGTCTCCGGCCCTATTTGTCGCCTCCATCGTGGCTTCCTCTGGGTTGACTGCTGCCCGCCGGCCGGCCCCCTGCTCTTTCCTCCGGGCCTGGGCGCCTGTCGCTCAGGTACTTGGTGCAGTGGGCCCCGGCCTGCTATCCCCGATTAGTTGTGTTGCCACACTAGGCGATTCGGCCGCCTCCGCCCGAGCGGAGAGTCACCGCCGCAGCTGCCCGCGCCGAGTGCCGAGTCCACACGACTGCCCGGACCGCAACGGGGCCCGAATCGTGCCGCCCTTTGGACCTACGTCCCCCACTTCGCGCTTCTCAGCCATGAGCTGGTTACCCCCAGGCAGGCCCGCGCGGCTCCTACGCCGGCACATTCGCTGTGCGCCAATCATGTGTGCACCGGGCGCGCCTTTTCGGCGCGTGCCTGTTCGGCCCCCCGCGCGAGCGCGTCGCTAACGGGAGTTGACGGCCGGCTTGGGTCGGCGATGTCGCGGCTGGGCCAAGCCCTCCCACGTCTCGTGTGTGTCTCTGCGTCGGGGGGCGCGCCCCTTGGCTCCCCTGACGCTCTACTCTGAGCGGTGTAGACACCCCCGAGGACGTATGCTTCCGGGTAAACCGGGACTCCGGCGTGACACACTTATGGCACGTGCACCGTAGAGTAGCCTCGTTCAGCTAGGCACTTGGCCGGGGTGGGGCGTTCCGTCCGCCACTTGTACGGACAGTCCCCCCGCATCCCGCTTTGGGGGGCCGTCCAGCGGATTCAGGTGGGCCGCGTGACCAGTATCCCAATCGTTGCCCGGGTGCGTCTTCGCTTTTCAGCATTTCGGCCCGCGAGCATCCGAATCCACGGAGCTCTCCTCGCGGGTTCCATAATGGGTTCTGGCTGGTGTGTGGTGTGGTCGGCGGGAGCACTGGCGCTGGCGCTCCCACCGCGCCACCGAGGGGCCCTTCAGTATTAGGGCCACTACGCATCTTCAGAACAGGGCGGCTTTTACCGCGCCGGCTCGCCGTCTCGAGCGTGGCGATCAAATGCCCTCACCGGCGTAGTCTGCTTCCCTCGGCGGTTCCTACCGTGGGCCCTCTCGCCCCCCTCGAGGAACTGCCGGCCGCCGTCCTTCGGCTTGCGGTGGTATGTGGGCTCCCATACCTTCGCCATCCCTTTGCCAATCCTTAGCGTCGCTGACGGAACCGGTCCCACGAAAGTCGGGCCTGCTGCGACCCACCCCATATCGTCTTGCTGTGTCGTCACGAGGCCGGGTCGAGGGGTGCCGGTACGAGATCGTCTTGTGTCGTTCTGTCTCCCTGACCCGCCGCTCCTCTTCGGAATCACCGCCCGCGCAAAGGGGGGCGACGCGACCTCCCACCACGTAATTCCGCGCCGCCGGCCCGCCGCCAGAACGCGAGACTTGGCGCTCCCTTCCGGCCCGTCCCTACCGCTGGGCCTTCTTTCCTCGAACCATGTCGCTGTCCGGCGGTCGTCTCGCTGCGTACATACCAGGCAGCACACCAACGACCGGTAGGAGGAAGAGACGTAGGAACGTCATGGTCGGCGGGGATTGGTACGGCGCTGCTCTGCCGGAAGCCCGGCGACAGAAACGGACTGTGTACTCTTGGGTCGACCTCGGCCTACCTAGAGGGACATATCCACGCAGGCCTTGTCGCGTGCGAGCGCCAGACTTGGGCGTGTGACTGGGATCGCTCCTGTCTTTAGAATGGCGAATACTCGCGAAAGTACCCGGAGTTTCCTGGAGCACGGCAGGAACAACCTCGATCGGCGTTTCCGCTTGCAGACGGCGGCGTGCAACTTTGAGATGCGGTTCTGCGAGTGCTGCGCCAGGGCCGGCAGTTCCTCTTACACCCCCAGCGTGGCGCCTGTGGAGGACGGGCTTGCTCTCGCGGGAGCGAACGAGTACACCGCCGGAGCGCTGCTGTCCTAGGGTGTCACTTTGCGAGCCTGGCCTGTGCGGGACACCTTGTCCGGCGTGAGGCGGCTCCTCACGCACTGCGCATCATACCTGGACGACGCGTCCCTTCAGTTGCTTCGCCCCCGTGACAGCTGAGTTTAGCGGTGCCACCAGGCATTGGCTGCAGGCTTCTGACGCTCTGTGCGGCAAGAACAGCTGCGCACGTTCCAGGCGAACAAAGCCGGTGCCCGCTGTTGCGTCCGGGCGCGAGGTCCGTCGTTCCGCGCTGTAACCCGGCTTCAGAGGCAGTCCGCCCCTGCCGCATCGTCCGTCGATCCCTCATAGGGTCACGGTTTCGGGCCGCGGTTGTTCGACGGTCCCGTCTGCTTACCGGCACCGGGCGACTCCGATTTATCCCGACCGCGCTGCGGCTGCGGATCTCGTGGGAGCGGAGCGAGCCGACGGCGGTTGTAGGTGTGTCCACACGGCACTGCTGCATGGGGGTCGACGCTGGCGGCGCTTGCCTAGAGGGCGTGGCACTCGCAAGCCCCTCCCACGGAGATGGGGTGGGCACGTCAAAGCTGACGGTGATCATTCGATTGACTAGCGGGGCCCAGCCTGTGCCACAATCGGCGCCGATTCGCGGCGCACATCTTGTTATGCGGGTGGTGCGCGCCATCAGCCCCTCGAGCTGCGATGTTGCTCTCCGCCGGGTGCGACCGCTGACGGGCGCGGCCTCGCCGTTGTCTGCTGATGCGGCCCGCGCGCCCCCCATGTCGCACGGGGCTAGCCTCCCGTGTGGTGACCGTTGAGCAGGTTTGCCCTCCTGATCGCCCCCGTGTGTTTGGTCCGGTCCGTGCGGGCGTCCTTCCTCCCGTTAGGGCGGCTCCCCTCTTGTCTAGTACTTCCTGGTGGTGCTGCCCCCCCTAGGTGGTTCCTGCAGGCTGCCAGTGTTTTCGCTTGCCTTTGGGGGTGGTTCTGTGGCCTCATCTCCTCTCTCCTCGTCGCCGTGCGCGGTCCTCTGCCTTCCTTTTACGCCGTTCCGCCGCGCCTCGCCGCGGGTCGCCCAGCCGTCCCTATGACACCGGGCTATCCGTGCCGTCGGGTTTCGGTTCGGCTGCCCCGTGCCGTGGAGCAACCGGTAGGCCCGAAGCCCAGACGGGTAGACTCCGTGCCGTTCCGCGCAGGTTGATCGTAGCGCCCGTAGCGCAGCGGCTGCACATACCTCGGCGGCACGCCGCTCACTGGACGGCTGGTACCACTTGTGCCGCCACCTAGCGACCTCCTGCTGTGATTGACTGCCGGCGTCTCCGGCTGACCAAGCGCAATCGCGCTTGGCCTATCGCTGCAACGTGCCGAGAGCTTGGGCGGGTGCGTGTCCTCTTGCTCCCCTAGCCTGGCGGCGGTGCGCCCAGTCTGACACTCCCCGGCACTGGCCTTGCCGCAAGGCCGGGACGGGCCGTGTCGTGGACGGCTCGCTGCGCTGCTCTTGGTTGCCCTCGGACAACCTAGATGCTGCGGCTAGCCTGCGTCCGCGCAAGCGCGACAGCCGCCCTCTCTGTCCGTCACGCTGCGGGTTCCTACGCCCGGCTCTTCGCCAGGGCCTATCCGCCTGTTGCATGTTAGTGGCTTGGTCGAGGGTCCGGTGCGAGCCGGCCGGTCCCACGTCATTTTTGGTCCTCCGAGGGCCCCCATGTCCGAGTCTCTGCCTCAGAGGCCGGTATCGGTCACCTCGACATGGTCCTTGCATGACCTGCGATCTATGCTCAGCTCTTTCTGCATTCGCCCCTTTAGCCGCCCCTGCTGCACATTGCCTTGGTGGGTGCACCCCACCGGGGCCGGCCTCCTTGTGGCCCCTCCCGGCTCTCCGGGGCTAGGGTGCTGCGGTGCCCCTTGCGCTCGGCCCTGGCTGTCGTGGCCGACCCCGCAGTCAGTCTACCCTCTCGGACGCCAGAACCCCGGCGTCCTTTCGCGCCGTGTATCGCGCCATCCCTCGCTGCCCAGGGTCTTGAGGCGTGGCTCGCGCGGTCGACGCTTTCCACGGCTCTACTTCGCCCGGACAGCCCGGCGATCTCCCTCGGCTGTCGCGCTACTATAGCTTCCACCTGCGGGGGGGGCAAGATCCAGGTCTCTCGCCCCGGCATCATCAATACCAGGACTGACCTCGCCGCTTGTCGCTTGGCAGATTCGTTCGTCTGTCCGTTCCTGTCGCCGCGCAGGCGTCACGCTGCCAACGTGGGTTCCCACGACAGAATCCCACTCGCCACTGTAGTGCACTCCAGGGGGTACCTCGGCACTCTTTGCCTGGTGCACCGGCCTCGGGGTTCGCGATCGTCCTCATCGCTGACTGCGATGCTCTCGGGATCTCGCCAGCGCGGCGCACAGTACTCGACTTGGCGCGCGCGGTTCCCCCTGGCGAATGGTCCTTGGCTGCCCCCGGCTCCGCTTCTCAGTCCGCCAAGGTGTCCGGTGTCCAAGTACGCGAGCAGTCAAACGCGTATACGGTCCCAGGACTCGCGGACCGACATCATTCCGACCTGCCAGTCCCGACGTCGATTCTACGTCCCTGATATGACTACCTGCGCTGGTTTTATGTGGAGGACTCCGCATGAGGCGTTGTCCAGGATGCGGCCACTGATGCATCATCGCCCCCGGTCAAGTGCCCTGGCGTCCCACGGCCCGCTCGCTGCGTGTACCGTGCCAGGCCTTGTCGCAAGCGGCCCGCCCGTCCGCGCGGTCGTGAGGGTCGTGGCCTTCACCCCTGATCAGTGCGGCCTTGGCGTCGGCTGCCCCGGCGTGCTGGCGACGTGCGCGACCAACTGCGTCGGGCTCCGGCTCCGTCCTTAGGCGTCGGCCTCCGGCGCGCGGGGCCGGTGCAGCGGCGCGGCGGGAACCGGCAGCGTGCCTGGCCGTACAGCCGGTCTTCCCGGCTCCGCGCCGGCCTCTCCGCGGCGCGGTGTTGGGCGTCTCTTGCTGTTTGCGCATCCCGGGCGCCGCCCGCACGGGCCGCTTTTCCTCCCGGTCATGTTGCGGCCCCCCGCCCCCCGCAGGCTCCATCCTGTTTCCCCTGCGCGCCCGGCATGCGCTGCCCTCGGCTTCGTTCTACTTGTAGCCCTGTTTCCTCTCCCCTCTTTCCCGTGGTGTCCCCGCCAGCTGGCGGTCGATGACGCGCTGTACCGACTGTCCGGGCTCGGAGTGCATCCTCCCCTGTAGCCCGCGATCGGCGAACTGGGGACTTGCCTGCGGCGGTGGCGGATGTGTGCCCCCGGTGGATGCGTCCCTCTTGCACACAGGTTGGCTGACAGAGACCCGACTGGCTCGTGCTTATTCGTCGACTGCTGTGCGCCCCGGGTTCTACTCGCGGAACAGGCTCAGCAGCCCTCCGGCTCACCTGGTCGGAGCGCGGGCCGGGTGTGAGGGCGGGCATACCTTACGCTAGATGGTCTGTCATCCGTTTCGCGCCCTAGGGTGCCAGTCCACCGGCGCGCGCGCACGGTGGCGCGTTGCGCAGCCGCGATGTCTGTATTGGCCCCCCACACGTAACACTCCTCGGCTGCGCGGAGAGCCTGTCGCCGTCCTGGGAGCCCTGACTTCCTCTCCGCACATTTTCGCGCGCTACGGTCTGGCCCACCGACATGACCCTGCCTGGGGCAACGCCGGTCTCGGGCCCGAGTGCGCCCCTAACCGGTCCGCGCCACTCGGGCCCGGGCGTGCCTCGTGTGTGGTCCGTCGCTCCGTGCACACTCCGAGAGCCGACATATGCTGTAGGCCTCCGCACCCGGCGTACAGCGCTGCCCCGGCGAGCACAGCACTCGCGCGGCCCCCTCCCACGGCCTGCCTAGTCCGCTCCTGTCCGGGTACATCGCCTCGCGAGCGCCGCCGCCGAAGCCTGTGCGCTTGTGCAGGGTCTTCATAGCACTGGGTTCACCCCGCCTCGCGCCCCACACAGTGCGGTTGCCTTGCTCCGTGAGTGTCGCCCTGCTGTCGCCTGCAGTCGTGGCTCTTCCCATACGAGGGCTCTGGCGCCCGCGCTTCTCGGCGTTGCCTCGCGGGGACCCCCGGCGCGACCGTCGTCCCGGTCCTTTCCGTCGCCGGTGTGCGGGGACCAGGCGCCCCGAGTCCCCCCCGACCCTCAGCGTCAGCGGACACGGTTGCCAACTGGGGCGTGCTTTTTCCCGTGCTCCGTTGCGACTTCCTACGCGCCCGGCATGTCCACGCTATCGTAGGGCTGCCCTGTTTGGGGTACACGTTTCCCCGTGGCGCGGCTTTTACGCTCTGTGTCCGGTCCCCCTTCTGGACTTCGGCTGGTGTTATTCCCCAGCATTTTGAGGGAGTTCCCCGGGTCGCGGTCTCTGCTTTGATTTCCCTGCCGTTTCTTCTCCTGGTATGCGGATGCTGCGCGTACTTCCACGCTCCACGTGCGTCCGTCATCTTCACCCCGTTCCCCCCCTCTCCCTTGCCCTGGCTGGCCTCAGCAACTTCACCTCGAGGCTACTCGGCCGGCCCACACTTTGGCGACTCCTGTCTCGGTGTCACATGGGGTCCCAGTCCTACTAGGTTGCTTAACCTGCGATTGGTCTCCTGTCGGTCCACGTGGAACGTCTTGCACGGCCGCTCATTCAGGCCGCGGACTCCCGCTGCATACGGTGTGTGGTGGTGGCGGTGCGCCTGGCGTTTGGTCTTGCCTGCCCCCCTTCGCCCCCGCGGGTGCTTGTCATGCCGTCTGCTCGGCGTCAGTCTCGCTTCCGTGGCGCACTGCGCGCGGTCGCCGTACGGGATGGCATACCTACTTCTCGGAGGGGCGCTGGGTCGTTCCCCCGACGGCGACAGGCTCTCACCCTGCCTAGCGTCCTTCGCCGGTCGTCGCCCTTAGCTAGCGGTTGGCCTGCCCGGGCCAGGCGCACGTTCTTGATCGCGTAGGGTTCACTAGCTGGCCCCGCCCTCCAGTCACTACCGGGGACCGTTTTGTATCGACGACTCTCCTCTAGTCTTCTCCACGTCGCCCGGCTTGCGTTGTCGTGTAGCCTTCCTCGGCTCCCGGCTACCGCCCCGGAGCCTCCCTGCCCCCTGGGACGCTTGGCTTGCCGTGCGCGGCCCTGAGCAGCTCGGCGAGACTGCGGGTTCAGGGGGCCGGGTGGGCCCCGGGGGCGCTCCGGGGCAATTGCCTCACAGACCTGCGTCCCCGTGTGCCAGCTCACTGGTGTCTCACCCACGACTTCCTGTCCCCGTCCGGGACGGGCGCCAGAGTGGCGCGGGCCTGTGTTCGTGTGATTCCGTGGAGCCGCGGGCTACCGCGCCCCGTGCGCGCCCCGGTCGGGACCGTACTCCGCCCCCGGGTGCCGTCCTGCAGGATCGCACCGCTGAGTCTGGGCTTCTTGCTACACATGACCAAAGTGCTGTCCCGCTAATCCTGCGCACGCGCGCCTCTGGTGTCGCCTTCCGGGCCCTCGGACGCCCTCCGGCTGCCCTAGCGGCAGCTTCGGGAGCTCTGGGGCTTCACTACCCCGCTCCCGCCGGTGGGTCGCTCCGCTCCGGGGGGGTCGCCCTTGCGGCGTGGTCCGTTGCGGCCGGTGCGCACGTGTGCTCGTCTGGCTGAGGGCTGCGGTGGCGCCGGGCACGTGGCTAACTCTGCATGAGCGGGCGCTCTGTTCGATGCCGCCAACGCGTTTTCCTATGGCCGCCGGCGCTCTGGCTGGTACAGATTCCACGGCGGCCGGCTACACTCACTCTTACGGTCTGGCCTGTCGTGCGCTTTTCTCTCGAATCGTTATTTTGCTCGCGCCGTTCACCGCGCCCGATCGCGGCCACGAGTTAATAAACGCGGAGTCCGGATTTCACGTACGTCACTATCGTCTAGGCCTGATTCTACGTCCCTTTTGGCTCCCCTGCCCCCGAGCCTGGGGTCTTTCGCGTCTTGCGCCGGTCTGCGGTGCCGGGACAGTTACAGTCAATGGGCAGGTTGGGATCACCTACGGCTCGTGGTCCCTCGTGCTCTCCCCGGTGACCTCACTCTACCGCCGGCACACGGCTCTGACTGCACGCCTCACACACGGTCCTCGGCTCTGCCTGTCTCAGCGCCGCCCCAGCCGCCGTCTATGAAGTGCTTTCCCTCCGCCGCGCGGCGCACCTCTTGATCGCCGTCAGGTTTACGTCGCGCATCGGTCCGGCGTCTGCCCTCCCGTGCAGGAACGAGCCCTTAGCCCGATGTTCCCCCTGGTGTCCTCGTCGCTTGTCCGCACCCTCCTTTGTCCAGTTCTAGTGCGAGGTCATCTGGCTCACTCGTTCGGCTCGTCTGCCCTCGCGGGGCCGTGTCTCTGGGGAGGCCGCGCGTCGGCGCCGTTCCTGGCGGCGTCCGGGTGCTCCCGACGTCAAGACGTACATGGTACCTGCGCCACGCCGGGCACCACTAGGTTGTTGAGGCGTTGGTGAGGTCCCCCGTCCGCTCGCGCGTCACCGGTCTCGATCGCCTCGGCTCACCAGGCCCCGTTGCGGGCATGGTGACTAATATGAGGGGTGGGCCCCATCGGACACTGACACCCCCTCACTCCCTCACCGCGGACCGCCGTTGCCCGTGCCCCGATGCCATCCCACATATAGTTTTGGATTCACGTTCGTCTGCTCGTCTCCTGTAATTCCAGGTTGCCCCTTTTCGCCCCCGTCGCATTTTGTGAGCTTGACCGCCGTGGCCAACGCCACCCCTCAGCTCCCGTGGCTACCTGCTGGTTCACGCGGGGCAGGGCTTGATGCCCAACCGGACACCCGTACATGCGCCTCTGGGTTGCTGCCTTACCGCCCACGCTTGCTGGGGGGGCGCTTCTGCGCGCTACCGATCCTCGCGCTACAGCGGCGTGGTGCCCCCGCGCTTCCCTTGCTCCTGACTCCTTGTGCAGCCTCCTTGGAGCTGGGCTTAGCTGGCGCGACTGCTTCTGCGGTGAGCCTTCTGCCGGCGGGACACTGTCGGGTCCGCGGCGCGAACGACCGGGGGCCCCGTCCCGGGTTCCGGGGCGCTCCGCCTAGAGTGGCGTCCGTGTCTCTGTTCGGACTGGCGTTACCTTGGCCATCCGGACGACGGTTATTCGAGCTCCTGGGCCCGGCCTGCGGGCACGTCCACTGCACTTTCCGCCTCGAACGATATCGGCGCCTCTACAGTGTTTCGAACCATGTTTCTCGCGCCGCTTCTGGGATTCTGCCTGAGCTCCAGGACTGTTTACCCGCGGCCCACTGGCTATGCGGCGTCACCGCGCTCGATGAATCGTCGGCCCCTCGCGCGTTGCCCTTTAGGTAGCGGCCGCGCCGGGCCCTGGCATACAGGGCCTGGGTCCCTGAGGCTTAGGATCTCGTGGGCCGACGTGGGCGTCTCGGCTGGCGTCCCGCTGTCGCCTTACGTCTGGCCCGAGCCGGGTCGGAACGGCGGGCCGCCTGTTCCTCGCCGCGGCTCCGGCGCGCCCCCCGCCCTCGTCCGCCGACTCGCCTTCCCGACCCCTTCGGCTGGACGCGTCGGCGACCCCGCTACCTTCGTCCGTCATTCGCTACTCTGCCGCT
>Ga0179593_1683819_pt1 | contig 21879 bp, 24 predicted proteins | sample CZODoug2_1_08_16_FD_185931 | JGI IMG/M metagenome (GOLD analysis project Ga0179593, IMG submission 185931) | Vadose zone soil fungal communities from Angelo Coast Range Reserve, California, USA - CZODoug2_1_08_16fungal (PacBio error correction) | ecosystem: Environmental > Terrestrial > Soil >...
AGGGGGAGGGCTTCCGAATGCCCCAGGACAACAGGGCCTTTGCATTCCGGAAAAGGACGTAAAACACGGGGGAGAGAAAGGACGTGCGACTGTGACAACAAAAGGACGACTGCCGCAAGCGCGTACAAGAAAAGCAAACATCGTGTTCGAAAGGGAGGGTCAAGGGGGGAAAAAAAGGACCTCGCCGCGCTATTTAGACGGGAGAGAGTAAAGGACTTCGTACCTCAGGGAGCGTCTTATCGGAAAAGGGAAAGGGACCAAGTGACCGGGTAAACCGCAGTCGAGAAAAGAAAAAGTCGCGTAAACAAAAAGGGGAGAGCAAGAAAAAACCGTGATTGACGATCTTTGACATAGGGGAGCAAAAGTACCAGCGCAAAAAAAAAGAAACTGGGAGATCTTCGTCAAAAGGAAAGGTACCAAGAGGAGGTCTCGCTCCTTTTCAGGACACCGAAATTTTAGGGAAAGGGAGCCCTATCTTCTCCGAAGGGGGAGGGAAGGGGGTTTCGTCAGGGAAGGGAAAGAAGAGAGTTCCCGTTCTTATCTCTGAGGGGGAGGGAGGGAACCAATCGTGCCCCTGGTACACTACGTCTTGAAAGGGAAAAGACGGAGGAAAAAGACCCTGGAAGAACAAGAAGAAAAGGGGTCGGCACATGTCTCAAGAAAAGAAAAAGTACCTTCCACTCGCGATGGACGAGTCGGAGGAGCTACGGCATCGAACGTGAAGGAGGGGGGAGAAATAAAGCTCTGGATCTACAAGGGGAGAGGGGAAAAACGCTTCAATTGATTCTCACTTTCCATTGGAAGAAAGAAGGAAGAAATCCGTGCCGGTCTCAACTTTCACCGCGGGGCCAAATTCTTTGAAAGGGACTCTGAAAAAGAAAAGGTGGCAGTTTCTTGACGGGGAACGAAAGAATCGTTCCAGTGGTAGAAAGGTCTTGACGATGTCGGGCCTACTGCATTTAGGAAAAACTAAATCCGGAAGTTTGACCCATTATATCCCTCGGAATCATCCGAGAGGAAGGGGTCAAACTTTTCATCTGACAAAGAATAACAAGGGCCCCTACTGAAAAAAGGGGGGGAAATTCTTCGAAAAGGGACCGATGGTCCGCCCCAAAAAGGGGGGTCGGGAGCTTCAGAACTTCTTTTTGAAAAGGGGCAACCTCCAACTTCACAGGATCGATTTCGATCCTCGAGGTGGAAAGAGGGGGGGACCCTCTAAACAAAAGACCGGAAGGGGGGACCAGAAAGACCGTCTTTACTGTGGATTCAAAGGCCAAGGGAAAAGGCACTCCTGGAAGGGAGAGAGGGAAAAGCGCCGGTCGGAAAAAGCACCCTCTACCTGGAAGGACCCGGGAAAACTCTCCGACTTATGAGAGGCAACCGGTAAAGGGGACCACCGGGGGGGAAAGAAAAAAGACCCTCCCGGGTACTCACAAGAGCTTCGAAGAGCGAGCCGATTAAAGTCCTCCAAAGGGGAAGGGGGGTTCCCGTCTTTCACATGGAGAAAAGTTCATCGGTGGTCCAATTAGCTTTACCGGGACGAAGCTCGTCAGAAGGAAGGTCGCTCCGGGAGAAACTTACTCGGAATCTCTAGTGAAACTGCGATCCCGGCTGGGGTCTCTCCTTGTAAAGGTCGGAAAAAGGAAATGTGGACTAGAGGGGACCGTCCCTCAAAAAAACCCCCTCTGGGGTCGCATAAAGAAGAAGGGGGGTGTCTTTCGCTACCACTTTTGGGGGCCGGAGGGAAGGGGGGATCACCCATGTATAAGGGAGCCATCACGATGGGGGAGTTCGTTCCCCGGAAGACAGGGGTCGAAGCCGTATTACTTTCTTACCCTGTCACTTGCCGGTTCATCCCAGGGTATTCAGGCCGGGTGCACCACTAGGATCTTGCTGGTCCAATCATCCTTTCGGAGTAAGTGAGCCTCACTGACTGAGGGGAATCCTCTTTAGAAAATCTGCAACCGAGGGAAAGGTCCCTAATCCCTCCCCTGGGAGAGAACGATCTCGAAAAGGGAGTATTAGGAAAAAGAGAGGGGACTCTTCGTCCAGGTCAGGGAAGGGGTATTCGTGAGAGGGGGGAGGGAAGCAGTTTGTCCTTTCTCGTCGGGGAAAGTCCTGCCAGTCCGGGACTTCCTCAAGGAAGGAGGGAAAGAACGCATCGGTGGGAGGGGTGTTGGGGACCGGAGGAAACAACCTCTGGGGGATGGAAACAGGTGAGCTCTGAGAAAGAGGGGTTGTACTTCCGAGGGGGGAAAAATCTAAAACGAGGGGATTCCCTTTTTTAAGGAGGAGGCCCGGCGCATCCGAAAGAACCTTTGGGGGGAATAGGAAAGGCACGACCATCATGCGAAGGGGCTGAGGGGGGGGGGGACACTATTTGCCCGGGAAGAAGGACGACCTCTTAAAAAAAAGGAAAACCTTTGAGAAGCCTTCGGCATGGCGACGAGAAACAGGCGTACGTCGCCGGATAAAAGACGGACGTCGCGAAAAGGGTACAGCATACGGACCACGCTCCGGGGAGACGGGACTTTCACTCACGCCTAGAAGTCTGGCGGGAACAGGAAGAAGGCTTCTGGTTAATGGAGCGATTTTCGAGGAATTTCCTTTGTGAGCCCAGCGAGGGACCGTGTTTCCTCGTGAGAAGTATAGTTACAAAGGGAGTGGCCGGAATGTGTCAGGATGGCGGGGGGGGAACGCCATGACGCTGGAAATACACCCGGGAAAGGCAGTCGACCTTCAGGGGAAAAGCAGGTCTGCGGAGACCACCGTAACTACGGACTGGGGGGAGAAACCAGGGGACGTACTGTCCTGAGAGGAAAATATCGAGGCTCGAAATCGGAGGGAAAAAACTTTGAAGTGGAGGGGAAAGGGAAGACCACCGTTTTCCAGGTCCGGTAGCGAAAAGGGGGGGTGCTTACGCATGGGGCCCTCCGAGGCCCAATCGAAACTCTGGTCCTGAAGGGAAACTGTGTGGGGGAGAAGGAATTTACCGGACTGCGCGGGTCGAAAGGATCAAACCTTGTCAAAACCTGAACCTACGTGAAAACAGGAAATTAGAACATCGTCAGCGACTGCTTCTCAGAAGGGAGCTCGGGGGGGGGAGGGAATGTACACAACTGGCAGGAACGTACCTCCGGCCAAAAGGGGGAACTTTTCTAGAAGAATCCCGGCAAGGATCTTCGGCCGAGAGGAAAAAAAAAAGGAGATGCCCTCCTTTACGTGGCGCAACTTTCAAAAAAAGAACCTAGCATCTCACCCCACGTGTATATCAAGAAAAGCAAATCGTTCTGCTGGGCAGGGAACGAAGACCAATCGCTGAGTGAAGGGGGGGGGGGGATTGTGGGGGGAGGAACGTTTCCTACGTTAATTAACTAAAGAGGTCATGTTGTGGTAAGAAAAAGGGTCCCAATTACCGCCCAGGCCCGAGTCAGGCCCCCCCCCCCCAAAAAAGGGGGAATCCGCACGGGGGAGAAGAGGGCGCATCGTCCTCCCACAAGGCTTACATCCGTCGGGCCGGGACTAATCCACGAGGGGAGGGACTAGAACGGTAAAGGGGAGGAGCCTTCCTCTCATGTAAAAAAGAAAAGACGTCGACGAAAGGGTCTCCGGGGGGGGGGAGGATCCTGCAAGAGGGGAGCTCACCGTTACTTGCGCAAAAAAAAAAAAAAAAGGGTGTCACGCTAGAAAACCGTTTCGAGGCCAAAGGAAAGTTCCCTAATCTGGGCCGGACAGAAGCGAAGGAGGAAAGAAAGTCCCTTGCTGAAATTGGAAAAAAGATCCGACGGTGTAGTTCCGAAGGCAGATCGATACCGAGAAGGGCTCGGCGAGGCGGAGTCCCTTTACCGGAAACTTAAACGGGAGACCGATGTTGTCCAGACGTACCGCTCAGCCTCCACCAGGGAGGGGGGCCGTCGACTTTTTTATTGGGGGAAGAGAAAAAAGTCTCCTAGAGAGAAGGGAGTCGAATCATAGATCTCGACGCCTGCAAAACCGTTTGCATCTGCCGCTAACGTGGGCGATGCCATCTCTCTCAAAGGGGAATCTATGGGAGAGGGGGACAGGAGCTTCCGATTCCCGACCAAAAGGAGGCTTCTATATCCTTATCTACTTAAAAACAGGGGAGGCAAGTCGACTGGGGGGGGGAAACTACCAACCTTCGCCGGCCCACCTGGGGGAGAAGAAGAATCCAGCGGCAACTCGGTGGATTTATCGTCAAAGGGAAAACATAGAACCGCACTCTTTCTCGGAGGAAAGTCACAAAGAAGGAAAAGTTCCCGACTTTCTTATAATGGATTGAGAAAAGGCTACCGCTCACGCAGGGAAGGGAATCTCTGCCCTCGTCGTCGAAAATGGGAAGGGTGGGAATCGCCACACTATTTGCGCCACCTAGGACCGAGCTGTGACAGCGGGTTGAGCAGAGCTCAGATCTCCTAACTGCGAAGAGGAAGGAAAGAAGCCTGTAACACCGGGACGGTCTCAAAAATCCGGTGCCCTTTCTCTCAAACAGGGAAAGGGGGGGATTTCTCTATCCGAAGAAGGGGGGGTCATCGGAAGGGAGGGGTTGAGCTCCTTTCCTATTGGGAAGGTCTCCCTTGAGGGAGGTAAGTGACGGTGTTCTACGGAGCTTAAGGGCGGAAGAGGAAGTTTCACTCACGCGGTTACAACACCATGACCAAAAAAAAAAAGCCTGCAACGGACGGCACCTTCTCGAAAAAAAATCCACAATCAGAAGGGGGGGAATCTCTATTTCGGACTGCGCAGAGGCCAGCAAGAGTATCGCTCAAGAGAGGGACTACACGTTTTGGGAAAAAAAAAAAAAAAAAGGTCTCCAAGAAAAAAGGAGGGAACGCCCGGTCCGGTAACGGAAGTTCGGAAAAAACAAGAAAACACACAACATCCCTGCGACTTTCCGTTTATTACCGGGAGGGATCTTTCCGTCCCAGGGGGGGGGGTTGGGCGTTTACCTACGAGAGGAAAGAGTGGGGGATCCCAGGGGGAGAAAAGAAGGGGACGGGACGATTTCTCCTGCCGACTGGGGCAGGCTTAAGGGCACGGGGCGGCGTGGTCATAAGAACCTAATCCTTTCGCGTCGGTCAAAGGGAACGAACCACCATTGGTTCAAAAAAAAAAAAGTCTCGGCGATAAGAGGGAGAAGGGTCCGATGGTTCCTCACAAAAAAGCTGGGGGAGAAAAAAGGACGGCTGTATTAAGGGCACCTCCAACTTCACCGTGAGCGCTCAGGTCTCGAGAAAACGATACTCGGCCCGCGAGTGGCAGCGGAAAAAGGTAGAAAAGAAAGTTACGGTGTTATGCCCGAAAGTCCAATGCATGGAAATGCCTGCGTGTCCGCTGGGGTCCCTCCGTTCATAAAAAGAACGACCCTCGAAATGAAAAAGGAACAGGCCGCTCCGGGTAACCTATAAAAGAAGGATCTCGGCAACAGGGAAAAACGCTTTAACTGCCAAACGCCGATCTCTAAAACTCCGAGAAAAAAACTCTCCGCCGGCTTGACGTTCAGAAGGGGAACACGACGAGGTCCAGCGGGGGGAAGAAGCTTTCCCTCGACACTTTCGTCGCTACTCCGAAGGGAAGAAGGCAAAGCCTTTAGGAGTAAAAACTGACGCGCATTTCCTACGAGGGTCACCGGGAGGGAAAGGATCTCCTTGGACTATGTCTGAGGAAGGGGTTAATTACAGAAACTCCCCTAGTCGCAAGTCTGGTCTTTAACTGGCGGAGGAGAAAAAAGTTCGGTCCGGATGGGGGGAGGGGAAGTTCCTCACCCATGGGTGCACCAAAAAGGGGTGTGACCCGAGGGAAACTGGGGGGGAGGGGCCGGTCTAAATCGCTATTAATTGAGGACCGAGAAAATTCAATCCCGAGGGTGTTTGTGCCGGGCAACAGAGGAACTGTCTTTCTGGGGTCAATCAAGGGGGGCCAGGACGGAAAGTCACTGACTGGCGGAAGGCCAAGGTGTACTACAGAACGAAAAGGAGACCTATGGCAAGAAGAAAAGACTGGACTCATATAAACTAGGGGCGCTCACAACAAAAAGAGTAGTTTCTCTGCGGAGGGGGGGGGATAAGGTCTTCATCCAGAGGCTCTCGTCGTAAAAGAAGGAAAGGAAAGTCCTTGCTTCTGAACTTCCTTGACACGAGTGACCAAAAGAGTGGTGACCGGCGTAATAAAAAGTGTGCTTCTTGATCGGGGGACACTTCATGGAGAGGGGGAAAAAAATGGCCATCTAAACAGCGTGGAGGAGGGAAAGGGGGGGGGAACATGGGTGGAATCCCCTTGAACGCCAAACGGAAAAAACCAAAAAGGAAACGACAGATAGGCGAATCTGTGGGTTGGGGGATTTCTCTTTCCGACATGTCCTCGTCCCCTGAGAGAGAAAAAGGGTTATCGAAAAAACGGCGGCAATGGGAGGGGGGAGGTGTCCCAGGCTTTCTGGCCAGTCCTTCGGAACGTCGCGACGAAAAGAGCTCCGAACGGACCACGCTGGAATCTTCGGTCGAAGAAAAAAAAACACGCCGGAAAGGGGAGGGACTCTTCTTTAACCGAACTCTTCTGTGGAAGGGCGTTACAGCGTTCCGGTGGGGAAAAACCTTTTGCCGATGGAAGCGAAGGTACCAAAAAAAAAACAAAAAAAAAAAGATCGGTCGGGGGGCCTGTGGGGGGAAGTAGAGGTTCCGAAAGAACTCCATTACCGCGGAAAGGAACCGAAAGGGAAAAGGCTACCTGAAGTGGAAAATAGGCTGGCCTCCCAAGGAAGGGAGAAAGAGCCGTTAAAAGCGGAGCTCCCGTACGTATCGTATTATCTGGGGAAGGGTTCGTTAAGAAGGGAATTGGAGTTTCCACTGGTAGCAGAAAAAGGGGGACTGGAAGCTCCAGAAACAAGTCGTACCATCGGGAAAAAAAAAGTCAAGCCTATTAAAAAGGGAACTCTGGGAAGGGGGGAAAAGCGTGACCCACTGGGGTGGGAAAGGGGGAAATTGAAACCGCTCGTTTTCGGGGAAAGACTTCGATCCTTGAGGAACTCCAAGGGAATCTTCCTGGGATTTGGGGGGGGCTACATCTACCTCGGTAAAGAAAAAAAAGTAATTCTCCTCCGGGGAAAAAAAAAGTTTATTTCAGGAGGAAAAAGGAACTGCACCGAGGTTGGGTTACCGGACGGACGAATCCTAAAAGGGGACTTTTGCGATCGGGAAATCCCTAATTAAGGGAAGGGGGGGATCGAACTATAACTAATCACCGGGGACGAGGGAGTCGTTTCTTTCCGGAAAAAAATAAGAAAGGGACTGATAGTCTGCAAAATCGTAGGGGGAGTCGTAGGCAAGGGAAAGAAAGACGCGAGTGTCTTATAATTTGGTAAGGGGAAGGGGTGCCGACGTTGCCTGCTGCGGGGAAAGCCCACCCAAGGGGGAGCATTTTTTTTCCTGTGAAGAGGTATAAGGGGGGGGGGGGGGGGGGGGGGGGTGGGGAGGGGGGGGGGGGGGGGGGGTTGGTGGGGGGGGGGGGGGGGGGGGGGGGGGGGGGGGGGGGGGGGGGGGTGGGGGGGGGGGGGGGGGGGGGGGGGGGGGGGGGGGGGGGGTGGGGGGGGGGGGGGGGGGGGGGGGGGGGGGGGGGGGGGGGGGGGGGGGGGGGGGGGGGGGAGGGGGAGAGGGGGGGAGGGGGGGGGGGAGGGGGGGGGGGTGGGGTGTGGGGGGGGGGGGGGGGGGGGGGGGGGGGGGGGGGGGGGGGGGGCTCCTTCAAGATAAAAATTTCCCGATCAGGAGAAGAAACTTTCAAGGGGACGATCTTCTCCCGAGGAATTCCTCGGGTACCTCGGCGAAAAGTCTAGGAAAGGGCTTCATTGTGGGCGAGAGAGGAAAATGATCTTATACCTTCGACGGCTTTGATGAGACAGTAGACGATATCTTCAGCAAAGGCGCGTGACTTCTCACCTTATAGGAGGGGAGAACAATAAGGGGGAGGGGAAGTCTTTTCTATGAAAACTTGGCAATCAAAAAAGGGGGAAGAGAGACATATCGAAGGGACTTTCATGGAGAAGTGGGTAATCTGAACTTCCCTAAAGCTGTCTGAAAAAGAGGGGAAGGAATGCGCGTCGAGTCATTGTTCTGGAACCAGGGGCTGTCGAAGAAGGATGCTTGGTCGTACGCAAAGAGCCTCCCCGTCGAATGTTATTGGGGCCAGGAAAGGATTCGCCTCTCTCGAACACTAAGAAAGAGGGGAGTCAGGATCTCAGGGTGTCAACGGCAAGGGGGCGTTGGCATCGGAAAAAACGGGACTATTGCCAGGAGAGAGAAAAAAAAAAGGGGAGTGAGGATGAAGAGAGAGATGTCCTGTCAAAAAGGGCCAACGACAACAGAGTCATGCAGTCAGATCTGAAAGGAAAAGAGTTCTCTATCTGACTCGACGTTCGAAGAAAAAATAAGGCCGCCACCTGGGGGGGAACGACTTCCAGCTGCAAATCGTTCGACATTCCGAAAAAAAAAGCATAACAATGCCGAAGAGGTCTCGATCTCGAATTCGAAAAACAAAAGGGATCGGGCACGTTGATATGACTGACACCGCTCGCAGAGGGGGTCTCGCCCGCGTACTCGGCCAAACTCGCCACGACGATTGCCGCCCTCCTTCGGAGAAGCGGTTACAGCGTCTCCAGAAGAGAACCTCTCAGAGAGAGCGTACGTATCTTCGTCCAGGATGTAACAGTCTCCGCACTCGCGGTGACCGGGGAAAAAAAAAATCTACACCCTTCCGCCGGAAAAGGGGTCCTCCTGAACTGAGGAAGGGAAAAGGAGGAAGGTGAGCGCCTGCCGATGGAGCGCATTTCCAGAGGAAGGGTTGAAGAAATCTGGCAGGACTGCTTTATACGACGGGAAAAAATGAACCTCCGTAGGGGACGGCCGGAAGCCCGTCTCTCCACCATCAAAGGACAAAATAGGCGGGAGGTCTTCTCCTACTACTGGCCAGCAGAAAAGGGGGGTATCAGAAAAATGGGAGAAAAGAGTGTCGCCAGAACCGCTTCATTGGCGCAATCCCGGAGAAGGGGAGGATCGGCCGACTACACTATCGCAACGTTCAAGCGGCCGGATTCTAAATCCCCATCTACCGGGTGAAGGGAGGAGTACCACCTCTTTTCCAGCTGTCCCCAGAGGGGGGAAGAGGTCCGCCGGCCGACGGGAAGCCTTTCTTCGTTGTCATCTCGCAGCGGAGCCCAAAAAGATACAACGTGCAATAGAAAAAAGGGGGGGAAGGCGTCACCGCCCGGCAAAGTTCAGGGGAAGAGGGGGCGACCGTTTGCAGGAGGAGCTTTCTTTTAGCTTCCATGCCGGAAAAAAGGGTAATTAAAGGAAAAACTTCACCGTGGGAGGGGAAAAAAGGGTCGCCTCATTTCTCGCAGGGGGAAAGAGTACGTAGGCGACGGCGCCTCTTCGAGCCATCCATACCTGTCGTTACGGGGGGGGCCAAAAAAAAAGGAATGCAGGTCGCCGGCCTGCCTGCCGGGAAAAAAGAAAGGTGCGGGAACAAAAGGGAACAGTAACCTTGACCATTGAGGATACCGAGTGTGGAATGATCTCTTCAACCGTAGGAAACACCTTCACGCTTGAACTGAAAAAGAAGATCTCTACCTCGAGCGAAGCCTATGGCAAAACAAGGCGCCTTCTTTTTGACCGGGAGGAATCTACCGACGATCAGCAGGTCGTTCGGATATGGGCAAGAAGCTATCTCTACTTCCGAAGGAAATCCAGCCGAGGGGGGGAAGCATCTCTCCATTGGAAGGAGGAGAGACAGCAAAAAAGGACGCATGTGACTAGTCTGACATTTCGGGGAAAATCGTGTTCATGAAAAAAAGCGGAGGATATCTTGTCTTGAACGGGAAGATTCAGGAAGAAAGGATGTGCGTTCACTGGGGGAAGCCCCATTTATGGAAGACGCAGAAAAAGAGGGGTCAGCTTTCACTTGGCTTAATATTCCCCCCGGGAGACGATGAAGTTCTTAGAAAGCTCAAAACTGCATCCGAAAAGTCCTCCTGAAAAAAGAGAAAGCTGTCTTTCGGGGGGGAAAAGGCCCTTGCCGAAGGAGGAAAGAAACTTACTTGCCAGAACTCTTGGGGGAAAATCGGAAGAAAACACTTGCAAAAAAAGGGGACTCATATAACACGAATAGATCATCAAAAAAAGTGAGTTGAGTGAGTGAAAAGGAAAAGTCCATGTGGAAAGGGGGGGTAAATTGCAAGTGAAAAAGGGAAGTCTAGGCCTTACAAAGGAAAAAGTCCTTGCTGCTGGGCCGGCATTCAACCAGAAAACAGCTTGTAAGTGTTGAAGTCGGAAACACAAATGGAGAAAGGAGGCGTGAATCGGGAACGAAGCCATCGGATCGCCGGGACTTCCGAAAAAATTCCAGGGAAGAAAACCGTGGGGAGTCCCTGGGGGGTACATGGGGGGACCGTGAAAAAAAAGAGAACCCGGGGGGGACGCCGTGACACCAAGCAGGAGAATCGTTTGAGTAAATTCAGAAACAATCCGGAGAGCCTACATGTGGACCTCGTTCCCATTCTCGACATCCTTTTATCTCAGCGGGGAAATTTCTCTAGAAAAAGGCTTACTTCGAAAGATGGGAGAAATAAAGGAAGTCGCCTAAAGAGATTTGAGGGGGAAGCCTCAGGAGGAACTCGGACCTAGTAGGATCCCTTGACCCACAGAACACCCCGCCTTCTAAATTAGGAGGACATCTGCGTGGAAAAGAGACCTCTCTTCTGTGAAAGGGAGAGTGGGGATCTTTAAGGTTGTCTTACGGAAAGTTCCGTCGAGAGGGGGGACCGTTCGACCACTTTCGGGGCCGGGAGGGGTCCTTGATCTGGGCGCCTGGCTCCTTAAAAGATTCTTGGATAGACCACCTAAACAGGCATTCCGGACTACCTAGTTGAAGCGCGGTAAAAATAACGACTGTTGGGAAGAAACGGAACACTGCGATAGGCGGGTCTGCCTAAGAGCGTCGGAAAAAAAAAAAGAAGAGCTAAAAAGGTTCCGTTGAAGGGAGTTGCCCAGTACCAGATTGCCGGCCAGTGGGGATCGAAAAGTATCATTGGGGGACGACCATATCTCAAGATTCCAAAGACCTAAGGGGCCGGGGTGCCCCCTACAACCACTGGTTTTCGATTGGAAAAAAGTACGGAGAGGGGAAAACCAGACTGCGATCACTGGTGAAAAAAATCGTGCCCATCCGGCCCGAACATCTGTGGAAAAAAGGGGGCGCCTCCGGGGAGAAAAACAGAGGTGGATTTGTCAGGGTAAACGCACAGGGGGGGAACCGGACCTCCGGAATGACCCTTTTCGAGGTGTACGCCACGACAAAGTAAATCCGAGAAAGGAAGAGATGCCCTCCTACGTTGTCGATAGGGGCATCGTTTCTTCGGAAAAAACACGTTAGATCAATGGAGCGGATACCAGAGAAAAAGGCCCTAAGACCTCGAAAAAGAGGGGAGCAAGAATTGTGTATTGTTATTTTGCGAGACGGGTTGCCGGGGAGGCGGTCGCAAGAATGGTTTGTTAAGCCTTCGGAGAACGCCGGCAGGGGGGAAAAAGCCGTCCCAGTCCCGCATGTTAAGGAACCGTCAAGAAGAAGAAAAGACGAGGGGACGGCTCCATCTGCAATGAGAGGATGCAGCTGGACGATCGAAAATCCACTATGGCGGCAGGGGGGTCGATCACGGTCACCGAAGAGGGAGAGGGGGGGGACATTTCCCGCAGAAAGGCGAAAAAGATCGTCGCCGTTCGGGAATATCGCAAAGAAAAATGTGGGGCTCCGGAGAATCTGTCAATAATTCGGGCGCAACGGGGCGAGGCCATGGGAAGGTTTTCCGAATCCCTAGCGAATGAGTGGAAAAAAAAAGGTCCATTTGGGAACTGGAAAGAAGAACGTAAGGGCTTCTATATGATACCGTAGAAAAGGACTATTCATTGTGGAAACAGATCAAAACGGAAAATATGTGGCCGCTGGATTCGGAAACGCTGCTGCAGAAGAAAAAAATGCTGGCCAGGAAAAAGGTTGGTGTCCCACAACTTGAGGTAATTTTGGAGGATCTCGAAAGGAAACGGCCCTGTTGTCCGTTGGGGAAACCCTTTGACGGGGAAATATGAACACACCAACGTATTATTTGTAGATATGAAGTAGAAAAGGACGCGGAATCTGAAAAAATTTTCCGTTGCATGCGGAGATACCTTATCTAAGGAAAAGCGTCGGAAGTTAAAGTGACACCAACTAAAACCTTCTACGAAGGCGAGCGCGGGAAAACATCGTTTCTACATGAGTAACTGTTCAGAACATGCCAGAGGTCTCGAGCGAGGGGGAAAATCAGGTTCCCGGAACGTAGGCTGGCATTTCATGAGGGCGAAAAAAAACCGGGAAACCGCATCGATCTGGCTACGGCACCGCTTCTCGGAAAAAAGCTCCACGCTAGGGAGGAATCTTTGGCATAGATGTTGACAGGAAGAATCAAGGTGAGCATGAACGTTACCTGAGAAAGAGTAGAAGTCTGCTGCATGGGGTGAAAAATCCGCTCCGGGGACAGTCAAATGCCCCATCGGGATTCGCTTGAAAGGGGGAGGAAAAGAGGTAAGAGGATGTTCGGAGGAACCTCTCGTCGTTCAGGGTGCGTGACGTGTGAAGGAAAAAGGGCACTGGGGCGGCTACGGTAAGGGAACGTCTTCCACAACCGGACCGCCGGGGACGAAGCGGCAACGTCGCACCGTCCTCTCAGGAGCAGAAAACGACCACATTCTAGCCCACTCGCCAAAGTCTTCGCCTACGACGAAGTTGTCAAGCGGAAGCCGCTCCGAGATCAAACGGGAAGGTCCGCCGAAACGAGGGGGAACTGTTCCCCGGAGGGGCATCTCGGTCTCTTGTCGTGGCCGACGATCTCAAGGGGGGGGAGGTCACATCGAAACGGACCGCGGGGAAGGATTCGTCAATCAAAGGGGTGAGAAGGGGTGTACCGGAAAAAAAGGGATTTTCTACCCGGAGGGTAGTGCTATGGGCGGGGTTCTCCTGGCAAGAAGGCAAGTTCTTAAGGGCACAGAGGAAACAGTGAGGAGGGGGTCATCCATTATCGCTGGAGGGAATAATCCGTACGGAGTCAGGGGAAGGCAATCGACAAGCCCTTTTTCGAAAAGGAAAAGAGTTCCCAAATACGGACTACCTTTTCCGGGGTAGCACCAAAGAGTCTTGGATGAAAGAAGGAAACGTCTGTGGTTTCCGAAAACAAAAAGGACCCCAGAAACGCGCGAATTGCTAGAATAAAGGAAGTCGCCTCTAGGAATGAAGGGGGCCGGTCTCCATACAAGACGATCTTGGGAAAGATGACCTTCCAAAGGCCTTCCTTCGTGTCCGCTGATTTCAAAGGTAATGTCTTTCAACCCAGATCCGGAAAGAAAGCGAGAGAGGTCCTGAATCTCTTCAAACTTACTTAAACACAAAAGGGGGGAAAATAGCAAAAAAGCACTTCTCTGTTCAAGTAAAGCCAAAGGGGGATTTTTTACGGCAGGGAAGGCAGACCTTACAAGGTCCTGTTTAAGGTAAATCGACATCAGAAGAAAAGCCTCATTATACGCAGAAGGAGACTGTAGTCGCGACAAGTGGGCGATCACCTTCTTTCTGACGCAGCAGGTCGGAACGGACATTTGGGAAACTCCCAAGCATTCTCATTAGAGGATTAGGAAAAGGGTTCTTTCCTGTGGCTTGGAAAGGTATTTTCCACCCAGTGATGCTCTGTCCTTGGCGTAGAGCGAAGATAAGTTCAGAAAGGGCAAGCCACTGACCGAACAAATTTCTCGCTCGAACATCTCCACGCGGTAGTGCTGGGGAGACTCCGTTCCTGCCGGAATCCGCAAGCAAGAAAGATTTTTACGACTAGAAAAAATTGCAGACCTATTGCACGAAAATACAAAGTACCTGGACGCCGAAAAAGAAAAATCAAAAACAACAACTGATGAGGAAATAAAAGGAATCGTTCTCTGATCCAGGTAGGTAGAGGGCGAGGGGTCTGCAGCAGGGATCTTCTTACAAAGCGGGGAAGCAGTCCGTGTTCGGGAAAAGGAGCCCTTTACCCGAAAGAAAAGAGGAGCTCTTTTTGGCCAGTCGAAGAAAGGAATAAGTGGATCGGGACGAAAGAGGGAGCGAACAGGCCTCGAAAAACAAGGGGATGGGAAGTGGGTTTAAATACATTTGAGCAAGGGAAAAAAAGACCCGTGGTCGAAGCCAGGGATCATTCGAAGCGGGGGCGTTGAAGTAAAAAGAAATGTCCTTGAAAAAACTCGTCACCAGGCGAGCCAGAGAAGAGGTGATCGCGGGGGCAATGGTCGAAGAAAGAGGGGAGGGAAAAACGCCACTTATTGTCCGAGGTACAGCTCCGAAGGGCGGACCTCGTCGGGAAGAAGTTCACCACGGACAGGCGACCGGGGAAGACTGTAAATCTGCGACCATTAGAGGTCGGAGGGGGAGCTTGCCGGTTTGCCGCCGAAAAAGGGAAATTCGGGGGGACCGGAAAAAATATGTACCGGGGCCGGGAATGGGTCAGGAGAGGGTGCCGGGACAAAGAAGGGAGAAAAATCAAGCGGAAAGCAGTCATGCTTTGCAATCATCTGCGGGAAAAAAAACGTAAACGACGGAACTTTATCTCCGGGGAAGGCAGAAGTCGCCTACGTATGGTACGAAAGAGACGCCGGAGGGAGCACTTTAAGGTGGCAACTTTTATACCAGAGGGAGTCCTGTAATAGAAGTTGCTTGACCATAGAAAAGGGGGAAAGTCTCCATCTAATAAACCTAGAGGGAAAAACTGGTTTTCGATGTGAGACGCTTACTTATTCGGCGCTGCGAAAGCCCGTCAAGGGGATGCCCGTCACTACTTTCAACGCCTTCAGCACGAGGCAGCCTCCTGTAGAAACAAAAAAAGGATTTTCTTCCTGTACACGCCAAGAATGGTGTTGACCGTGAAGAGAAAGTCGGTTAACGGTCAGAGGAACTCCCCTTCAATTTCTGGAAGATCGGAAGAAGGGGAAAGGGGGTTTCCTCAACCACTAGCATCCCACCTTGTAGAGAAGGAGAGATACGCTTCAAAAGGAGGAAGAATCGATCTTCGAGGGGGCAGGGGGGGGATTGGGGGGGATGGTGTTGCTATACATTATAAACCAGAAGGGAAAAAAAGGGGAGGGGACATTGTGGGGGGTGTCCCAGTAGCCTCCCAGGGCCCAGTCCGTACGCAAAAAGTCAAAAAAGGAAAAAAGCTATCGGCTCCCATAGAAAAAAATAGGACTACATGCCGCTGACCTCGGCGCCGGTCGGAGGATACAGAAAAACGGGGGAGGGAAGGGGTTTCTATCACGGGGACCGTCTCTCATGTGTACATGCCGCAGAAGAAGATCGTCGCCGTTAAGGAAAGGGGACTTGCTCACCAGTGGGAGAGCTTTCACCGATAAGAAGGCGGGCGCATCTCAGGGAAACCGATCTTTCGAGATCCAGAAAACTGAGTGTGGAGAAGGGAGACATGAACTGCAACGAGGCCGGAACCTTAGTCCTCAGGGGGCTGAGAGAGAAAAAGGACGAGGCATTTTTCTGCAAAAAGAAAAAACGATTTTGCCTCGGAGTAGAGCGCAGAAAGGGCCGGCGAAGGGTGGGTGGGTGTCCCATTCTAACGTCTCGCGCTAACGGGGGGTTTCAGGAAGGCTCGACCCTGCAACGGCCCCTGTTTTCGTTAAGCAGGAGAGAACTGGAAGACTCACAACAACAACAAGGATTATTCAAATAGAATGAAAAAAGGGGTCTATTCCACGAAGTGAAGTTGCAGTCGTACGGTCCTGATCATAAAAGAAGAGAGGAGACGGAGAGGGTACAACAAGCTACTTCCTCAAACCAGGGGAGAGCTTAAGACTAAAGTCTACATTCCCCGGGAGCGGAGGAAAGAACATTCAGGTAAAATATAGAAAGGATCGCACAGTCGTAAAAAAAGTCTATCGTGGGAATGATTACCACTTTGAAAGGGGACCTTCCGGAAAAGCAGTCGCTCTGATCGTCGAAAAACAAAGGGGGGGGGGGGGGGGGGGGGGGAGAACCCTCCTTTTTACGAACAGCGGCGCCATCCTTGGGGAAAGATCTCCTTAACTTCTAAGAGATCGAAGGGGAAACAGCCGAGAACACTGTCAAAGCTCGACACCCTCCGCCCGAATTTCGCTTATCCTAAAAAACAGCTGCAGTGTAGGGGAAATGGCCTATTTAAGGAGCCATAGGAAGAGGAATTTACGGGGGGACCTTTCCCTGGGTCGGAGGACAAGCGCGTTTCTCGGGGGGACTTCACAAAATTACCTTCCTTGGCGAAAACTGGGAAGAGGAAAAAATTCTCGCAAAAATTACTCCTTCACTCAAAAAGAGTTGAAGGTCTCGCCTAAGAAGGGAAAGCTGTATCAGAGAAAAGCGCTGGATCTACACTTTTGATCGGAGGCAAAAGAGGAAGAGTCCGGAGGGAATCTCTGTAAAGCCGACAGATCCTTAGGAGGTAAAAAGAAAAATCGCAACGTTGAACGCGAGGAGGTGAAGGGTAAGGTCACCATCTCTGGGAGGGCAGTTTAAAAAAAATCTTGGGGAGTCTACCCGTAGGCCGATCCGTCGGGATGGAAGCCGGCCCCGACGGCAGGGTCGTGTGACGGGCAAGAGCAGGGGAGGGGGGCATCCAGGATCGCAGCAAAAAGAGTGAGGTAACTGTCAAGAGGGGAAAGGTCACACTAGCGCACAGACCCAGGAAAAGAAGGGAAACAGGTTCTATTGTCCTGCACAAGGGGAGCGGGTGGGAAAAAGGGGGAAGGAGGCTGGGAAACTACAAAAGTAAATAAAAGCGCGAGAAGATTTTAGGCTATCCTCTGACGGAGAAAGAGGCGCGGATTCAAGAAGGCTGTCAGAAGAAAGGCGTTCAGGGGACGATGCTGAGAAGGTCTCCTGCACTTCAAGGGGGGGTTAACCGCAGGAGTGAAAACGCTAAAAAGAGTGACCCATTCCCGGAGACCGCTCTTTACCATGAAGAAGGGAAAGTAAGGAGTCAACCTTTCAAGAGGCGAAAAACACAGGGGAGAGGAACTTACCAACCCGGAGAAGGAAGGGAGTCGAGGGGGGAAAATCCGCCGTCTCCTGTTTTTGACCAGGAGCCATTGAAGAAGTAGATTGCTTTGGGTAGAAAATTTAACCTAGAGTGCGCGAATTCCCGAGAAAGCTCTGCTACGAGGTGGTACAATAAAATCAAGAGGGCTATCACCTTAAGCCTGGACTTTTGAGGAATTTCTTAACTTCAAGAAGCTTGTTTAAAACCGTAAAGGACTGCTCCGGATGTGGGTTGGATCAAGTTAAAAGCATAGTGCTTCGTGGCGTGAAGGATTCTACCACTGGTTCGACGGATGTCAATCGGGGAACGCCATGGGGAATTACTCGCACGATTTTTCATCTTGAGGCGGGGTCGTCCCGGCGAGTTAGGGAGGGTTCGTCCCGAGTCCCGCCTCCCACTGCTAAGATTCCCGACGGCCAAAGCTGTCTGGTCGGGGGAAGGGGTCAAGAGGAATTGAAAGAGCACGGACTGGCAGAAGAAGCGACTGCCACTCGGACACTCTTGGAACGAGCCCGAGGAAAAGGGAAGCAAAGAAGAACTAGGAGAGAAAAGGATCTGAGGAAAAGAGAGGACTGCTTACAAAGAAGATTTCTTTTCCAGAGGGGGAGGAGACATGTTTCCGTCTCGGCCGAGAGAGGTCTTCAGTTGAACTCGGAAGGCACGTAAGACCAAAAAGGTTTTCACAGGGGGCCCTTCTTAAAGAAGGAGGTTATTAAGTGGGCCTTGTCTGAGGTCAATCTTAAAGGGTTTACCTTCCTGACAAAAAGAGAAAAAACAGAGGTGGTTGAAATACATGGGGTAAGACCATCACCGGGAACCGAACCTTATCAGGAGAGACAAAGAATACATTCTGGGGAGGAACGGTCATGAAAAGAATGTCCCCGACTCGTCCCAGCTTGCGGAGGGAGAGTGGCAGGAGGAGAGTTTCCAGGCGTACTGAAGGATGAGAAGAAGACGTCGCGGAAGGAGTGTCGCGGTACCTCTTTCAAGGAACACAAGAGGAAAGGGTCCCGAAGAAAAAACAAGGGCGACGGGGAAAGGGGGAAGAGGCTGTGACGAGACGCTTCGGAAGAGATCGTCGAGTGTCAGTTAACGTGACGTGAAAAAGGGGTGGAAGGGATAGAAAACAGGAAGCTGTCTGGCCGTGAAAGGTAAAGAAAAGGGGGGTCGCCGGGTTTGGAAACAAAAATGTAAATCAGAAGTACACGCAGCAAGGCCTTCTCATCTTTGACCGGAGCGTAGGATGTGACCGGAACAGAGCCTTCGCCGACGTATCGTCGCGAAATCGCGCCAGAGGGAAGTGTGATGTTCCACTGGGAAGCCGTTTACGGCCTTTACTAAAGAACAGGGAGGAAAAAAATAGGAAAACTTTCGCAGAGAATTGCTACCAGGAGGGTTTGGGAAGAGCAGTGACCACGGGGGGCATTTCCAATGTACCGAAGCGGGGGGGGGGTGGATCGATGAGGGAACCTTCCCTTATAAAGGAGTACCTGCACCTCGTACGGAAAGACTTCTTCAGGGGGTTAGACCAAGCTGGAACAGGTAATTGGAGGGAAAGAGATGTTTGGGGCCTTACCGAAGGGAAAGAAGTGAGACTTTTCGAGGGGACTCCCCTGCAGTCAGGGAGAGAAAAAAAAGAGAAAAGGGGAAGGTTTCCTCACTGCAGCGTGGAAGGCCGACGCACATCTCCCAATTGGACCAAAGGGGATGATGAGATTCAAAATCGTATGGGAAAAATCTAAATAGATAGTGGGAAGGGGGATGGGGTGGGAGGGGGGGGACTAACTTTGCCGGGATTCTTCTTTGCAACGGTGGGGAGAGAAAAGTAGAGAAAGACGAAACCTCCCCAGTGCCCGAATGTAAAACGGTCAGGAGATCCGCACTTTTAACATATAGTTCAGGGGGGGGAGAATAAAAAACCTACGAAAACTCGCTCCTGGGAAGAAAAGAGAAAGAAAAGATGAAATCACGGTCACGCGGAGACCTTCCGCAAGGTATAGAAGAAGGAGTCGCCTTTCCGGAATCTCACCTTGATGGCGCCAAGGGCTCGTCAGAAGGCGGGAACATGTGCAAGGTTCCCGAGAAAGTTAAAAACGGGAAGGGACCGTTCGCGGGGTCCTACTTCCTTTAACCGAGGAGGGAAAATCGAGACCGATAATCTGAAAGGGCACCTTTACTCTCACTTTTCAAGGGGAGGGCAGTGTGCACCTTTGAGGAGTTAACGCTCCAGGAAGGAAGGGGGGGGAGTGTTTGCCCATAAGCTTCTCTACCTTGGGTCTTCTAAAAATAGATAAGAAGAAAGGAATCTTCCGAGACGTGAAGAGACACGGCAAAACAACGGAGATGAGGAAAAGATATCGACTTCCATCGCAGAAACAAGATGGAAGTTGGAAGGAGTCTATAGAAGGAAAAGAATCTCTGAGAGGGAAAAAACACTACAACAAAAAAGGAAAAACGCACCGTTGAGGGCTCGACTACGAAAACAGAGGGGAAAAGAAAGTGACGTTCAACTGGCAAAAAAAAAGAGATCTTCTCGGTCTCTAGAGAGACAGGGGGAGTACCTAAGGGGATCTTATCGTGGGGGCCACGTTCAGGGAACTTCTACAGGTTTAAAAAGAGGGGGGATCTCAGGAAAGGAGGAAACCTTGCCCCTAAGACGCAAAAGAAAGGTGCTCCAGGAGGAGAACATCTCTCCATCACGGTAGCAAAAGCGCAAGATCATCCTTAATTGATACGAAAAGGGGAGGGAGGGGATGTACACATGCATAAGGACTGCCTTGACTTTCTCGACCACCAAGAGGAAAGAGTGGATTTCTCCATTTAGAAAAAAAAAGAAGGGAGGTCATCGGCATTTCGTAGTGAGCAAATGGACCACTCTCTTTCCCCTTAGGAGGGAGGGTGAAGAAAAGACTGCCCTGGGAGACCTACGGGATGTTAGAAGGGGAAGGGTCTTCCACACAAATTTCTAAAAGACGAAGCCCGGCAAGGCAACCGTCTCGCACAAAAAAAAGAACATCCAAAACAAGGAGGTTCGATTGTCTTCGCCAAGAAGCAGACTATGTTTGCAATCAGGGAGGAAGATACCCTTGAGTGCCGGGTCGCAAGGAGACAGTTGTAGCGCCCCTGAACCAAGGTCAGCAGAGGGAGGAAAGTTATTAAAAAGAAAAACGTTCACCTCTTGACTGGAGAGGTCCTTTCCCACATCTCGGTGGGGTCGGGGAAATGACGAAAAATTCCATCTGTTTCTACCCAGCGAAAGGTCTTTACGATTTCTCAATGGCGACGGTCGGGGGAAGGAGGGAAGGAAGGGTTCATCAAGGGTTATCCCCTAAATCCGTACTAGAGGAGTTCAACGTGGAGAAGGGGGGGGGTCCTATACTCAAAAAGGAGGTCCTCCCTTCCGATGTGAAAGTTGAAGGGGAAGAAAAAAAATGCTTGGGAATACCATTCCTTAACGGCTGGAAGTGGTCAAACCAAAGAACTACTCAATGCGATTGGTATAATAGAGAGTCTTCTACAAAAAAGGATTCAGCTACTTCCGGTCTCCGGTTCTGTACGGGTGGTAGGAAAAAAGATGATTCAATGAAATCAAAAAATGGAACGGCGGGGGAGCCCGCCTTCATTGAAAAGAACCCTCTACCTGAAGAGATACCGCTAAAGGGGGATATACGTTCCTAGAGCAAAACAGGGCAGAGAAAAACGTCACGCGGACCTCTCCTATCTAAGACCGTAGTCTCTGTCAAAGGAAAGAACCGTCGCCGGCTGGGGGCAAGTCTTTACCCTTCTACGCTAGGGTCAGGAGGGGACCTGACAAGCCTCAGAGGTCCGAGAGCAGGCATACTCCTGTGAAAACTCTGGAACATTGTGCCGATCAAAAGGCTGTAATCGCGCAAGTGTAAGAGGACTTACTGGTCGAAGGAGGGGGGGGGGGGGGTCATAGGCCAGAAAAATCAAAGAAAGGACATTATCTTGTGTGTAACAACAGCGAAAGGTCTGTTCAGTCCACGGGATAAAGTGTAAAGGAACCAGTGTTTTATCGGCAGGAGAGGAGTCCCCCAGGGAGGAAGGTGGAATTAGGGAAAGAACCGCCCAAAGGGGGAGAACAGCGTTTGGGGAACCCACTAGCGCGAAAAGGGCGGGATGGTTCAACTGGAAAACCTAGAAGAAAGAGGGGGTCCATAAAAGGAGTAATCCCGATTGTACTACGAGAAAGAAATCCCTCGGGAGAAACTACTACCGACGACCTGAAAGAATCTCAAAGAAAATATATATATCTTTCGAAGGGGCGAGGGAGGGGGAGGTAGGGGGAAAATTTTGCCGTTCTCTTAAAGGGCTTTCCTTCCATGCGGATCAGAGGGGCCCTTGAACGAAAGGAGTGTCTCTCTTGGGGGGGGACTCACACACGGGGGGGGGGGATGAACGGGCGTGAGGAGAAGGGGGAAGGTGGAGGAAAGGGACAGTCTAAAACGCGTAGGAAATGGGGTTCACTACAGGGTTAACCAAAATGAACCGTAACACTGGTCACGGAGAAGGAGGAAAAGCGGGGAGGGTGACTGTCATGAACACAAAAGTTACGTTACGAAAAGGGTTCCTCATGGAGGAGCGAAGACGGTATCTCTCGGGGTGTCGGGGAGAGTGGAGAAAAAGGCTGCTGAAATAAGGATACGTCCGCGATCTTATTTGGAGGGAAAGCGAAGAACTTACAAAGGGATCACTTCCCGACTGTCACC
>Ga0179593_1380753_pt1 | contig 21878 bp, 21 predicted proteins | sample CZODoug2_1_08_16_FD_185931 | JGI IMG/M metagenome (GOLD analysis project Ga0179593, IMG submission 185931) | Vadose zone soil fungal communities from Angelo Coast Range Reserve, California, USA - CZODoug2_1_08_16fungal (PacBio error correction) | ecosystem: Environmental > Terrestrial > Soil >...
CATCCTTTTCTCAAACCCCGGCACACCTAAAAGAACAAAGGAGGCGAAAAAAAAAAATCCAGCGGCGGGGTGAAGTACGTTAATCCGGGTGAGAACAGAAATTCAGAGGGGGCACTGGGGCCCGACTAGGGGGGGTGCAGAAGAAAAATAAATCTCAATAAAAACTCAATGAGCACAAAAAGTGAGGCCCTTGGAGGAAATCACAGCATGCACACAGAAAAAGATGATTCGAAGTCAAAAAAAACGGGGGGGCCGGGGATAAGGGAGCGATACGCCACGAACAAGTCAGCCGAACCGAGCGTGAAATAAGACCTTTTTCGGGACGCCCCCAGGGCGAAGGACTCAAACAACGGACCTTGCGGGGGCGCCGTGACATCGGGACTCCACCACCTCCATCGAGGCCTACAAGATAATGGGCCGGCTGTAGAAGCGGAAGGAACTAAAACAGAAAAGATACGTGCAATCACAAAAGGGGGAACGATCTCACGGAAAGAATGGGATACATCCCTCGGAAAACAAAATCGGGGGTGTGCCCGGGATGGGGGGGAGCCAACTTGGGGCGGTTTGGACCGTGCCGGACTAGTCCACACCGCGCCCAAGGACCCCGGCAAAACCGCGGACAGGGGACGCCGTAAACACTTGTAGGCAGGGGGGGGGGCCGCACAGTAATAGCCCATGGGACGGGGGGTGGAATGACGCAGCAAGGGAAGCCCGAAGACATACAAACACAAGGCCTCGGCGATGCCGTCAGGCACTCATCCAGTGAAACAAAAAAAGTCTTAAGGAAGAAGAAACGAAGCACCTTAGGGGTTCTCAGCAAAAGAAAAGAGGGCCTTGAAATGTAGTGCCCGTCCGGGTGGGAACATTTTCACGGGAACTTAAGCTCGCCACAAAGCATCGCCTTAGAAGAGGGGCTAAAAGGAAGGATGCAGGCGAATGGCAATTCGGCGTTTGAAAGATCACCTTGCATTAACATCTCTAACCCCAGGGTGTCCAGTTTTGCAGGGACCCCTTGGGTGCCACGAGGATCTGCTGTTCAAGGGGGGGACAGATATTCGGACACACAAACGAGACAGGACAAAAAAGAAAAAAAAAGCATGAAAGAGGCGGTGGGGGAAAAAGGCGGATCACGATGCGGCTTGGTGTCGGCCATCCCGGACGCCTAATCTAAAAAAAGCGGGGAGTCCGAAACGCAGTTCCATGCTTACCCCAGGCAAAATGGAGCCCAACAAAAACGCCATAGGGCCAAAGTGACGTGAAGGGAAATTGTTTGACATAAGGACGAGGTTCACACGGGTTGGCAAAGATGAAAAAGGGGGCAGATTTTGCAAAACACCATGTGTCTCAAAGCCTGGGCAAAAGCCACCCAAAAAAAAAAAAAAGCCTGATAAGCCGGCCGGGCCCTTTGCCGGAAGAAAAACAAGAGGCAAAAACAAATTCGGGTCGGGAGGCCAGAAAAGTCGAAGATGTGAAACATTCGGCGGGGCCCGTGATTCGTACCCAAACAGAGCCGGGGGGGTTATAATGGTCGATTCACGGGGGGGGATAAAACCATCAGGGCCGTTCGCAGAGGATGGAAAAAAAAAAAATCATCGCCGCCAGCAGGGAGGAGGGGGCCAACGAGGGAAAAAAGAACGAAAGCGGACTCTCCCCTCCTATGACGTCAAACACAAGGAAGAAACCAAGAGGAACTTTGTCCCGCGGGAAGTTCGAAACGCCGCCCGGAAGTGTGAGGGGCTCGGCGTACCGAGTGGAGCGCAAAGGACACCGGCCGCGTCAAAAAAAACCTGCAAGGGGGGGGGGGAGGAGAAACGGCTCCCTGGCGACACGACGAGGGGCCACAACCACGGGGACACCAGAAAAACAAAAAAAAAAGGGGTCCACTCCGAGTGGAGATCATAAGGGGGGTGAAAAACAGAAAAAACGGAACACTCTAGATAACGTCGAATCGCGCAACGTAAGTGTTAACGGGGGAGTCGGAAGGATTCGGGAGACCTGAGAAAAATGGAGTTTATCGGGGTGGCACACCCGGGAAGTAGAACGTTCAACCAAAAAAAACGGTCCAAAAGGAAAAGGACAAAATATATCGCACTCAAAAGGGAAGAAAGAGAAGGGGTGGGACAAAAACTTGCTGGCAAGGGGCGGCCAGGGATTTCTCTAGGTACGCGGTCAAGAGATGAGGGGGGAAATTTAGAAAAAAGATGGAAACACGAAAAACTCTATCAAAGGTAGGTCGACTGTCCACGGGGGGGGTTCTAGCTGAACTTTGCGGGTCCGAAGAAAGACACAAAGGGAAAAGCAAGCAAAGCTTGGCAGAAAAACAACTCCCGGAGAAATTGAAGCGGACGATCATTTTTGAAAACCGTCGAATCCCCCGACGACCAAACCGCTTGGGGAACGAAGGGGGGAACTCCAAAACGCAAGCCCCCTGGAAAGCGTGAGCAACCTCAACAAAGACCCGAGGGATGAGCGCAAAGTAAAAACCGGGAATTGGGAGTCTAGCCCGCAAGTTTCGATCCTAAAAAAAAAGACGATTGATGCCCGGGATCGAGGAGCGCATTAGCGAAATAAAACGCTAGTGGGGGGGGATGGTGTTTTTGGAGAATGGCGAAAAAGACTACCGGCCGCCGGGACCGGGGTTACAGCAGTGCGCCCCAAACGAACGTCGAACCTCAAACCAGATGTGGGGGAGGGACCACGTGTCCAGAAAGGAAAGGGTAGAAGGACCTAAGGCCAATCAGCGGCCAACAAAGGACTACAACCCAACACCAAAAAGCTCAAAAAAGAACAAAAGGAGGGGGGAAGGGAAAAGAGAGGAGAGCAGGGGGCCACGGATGTCTGCGGCACGGGTAAAATTGTCCGGACGCTTTTTTCCGAGAAAAAACTTTGGAATGGGGGGGGGGGGGGGGCAGAAGGAAGACAAGCTTAATAACGTCCGGAGGTCCTGGGGTCAAAGACGACACAAAAAAAAAAACACGATCGCCATGGGGGGGTCGGTCGGACCGCCCGGGGCCCTGAAACACGTCGTCGCCTGAAGACAGCGTCGAAACTAATCAAAAGAAAACTTGACGTTCGAAGAGTGGGTGGAGGACCAGGGGAGGAATCACGGCAACCTAAGGAAGGGCCACGGCATCGAACCAAGAGGGGGAACTGTAGGCGGGGAATCACAAGGCAAACTGGGAAGCTCACGAAGCAGAAAGCATCCGGGAGGGGGTGGACTCACAAGCTTGGCGCGAATATACAAGCGGAAGACAAACAAGTGCAGAGGGGGGGAACGAGACTGGGAAAGCATGTTGAACCTGTACTGGCAAAATTTTTGAGCAATTTAAATCCGTCGACGCAGCGGGATCTCAGAGAATCCCAAAACACCAGTCAGAAGGGGGTAACAATTGGTGTCCACAAAGAAGGCCCCCGATTGAACTCCACAAATGAAAAAAAAAAAAAAAAGAGCGATACTCGGGGTGGGCCTAAAAAAAGGGGAATGAGGGAGAGGAAATCCCTGTGCAACACACAGGTCCCGATGAGCAGTCAACTATAGCTTCCGCGAAAAACACACAGGGAAAGGAAGCTCAATTTGAAAAAGGGGGGAAAACTTGGTTCGAAACGCGAAAAAGTTGAATCTGAAGGGGGCTTCAGAGGTCCCCGACGTTAGGAGGGCATAGTCAAGGACAACCTTCAAGGGGAAGGGGTAAGGGCTGCAGGTGGGGGGGGGGGCTCAGCTTGCGCGGAAGCGAAACCTTCCGAAAAAACAAGGAAAAAAAAGCAGTTGCGCGCGCCACGGACGCGGCCCGCGCAAAAAACAGATCAACAGGGGAAAAAAAAATGGCCGCCCTTTGTTGGAGGAAAAAGGAAGTAGGGCTTCGGAACCGGTTCGCAGTCGTCAAATCAACTACGAGAGGGCGATTGTGACAGGATTTTCGGGAAAGAAAACAAAAACAAACTATACACAGGGGGAGGTCCTTAGAACAAGGGGGAAAAACGCGGGGAAAACCAGCCATGAAAAGACGGAACATAAATCCCCACTAAGTTAAAATGGGGCCGCAGACCGCCAGGCCGAATCAACAGCAACGTGCTATATAGGGTGAAAAAACGAATCGAAAACTCTTGGTACAAAAAAACCGGGGTGATCCGGCCCTTTGCGAGGGCCCCAAACGCAAAAAGTACGTGACGACGGTGCAGGGCGGCCCCCTCCCGCTCGGGGGTCTGACTATCAGGAAAGAGTAACCCATGGAAAAAAAAACGCGAAACTCGGGCAGAATTCTAAACGGGTGCACGTCAACCCTGAAGAGGACGGAATCAGAGAATGAAAAAGCTAGTTCGGCCCGCCAGGACGGGGAGGGTCCCGACAAGACGCCGGTGGATATAGCCCTAATCCGCGCCGCCTGGTTTCAAAAGCTAAAAACCGGGCCCGGGGGAGGGAGGACGAGCCTGTCCACCGAAAAGCAGAAAAAAAAACTCAAATAAATCGAAAATGACCATGGTCGCGGAAAAAAGAGTGGAAAAGGAAAGAAACCTGGTCACTTACATGGCAGAAAGCGCCGATGACAAGACATAGGCTAAGGCTCGACGGGCAGTCAAGTGGTTACAATAAAAAGAAAAAGAAGCAATGGAAAAAGAAAAGGGAAAACCCAAGTCGACCAAAAAAAAAAAATGCTCGCGGGGAAGGTGACTGACGTATTTGGAAAAAAAAAACTTGGGGGTGGGGGGTTCAACTTTAAGTAACGGGAAGGCACGCCAAGAAGCTGGGAGGGGGAGGGCAGCGGAGGGGAGCACCATCTGCCTCTTTTCCAAAGTGAAAAAGATAAAGGCTCAACGGGAAGCGGGGACCAAGGGGCAGGCTGGGAACCGGCGGGGTTTAGGAAGGACAAAAAAAAAAGACCTGTGGCTCAAAAACAAAAAACTCCGCCAAAAGCCGTGGGCGCTGGGTCGAAAGGGAAAAAAACCGGGCGAGGGGGGGGTTGGGTCCTCCGGGTTGATGTCCGCCGATCCGGGAAGGTCTAAAACAGCTCCAGAAAAAATCAGACCGATGGAGCGGTGGAGGGATCGTCAACGCAAAACCCTGAAGTGGGGGAAAGGGAGGGACGGGAATGGGGCGGCAAAAAAAATCGGCCGTGAAGACAGAGGAGGGGGTCCAAGACAAAGTGCGTGCGAATGGAAACAAAAACGAGACCAAGATCAGTCACGGCAAAAAGGGGGAAAAATGTTCCAACGCGCCCCAAAAAGAAAAAGTCCAGGATTCCGGGGCGTAAAATTCTCTAGGGGAAGAGGCGCACCGCCGAGCCAAACGAAGAATGCAGGTCACAAAATAATTACAACCACGCCGGCGGAGGCGGGAGTTAAAAAAAAGGGGGGGGGAGAGTCCGAAGTGGCAAGCCTAGAACCGCAAACGACAAAGGAGGACAGTTAAACAAACAACGAGGAGAGAAGATGTCATCCCGTTTTCAAGAGGGGAAAACCTTTGGGCCCACTCGAAAAGGATGACGTCCGCAGAAAACAAGCGATGGTTGACTACCCGGGCAGAAGATCACAGGAAGGATCCAGCAGGACCCTGCTGGAAAAGCAACAAAAGAGAGAAGAATTACTGCCAACCAAAAAAACAGGTTGAGCACGGGGATCCTTTAAAGGGGGGGACAAGAAAAAGGAAGCTCGTCCAGACAAGAACCCCGGACAGATGACAATGGAAAAAAAGATGAAACCAGGCTCACATCGCCAAGGAAAAAGCAAGAGCAAAAATTACTCTGAAAAAAGGGAAGAGTGGGCTCCTTCTGTGCCGAAAATGGGGCGAAGTCCGTAAAATACTCCTGCAAGCAAGGAGGAAAATTTGAAAAGCATTACGCCGAAAACCGCTAAAAACGGGGAAAAGAACCAGATTCTGCAAAGGTGGAAAAAAAGAGACGAATGAAAGCATACCAGACAAAGGGACAGCCGTTGCATTAAAAAAACGCCGCCGAATGTTGGGACAAACCTAAATCCGGGACGAAACTACGCTCCGGCTTTGCTCCGGAAGTGGAAAACAGCGGGAATCTTGGTTTGGGAAAAAACATAAATGAACATCCAAAAAAGGAAGCCTACAAAAAGGAATATCAGCCCCGGCCTTGGCAATTAACCGAACACACCGGCAGCCCAACAACAAACAGAAATATGAAAAGGGTCCTGGGAAGGGAAAGTGGCGCTCTACCGCCCGCAAAAGCAAAGCCGGCAAAGAAACTCGGGGGGAGAAAAAAAACAGTCCTCGGCCCAGCACCTTGAAAAAACAGAAAAACATCGGGGGCCATAAACGCGCCAAGAAACCTGCCGAAAAGATAATCGCGGAGTACTTTGATCAAAACTTGCGGGTTTGGGGGGGCTGGGGAGGAGGACAAAACCCGAACTACAATCCTCGCCAAACTTAAAAGCAAGTTGCGGGTGAAGAGGTCACCCCAGGCGGGAATAAAGACAATGGAAAGGCAAAGGAAAGAGGCCGCAAGGCAACAAGGGGAAACGCCAAACAGGAATTTTTAAAGAGACATCCTAAGTCGTAGATGGAGACGGTTCAAGTGGTTGGTTGGGGTGGGAAAATTTAACCCGGGCCAAAAAATATTAAGAAAAACGAAACCAAGCCGTGCGCAACAATAAAAAGGACGGGAAGGCGTATACGCAGGAAGTCGAAAAACGAAATGGGGTGGACGCATCTGCTGACAAAGACGCGGGATGGCAGGATAAAAAAGGAACCTTCAATGCCCTGGATCAGCCAAGGAAAAAAAGGGGTCCGAGGGACGGAACGGAAGTGGTGGGGGTGGGGAATGACAGAACGGAGGAAAAACCTCCTGAAAGGCGAATTTGCAAACACACGCCACGGAGCAGCGGGCTAAAAAAAGACCGGTAGAACGGGGACGGAACAGCGTTTTTTGCGAAGACCAGGGGTCAAATCGCTGGGGAAACTCAGCAAGTCGCGGGGAACGAATGGAGGCGGCAAAGGAACTTCGAAAAACGCTCAGGGGAAAAGGCTTTGTGGGGGAAAATAAAAAAATGGGAACTGGGGACCGTGGCTCCACAAAAAAAAACAGGAATCGGGAAGGACAGTCTCCTGGCACAAAACTCAACGACTGGGGACGAACGATGGTCAAAGAAAGGAACAGAATGGAACATCGACCAGAAAAAAAGATAAGGCAACCGGAACACGTCTAACTGGCACCAAGACTTATAAAAGGGGTACTACAACTGGAGGGGCTGGGTAAAAGGCGGGCCGGGAAGAGGAGCCAAGGCAACGGACACCGTGGGAGGGGCGCTCAAAACTTAAAAGAAGGTTGCTCAAGACCTTGGAAGACACGTACCGAAGGCTTGGGAGAAAAACCGGAAGAAAGAATCAAACAAAGTGTCAAAAAAGCCAGACGAAGTGGCATTTCATGTACAGGACTCCCATGGCGTCGTAACGACTGGGGAGAACAGCGCTCCCCGGAATACACAACGGATAATAGTCAAAGGTTCAACGTGTTGACACAGGGTGAGATGGCAAAGTCCTGACTTCGCGCCGTCCATAGACATTGTTGGTAAAGGGGGGCCCACCAAAGGAAAGGGTACTCCCGTGACCGGCCTTGAAAGGGGGGCACCGAAATAAATGCACTCGTAATGCAGAAAATAGAAACCAAGGAACTGCAGACCAAGTCACTACGAATTGGAAGGCAAAGGGTGATTCAAAAAAAGAATCCTCTTGTAGCGGAGGTGGTGATGCAAAAATTGGGAAAAAACATCACAGAAAAGGGGACAACCCATGGGGAGCATTCCAAATAGAGGAAGATAGGCACTTGGGGGGTGAGAAAAAGGACCATATTTAAAAGCATGCCAAACTCCAAATGAAAAAAATGCCCAAAATCAAACAAGGGGATGCTTGAAAACCCGGACGGTAGCAAAAGTAACAACCCGGAAAATCCAAATAACAAAAAAAAAAAAAAGAACAAAAAGCTTTGGGGGAGAGGGAGGCAAGGGGGGAAATTCCGCCAAACAACCTACGCATGCACAAAGGGACCAAACAGTACGCGTGACTAAAAAAAGGGGATTGATTCTTGGGGAAAAAAAAAAAAGGAAAAACAAGCTGGGAGGGAAAAAAGAAGCCAAAAAAAAAAAACACCACAAAAGTAGCAATATCGAGGAAAAAATCAAAAAGAAAATCTTGGCAAAAGGGGCCCTATGCCTGTAAATGAGACAAAGAAAGCAAACTGGGGAGATAACAGCAAGCGTGCCCGCGCAAAGGCGCAGGGAAAAAAAAAAAAATTGGGAAAAAAGGCGGGAGACACTAATTCAAAGGGAAAAGAGGGGTTAATCAATAAACGCCACAAACATGCCCACCCCCGAGCTTCCTTCAAAAACACCGTTAGTTAGAAGGGGGGGGGAAAAGAGAAAGAAAAAAAGTCCTGTTCCAGAGGATTGGGAATTGAGGCTTGCCAAAGAATTGCCGGAAGGGGTCGAGTCCACATGGAGTTGGGAAAAAGGGGGGGGAAGCAGAGGAGGGGGGCGCCCTGCTGGTTAAAAGGGAGTAAATTTGATGTTGGACCGCAAAACGACCCGCACAGCGAAAGAGACGAGTATGCCCAAGGGAAAAAAAGAAGCCATACGGAACGTCCGAAAAAGACCGGACCTACATCCTGTCACAAAAAAAAAGAACCAAAGCAAAAAAAACAAAAAAAAGGAGGGCTCAAGAGGGTGGGGACAGGGGGGTGACGCAAAGCGGGAGCAAATCGTAGAATCAAGCAGTTTGCGGGAGCTTGGCAGCTGGGAAAAGGCTCAAAAGAGGGGACGCCTCAAGCTCAAGTGAAGTTTTACGGTAACCCATAGTGCGCGTGAAAAAAAAAAGTTGGGAGATGGGTGGCCAAGTTTCTGTAAAGCCGCAAACTGGAAAAATAACGATGGAAAAAAGCAACAGGGTTACCGGCCGATCGAGGAAACAGGTTGTTGAAAATTAACAGGAAAAGATATCCCCGCCTTAAGATAGACGGGTTCCGCAAAAAAAAAGACTCCGAGGGAGGGTTGCCCTGCACACTTAGTATTTCCTGGAATTGCCAGTATGGGCTATGCTTGTAAAGGGACGGAAAAAAGGGAAGGGAACGTAAAAAAGAAAAAAGAGTACAAGAAAAACATGTCTATTCCAGGCGCACGGAAGAAAGCAAGTCTCCAAAATTCACCTCTGGGACCTGCGAAAGGAAAAAGATTACCCTCTCTCGGATGAAAGAATTCTCTGACGGGAAAAGGGGGGAGAAAGTTCAGGAAATCTCAAAGGTCGTCCGGACGGGCGGGTTTATTGAGGACCCCTTGTGGGGGGGCTACTTCAGGGGGGAAGCCGCCCTGAAAAACATGCGCACCCCACCCTTAGAGGGTCGCGAAAGACGTGCCTCTGCGCGAGAGCACAAACGGGCTTCCCAGGGTCCAACCAGTGAAAAGACGCCCAAGTTGACGACACTTTTGAGTGAGTCTGCGCCAAAAGTTTAGGAGAAGGGTTGGCCGGGAGAAAAATTAGGGAGTCCTGAAGGTCTTTACGGCCAACATCGCCACCGAGGGGACGGCAATAGAATGTCCTTAATCGATGGCACGGGCAAGAAAGGGGAAAGCATCAAAAGAGACATTCACCCCCGAAAGGGGGAAAAGGGATCTGGGGGGCAGAATATCCCGGCCAGGAACCAAATCTCCGAAGTGCTGGGGAAGAGGACGAAATGGGGAACACACGTTATAGGGAAAACGAGGGGGTAAACAGCCGTACAAGACAGGGGCAAGCAACGGGCAGAAAATGGAGTGAAAAAAATGAAGGTGAAGATTCCACAAGAGTTTTTCCTTGCAACGCGGTTCGGCGGAAAAGAACAAGGGGGTCAAACCATGACTTAAGTCACTCTGGAATGCGTGTCCAAGGGGAATCAGGGGGGGGAAAGGGACCTGCCACCGGGCGCCGAATCCCTTCGGAGGGGACGTCAAGAGCGAATACCCCAGGGTTAGCGACCGGCCGAAGGAATGTCCCAAGGAAGGAAAACCCTACGGGAAGTGGGAATTGAAGAAGAGGGTCAGGGGGGAACCTACCAGAAGAAGACAAAATTCGATAAAGTACCACAAAGTTAACGCGTGGTTCAAACCTGGGCCGCGGAAAAAAGGAAGACTGTGCCGGGAAAAAAAAGGGGCAGAAGCGCATTAAAACAGCCCAACCGGAAGGGCAAGCCGAGTGTCGTTACGTCTCACCGCGGAAGCATGCAAAAAGCAAACAAGACATAAAAAAAAGGGCTCGCTGAGAAAAAGACCAGGGAGGGCTCCGGGCGGTTATGGAAAAAAAAAACGTGCGGCCGAGACGGCATAAGAAGATAATTAAACGCGGGATGCGGGAGGGGGGAAGGTTGCGCACAGTAAGGGGAAATTAGGAATATTCCTGGCGGAAGGCAAAACAGCTATCGGAAAACCCAAGGCCGCGCCAGGGGGCGCCCGCTCGGGGATGGAGGAGGAGAAACAGCCACAATAAAAAAGGTAATACAGGGGGAAGGAACAAGCCCCAATGAAGGGAAACCTTACTATCACATGACAAAGGTCTCATGGGACCTCATATCAAGATACCACGATCGCGGCGGTATAGAGGGGACTCGTGGAGGATGGAATCCCTTCAGCAAAATACAACAAGGCGGGGGGCGGACATCGATGGCGGGGGTCGCGATCCAATCCACAACCTAATCGCACGGAACGAAAAGGGGAAAAGCCAGGTAACGAGTCTGCCGAGAATTTTGTGCCTCGAACGGTAGAAAAAGGGACGAACCAAAAAAAAAAAGAAAAGGTGCCTAATCAATCAGGGCCGGGACGGAGGCGGGTAGAATGGCGGCCGATCGAAAAAAAGTGACTGCATCAACCGGAGGGCAGGAAAGACTCTGCCTCAGGCTCACCTCCTACGGCCAAAAAGAGCTTGCGGAGGAAACCCCATAAGTCGTCAAAAACCCTAGGCTGGGGATGCTGAAAAAAGCATTTGGTCAGATAGAAGCGACACGGAGAAGATCCTAAACACGAGGAAGGAGAAGAAGATGCATCCGGGGAAGAAAATTGAGAATAGAGTCTGCAGGCCCGCCATCACTCGGGGCCAGGGGGTGACGACGGTTCACCGGTAAAAAAGGGATGCAGAGGGAGTGGCACTCTGTGAACTTACGCAAGCGAGACGATAAAAAAAAGTTGGATCACGATCGTTGGAAGGGAAGGGGCAGTCGGGAAAAAGGGGACTTCGCAAAACCTCCGCAACCAGGGATGAAGATCAAAAAGGGAAACCTCGGAGACTGCCCAACTGACCCAAAGAAACGCAGACGAGTGAAAAGTGATTTCGCAGTAGGGGGCAAGGGAAAAAGGGGCTTGTGAACGAAAAAGATCTGCCATAAAAAACGGTGACGATCGTACCCAAAACGGGAAATCGGGAAATTCTGCCTTGGAGGAGAAAACCGCCGGGGCATGGATCGCGGGCCAAAACGGGTAAAGTTTGGCCAAGACAAACAAGCGGTTGAACACCCGATCTGAAAGAAAACACAGTGCAACAAAGTGTGAAAAATTGTACGTGGAAGCACAAAAAAGTGCTGTTGTAAACCGGCGGGAAGACAACCGCGAAACGGGAACCGCGGAAAGGGCATCGCGGGCGCCTTTGACACGGCAAACTTTTGAGCACACATAAAAACAAACTCCGGAATAAAGCATGAGGCCGCAAGAAAAAAAGGGAGGCCCGACAAAGGAAAGATGGGACTGGTCTGAATGGCCTGGGAACACTGCACTCTTTGAACCAAAAAATCGGGCAACACTAGGAAAGCAAAACACGAGAGGACAATGCTGACGCAGAAGAACTTGGGGGCTTGGGACCGTTCACTCACGTCCGGTAAGGCAAAAAAAAAAGAAGAACCCGAGCCAAGGATATTCAGGGGGGGAGGGAGGGGACATAAGAGGGATAGAGTAAAAGGCATCGACCCGCAGAAATAGAACACTAGGTGGGGGGGGGGCAGTCCCAGATCAGCCGGGAAAAGGAAAAAGCTTGGGTGGGAAAGGCTTCAAAGAGCGGACAAAAAGAGGTCCCTGCCCTGTAAGCGGGGGGTGGGCATACTAATAAAATAGGTCAGGGTTGACAAAGTCCGAGGAATCAACCTGTAAGTCTGTGACCGTAACGCAAGCGCTTGGGCCAGTTAGAAGAGGGGAATGAGAGGGGACGCATGAAAGATCAGGAAGTCCGGGAAGTCTCAACACCTAAAAAAAGTGGTCCAGATAAAAGGGAAATGGGTTGGGTTACACAAGGAAAAGAGTTCAAGAAAAGAAAGCAGACTCCGGGAGCCGGGGAAAGAATAAAAAGAAACCGTCCGTAAACAATTGGCGAAAAAGCCGCCCGAAAAAGGAATGACAAGAAAAAAAACGTTAACACGGGGGGGGTCGAAGAACCGGGGGGAAACACTATAATAGGGGAGGGAAGGAACATAAGGAAATTGAGAATTTCGGCGGCGGTAGTTGACGGGCAAAACGATAGTCCTGGGGAGAAATTCGATAGGCGTGGGCCCAAGGAATGAATGAATTATCAAAAGTCGGAACCGAACAGAAACGCTGGAAAACAGATGCGAAAGTTCGCAAAGACATAAAAAGACCTAGGGGACCGGGAAACAGCGGCCGGCGAAAGGTGTCTCCAACAACTAGAAAAAAAAGCGGCCAGGGTGCTGGGTTGCTTCACGGGAGGAAGGGGAGGGGAAGGAAGCCAGGGTTCCTCGCACCCCACGGAAATACAACTGCCTGTCATGGGGGAAAACCCTGCTCAGGGGTCGAACCACGGGGGGGAAATAACTCCGATCAAACACACTAAACGCAAAAAAAAACTCGAACCCCGAAAAAAAACGAACGAGTTGCCGAAAGAAGAGGGGGGATAATCCCAACGCGGGGGGATCCAGCGAAAGAGAACAAAAACAGCCTAATTCGAGCCCACGGTTCGGATTCGGTGAAAAAAAAGGGGAGGATAGCAAGGGGAGAAAAGCTATGAGGACAGCGCAGGAACATAGGATGTTTTAGGAGGGAATAACCCAAATAAAAAAGGGGGGTCCAGCCAGGGGGTCAGAAAAGCACCCGGTTGAGTTGGAAGGGTCAATACAAGTAGTCTCAGAGGCAATGAGGGATCAAGGCCAAGATCACACAACGACGAAATGGAACTTTTTTTGCAATGAGATACGAAGATCAGCGGGGGTGAGGGAAAGGGTACAGGGGCAAAAAAGAAAAAAAAAACTTTCCCAAGGCGACCGTCAACTAGTGTAAGAACACATCTTAGTGGGATAAACGTTGAAACGGGGGGGGCAAAGACCCTGAAAAGAGGGCACAGAAGGGGAAAATCATTCTCACGAAAATTGCCCTCCCGGAGCTTGACGCCGCATTAAGACGCACAAGTTGGGGGGAAAAAGAAAAGCCGATTCAAAACAAGTGGGGAAAGGTCTAAGCCGACGGAAAAGTCTCCCTGCCACAACCAAAAAAAAAACTTGTTCGCCTCCCACAAAAAACAATCGTCGAGGACCCGGGAGGGGGAAAAGGGAAGGGGAAGAAGAGGGGTCGGGATGGCACCACGCCAAAGAGAAGGCAGATGTCAAACGAGAGGGTAGGGGTCCCGTGGGGAGGTGAAAAAAAAAGAATGCCGCCAGCCCTTTAAACCAGCAGGGCCGGGAAACGCTGCAAAGAAGAAAAGGATGTTGGTGACACGCAATCAAAGTCCGGAACTTCAGGGTATCGACCGAACGTCCAAAAAAATAAAAGTCCCAAGGATCTCCCTAAAAATCAAGGGAGGGAAAAGGAAAGAAATCACCTGGGGGACCGCGGTGTGAGGTGAACTAAATCCACAAAAAAACCCGTACGAAGAAAAAAAACATGCCGTTGAAAAAAGGGGGCAAAGGGAGGCCATGCCTTAAAAAAGGGGCGGCAGAGGATTGGATGTTCAGCAACATCAGGCACGAACAGAAACGGATGCGGCGCCCGGGCCGGCATCAATTAGGGAATCGGACTAAAAAAGATCTCCCAAGAAGGGAAACGGCGCGAAAAAGGGGGGGACCTGAACCACGTTGGGGGGTGCAGGGGAGGGGACCAGCAGTTCTCAAAGGCAACCCCAACGAAGAAAAAAACACGAAGTGAGTGCGGGAGGTTTCATCCAGGCAAAAGCGAAGAGGGCAGAAAGAAGATTCTGGGAGGGTGGAGGAAAAAGGAATTGACAAAAAAAAAAAGAGGGTGACAAAAATTAGGTCAGGGAACCAACGCACAAAAAGCAAAAAAAAAACCGGGACTCTACGATTACCCCACTAAATGTTTTGACCGGAAGAGGAGAACCATTTTGGGGGGAGAAAGAAAGGAAAAAATCAGGAGGGGCTAGAGAAATCAAAAGGACCAGCCCACAAAAACGAAATCCGACGATGTGGCTTGGAATGCCGAAGGCATGACGAAAAAGGGACTTTGCAATAATCTTTGGTCGAAGAACCAAACCTTACAACCATGGGTAATGAACGTCACAAAAGGGCGTGGGGGGGAAAACAAAGGAATAAACGGGCAAGAAAACCTCAGAACTAACTACTAGACATCTAAAAAAGGGAACCGCACACCGTGAGGCAATGAAACGCCGAACGCAAGAAAAGGGTCAAGCCTGAGAAGAGGGAAGCCGAGGGAAAGCACACTACGAAAGGTAAAACTTGGGGTTAAGGGGATTGGATTTGTGGGGGGGGATCAGCACGGCGGGCGAAACAAGAACCGATGGAACACAGGCCAAGCACAACGGAACATGGGGCACCTGGAGAATAAACAGCCGGGCGGGCCTCCAGCAAGGGAGACCAAGAAACCAGGAAAACCCGAAAGAAAAAGTCGCACTGAAGTAAGTCCAGACCGTTCAGCCCCGGGTGCAAGGAAATCCGGAGATGCGAAGTAAGGAATGAGAAAACATCATCTCCAAGAACTGTGCAAAAAAATGGGCGGCAATATAAGGTCACAAATCGATACGCAAACCGCCTGGGGTTAGAACCCGGAGAAAAGCGCCATTAAAAAAAACGTACTTATTGGGGGCAACAACGACCGATCGAACGCGAACGCCAGGAAGAGGATGAACGGGGAAAATGGCGAAAAAGGGACGAAAAACTACTGTACTCCACGGGTGAGCAAAGGAAAACAAACTTTGCAAAACAGCCCAGGGAAAGGGAAACGCTTCAATTCTGCACCGAAAGGCGCGCTGTGACAAAAAAAACATAGGTCATCAGGCCAAAAAAAAATGTTAAACATGTGCAAATCAATCCTGGACAGATTGTCCCGGGTGACTCCAAGGACTGAGGGGGGGGAAGAAAAAAGATCCCGAAAAGGGGAAAAGTGGGAGGGAAAACCGCGACCGTTACGAAAAAAGGGAGATAGCCGGGCCTCGGAGGCCGCCTTGACGATGAAGGAGAAGGGAATAAAAAGAGACTGCCGGCCGGAAAAAGATAATAAAAAAGAATCTCGATCGAAAAAAACACAAGTCAAAAAGCACGGGGTCAAGACGGGGGCACGGTAAGGCTCAAGCAGCCGATGACGGGAAACCTGGGGAAGTTCCAAAAGGGTCGGGGCGAACCAAGGAAATCATGCCAAAACCGAGCAGACCAAGTCTCAGAAATTCGCGAGGGTCTGAGCTGGCGGTATGGCCATTTGGGTTTTCAAGCGGGGCAACAAAAAAATAAAGGTACGATGCGGGACAGGGGGGGGCGTGCGCCAATAACTGCATTCGTTACGAAATTGCAGGAGCCCTACTAAGTGGCAGTCCGCCAAGCCACGGGGCCCCGGGGCGAAAGGCGGCCCGGTGGGCGATGTCCCGCAGAAAAACACAGTCAAAAAAAAGCAAGAAAAAAAAAAGGACCCACAACCACCTGCAATCAAAAAAAAAAAAACTGGGAAAATGCGGCCTATGGGCAAAAAAAAAAATCGCCGGGGGTATGACGGAAAAAACCACGGGTGGTAGAAAAAACAGGCACGAGGCACGGGTCAACTTAAACATCCATGAGAGAGGACTTAAATCAAGGTAGGAAGAATTTGGGAAATCAGCACGGGCGTCCCCTCATAAAAAGCGTTGGGACGAGGAGGGGGGCGGCCCCAAAAAAGCTCCATGAACGGGCGGTGTGGGGAAAATCAAAATGTCGGCGAAGAAAAAAAAAAAAAAAAGAACGGGCGAATCATAGAAGGGGGTCAAAAAAAGGGGACCGAATTCCGTGACGACGCGCACACAAGGACCAAGCGATCGGAAGGGAAACCGAGGGCCCAGGGGTATCTCTGACGATTGGAAAAACATTCCGCCGGACAACCGCCGCCCCAACAAAAAAAAAAAGAATAATCGCAGACTGGTCGGTCCACCCGAAGAGGGGGAGAAAGCCCTCAGAGGTGGTACCTCAGGAGGAATGGAAAGGCTCTATAAAAAACAAATACAGAAGGGGAAATAACCAACAAAGGAATAAAAGAGAGGCATACCCAGGGCGCTGCAACTCCGAAAGAAAAAAAAAGACTGGGGAGAAAAAAAAAAAATAAAGGAAGGGGGGGAAGACTTCCTCAAGATAAAAACGCATGATTTCTCCAGTTTGGGGGGGGAAGCTAAGGTGCGAGGAGGGATAGATGGGAGCCAGAGAAGGACACAATTGTGACCGGCTTTGGTCTAGAAACAATAATACCCACTACCTCGCCAGGGGAAAGGGAAGATTGGGGGGAACGTGAGCGGGTCCAAAAAACGAAACAAAAAAAACCGCAAAGAAAAAGTATGTCCAGACAAAGGGCAAACAAACAAAAACAACTGAAAAAAATAAAAAATAAGTAAACTTCACACCCTTCCCGGGCGGACCACATAAAAGAATACGCACCAAACAAAAGCGGAATGAAAGAAGATTCCGCTGCGAACTGCTGGCGGGGAAAAGCGGACAAAAAAGGGAGGGGGTAAAAAAGGGTTAAACCCCGCCGTGCGAACAAAAACTAATCTACTAAAAGGAAAAAACACGAAGGGGTGGCCCGGGGATTGGAAATCATTTTTTAAAAGGCGAAAAAAAAAAAACTACCGCGCGGCCCCAAACGTGCAGCGAAAAAAAAAAATTTGGTTAACCCCCGGTTTGAGCAGGCAAGCAGAGAATGATCAAAAAGCCGAGGGCGCAGGCCGCACCCAAAAAAACAAAGCGGTCCTAAAGGACGATGAACGGAGAAAGTCAAAAAAAAAGACCACAGGATGTTTTCCATAAAACCGAAGGAAAGAATTAAAAATTCTTGTGAAGTTTCCAAGAAGGTAGACCAAAAAAGGGGAGAAACTGTTGGAGGATAAGGGGGCATTGAATGCCCCGGTTAGGGCACAAGAAAAAAAAACACTCAAAACTGAGAAAAACCCAGGTGTGGTCTAGTCCCCATCAGCCAGACGTAAAAAGAAGGAGGCGACGAAATGGACCTCAATTTGGGGAAGTTTTAATAGGAAAGGGTACGAATTATAACTTTTCTTAAGGTGTTTCGAAAGAAAGGCCAGAGGTCATACCCAAGAAAAAACTGACTCTAAGCAAATCGGAAAGCAAAAATCGGAAAAAGGAACAGGAGATCAGACAAACCAGAGTCGTCGGAAAAAGGCCGGAAATCCTCCGGAAAAAATTCGCCATAGAAATCGGGACATGGGACCGAAGATACGCCGGAAACAAAAAAAAAGGGGGTCCAGAATTGAATCCCGGAATGGGTGAAGGAATCCAGGGGAAAGCCCCAACGAACAATCCGCCCGTAGCCGGGAAAAAAACTCAAGGGGAGAACAAAGACGGTCACGCAAATGGGAGGGGAGGGAAAACCCCGGAAAACTCTAAAAAGACTGAAAACTGAAGGATGTCGACAAACCTGGTGCCCGCCAAGACGTAGGTGACAAAGAACAGCACGAAGGAGTTCTAGTTCGTTCGTCGGAAACTCGAGGAAAAAGAAAGGTCCAAGGAAAGTTGGGAAGATAGGGGCACACGAACAAACAAACACAGGCCGTTGTCGCATCCAGGGGCAATTCTTCTGGAAGGGAAAACAAAGGAGGGGGGGAAGAACGGGGCGATTCCACCCGTTCCAAAAAAATCCCGAAATAGACCTAAAACAAAAACTGGGACGCGTAACCGGCACGAAGAGGGGAACAGTGGGGCGCCGCGACTACGGGTGACAAAAAACGATGGTGGTTACTTACTGGGGCAAGGAGGACCGAGGGGGGGAAAAAACAACCGGCCGACGGAAAAACGTCTCCAAATGAGAAAGTGGGGACCTGACGCCTGTGTCCCAGCAGGGACCAAAAAAAAAAAAAGGACTCTGGCAACAGGACATAAAAAAAAACCTTCAAACATCAAAACCGGGGTAGAAGATGCGATTGGTGGGAAAAAGACCTCGAAACAAAAACGGAACCAAGCGCCGGACTCATAAGCAAATGGGAAATTCAAGCCGGTAATGGATGTTCACTGTCTGACAAAAAAAACGCTTTAATTGTTCGGGTCAAACAATGTCCACTGTTGAATCCAAAAAGTGGCCGGTGCAAAATTTGCACTCGGCAAAATCAGAAAAAAAGCCTCTGCAAACTAAAAAAAAAAAAAATCTGAGAAAGAAGACAGGGTTGCACCAGGCAAAAAGGGATTTCGAACGCGGGGCAACGTCAAGGGGGGGAATGTAATGGGGGGGGGGAGGACAAAAAAAGGCCAAGCGCCCGAAAAGGAAAAAAAAAAAAGGGAGTCATGCAAGAAATCGTGAGATAAGGGAGTTGAAAATGGGTTGCGGGGGGACCAACGAAAAAAAGGGTAAAAAGATCATTCCTACAAAACAACTCCCACCCCGGAGCATACACTGAGGGAGGCGCCAAGTTTGAACCCAAAAGATCCCAAATGGCCGAAAGGGGCCAACCACGAATTGGGGTAAGAACGGGCACCGGTGCTTAATCGCCATCGCCTCAGGCAAACCGGGTCGCCTCAAAACCGCGAACGGGGGCATACAAATACACAGCTACACATTGGGGGAAAAAAAAGTGGGGAGACAAGCGTTAAGTCGTTATAACAGCCGATGAGGCCAACAAAAGTCTAATCACCAGACCATACAAACGGCTCGGGGGAATTAAAAATGTTCAGACGAACCGCCCGGTGTATTACACTTTTCAAACAAAAATCCCAAAGGTTGGATTACCGTGGCGAGTCCGGAAATGATGTTAGAAGAAAATAACGCAAAAAAGCCCCGTTACCCAAGGCTCAAAGAAAGATCAACACCAACCAACGATGGGGAGGAGAGAAGCTATGGGGCCAGCGGGATTGGGGGTCGGGAAAACAGGTTCCCGATCCAATGGATGTAACGAAAAAAAAAAAACTGCCGTGTAATAACAAAATGCGCGGGCGAAAAAACAGCGTTGGGAAAAGCCGGCTGAAAGGATTAAACATCGGACACACGCAGGATGGAATTGAGAGGGTATGCAAACGCCCGGACGGAAAAACTAACTTGGGCCTCGACTACAATGACATCACCTAAAGGCCAAATACCCAGGGGGGGGCGGCGAAAACGGAACTAGGTGGGACGAAAAAAAAAAGGTGTACTAAAATAGCTGGTAAAGGACTATTAGCCCACCAGTAGAAACAACAGCAGGCAGGGGTCAAAAGAGGGGGTAGTTAAAAAACCGGGCAAACTTGGCGAGAAAACAAAAAAAAAATATCCCAATAGAGGAGTGCGGCCATGCTTGCCACACGGATGCTTAAAAATTTATGGCGCGAGGGTCAAGAACCCAGTGCGCAGGCACGGACCTATGTGACGCGATAAAAAATTTGTCCATCCGAGGGGGCCCAGGGTTGGGGGGGGGGAAAAGGAAATTTACATCCGCCAAAAAAAGCAACCTTATTCGGAATCAAAAGGGGGGCACCAAAAACCGCGCCGGCTGTGCTTTGGCTGGAAGGAAAATTGCAGGGAAGCGATTGAGGTAAGGTTAAACAAGAAACGTGTGGGGAACCTTCACAAGCAGGTGGTGCCCACACCTGAGTGTCTAGACATAAAAGACTTGCAACAAGAAACCCTCAATGGCCACAGCTTAAAAAAAGCCAAAGTGGCAAAAAGCTCGAGATCGCAGGGGCATTGCTCCAAGAGGAAAAGGGATCGAGGCAAAAAAAAAAGACGAAAAAAACAGACGGGAAAATTGTTGGATGGTACAATGCAATGGTGCCCACATGCGTTCAAACCCGCTGAACAGCAGACACACACTGAAAGGAATCCGCCCGGAAAAAACGACAGGGAAAAGCTTCACACACCCTCAAAAAAATATATCACCAAACACACTACCAAAGGGACGCGTGGCACACTGAAAGTTGGGGAGGACAGGGGGGGCCACGTTAAAATCAAACGTGACCTGGTGACCATCAAGAAAGTGTCCCACTTAAATTAGGGACGACGCATCGCGCCGGGGGAAAGAAAATTAAAAGGAAAAAAGAGTGTTCCGACATAGGAAATGAACAAAAAAAGCCGCTGTTGAGCCCTGAAAAGAGACATTCCAAAAACAAACGTATCTGGCAAAGAAAAAGACAGGAAAGAGAAAACATTCCCACGACCAATGGTATAAGATCTAATGTAAGAACCCCAAAACTGAGAACAGGGTGATACGCCTTTTTCCGGGCCCGAAGAAAGGGGTGGGGGAGTGACGGTGCAAATTGGAACTGCCCTAAAACGGTCACGCAGGGGTGGGGGTTGGAAAGAAAAAAAACGAGCGTCACTATCGGAAAACCCATGAAAGGGGAAGGGGTCACAGAACCAGATCCTTTGTTTCGGTTTCAAGCACACTAATTGAAAAGAGCGAATAAAGAGGATAGTTTTTTTCGGCAGCGAGGAAGGGACCAACAGACCGGCACAGGGGGAGAGCAACCGTCAATCAAGCGCCAACTTCGAAACTAGGAAAAGGTGCCCGAATTTTGAAGAGATAAAAACGATCCTGGCCACGGACTAGAAAATCAAAAAAGAACACCTAGAGAGAAATGTACACCCTGGTCTGAACGGTTCCCCTTCTCGGCGTAGGTGTCAATAAGGGGAAAACCACCAGGGGGGGAAACAAATCGCCAACCTGGATAACGGCAGAGGAGGTCTTTGCCCCGTGCCATCAAGGCAACAAAGACCACAAAGGACTAATCAATCAGGGTCTTAAAACGCAAGGGTTATGTAACTACTTGTGTGTCAAGCGTGGGGGGGAGGTCCAGGAATAAGGAAAAGGGGGGAAGTTTTCGATGGGGACGGGAGGAAGTCTTCAAACATCACATGATTGAGGGAAGGTCTGCCCCGTGACCCGAGAAACTCGCCAAGCCCACTGTACGGAAAAGGGACAAAAGGCCAGGGAACCTTAAGCCCAATTTCCGGCAAAAAGTCCTCACGGAACCAAAACGAAAAGCTAGAATGGATGGGGAACTACATCTGAGGGAGGAGGGAAGAAACTTCCAAAGTTGTCTGGTAGGCGATCAAAAGGGAAGAACAAGAGCATATCATGGGAATAGATTGGAGCGGTGGCGGAAAAAAGGAAAAAAACACACACACCTCAAAAACAATCAAAACTGGGAACTTAGGGGAAAATGGGTGGGGTCGTCGCAAAAAAGGCCCGGAAGCCTCAAGAAACAGAAGGGTTGGAACTAGGAGGGGGTTCAGGCGAAATGACCGCTCACGGAACGAAAAAAGGCCTAATCATCTGAAGGTAGGGTTCAAAAATGTGAAGAAATGATCCCCGAAAAAAAAAAGGGAAAAACGATCGGTTTGAAAAACCAGGCCGTATCGTCTCGACCAAGACTGAACAAAGGACGAAAAAGTCCTAGGATCACACACGGAGAAGTCAGTCACCCCACGAACCAGGATGGAGGAGAGGGAGGGAAAATAGAGGTCTCGTGCGGAATTTAAAAAAGACTACACTTATAAGG
>Ga0179593_1394181_pt1 | contig 21876 bp, 21 predicted proteins | sample CZODoug2_1_08_16_FD_185931 | JGI IMG/M metagenome (GOLD analysis project Ga0179593, IMG submission 185931) | Vadose zone soil fungal communities from Angelo Coast Range Reserve, California, USA - CZODoug2_1_08_16fungal (PacBio error correction) | ecosystem: Environmental > Terrestrial > Soil >...
GGCAAACGGGGGGTGAAGTAGGATAGAGGACAGAGGAGCTCATCCCCACCAAGGAAGTTAAGAAAAGGGCGAAGTGAGTCTAGCTTTCCACTAAGGAAACCGTTGGGGGCAAGGACCGTACAACGTCTAATGGTAGGACACGTAGACTAGGAATGGAATGAAATACATCGTCACGATAAGCGGGGGCTCATCTTCCAAGTCAGCGAGAAGGGTGTCCTGCGGAGAGGCTCTTACAATTTACTATACCCTCCATATTAAAAAAAAAAACCCAAAAATTTATGTACTTCTTCGTATCCAGGGCGCAACCGAAGAGCTAATTCACTCATCAGCCGCAGGAAAACTGTTCTTGGAGAAGTACCGAAAGGGTTCAGGATAGGAAACCTACAAAGTTTTAATGCACTGACGCAGAAAAAGGTACATGGTGCAACCCAATAAAGGAACTGGCGCACCGTGAAACCTCACCAGGACTTAGGTTTTTTGAAGGACAAAAAAAGCAAACAAAAAATCAAAAAAAAAACTACACAAATGCGTCTTGTCCAAAAACTCGAAACCCAAACGCAGGTAAAGGAGCACGCCGAAGCCTACAAGAAGCTGCATCAAGCAAAAGAAGAAAAAAGGCAAGAGTTTCAGACTACATCTCGGAAGATCGGCGGTTACGCGGCACGGACCAAATGCAGTGATTGGGAGGTCTTTTGTTCAGGGACACGGCGGGAGAAGCAGCGCTGGGGTGAGCGTCACTCGGGTTTTCGACTAACCGGGGGGAAACGCGTTCGGGAGGTGAAAAAAAAAGTTGCTTCGAAAATCATGGCACGCCGCAGCGGCGTGGAGCAATCGCCTTGCCGTGAGCGCGTAGTGGTATGGTGGGAAGGAGATAAAGTATCTTGCGCCAGCCGCAGGTTAGTAAAGACCGCGTGCCGTGTCCTTCACTCCCAGGGGGAGAAGTTGCCCTTATTTCATTATGGGGGGTTAAGAGGCCTAGGACGAAAACACCGCGGAATAAGGGCTCGCGCAAGGCAGATATCCCCTTATCCTCATCAGGGGTAAAACCTCGACGTCGCCCCACATGGGCTAGAGGGGTACACCTGTTTGGCCGCGAGACCACCCCTTCCTCCCAAGGGAGGGGGGATGCTCCGGATAAGGAGGGAGGGTGACACAAATTCATGTCAATCCGGGGAATTGACCGTACTAGTTGATGTCAAAGGGTAAAGCCTCCTGCTAAAAGGGAAATTGTGAGGGGGCACATGGAAGGCGACGGTTTTTCGATAGGTCCAGGCGGGTATGGCTCTCAGGAAACCTGGAGGTGCCGTGCAGACGGACCATGGACTGGAGCAAAGTGGGTATGAAAAACATCGTAGCGACTTTAGGGCTAGCGGGGTTCAAAACCATGTGGGGATTAGGCACAGGCTTTCCCAAAAAAAAAAAAAGGAATGGATTGCATAGTTGGGGGTAAAAGAAGTGGACTTTTTTGACAAAACTACTTGCACCTCGGCAATGAAAGGGTACAGGCCAAGGCGCTGTCAGGGGCGCACGTGTCATCGGTTCATCTCGCTCGGGGTCTATGACCTTCAGAGACTCCAGCGAAGATTTCATGGCTCACAAAAGAGCAGTTAGTGGAGGACAAAGGATCCGCGAAAACAGAAGGCAAATAAGACCTAAACGAGGCTTTTCGACCTCGCAGAACGCTTAGAAAAAAACGCACCAAGAGGAAAAAACTCAACACTCCCCACAAATGCCTAGGAGGGGGCACATAGAAGAGAGGGGGTTAGGGAGTTGCCCGATGCATCAGCCAGTTTATGTCGGTTTGACAAAATGCCAAAGGATAATCGGAGGGCCAAACAAAAAACCGGAGACGGGTACGAAGGCAATAGCATGGCCCGGGGAGTCAAACTAAAGCCGGGGAATAGGGGTGGGAACGGAGCGTATGGGTAACCGATGACACGGTGAAAAAACGAAAAATCGCATTGCCGCGAAAGCGATGAAAAGCGGGCATTCCAGACGGGAACCACTAAAGTTTCCAATTGCCCGTAGGCAAAGGTTGGGGGAAAACAAGGGAGACTAATGGAAACACAAGTGGTGGGGATTGGGCAAAAGAAAGCATTTTGAGTGCTTACACAAAGATAACAAACCCCCTTCAGAAAAAAGATTGGGTCCTTCCGAAAGAAAGACTCCGGTAAGGAACCAAACGCAGACACCACTTTCCGGGACTGAAGAAAAATAGTGCAGGAAAAACAATCTAAAAAACAAAACATTTGGGGCAAGGGTTAAGCAGAGAGGGCCCAATTCACTGCTGACAGTATCTTCATTGCCTTGGACGCGACGTGGGATAAAGACTCCTACGTAGGTCGGACGGGGGGGGAAAAAAATCAACCGCTCCCTGGGTGGGAGAGTGACGTCGCGGAAAAAAAAGAAAAGATGTTCGAAAACACGGTGGGAACGGTGATGGGGGAAAAATGTGAAGGAGAGGATAGGACCAGGGTGAAAAGGCCGTTGGCGGAGGAAGACAGAACGCAGGGTCGTCATTGGTAGACTCGGAAGAGGGGAACACACCTCTCAAAAAGACAGGGGGCACAGTCATACCACCTGGGCTAAGTACAGCAGTCGGTGTAATCTCAATTACGTAACTGTAAAGGGAATATAAGAAAAATCACGCCCACGATAGCACAATTCTGGTACAGCCCCTAAGGGAAGCTTTGGTAAAAGGATCAAGGGGAGGGAGGGTGAAGAGGGTGAACGAACCAGTGGTCCTCAATGTACTACATCGTCTGCGCATCCTCGGTCGTCGGAAAACAAGTGTACGATCACTAAGCGTGCAGGCGTCAAAATAGCGTAATCACCGACAGGGGGGAAAGATCCCTGTTAGCACAAAGGCTTAACCGGCAGAAGGTTGGGTAGAGTCTGAAGCTCCATGAAACGAGGAAATTCGTTTACGGTCTTGGGAGGATGGAGGATTAGTGAAACGGAAACGGCTTCTGGCGGCCAAAAATCCGATTAGGGGGAAGGATATTTGTATGTGGAAAGGCGACATGGGGTTTTCGAATCGGTTGTTGTATCGTGGTCCTGCTGTTATGTTTTGGCTCCGACCCCTCCCCGACGAGGGTGTCTAGAACCTACCCACTCAAAACGCTCGTTCGTCACGCAAACCCCTTTATATCAAGGTGGTGTTAACCCTGATTCATCCGGTCGGATGATTGAAAAAAGCGTAGGGGAGTAACTGGGCGAGACAAACGGTTACCTATCCTGCCGACAGTGGCTCCCTGACGAAGCTTTTGCGGTTCCATCGCTCGAGGTCGCTACTATAGGTCGCCCTCAGCACAGAAGTGGTGAAAGTATGGAGTGTCTGGAGGAGCAGGAAAATTCAGATCCTCTCTGCCTTACAAACGTCAGCGACGCTGGGGAAAAGCGGCTGTTCTGATTCGGTAGTGGCCGATGCCAAATCGTCCAGCATTTTTAAGAAAGCCGTCAGGGAAAAGGTACGTGCGACAAAAAAAGGCAGGGGATGGACATGCTCTTCCTACAACGGCAGGAATCACTTCTGGTGTAAAGAAGAGGATGACTATCTCCTCAAACCGAATAAAAGAGCAGAATCACAACAAAAAAGTTAAGTCCTGAGGAAAATCTAGGAATTCGCTACAGGGAAGATCGGCCGAAAGAGGGGAAAGTCACTACCCGGAAGTTCTTCCGTCGCTCGAGATCATACATTTAGCCAAGGTCATCTGGTGTATGTGGAACCGGAAACACAGAAATTTGAAGGGATTTCATTAACAGGGAGTAAGACTAGTTAATGAGTGCAGGCGCCGAAAAAATAAGAGACGGACAAACAAATCGAGAAAGGGGGTAACGCGAATAGCTCACTAAAAAGGTCGCGAACAACTCAGGGGGGCAAAAATTATTTGGTAAGCGGCCTAAGATAGCAAAGGGAAAGCAGAGGAAGGGAGTAAAGCAACTCCTCAGCCGACGGGCGCACCGGGGAGGATGCATGCGCTGCTGGCGTGGAAGAGACCCAAGTTTATCCGAAACCTGAACGAACATGATTCCGACCAATGACGTTAGGTCACATCGGGAAAAAAAACCCACCTCACCAAGATTGGTTTACAGAATCGCGCCGGAAAGAGAAAAAAAAAAACCGAGGGGATCACAACATCGCTGGCAACGAATCGAACGCCCAACAAACGGAGAGAGAAGACCTAAAGAGGTCGAAAATCAGCATGGTTCAGCAAGCAAAAGCCGTAGAACTTTACAAAGTCAGGAGCAAGCATTCATCTCTAAAGTGAAATGGCTTGGGTAGTCGGCTCAAAAACGGGAAAGGCGGTCTTTGGATCGGAGCTCGCTGGAGACCGGGGCAACGTCGGTCGGCTGAAAAGGGGTTGAAAGAAAAAGGGGAAGAAAAAGCAACAGAAGCAGCTTTCGGGAGGATAAGGTGAATCGAAAAAGAAAGGGGAAGCGAGCGAAGTAGGCAAGGTGCACCGGGGCGCTTGAACAGACGGGGGGGGTGGACGATTAGGATCTTATAACGTCTTATCTCCCGAATCATGATCCTGGGGGAAAAACACGAGCAGGGCATAGTACCCAGACTACAACTGTCTCGGGGGGGGAATGCAGGGAGGGGTTGCCACCTGAGGGATGGAGGGGGTTACGATAAGAGAGAAAAAAGCAACGATCTATCATGCGACGACAGGCGAACTAATATCCCTATCACAGGCAAGGAAATTGACCCGAAAATCAGAGCCCCAACCTGATCGTCGCACAGTGGGCACGAGACGCCACCTTCGCCCAGGCAAGAGGGAAGGTCAAAACAGGGGGAACGAACCAACAACGTCGACAGGGGAAATACTCCGGAGGCGGGGGATGAAAAACAACAGTCTTTCCAATGGGGGGACGCAATGCCGAAGCTAGGTCAGTGAAAGTAAGGGGGAACGGAAGCAGAAACGTCAAATGGGGGAAGGGGCAGATTTGTTCCGTTCCCTTTTTGGTCTGTTCGGCGGGGTTGGGTGATGAGCAGGCGATGGAACAAAAGTGTGGGGTATTCTGAGAAAGGAAAACATGACGGCCAAGTACAAACTTGGGTGTTTCTAAAAAAAAACAGGCCCCCTGGGCGGGAGACGTGGTAACGACAATAACAACACAACAGTTGGGTGGAATTATTCGCCCGAGTCTTTAAAAAACAAGTAAGTACTGGGCCAGATGGAAAGGGAAAAAGGGAAAGGGTTTCACCCGCCGATGCAAGAAGGGCCATAGAGTTACTGCCGAAATGAGAGTGGGTGCGTGTTGAGCCCGTGTAATGGGGGGGGAGAAGAAGTGCTCCCGCATGCCCTTCTCGGGAAATGAGGAGAAATGGGTGGATTGTAAAGTGGACTAGTAAAGAGACGGGGCTTGACGACCATAGTGTAAAACAAATCGGAAAAGAAGCAGCCAGGATTTAGGGGACAAAAACAGAAGGGCAATAACGGGTGTCCACGACGCCCAGAGAATGCCAGAAACAAGGAAAGGGAGAAGATAGAGAATTGTGGCGGGCAGGTGCTCCCTTTAATGTCGAGATAAAATGGCTTTATGGCGTGTGGAAGAGGGGGGCTCGGATAAGAAAGTGTCGTACAAAGCCAGGAGAGTGTACGCAATGAACTATCCAAGGGAGGCCTTATAGGGTCAAGCAACGGGTCATCGCGAGCGAGGAAACCGATAAAGGGAGCCCATCGCGGAGGCAAAGGGTGCCGGCGAACGCGTGATGCCTCGGGAAGATCACGTGAGAAACACAAAAAATAAACGTGTACAATCTGCAGTAATGGCTGGGGTAAAACTGGGAGACTAAGGAAAACGGGGGTGGGGGCCAGAACCGATCTCCCGACGGGGCTATACCTGGGGGGGGTGAAGGCACACCCCCTGGCGACCCAGGCCTTCTCTAAAAAAACCCCGTCTTGTTTCCATTAGGAACAGTCCGCACCCCAAACGGAGTACATCTAACAAAGAAGGGCAAGGAACCCTCTCAAACAGAAGTTGAAAATGACGCTGCCGGCCGGGATACCTCGACCGCATTGGAAAAGAAAAAAAAAAGAGGAAAAACCACAAAAAAACTCTTCAGGTCACTTTTGACATCAGTTGGAACATAACGCGCGGAAGCTTCTCCTGTTCTCCTCGAAAGTGGGGGGAGCAGGTGTGGCCAATAAAACGGGCCAAAACGAGTCGAGCGCCAAAAGGGGTCTCTTTGCAGGCGATGGGGGCGGGAAAAAAGCTTAAGGACAGGGGCTTTTGAATGCTGGCGAGCTCATGTCTCCTAGGTCGAAATGTGACCTATAGGCATCACCCTCTCCCAACCTCCGGTGACCCCTTCTCTCCCACTGGGAGGGGACCCGCCCGTCTTGGGGAGACGACGCCGTCACTTCTAGGGACCATACGGCTAAAAATCAAAGCCCACCTCATAAAAACTGGGGTCGTTATCGCCGCCCTACAGCAGAAAAATTGCCTCGCGCGGGGGGACATAAAGGTGTCAGAGCACCCCACCAATGGAGCTGGCACGAAATCGAAGGACGATGCCTAGTGTGTCCTGGAAAAAGACAACGGTGAAGAGAGCCGCTGCACTTCGGGGTAAGCGGGAGAGGAACAACCATACCGCTCCTCAGGACGCCATGTGACCGTGAAGGAGAACCGACGAATCCTGGAGAGCGAAAGATAGAACTATTCTAATTTGTCCGATGGGGCCTGAATGTTTTAAAAAGAAAAAAGGATTAGGCGGCGGAAAAAAAGCATCACGGATTGGGGAGGGGGGGGGTATTGGGTTTTTTTGAGAGGTGCGGTGGAAATGAAAGACAAGGTGCTCCTCTGTTTTGTGTACGTTTGAAGGAGTCGTGGGTAAAAAAAACAAAATCCTTGGTGATGTAACGGGGGGCGCAAATCATGTTCTCCAAGGAATGGGGAAAACCAGTCACGTTCGGTTCGTTAAACCACGGAAGGAAGGGGCCGCTCTCAAAGAACGTATAGGACATTCCCTCAAAACGGCGCACAACTCGGCTGATTAGGTGCGTCAAGAGGAAGAGGGAGAAGAGACTTGCGGATCCTCCTCCCATGCAATTAGGTAAGTGAGTGGAGCACGGGCGAAAGGCAGGACTCAGGCGCCGGGACACCCTCTCTGGCGTGAGCCCTCCTAGTACGTCATCTGACGAAGCACAACCATCTTTATCTCCGGGTTAGAAGTCCTGAAAAGGGGTATAAGTTGAGGCGACAACAAGGAGGGGGAGCTATGCCTCCAGAAATCAGACGGAAAATGGGTGAAAAGTGAACTCACGGAGAAACGAGGGGACAAAACTAATAGAGAGCACCAACACCAACTTAGGAGGAAGAAGAGAGTCCAGCGGTTAGAGATCGCGAAACGTGCCATTCAACAGAGGGGGTTCCAGGAAAGACTCGTGGAGGGGGTACAAAGGAGGAAAGAAAGGGCAGCTGTGTTGTTCAAAAAGGCACTTCGGAAGGGGAAGTTCGGTAACAAACAGAGGGTAATAGTGGCAGAGGGGACGGGAAAAAAAGAACAGAATGAGAAGCCACAGAGGGAGGAGACCGTATGGGCACCAGGCGAGAGCGGACTTTAATCTCAAAATGAAATAAGCACGAACGGATGGGGGGGGGCAAGAGCGGCGCAGCAAAAAGATATCGGCAAAAAAAAAAGACAAACTAAGCATCAAACGAAAGCAGCCGCAAGCCAAAAAAAGGGGAAACGATAGGATAACACAAAAAATTAAACCAGAGGAAAATAGCAGTGGTTAATCCGGGACCAAGGAGGAAGGCAGGTACAGCCCATCCGGTAAAAAAACAGGCGGGAGTGACCCCCGGTAGAACCTAGGATTAGGGGTGACTGAAAAAAAGAGACCGCAAACCTAGCAAAATGAAATCTGAAGAACCAAGGAGGAGTGCTTTCCAACGGAATGAGACGACACCTCCCGAACAAGGGATGGATCTGAAGGGAACCTAACGGTCGTAAACATCAGTCTCCTAGAGCCAAAGAAGACAAATTCGAAGAGGGACCATGAATTCAAGATCGCCAGCTCGGAGGGAGTAAGATCACTTGTCAAAGGGAGTAAAGGGTTTACAGGGAGGGGGTTACACTGATCTGGGGACAACCGGGGGAAGGTAAGTAAAGCCGGGGGGTCAAAAACGTTTGGTAAGGCCGAAAAAAAAACACAGGCGCAGACAGGTTAGGGAAAGAAGTCAAAGGGGCGCGAAGAAAAAAGGCGGAACAAGTAATCGAAAGCGTAAGTGGGCCCGGCGAGTACCAACGGGGGAGGAGGTGGTAGCGGAGAGGGAAAAAAAACCTATCTTTCGAACTACAGGTAATTAATATACTAAACCATACGGGGAGGGGAGGCCGGCTCCCGTGTTAAAAGGTGAGTTGGGAGGAGAAATGGGAGACAGAAATTCCGCGTTTACGAAAAGACGCCACAATCTGCCGCGTAAACAGCAAAAAAGGAAGCCTGCTCCTGCAATCCTTGTAAGAAACCTCCTCCTTCGCCCCCGGATTGAATCCCCGGGGGAAATCGTCTGCGAAAAAAATTCTAAAAAAAGGGATATGTGATTGCAAAGGAATAGGCTTATTATGTTTGGACCAAAAAAGTTGGAAATGCCGTCCGGGAGATCGAGTAACAATGGCAGGGAGATGCCTGCCTCCTATAAACTTTCATGTGGGGGGGAGTTGACGGGATGGTTTTACCGGACCGTTTGTGAGGTGAAATTGCTCCTTTGGGGGATCAGTTCCATTTGAACATGGGTGTGCTGGCAGCAAAGATAGGACCCGCAGTCATTAGCACTTGTGGGGGAAAGAACAACTGAAGACGTCACACTTGCTTTATCTTGCAAATAACAGTTGTATTAGTCCAGTCTGTCAAAACAACAAGTACATTACGAGGACAAGAAAGGGACGAGGACTTGATTGTTCAACCAGAGTGCCTACTGATTTCCAAGCGAAGGCAAAGACCTTCACACGAAAGGGAAGTTGAGAAGCCCCTGGGTAAAGAGTTTCAGCATCATCTACCGGGGAAAGTAGGCTCGCTAACGGTACGCGAAGGGGGATAACTTTAATGGAGCCTTAACGTAGCTAAAGCTGCTTTAAGTTTCCAGAGACATCTGCAAAAAGAAAGAGAAGGAATTTTCTCGCGTCAGGGCATACGGTAGTGAAGGCGACCGCACAATCTAAAAAAAAAAGAAGGAGGATTATTTAAAAGAAGCGAATGCTTGTCTTTCTCAGGGATTCACCTAAATGGAAACGTTAAGGTTCTGTATTGCCGATGGCGCGTCGACTGGGGTTCGTCAAATAAAGGGGGATCGGGCTGAAGGCATGTAAAGACACGTCAGCCGGGGGGGTCGCGGAGAACCGTGTCAGAGCAGGAATCATGGAAAGAAAACTATTAAAAACACGGCGCACAGACTGCACACAGCTAGTAGGACAAGAGCGAAAAACGAGGCCTCCAAAGAGTGCAAACCACAAACGACTGTCAACAACAGCGGGCCAATGGCTGTCGGTGGGGGGGGGGGGGGGGGGGGGGGGGGGGGAGGGGGGGGGGGGGGGGAGGGGGAGGGGGGGGGGGGGGGCGGGGGGGGGGGGGGGGGGGGGGGGGGGGGGGGGGGGGGGGGGGGGGGGGGGGGGGGGGGGGGGGGGGGGGGGGGGGGGGGGGGGGGGGGGGGGGGGGAGACGGGGGGGGGGGGAGGGGGGGGAAGGGGGGGGGGGGGGGGGGGGGGGGAGGGGGGGAGGGGGGGGGGGGGGGGGGGGGGGTGGGGGGGGGGGGGGGGGGGGGGGGGGGGGGGGGGAGAGGGGGGGGGGGGGGGGGGGGGGGAGGGGGGGGGGGGGAGGGGGGGGGGGGGGGGGGGGGGGGGGGGGGGGAGGGGGGAGGGGGGGGGGGGGAGTGGGGGTGGAGGGGGGAGGGGGGGGGCGGGGGGGGGAGGGGGGGGGGGGGGGGTGCGGGGGGAGGGGGGGTGGGGGGGGGGGACCGGGGGGGGGGGGGAAGGGGGGGAGGGGAGGGGTCAGGGGGGGGGGGGGGGGGGGAGCAGGGAGGGGGGCGGGGGGGGGGGCAAAATCCGGCGGGGCTGCACGGGTGGGGGGTTGTGGTAGAGGGGTGTGGAGGGGGGGACGGGTTTCACCGGCCACTTTTCACTTTAATCTTCCCCTCAGGAACCACCCTTTTTCCTCATCTGATGTCGTCCGCCACCCACTTGCTAAGCCAAAAGCTTTGGGACCTGTAACTCAACAAGCACCCTCCAGGCCCTTACTGCGCGACCACCACAAATGAAGACTTCGCGAACAGCCTTAAAACCCTTCGAAAAAAAGCAACACATTGTGTGGTGAAAGTTGCTGTCGGGCATGTCACGCGCACGTACAGTTCACCTACAGGCGTCTGGAAGCCTGGGACAAGCATGGGGGGGGAACCGACGACGCCGATCGACGGGAATCCAGCGCCTTGGTGGGAGAAAGGGGGAATCTACACTTCAGCACCGGTTCCCCGAGGGGAGCCCTGGGTGGAAAAATACGTTAGAGGGTGTGATCCAATCAGATGAGGGTATTCGTTTGGACATAAGCGAAAAAAAAAAAGGCGAAAAGAGAGGACGAAGCCAGAGCTAGGTACAAATCGGATAGAAGCGGCAATCGTAACCCATCAGAAGCCCCGAAAAGGCTTCTCCCCCTTGGAGAAAAGGGAACCCGGATTGTCCGAGCAAGGGAAAAAGGACCTTCGAGGTGATACAAGTCGATCGATCCGGCCAACATCCTACCCTGAAAAAATTCACTGGGTAGACTCCCTGCAACGAGCGGAGAGGGAGGGTGGTCCCAAAGCATGCGGGGGATGCTTCGTGCAGATGGGCGAGAGAATTGGTGAATTGAACTCCGAAAGGGAGCGGGAGAAAGACCATAGTACTGACCCGAAAAAAGCCCTTTGACGATACGACGAAGAGTCTTCCTCTATAGCAGAACAAAAAAACTACCGGAAAACAACGCCTGCCCGGGAACCGATGCCGAGGGGGAGAAAAGTGGGGTCACGTAAGCTGGGCAGAAAAGAAGACCATGATCTGTTCATTAGAACTTGTGGCAGAGTAGCTGCGTTACATGAGAAACGATTATGGTTGGGACGACAAAAAGAGGGGCGTGGGCTGGGCGGCTCGATCAAGCAAATGGCTGGAGAGGGCGGGTTATCAGGATTAGGGATCAGGGTTCCCTTTGTGCTAAGAAAAATAATAAGGTGGATATGAGGGCGGGTGTACAGCGTGGGCGTGCGTCTTGCGGTTGTGAAAGGAAAACGAAAAAGACTTGGGAAAGAGGGGAACGGGGCTACCATAGGGTGCAACAAGTGAGGGGGGGAAATCACGCCGTTCTTGGGTCGACGGTTTCGGACCTGCATTAAATGGAAAAAAAAGGAGGACAGTGCGACAAGATAGGATACAGAAAGGAAGTGCCCAACCAGGGTGTACGCAACACACGGAAGGGGGAGGGATTGACGGGGATAATGAATCGACTTGTCGCCGGAAAAAATCGGGCTAGCGCAACGCACAAAGAAAAAATAGGGGGTCGTTGGTGGCATTGTGGAGGGGGCTCTACGGGAAGCCTTGCGATCGAACTAAAAAAAATGAAAAAAAAAACACGAACCGGCGAAACTACTTGGTGAGCAAAAGTTGTATGTCTGGCGCGGCGGCAAAGAGGTCAGATTTGCTGCCGGTTCAAAAGGAAAAAATGTTAATTAAATTGGAACGGCTGAACTCAACCACGGTGCAGGGAGGAACTGAGTAAGAAGGCGGTAAAAGAGAACCGGAAAGCAATGAAGGGGTGTGGAAAAAAAGAAGCGCGCAGCTCTACGAAGGGAGGAAAAAGTCTTCTGAACAACCACAAAAGGGAGATGAGAAAGAAGATCGCGGGTCGGAGAATGCGGGAGGGAAGGGAGTGCCATCAACCCGGGGGGGGAGAAAGAATCATGGAGGAGTTTGCTTTCACTAACGCAGAATGGGGGGGATGGCATCCAGAAAACTGAGGAAGGGGAAAGTGATGTGAGCTTAACAGTTATCAAGAAGAGGATAAAGGGTAGTCTTGCAGATGGACGGAAAGATGAGTCAGCTGACCGCGCACGTGGTGTTCATAGAGAATTTCTATAAAGTTCTCAGCGCAAACCGATGAAAAGGACTGGATGGCTAGACCGTAAGGAGAAATTCGATCTCAAGATGTAATCCAGAATCTGGCCGAGCGGAAGAGGGGGGAAGAAACGACCTAATCCTACGAAAAACCTGTGCTGTAATAAAAAAATATACTCGAACGGGGCTGGGTATTTCCCATATAACGGTGAAGAAAGGACGACATAAATATTCAGGTTCACAAAAACAAGTCCCGGGGCCAGAGTTCTCCCCTTGACCAAGCGGCGTCCCAAAATCTTGTAGTTATCTCAGAAACGACAAAAAACCGGTAGCAAAACAACCTATGAGGAAAAAAATGGGGTCTGCTTTACAACCAAGACTAAAGGAAAGACACTCCGGATGAGGGGGGAACCCGAGAAATTTTCGTCAACATACGCGGGTAATCACGGGAAAAGACAATATAAGAGGGAAGGAGCTTTGAAGATCTCAAAGCTTAAATGCGGGGAAGAAAGGGTCCAGGTAGGCTGAGGTCAAGGGAGGTGGGGTCCGCCTCGCTGACGAAGGACACGGACGACGTCATGTTTGTCGACCTAAAAAGGTGGAATGGACAAGGCACTTGAGTAGTAGAAAGTTAGCTAAAATCTGGAAAGAAGCGCAGGGCAATTGACGCATTAGAAACGGCAACCAGAAGGTGGGGAAGGTGGGAAGTGATAAGGACGCCGCCTGGCGTTCCTACTACAAGGAGAGGGGGCCGAAGGCACGAAAGCGACGGGGCTGTTCCAAAATTAGGACAGTTCTAATGGTGGAAAAAAAACCCATACACGGGGGTTAAGGGAAAGGTGGATTACGAAAAAAACAAGAGCGAAATCTCGAAGATATCATGCAGAAGACCGCACAACCAGGATAATACATGTTGATTACGGACATGTTGAAATTCCAGTAAAGGCCTTCTCCAAAACCGAAAAGGAGAGGAAAAAAAAGAGGGGCCTGCGAGCAAGACCTTACGAAAGGAGGGGATAGGTGGATCTGCCGCTCTTCAGACTCGGAGCGGGAGATAAGAAGAAGGGAGGTCACAAATGAAAGCAATGCAAGAGATATTTAAGGATGCGGCACAGCCTCCTCTAAACTTAAAAGGGGGATTGAGTTTGTGGTTCGTGGGGGGTAAGAGAGGAAGGTTTCGAGTGGGAAGTGCGGCCTGGGCTCGAATGGATCGTGATCGGAAATTAGGGAAAGCGTGTGAGGTTGTAAGTTCGTGCTATAACGGATCCGCTCTGGCCGGAGGCAAGGGCGGGAATTCGAAAGGACTAGAAAAAAGGCTGTTACAGAAGCGGTGTCGAAATCCACAGGGGATAGTGTGTGCTAATTCAAGGCCGACAACAGGAATTGAAAAGAGGGGTACAAGCTTTCGGTTGGGAACGAGCCGGTGGCTACCCAAGAAAGCGAGGTAATAAAAAAGAGAATCGGCAATTTCGCCCTGTTGGAAGTAGCGGTGGGCGGAAGAATGAATCTGAAACGATGAACCGGAAAGAAGAAAAAGAGGACTAAGTCGAAGGGAGGTCATGAAAATGTTAACGACGAGCCTGCGGTGCTGAGGGAAAAATCCAAATGAGAAAAGAAGTGACAGTCTGCAATTGTGGACGCGGATGTCGATGGGGGTGTGGAGAGTTCTTCTAGATGTGACTCGTTTTCTGTCAGAGAGGGGCAGAAGAACGAACTATCTCAATGAAAGAGATGAAAAAAAAAAAATGAGATGGAAGAATATATTGGCCAGGGAGTGAAACTGATTCGATACTAAAAGATACGGTTGGAGGAGGGGGCCGCATGTCGAGGGAGAAAGGGGGAGAAAAGCCCTCACGGGTACAGTAAGGGGACAAAGGGAAAAAAGCAAAAAGATAGTGGCAACACGGGTCATCGAGAAAGTGAACCTATGACCCAGGCCCAAAAGGACTAGCTGAAGGGGATAGAGGAAAAATCTGGTAATTCCTGAAAAACAAATCTTAGGTTCAATCGAACCGGTGGGGGGAAGTTTCAGTTTTGGTGAAAGACGAATAACTTATCAAGTAATGAGTGGGGTTACTCCCTATCTACGGGAGGTAAAGTAAATGGGTTGAGCGGTAGGAATATGGGATAAACCCCTTGAGAGGCCATAGGGGACGTCGCGAAAAAAGGGAGAAAGTCCGGTTCCCGTCTAAATGAAGACCCCACGGGATGGGATGACCTGAATAAGTAAAAGAAAAAAAGGTCCGTGGGTGTAACTTAGAATAGAAGGAAGACATCAAATATTTTGGAAAGTTTTAGAGTGACGGCGGCCAGACGGGAGGAGGTACCTAGCTCTTCCAGAGTGGAAGAGAACGGGGGGGAGACTTTGGCGGGGAGACGAAAAACGCTGTCTCCTGGTATCCTCATAGGACTGTTTTGGGGGGCAGGGGTTGCGCGCGGAACGCAGAGAGCGCGCTGGCACGGCTAGGGGGTAGGTGAAGCAAAGTCATAAGGGATAGGGATGGTGCATGGCAGAATGGCGCGCGGGAATATCCGGGCAAAAAAAGTGGGGGGAAACAAAAGGCCGTCTTCCAGCAGTTCAAGGCTGTACCCCCCTGAGGAAGCCGAAAGAGGAAAAGGTGCGAGGACAACACGTTCTCGCCCCTGTTAAGAAGGGAAAAAACCGTCGGTTGACGGGCACACGGGTGCAAACTTATCTGGAGACAAAAGTCGGATCGTCTCACGGAGCCACAAGCATCCACAAATTGAGAGAAAAAAGCAGTTCACGAGCTCTTCGATCATGCCAGAGGCGTACCAGAGGGTTCTATAAAAAATTGTGGGGGACACCTAAGCGGGGTTGCGGGAGAGAATGGACAGGGGGAGGAAAACAAGGGGCAGGCAAACGACTTCGGTAGAGTAAAGGGAGGAAGAACGGAAGACACCCACGAAGCCAAAAAGCCCTGGGGACCGGAGAAAAACAGGCTTAAAGTGCCTCCTCTGGGGTAGGAATGAAGCACTCCCTTAAAACTCGTGGAGGGGGGTACTTCGTTGGGAGTGAGGACCGAGGGGGAAAAAAAGAAATGGCTTACGGCGCACTCATCGCTTTTCGTGGGGGGGCTAGCGGTGGTAGCGAAGTTACCTTTGGTAGAGAAGTAAGCTGTTTGAGGGGGCGGAGGGATAACGGTGGTGTAGAAAATCAGATTGTTGATAGGTCAAAGGGTGGTCGCCCTCTTTGGTAAGCACAAAGGGGATTTAAATCGGGCCTGAGTGCGGGTGAAAGGTCGCTAAAAACGGGGGATAGAGGAAGGGCACAGGGAAGCTCGGGTATCTTACATGCCCACCGGACTCAGTGGGACACGGGGGACAGAGGCGTTGGCTGCCATTGGAAAGAAAACACAATTTAACTATGAGGTTCAGGATACCGAAGAAAATCAGGGATGTGGGGAGAAGGTAACGCATAGGAGATCTAAGGTACAACCTGACGAAAGGGGGAGAGCTCCTTATATTCGGATAGGAAGGGTTGGTAAAAAAGTCAACATTAATTGAGATTTATATGCTAAGGGGTTTGAAAAATCCTGAGGAATGTGAGCGGGACAAATCTGACCAAACACAAAAAAGAAAAACAAAAAAAAAAAAAAAAAACGGATAAGAGAGAAAAAAATAAAGAAAAATCACGAAACAGACTTAAGAACTTCCCGAGGTTGAATGGTCAGAGAGTGAGTGAAGAGAACGGGGACCACTCTAAACGATGGTCTCAACAAAAAGAGGGAAATGATATGAGATTCAAAAAAAAACATGTCAGGGGTAAAAAAGAGGGAGAAAAGAGTTCAGTCCCTGAAGTTACTTAGTACAGACGAGGGAGGTTCATAGAGGTAACACGCAGGCAGCGGACTTGTGTCCGCCGTTACAACGTCGAATTGAAGGAGTTATTTAAGAGAGCAGAAGGGTCTTAAAAAAGGAAAGGCATCGGCAAGAGCCTCGATAAGGAGAGCGGCAAAGGACGAGACAATGTTGTCAGGCACCGAACTAGTATCTCTGGGACTTTTCGCGATAACCTCAGGGCAAAAATAAGGAAAAAAACTAATAAAAGAATATCAAAGGAGGGAAGATGACATATCTATTCACCAGGGGAATCAGTCCTCAAATGGGAGCCAAACCTGTCGGGCATGAAGGAGCCTAGCGTGGGGAAGGAAGGAGGGGGACAACCTGTTAAGCCTTAAGAACGAATGCAGGGTTACTAAACAATCCTTGCAACCTGGGACAGCGTGACCTCAAACCCATATGGGGAGAGGCTAAAAACAACCCGGGGGGGGGGTCGGGAAAGAATCACAACCGTGATTTTAAAAAAACAACCCGCGAAAGGGATCTTGCACCGAATCCAAACCCCGGAAGCCTGTACAGAAGCGGACAGAAGTGAAGGGGATCCAGCAAGCGTCATCACGCCCAAGAAAGACAAAGGAAGAAGAAGTCCTTTGAGCGGGGCAGAGAGGACCACAGGAGGGGTTACGCGGCACGTGTCAGGAGAAGTGCGTCCTTTGTGACTAAAAGTGGAGAAAAAAGAAAATTCGTTCGAGTCACGGGGGTGCACCGAAAAGAGGAGGAGAACGGAGGGGCTTGAGGATCAAAGGGGGGGACTCGAACAGAGGGGAACTCTAGAGGACATTAGAGTCGAGGCAAAGTGACCAGACGCTGAAAAAAAGAAAAAAAGTAGGAGTTGTTAGGTTATCGAGCATGATACTTAGTCCTCGATTCCCGGAAGGTATCGAAAACCTACTTGGCGTGCTGGTCGCCAAGGGTGGGAGAATGGTTGAAACCAGGGAGCAGTAGTTTTTGGAGAGTGAGGACAGGGGAGAGGAGGGCCAGCGATCATTCTCAGCTGCAAAGAGGCGAGGGAAATACGAGATGGAACCGGGATATCAGGATCCATGGTGAAAACCAGCCGTACTCCCCCCCTTGCGTGGGAACCGGGGTCGCAGCGTCGGTAAACCTGATGTCCTCAAAAGGGGGGAGGAGTGGACTGTGACCTTGAGAATCTTGATGGAGTAGAAGTGGGTCCAAGTGGTCTGGTAGCAGTCAAATTACAGATATTGGTGGGACAGTTAGAGTGAGCCGCAGACTGCGAACCAAGACAAAAAAAAGGGGGAAAAAGTTTTCGCAAGTGTGCTGCCCGGTTTTCGTGAAAAAGGACGGAGGGGGGGACGCAGTGTTCAAGGGGATACAGGGGGGTCTTGGCGAAAAGAGAATCGCAGAGGGCATTAGCCAGGGGGAACAGAAAATAGCGACGCAACCATGAGAGGGATACGTGCTAAAAAGAAAATTCTGAGGGGGTAGAGTAGGCCAAACAAGGACCTTACGGAGGGCAGATGGACACGACTCCGTTTAAAGACTGGGTTGTTTGACACAGCAAAAAACAGACCCGCACATCAGAGGAGAGACTGAATGTCAGACTTCTCAAAGTCGAAGAGGGCATAAGGTATGTCATCATCGCTCCAGGGGCGAAAAAATCTACTGCGAATGGAGATGAAACATGGAATGAAGAAAAAAGAGCTGGGAAGGGAAAGAAGAACAATGACACATCAGCGAAAGGGTAGAAAAAGCTAAGAATCACTATGGGGAGAAGAGATAAAACCTGCCACACCTGCGCGCAAATCTATCAAAAAAACAACACTTGAGAAGGAAAAGATAGGTGGGAGGGGCGGGAGAAAAGTGACTATTAGAAAATCCTCCGGTTGAGGGATAGGTCAGCGTCGAGGATAATTCTGTGCGGGACAGGAATTCTCTGTTTACGTACTGAGAAAATGAAATGCCTGAAGCAGTATAAGTTTAGATATAAGGGGAAAGACTAGGCGGTTGATTAACCGAAGTAAAAAGGGGCGCAAAAAGGAAAACTCTAATTTCCTGGCTAAAAGGCCTCGGGACAAGGTAAACCGGGCGGAAAAAAACAAAAGGAGTTGAAAAGATGCCCATCATTCAAGGGGAGGGGGACGGAGACTAATCCAACTGATTGGAGGGGGGACGAGGACAGCGTGGGTGATCTGGACTATTTGGTCTCAAAACTGGGGGCCGTCTCGCACCCAATCAAGGTTCCATTCTAATGCGAAATAGAAAACCAGGCCTGAGGAAGAAAAAAAAAAGAAAGCCGGAAACGCTAAGACAAAGTGTGAAAAAGTGGAGTATTGCGGAGGGAGGAGCGCGGCAGGGAACTAGATACGTCATCATTTGAGAGTGGAAAAAGAAAGAGTGAAAAAAGACGGCCTACGGGCTCCAGAGGACCTAAAAAGAAAAGTGGTGGGGAAGAGGGGGAGAGCAAAACGCCGACTAGGGGTAGCCAGGTGGTGGTTAGGTTGTGGGTGGGCGACGGTTGAAAAGGAGAGGGGGGGAAAGTATATTAGTTGTTCGGAGCCGGAGACGACAGGAAGACGTCTTCGGGGCATGGCCACGGGGGAAGGAAGTACAGTTAACCCCGCCATCCCGACCGAACGTTAGAAATAAGTCAGGGAAAAAGGTATAATTAAAGAAAGAAAGGTTTCTCTGATCCTTACGAAAGGTAGTTGGAAAAATGAATACGGCCTCCAAGCAAAAAAAAATAAAAGAAGAACAAAACCGGATGGGGAAAGAAGGACGCTCTTTTCATCAATGGCGCGAAAAAGAGGGGCGAAGCAACCTTTTCTCAGACCAAAGCTGCGCCTCGGTGTCAAAGGGGAGAAAAAAAAAAGTGGAACTACAGGCTGGAGTCGGTCAAAATCGAAAGAGGGAAAAAAAGGAACCGCCCAATAAGGCCTGAAAGACAGTAACACCGAAGCTGGTGCTAGCTTACATCATAGCCAGACACCTCTTGGGAAGTTGGTAAAGAATGGGAGACTTGGGGGAAAAGAAAGGGGGACGAAAAGGAGTGAGGAGGAGCGATAAGAAGGAGGGGGGCGGGATGACAAGGTCAAGTGGACAAGGGTTCTCCTCGTGAGGGGAGGTGAGAAAGGAGCGGGTGTGGGGGGGAGACCAACAAAAGATTGTTGAAGACACACAGGGGGGAGGAACAAGAGCAGCAATTAAAGTGTGTGTGGGAAACCGGCCGTAGATTTGGGGGTTACGTAAAGTGTGACGAAGGGGAAACGTAGAGGTCCGGGGGAGAGAAAACTCGGATCTCATTGGTAAAGGCCGAAAAAAACGTTGGCTCCCCGGAAAGAGGAGGAGAGGATTTGCTTAAGACAACGTACTCTAGTCGCCGAGGTGCGCGAGAGGCATCGTTGTGAAAACAGGAGGGGGGGGGGAAGCTCTAAAGGCAAGAAGATGCAGCAGGAAACAGTCAAAAATTGGCACAGAATTCGCTAGGAAGATGCAAAAGAAATTCCAGATTAGCACTAATAAAAACTTCAAAAAGGAAGAAGGGGGGGGAAAGAAAAAAAACGACCACACAGAGGAAGGGAGTGAAACTATGAAGGAAAAAAATGGGTAACGTAAGTGTCAACGGATCTGCCCGATCTACTACCCGAGAAATAGGATAAAAACAAAAACAACGGGATGGAGGAAAAAAAAAGGGGGAGATGAGGCTGAAGGAGGCGAAAAGTTCAAGTAGACCTTAGGGAGGCCCGTCGCGAAATGAAATATGCTTTCACTACCTGTCGCGGGGGGTTGGTGAAAAACGTTACACTTCATTGAAATTTCACCATAAAAGGAAGAAGAAAGGGGAAGAAGAGGGCCGATCCATCATAAGGAAAAAAAAGGACGAGAGGCGATCAAGGGTTGTCATAGAGATAAAGCCTGGCTCGCTACCCGAAATAAACATGGACGAAAAGGGGGAGGGCGCTCTCGTCAAAAAGAATCGTAGGAAATCGATAGGGGGAAAAGCAACGACTCCAGAAGGCCTTTAGACAACGGGGAGGCACATTAAATAAGAACGAGCGGTCAAAAGCCGTTTAAGCTGACCGAAAGCAAGGGGGTAACACCCATCAGGGGAAGAGGGGGAGGCACTTGACCGAAACCTAGGTGAGGGGGGGCTACAAAAGCCTCCCGCAACCGATCCAACAAAAGAGAAAAAAAAAAGGGCGCTTTAAAAACCCAAAAAAGAAAAGCCCGAACCTATTATGAGAGAACCGTCTTCACTTTCTCAAAAGCGTCAAAGCACTCACCAAGCGGACAACCTTCAAAAGAAGTTCATTACGGAGCTCGCCCCGCAGGGAGGAGGGAAGAGACGGCCAGGCTTCTGGGAAAAGAGGGGGGGGAGTCTGCAGGTAAAGCGAAATCATCTTCGGCGAGAATGTGTGCAGACTAACCTAGGATTCGCGCTCAGGGAGGAGGTAATCACAGGTTGCGAGGAAAAATCTGGTAAGATAGGAGGAAAGGGGAAGAAAAGCTTTCCCTGCGCTGGAAACAAACGGGGGTAATAGTGTTGGGGCAGTTTATAGGACAGGAAGATGAAAGCTAAGTTCCGGAAGTCACGAAGAACCGGCGGTGGAAGCAGACAACTGGGGAAAGTGCCCTGAGTGAAGGATGAGGGGTTGGACGGAATTCCGAGGCGACAACGCCGAAATCTAGCGAGCCCGTCATGCAAAAAGAATAGTCCCTTAACTTCAGCATGTGGGGGTGAAACAAAATAATCGCCCAGTAGCGTAGAACACCAGTTGGCAAAGGCGCCCACAGGCTCCAAAGGGCGGAGGGGGGAAGACTAACAAGTAGAAGAGAGAGTGAAAGGTTCCAAGCAGGTAAAGGGGCAAGTGCAATGAAACATATATGTCCATGGGCGGGGGCCGCGCGGCAGAAAACTTGCAAAAGGGGTGGAAGGGGGGTTACGCATGGGGGGCGAAGCAAGGGTGTCGAATGATTCAGGCAGGGGGAAAAGTGCGCAGGGGAAAGAAGGTGCTTTTCGTCGCCGTGAAAGAGGGAACTAGCAAGGGAGAGAATCAGCTAGCCTCCCAACCGAGGGAGAGAGGGGAGACATCCCGCGGGGGGGATCATTCTGTCCAAAAAAAGGGAAGTAGGTATGGGAACCGGTCCCTGTGTTTCGAGGACGAGGCAAGAGAGGGAAAAAGCAAGTCGCGTTCAGGGGAGAGCACCGTGTAAGAGGTAATCAAGAGGATAAGCGGGGGGTGACCCTCTCGACGACCGATACGAGAAAGGATGGCATTGTCCGGACGTCGAAAATTGTGTCGGGGGGAAAAAAAAAATGTCCAACCCAGGCCTCAGGACAATAACCAGAACTAATGGGTCTACAATCAATCAATAGAGTCAAGTCCGCAAAAAAAAATCGGCAACAAATAAAACGCAAAAAAAGACACGACCCAGAGGAGAGATGTTGGCGGCGGGGCCACGTGGATGCACGCGGAGAAAACGCAGCGGTGGGCGTGAAGTTTGGGGGACCGTGGGGAGGAGATAATCTGGTCCGTAAAAAGGGGGGGTGGGCCAGAAAGTGGAAAGGAAATTCACAGGAGAATCAAAAGCGGGATTGAAAACGAGCCAGGAACTAGAGGGAGATAGGGAAGGAGAAGAAGATGACACAGGTCTCCAACCGAGGCACGCTCAGGATGGAAGGCTGAATCGTAGGAATGTGCTCTCAGGTCAAGAAGTCCGAGGAAACAAACTAACAGGTCTGTTGGCCCAAGACAAATAATTCTGGGTTTTGACAGAAAAAAACACGAACAACGGGATAAAATGCACACGGAAAACATGTGTCGAGAAAAGCTGGCTAGACAGAACTTGACATCAATTCCAAAACTTCTCTCAAGCACCTCCATGTGAAGGTAGAAGAAAAAAACCCCAAATGCCAGGATCAATAACACAAAGGGGAATAAAAAAGGGACTCGAAAAGGTGAGGGGATA